>ERZ835762.168-NODE-168-length-87993-cov-6.692658_pt1 | contig 87993 bp, 91 predicted proteins | sample MGYA00519687_ERZ835762 | MGnify/ENA primary metagenome ERZ835762 (study PRJEB31850, sample SAMEA3708783) | human gut metagenome | biome: human gut; feature: human-associated habitat; material: faeces | place: China | collected 2014 ... | reverse complement strand
CCCACGATAGAGCTGCAAGGGGAGGGGCTCCCAATGTTCAACTCATATCGTCTCGCATCGCCTTCAGTACTCAAGCCAAAGGTCCGCACGGAAATCGATGGTCGAGCATCCCGTTTTTCCCGTGGCATAATTGAGCCCAATGCAAGCAATAGCGCCCGCTTACAACTCCCGGGAGGAATCATGCGCAATCCGCGATCGGCCCTGCTTTCCAACGATTGGAACGAGGAATGGAAGGCGTTGCAGGCCGATCGCCGCTCCGCCGACGATCCATCATTTTGGGATAAGCGCGCCAAGCACTTCAAACCGCGCGAGACTCACCCATACGCACGCGACTTCCTAAAGCTCGCAGACATACACCATGGCGAGAGCGTGCTCGATATGGGCTGCGGAGGCGGCTCTCTAGCCATCCCGCTCGCCCGACAGGGTTGCTCCGTGCTCGCCTGCGATTTCTCAAAGCCCATGCTCGATGTTGTACGAGAAGGCGCTCAACACTTCCAAGTTGATCAGCTTGTCGACACCAAACTGCTTGCATGGGACGAGGACTGGGATGAGGCCGGCATGAGGCCCAAGAGCGTGGACGTCGCCCTCGCAAGCCGATCGATTGCCACCGCGGACCTTGAGAGCTCGCTGGTAAAACTTGACAGCACGGCACGCAGGCGCTGCTGTATCACCCTGGTTGCAAACGCCAGCCCACGCTACGACGAACACGTTATGAACGCGATAGGCGCAAGCGTCACGCGCAGCCATGACTTTGTCTACGCCTTCAATATCCTGATTGGCATGGGAAGGCTCCCCGAGGTCTCCTACATCCATTCGCCGCGACGCGACACCTTTGATTCTCTGGATGAGGGCGTTGCCGACTTTGCTCGCATGCTCGAAGGCGGCAACGAGGACAAACTCGATGAGCTTCGCTCCTACATCGCCGCCCATATGATAGAGAACCCGCAGGCAGGGCAGCCCGGCTCAAAAGGCAAACCGCAGGGACGCTACACGTTAGACCACGTGCGCATGGTCCACTGGGCATTCATCTCTTGGAACCCGTCCGAGCCCGCGCACCAAGACTAGCGCGTTGCCAAGCGTTCTCATCCCAATCAGCTGCAGCCCGTTGTGGTACCGCAATCAAGGCACACCTTGCACGTGCCGTTTTGCACCATGCGCGAGCTGCCGCACATAGGACAGCTGCTGCCGTCATAGAGCCGCTCGCCATGCTGGGCCGCCTCGCGCGCCCGTTCGTTCACAAAGGCAGAGGTGTAAAAATCGCCCATATCGACCGAGCCCACCTCTTCGCGCAGCTCGTCCTCTTTCTCCTCGCGCAGATGCTCCATGGCCTCGGGCGTCACCACCGGCTCCAGCTCATCCTCTGCACCAGATGCCGCACTCGCCGTAGCAACGGTGGCGACCTCGTCCTCCTCGCTTAACGCCGCGGGCACGCAGACGTCCGCCGGCTTAACTTGAACGCGCGTGTAGTCACCCAACTCGATATCGATGATCTTTGAGATGAGGTCGGAGATGGACGTTACGTACTTGATGTTGGGATGACTCTGGACAAAACCATATGGCTCGTATTTCTGGCCACGCAACATCTTGGAGATGCTCTGCGGCGGAATGTCATACTGCAACATCACCGAAATGGTTTTCGATAGCGAGTTGAGCAGCCCCATGATGGTGGTGCCCTCGCGGTCCGTGGTGACGAACACCTCGGATATCTTTCCCGCCGCGTCGCGATTCACCGTGGTGTAGATCTTGACGCCGTCCACTTGGGCCAGATGCGTGCGACCGGAGCGTATGCCCACCACGCGCGTGCGGTGCGCCCGGCTCTGCCCTTGAGAGCGGAGCTCCTCAAGCTCGGCGGTTGCTTCGCGCGCGTGCTGTAACAGCGCCTGATAGCCAAGGTCCTCCAACTTGCCCGCCCTTTGGTCTTCAAGCCTGGTGTTGAGCGGCTGGGCGTTTTTGGAGCCATCTCGATACAGGGTGATACCCTTGCATCCCGTCTGCCACGCCAGCATGACTACGTCTTTGAAGTCTTGCACCGTAGCGGAAGCCGGCAGGTTCACCGTCTTTGATATGGCGCCGGAAACCAGTGGGGTAAGGGCGGCGACCATCAGCACGTGTCCCTGCGGCGCGATGAACCGCGTCCCCGTGCCGCACACGTTGGCGGTATCAAAAATGGGCAGGTGCTCGGGCTTGAGATGGGGCGCTCCCTCGATCTTTCCATCCTTGACCATGCCCGCCTCATCGAGCGCTTGCACGTATGCCAAAATATCGTCCACTTGCGCGGACGTGTACCCCAAACGCGCGAGGGCGTCTGCGATCACTGGATTGGCGATGGTCATGAACCCGCCGCCAAAAAGCTTCTTGTACGCCATGTGGCTGAAAAACGGCTCTATCGACGTTGCGGCGCAATCCATGGCGAAGCTGATGGTGCCCGTAGGAGCCAACACGCTCACCTGCGCATTGCGATAGCCGTAGCGCCCGCCCAGCTCCTCGGCATAGGTCCAACTCTCTACCAGTTTGTTCGCAAGATCGTCCTCACCCATATCAAGAAGGAGGTCGAAATCGATGCGCGCGGGCTCTATACCGAGCCCCTCGAAGGCGTCGTCGCGCGCCCCCGCGACGCGGGCATGGTTTCGAATGACGCGTGCCATATGGCGCTTGTTAATCTCATAGCATACAAAGGGCTCCGTAGTACGGGCCATTATCGCGGAGGCCGTGTAGCTTTGCCCGGTCATAACGCCAACAAGGGCGGCGGAGAGGGCCCGAGCGCGCGGCGAATCATAGGGCAAACCCTTGGCCATAAGCAAGCTCGCCAAATTTGAGATGCCCAAACCGGTTGCGCGGAATCGATAGGTTTTACGGGCGATATCCCGCGTGGGGAACTGGCCCCAGGCAATAGAGGCCTCGAGCGCTAGCTGAGCCATGTTGACTGCATGCACAAACCCATCGATATCGAACGCCCCCGTGGCCAGATCATAAAAACGGTAGATGTTGATGGAGCCCAGATTGCAGCTGGAATCGTCCAGAAACGCGTACTCGCCACAAGGGTTGGTGGAGTTGAGGCGGTTATACGCAGCACCCACAACACCGTCCTCGCCCGCAGGGCAGGTGTGCCAATCGTTAAACGTGTCATCGAACTGCGGAGCGGGGTCGGCGCAACGCCATGCCGACTGGTTGAACACATCCCAGATATGCGCCACCGAGACCTCGCGGTCCGCCGAACGGTCCACGCGGCCCTTAAGCTGGTACGTTGCCTCTGGATCTTGATCGAGCAGGGCGACCTTCTGCATAAACGCGTTATCGATGCGCAGGGAGTTATTAGAGTTTTGACCGGAGACCGTTGAATACGCCTCGCCGTTGATGTCGCCGTGGTACCCCATTTTGATGAGGGCCAGCGCCTTATCCTCCTCACGGGCCTTCCAAGTTATGAAGCTCTCCACGTCCGGATGGTCAATATCCAGGCAGACCATCTTGGCGGCGCGGCGCGTGGTGCCTCCGCTTTTGATTGCATCCGCATTGCGGTCGAATCCACGTAGAAAGCTCATGACACCGCTGGATACGCCGCCACCCGAAAGGCGCTCCCCCTCCCCTCGAAGCGCGGAGAAGTTTGACCCAGTACCCGAACCGCCACGGAAGAGTTTGGTCTCCGTCACGTATTCTTCTGAGATCGAGTGCTCGCCCAGCAGCTTATCCTGTATGGAGAGAATGAAGCATGCGCTTGCCTGCGTACGGCTATAGTTATCGAGAGATTCGACCACTTCGCCCGAATCCTCGTCCACGTAATACATACCTTGCGGCTCACCCGCGATACCGTAGGCGCGCTTGAGGCCTGTGTTGAACCACTGGGGAGAATTTGGGGCGAACCGCTGATCCAAGATCATGTAAACAAGCTCGTCATAGACTATCTGCGCCAGCTCGCCCTCCTTGACCATGCCCTCGTCCACCAACGCGGCAACCCAGAAATCGACCATGCGATGGGCGACCTGCCGCATAGACACCTCATGCCCGGTCACCGGGACGCCGGCGCGGCGGAAATACTTTGAAGCAATGATGTCGACCGCGTTTTGAGAATAGGACGAGGGAAACTCCAGGTCTTGCATATCACACAGTACGCGGCCCGTTTTGTAATCCGTGAGGTGTACGTCGCGCTTGGACCATTCGAACAGGTCGTACACAGTTTTACCCGCATAGGCGGGGCCGTTGAGCGCACCGGTAAAACGTCGCGTGATCAACTCATCCATAGTGGTAGCCATGATCTCACCCAACCCTCATTCTCCCGTAATCGCGACCCGTGCAAGGCCGGTAAGGGCTTGTGTACCCAATCGAGGGCACAGGGACAATGGCTGACGGGTGAACGGTCGCGCGCGGCAATACAAACGGCGCGCGACCGCGGTATCAACATGTTGTGTTAATTATTTAAATCCACCACTATATATGCTTGCGATTTCTTTGCGAACTCAACCACCTCGCCCTTTTGCCCTTTCATGCTGCGATAATCTGGTATTCCAGCATCAACCACCAGCTCAGAAAGCGAGCAGATCCACATGGCACTTACCGGCAAGCAGGTTCGTCAGCTCCGCAGCCTCGCCCATCACCTCAATCCCATCATCCATATTGGCAAATCCGACATCACCGACGCTCTAGTCAAGGAGACCGAGGCTGCTCTTGAAAACCGCGAGCTCATCAAGTGCGCGGTGCAGGACGGCAGCGACCTTGAAACCCGTGAGGCCGCCGATATGCTCGCCGAGCGTACCAACGCCGATGTGGTCCAAGTCATTGGCCATCGCTTCTCGCTGTACCGCGAGAGCAGCCGCGATGATATCGAGAAGATCAAGCTGGTCTAGAGCAACTCGTTCACCCTCTTCTCACCCATGATGTTCTCATACAGGAGGCGCGTCTCGTCTTCGGGCTCCATATGCAGCTCGTGATGAAGGTAATACAGGTGGCTGCCATACAGTTCGACCACCTCGCGCTTCCTGCCGTTGAGGTTGTAAACCGTCATAGCGTGCCGCACCACGTCCTCGCGCGTTGGCTCGTGTTTAAGGGCAGCCTCCACAAGCCACGTTGCCGACGGCAAATCGTTCTCCTCTATCGACAAATCAATACCGCGCACCATGCAGTCGATAAATTTAGATTGGTAGGAGCGCCTCAGCCTGACAAAACAGGTGACATCGCCGGAGTCTGGGACGTATAGCGCGCCGGTGTAGATCTGCTCCATTTTGAGGCATGCATCGATGAGTTGTCTGTTGGTCATACCCGTGCGCTTCAGAAGAACCTGGCGTGCCAGTATGTCGAACTGCATGAGGTCCGTTGTTACGAATTCCGCATTGAGACCGATGCTTTTACCCTGCTTGATTACGTATTGGACGCCATCTTGCTGTTGTCCCAGCGCTTGAATCAAGGCCGTGATCGCCCCGTAGAGATTCTGGCGGGCGCGCTTGTATGTTGAGTTGGGCCACATTTCATCTATGAGCTGACCCCTACCAATATACGATCCCAGCACCAGCGCCAAACGTGCCGCCAGCACGCTCGCCCGCTTGCGCTTCCAATCATGCCCCGTCAACACATGGCCGTTTCGCTCCACCCTGAGCCCGCCAAAGAGCCTGATAGAAATCTGACCTATCTGAGGCTCCAGCACGGCATCCAGCACTTCAAGCTCGGCATTGCGCACCGCGGCATCTCCCAGCTGAAACTTAACCACCATAGAGGGAGGCACAAGCCGCCGCACCGCGGCAGACATCTCGCCCAAATGAAACATAGCCAATCTAACCTGCGGCCTCAACCATTCCGCCAGCAGTATGTCGCGATGCATGGAGAACCATGCCGAAAGCTCGGCATCATGGTGTGCGGCAGATAGCAGCAGCGTCGTAGCCCACGCATCCGCGGCATCGTCCGTCTCTACGGATAAGTCGAGCAAGTCTGCTTCTTGAGAAATGATCATCCTCGATGTGGACCGCAAACGCGTGGCGCATTCAAGCAGCTTGGCCCAGGCTCGCACAAACGTAAGGTCATCTGGAGCGGTCTTGCCCGCCTGCTGGGCTCTAAAACTCGCATTGAGTTGCTGCCCCATAGAGAAGTCCATCCAGCCCTGCGCCACGGTGCAAAACAGCTGAGCCGTATGGTCCGACTCGCGCAACGACGTTCTCTCCGCATCTACAAACGCGCGCTCATCTACCACCGGCCTACCTGCCATAAGGCGCCCCATAGCCGCAACGGCGCGAAGACGGTTTACCACTGCCTCCAACCTTTTTTCGCTCGCCCTTGCTATCTCATCCTGCAAGCGGGCATCGACTTCACCTTGAACACTCGGCCCATCACACATTATCTGGCCCAGATCGAATGCCATCTCCAGCAGCATAGATGGGACGTCGAGCGCATTTGGGCACGTCGCCTCATGTTCCCGATGCTCGCCAACGGGCACTCGTCCCCGTTCTATCAGCGACCGCGTAATATGGCGAGCACGACGTAGCTGCACGGCAGCACCGTATGTCGCACGCTTTTGCATCTCTTTTGATAAAACCGGTAATGCCGTGCCTGCTCCCCCACCCCAGTATTCGTTGAATGCGAGTGCCCTATCCCATTCATCCGCATCGACCTCTCGACTGATTCTCATCGCCTCGCGCGCTAATCGATCCGCCGCATTTCTCGCCGTACGATATTCCCCGGTTATGAGCGCGCATGCCCAACTGGCGAGCACGAGCCCCAAGCCGGCGCGACAACACGCTTCCTCACCAGCCTCCACCATAGCCGAGCGCACAAACGAGGCTTGTCCCGCGAACGCGAACGCCATGGGCCTGCTGGCAATAGCTTCCACGCGCCGAGCGACATCCATAAATGACTCCATAAGCCGCACGGCATCGTCCACGCGATCCACGCGCAAAAGAATGCGAACTGCCCTCTCAACATACTCTGGATGTCGACGCGCGATAGCCGCTCGCAACCTGCCCAAAGCCGCATCACGCTCTCCAAGGCAGCTGAACTCTTCTGTATCCGGCGCATATACCACAATCGGATAGTCATGCATAAGCCGCTGCATTTGGCGCGATTGAACGCGGCATCCCCCGCGTCGAATCTCGCGCAATGACCCAGACCCCAAAAGCAACAGCAGGCATATCGTCTGGTACAGGGAATCTCTCCTGCCGCTCAAAGCCTTCAATACGGAACCTACAACCCGCTCCACTTCACGCTCGAGCAGTTCAGAAGATCTTTTTTCTCCCGCGATCGTCTGAAGGGCGGAGACCAGCGACGGTATTCCAGCCGTCAGGCGATAAGCATCGAGCGTGCTATCGATCATCAGCGTCTTTATCCACGTCGCATATTCCTGCGGCTGCACACACAGCTGCCTTGCCCCCACCTTGGCGGAGTCGCCCAAAGCGGTAACCAGCTCGGCCTGGCCAGGCTCGCAAACAAGCACGATTTCACACCCCGCTTCACGGCAAGCTCGCACTGCCGAAGCAAGCTCTTGCGCCTCGTCCTTGTTCTTCACCGACACGTTGTCCAAACCCAGCAACGGTCGGACCGCGGCAATTGATTCGTGAGCCGCATCGTCCAAGAACTCGATTACGCCTTTGATCTCGCGGCGCGACGCATCGATAAGCCGCGCCTGTCCACGTTGAGGATCTTCTTTGACCCAAGCGCTATACAGCAATAGCAGCGACGTTTTTCCAAATCCAGCAGGAGCCTGCACCAACACAATCCCCGCGTCTCGACCCATGGCGGAAATGGACCTCATAAGCTGTTCGCGCGGTACCATGGCCACCCTTTTTTGTTGAGACAGCCCCGTATCTGCCTTATGCGTTGATTGAACTTGAGCTGCTGGTTCGTCAACCGTCTGCACTGAATCCCCGACCGTCTCTGCGCTGGTTCCCATTTTATCTCCCTCCATGCGCTCCTTGATGCAAGGGTATGGCCCAGCGCGCGTCAGCCGCGTTTGGAAATTTCCCACTTTCAATAGACAGTAAGATTCAAGAGCTATCTTTGTAAGAGCCCCGCATGCCGCACAGCGCCCCCTCCGCGCGATACGTGCACCATTTCCTGCCATACCATCAGTAAATGTTAGTGCTTTACGCTTATATTGTTTCGATTTTGATATCCCGCTTGCATCTTTTTTTCCATTCACCGCGACCGCAAGATGCTCAATTTTCAAAGGCGCGATGTTTTTGTCAATAAAACGGTAATATCGACCCGACATTTCCCATGTATGGTGAAAAAAGAAGCGCCCCCACCGAAACGGTGAGGACGCTTCATGGTCTTTATGAAGGTCGTGAAAACAAGCTCAACCCAGACGCTATGCGACTAGAGGACCTACTTGCACAGAGAAAGGGCGGCCTCGTCAGCAACCAGGATAACGTTGGAATGCAGCTGGAGAATGGAAGCGGGGCAGCTGGGGGTAATGGGTCCATAAACCATATCATGAACGGCCTGGGCCTTCTTCTCACCGTTAGCGGCGACCACGATGGCACGAGCGCTCATGATGGTGTGGGTACCCATGGTATAGGCCTGACGCGGGACATCCTCGATCTTATCGAAAAGGCGGCTGTTGGCCTCGATCGTGCTCTCGGTAAGGTCGACGCAATGAGTGCCGTAGGAGAAGTGATCGTCGGGCTCGTTGAAGCCAATGTGACCGTTGTTGCCAATGCCCAAAAGCTGAAGATCCTGGTAGCCCGCAGCCGCAACCATGGCATCGTACTCGGCGCAAGTGGCATCAGCATCGGGATTGGAGCCATCGGGCACATGGGTGTTCTCGATATTGATATTCACGTGATTGAACAGGTTCTCGTTCATGAAATAACGGTAGCTCTGGGGGTCATCACCGTTGAGGCCGCGATACTCGTCCAGGTTATAGCTGCTCACCTGGGAGAAGTCAACGTCGCCCTTCTTGTACCACTCGACAAGCTGCTGGTACGCGCCAATGGGAGTAGAGCCGGTGGCCAGGCCAAGAACGCAATTAGGCTTGAGAATAATCTGCGCAGAGATGATATTGGCAACCTGGCGGCTCATATCCTCATAGTCGCGAACTCGAACGATCCTGATCATGCGTGACCCCTTTCTTTGACCGGCTTCCTATCGACTTTTAGCGACAATCAGCTGGTCAAGTTCGGTAACGTGGTCTCCCACATCACCTTTAATACTTGCAAACTCGACCGCGTTCCTGATGAGAACGGGGACCGTAATATCATAACCCTCGTTGACAATAGCCTGTCGATCGAATTCGATGAGCGTCTCACCAGCCGTAACCATATCACCGGGAGCCGCATGAACTTTAAAATGACGGCCCTCGAGGTTATACGTTTCCAAACCAACGTGTATAAGCACGTCCAAGCCATCTACGGTTCGGAATGCCACCGCATGACCAGTAGGGAAAATCGCTTCGATTTTGACGGCGGTCGGAGCGACCACGCGATCACCTGTCGGCCTAATGGCAACACCTTGACCAAGGTATCCCGCGGCAAACGTCTCATCGTTCACCTCGGAAAGAGGGATGACATCTCCCTCAAGCGGCGCACGCAGCACAATGCTTCGCCCCGACAGGCCAAATGACTTGAATAGGCTACTGAACATTCTTCTCCCTCGATCACCCGTGCAGAGACCGTACTGGCAGATATATTTATGGTACATCATTGGGAACGTGCGAGATAGCATACGCCGATTATTTGATACCGTTCGCGTGATGGCTATTCCATTCCAAAGCCACCCATCTCCGCTTATGCGACACAAGCAGCTCAATAGCATCAAAAATAGAAAAAACGGGATCCACCGATAAATCGGTAGATCCCGTCCATACGTATCTTCCAATAAGGAAAGATTAGCGCTTGGAGAACTGCGGAGCGCGACGGGCCTTCTTCAGGCCGTACTTCTTGCGCTCGACCACGCGAGAATCGCGGGTGAGGAAACCAGCGCGCTTGAGGTCAGCACGGTAGTCGCCAGCGTTCAGAAGAGCGCGAGCGATGCCGAGGCGCAGAGCGCCAGCCTGACCGGAGATGCCGCCGCCATCGCACAGAGCGATAACGTCGAAAGCGCCAGCGGTATCGGTCACCTTGAAGGGAGCAAGGGCACCCTCAAGAAGCTGCTGACGGCCGAAATACTCAGCGGCGTCACGCTTGTTGACGGTAACCTTACCGGTACCAGGGACGATGCGGACACGGGCCACGGCGTTCTTGCGACGGCCGGTGCCGTAGTAAACAACGGTGTTCTCAGCCATCTTTAAGCCTCCAGCTCGATCTTAACGGGGTTCTGGGCAGCGTGCGGATGCTCGGCGCCTGCATAGACCTTGAGCTTCTTCAGCTGCTGACGGCCGAGGGTGGTCTTGGGGAGCATGCCACGAACGGCGCGCTCGATGACCTGCTCCGGGTGCTTCTCCATAGCCTGGCGGAAGCTCTCGGCCTTGAGGCCGCCATTGTAGCCGCTGTGACGGTAGTAGACCTTGGTGTCAGCCTTGTTACCGGTAAGCTGGACCTTATCGGCGTTGATGACAACCACAAAGTCACCGCAGTCAGAGTTAGGGGTGTACTGAGGCTTGGTCTTGCCGCGCAGAATAGCTGCGATCTGAGTGGCAAGGCGGCCCAGGACAGCGCCCTCGGCGTCGACGAGGACCCAGTTGCGGGTAACCTCGCCCTGCTTGGCGTAGTGAGTCGACTTCTGAATCACTTGACTCCTCCATGTACAATACGTGTCTTAACAGAGTTTCACGGGGCTCTGCAAAGTAACCTGTCGAGTATACCGCGTAACGGGGTTGAGTCAACGCATTTTCGGTTGTCTAGCAGAGTTTCTGCACAAGCGGCACACAGTTTTTAGCACGGCCATGCTTATGAAGAAATCTCACCAGTTAACGCTCTTTAGAGATAAATGCGCGCACCTCATCAAGCCTGCGCTTGCCTTCTTGACGACCTTGGATGTAAAGAGCCAGCAACTTAGCGGGATCATGCTCGATATGCCCCACCTCGACCGGCTGCGGCGGAGCGATGACCAGCGCCCTACCTTGGCGCTCGTACTCCCAAATGTGCTCACGCTGCTCGTTGTAGCGTTCGTGGCGGTTCTCAAGCGCCTCAAGAAGATATGGGTAGGCAGCGTAGCGGGCATGAGCCGCCGCAAGGAACTCGTACGGGCCCTTTTTATAGGTTCGGTCCTGGGTGAGGACAACAATCGCTCTATCGAAACCCGCGTCTTCGAGCGCATGCTCGACGGGAACGGAATCCGCGACGCCGCCGTCTAGATAAATGGCATCGCCCATCTCTACGGGCTGCGTCATGAGCGGCAAAGACGTTGTGGCGCGCAGCGCGTCCACGTCGAGCACGGCGTTTTCAACCGGAAGATATGCCGGCGTACCAAAGACCACGTCCGTAGCTACCGCATACAACGACATGGGGTTCTTCTCAAACGCATCGTTATCAAAGGGATCAAGGCGATCTTGAATGTCGTTGAGCAGGAAATCGTAGCCCACAACGCTGCCGCTTGTTGCAAAGGACTTGGCCCCCATGTAGCGGCTATCGTTGCAAAACGCCAGGTTCACTCGGTTGGCTCGACCAATCTGACGAGACTTGTAGTTGAGTCCGGAAAGCGCGCCGGCAGACACGCCATAGCATGCTGAAACCTCAACGCCGTTCTCCATGAAGACATCCAACACGCCCGCGGTGAACTGGCAGCGGAAGCTGCCGCCCTCGAGCACCATGGCGACCTTGCCAGCGTTATTAGCTTTCTGCTCCACGTTCATGGAAACAACCTTCCTGCTTGGACTTTTCGCACTTGTGCTCTTCTACCACAAATGAAGGTCTTGCAAACTTACACAATCGTTCGATATGGCAGGCGCATGAACGGAATCGCGCAGACGAGCCTGAAAAACCCGCTCAAGCTCGGCCACGTCATCTGCGGAAAGACATGGAGACCGCAGACGATTTGGCCGCTCTTGAGCGGGCGTTAGCGCGAAGGGCGGCACGGTCGAGGATGGCGTTTGGCCGACCGCCCTATTGGCTACAAAAGATGGGTGCGAGACACCCGGGCATCACGCCTCGGGCGTCACCACGGGGTCGTCGTTGATAAGGTCACTTCCTCGTCCATAGCTGGGACGAGCGGCATCGCGCTGAATCTCCAGCGACAGGTCGCGCGCGAGCTCCGGCGCCACGTTATCGTAGCGACGGCACGCGCAGATATGGTCGGGCAGAACCTCGCGCTGCTCGGGGGCGCTCACGTCGCACGCGCCGATCTTGGCGAAGCAACGACTTGCGAAGCGGCAGCCCGCGGGCGGGTCGATGGGGCTGGGCACGTCGCCCTCCAGGATGATGCGGCGACGCTGCAGCTTGGGATCGGGGCTGGGAATCGCCGAGAGCAGGGCCTGGGTATAAGGGCACAGCGGCTCGGTGTACAAGCTCTCCTTGGGAGCGATCTCCATCATGCGGCCCAAATACATAACGCCAACGCGGTCGGAGATGTGCTTCACCACGTTGAGGCCATGGGCGATGAACAGGTACGTTAAGCCCAACTGCTCTTTGAGGTCATCCAGCAGGTTGAGCACCTGCGCCTGGATAGAGACATCGAGCGCGGATACGGGCTCGTCGCACACGATGAGCTTGGGATTGAGCGCGAGTGCGCGGGCGATGCCCACGCGCTGGCGCTGACCACCGGAGAACTCGTGCGGGTAGCGATTCTTCATGTAAGGCGCCAGGCCAACCAACTCGAGAAGCTCGTCCACGCGATCATCCACCTGATCTTTGGGCAGGATCTTGTTGGTGAGAATGGGCTCGGCGATGATCTTGCCAATGGTCATGCGGGGATTGAGGCTTGCGTACGGGTCCTGGAACACCAGCTGGATGTCACGGCACATGGCACGGCGATCACGCTGTCCCAGCGCGGTGATATCGCGCCCCTCGAACAGAATCTGTCCGCTGGTGGGCTTGAGCAAACCGCAGATCATCTTACCGATGGTGGTCTTGCCGCAGCCGGACTCACCCACCAGGCCAAAGGCCTCGCCACGGCGAATGGTAAAGCTGACATCGTCCACAGCCTGCACAAACGAGGTGGGACGGCCAAAGAAGTCCGTATCGGCGACAAAGCTCTTGGTGAGGTGCTGGACCTCGATAAGGTTCCTTGAATTATCCTGCGACATCCTAGCGCACCCCCTCTTGTGCTGCGGATCCACGGCGAACGGCTTGGGCGGCCTGGTCGATGATCTCGCGCTCCTGCGCTTCGAGCTCCGCCTTCACGCGATGCGCCGCCTCCGTCGCCTCAACGGCGCAGGCGATCTCATCCGCATCCTCATACAGATGGCAGCGAACCTTGCGCGTGGTACCGGGCAGCAGCTTGAGCTGCGGGGCCTCGGTGCGGCAGCGGTCCGTACAGCGCTCGCAGCGATCGGAGAACGGACAGCCGGCGGGCATGTTAAGCGGATTGGGAACAGAGCCCTTGATCATATACAGACGACCGGCGTTTTGCTCTTCCAGGCGAGGAATCGAGCGCAGCAGGCCCAGGGTATAGGGGTGCAGCGGATGCTCGAACAACTCGAACTTCTCGCCCTCCTCGACCACCTGGCCGCAATACATGACCACAACGCGATCGGCGACCTCGGATACAACGCCCAGGTCATGGGTGATGAGCAGGACCGCCATATTGAACTCGCTGCGCAGCTTGTAGATGAGCTCCAGAATCTGCGCCTGAATGGTCACGTCGAGTGCCGTGGTGGGCTCGTCCGCAATCAGCACCTTGGGGTTGCACGAGAGCGCCATGGCGATCATGACGCGCTGGCGCATACCGCCGGACATCTGGTGCGGATAGTCGTGCGCGCGCTCCTCCGGGCTGGGGATGCCAACCAAACGCAACATCTCGACCGCGCGGGCCCATGCGTCCTTCTTGTCCACCTGCTCGTGCGCCTGGATAGCCTCTACAATCTGATCGCCCACGCGATAGACCGGGTTCAGGCTTGTCATGGGCTCTTGGAAGATCATGGAGATGTTGCCGCCGCGCACCTGCTCCATCTCGGACTCGGATAGCGCAAGCAGGTCCTTGCCGTCAAAGGTGATGGAACCGCCGGCTACGTGGCCGGGTTTTTGCAGCAGACCCATGATGGAGAGCGACGTAACGCTCTTACCCGAGCCGGACTCGCCCACCACGGCCAAGATCTCGCCCTGTTCAAGATCGAATGTGACGCCGTTGACCGCGCGCACCACGCCCTTGCGGGTGGGAAATTCGGTCACCAGGTCATGAACCTCTAGCATTGCCATGTCATCACCGGTTCCTAGATTTGGGGTCGAACGCATCGCGAATGCCGTCGCCCAACAGATTGAAGGCGAGCACGGTCACGGTGATTGCCAGACCCGGGAAAATCATCGCATGCGGCGCGGCAAAGATGTAGTTGCGGCCGCGACCAAGCATATCGCCCCACTCTGCCGCGGGAGGTTGCACGCCCAAGCCCAGGAAGCCAAGGGCCGCCGCATCCAGGATGGCGCTGGAGATACCCAGTGTGGCGCGAACGATGATCGAGGGCATGACGTTGGGCAGCACGTGGCGGAAGATGATGAGCGCATCGGAGTCGCCGATCACGCGGGCAGCGGCAACGTAGTCGGACTGCTTGACCGACAGTACCTGGCTGCGGACGATGCGCGCGTACTCGGGGATGGAGACGAAGCCGATGGCGATGATCGCCTTGTCGATTCCTCGTCCCAACGCCGCCATGAAGGCGATTGCCAAAAGGATCGACGGGATGGCGAGCATCATGTCCATCACGCGCATGATGACGGTGTCGAGCACGCCGCCCTTGTAGCCGGCGAGCGCACCCAGGGTGACGCCGATGGTGAGCGAGATGGCAACGGACAGCAAACCCACGGTGAGCGAGATCTGGCTACCGATGAGCACGCGGCAGAAGATATCACGACCCTGCTGGTCGGTTCCAAACCAGTGCGCCGCGCTGGGCCCCTGGAACGATGCCGAAAGATCTTGCTGGTAGGGATCGTAGGGCAGAATCTGCGGAGCGACAAAGGTTACGATGGCGACCAGCGCAAGCAGCGTGATGACGCCCAAGCTGACCATGGCGGGGATGTTTTGGCGAAGCGAGTACCACACGTCTTTCCACAGCGACTCGGTCTTCTCGGCCTCTTGCTTCTTCTGGACGGGAGCGTTGTTCTGTGCAACGGCAGCAGCCATGCGGATCACCCCTCTTCCTTTGCATACGTGATTCGCGGATCAAGGTAGGCATAGACCACATCGACGATCAGGTTGATCGCGATAAAGATGACGCCTATCAGCAGTACGGCGCCCTGAACCACCGGGAAGTCTGATTTCAAGATGCAGTCGACCACGTACTTTCCCAGGCCCGGCCACGCGAAAACCGTCTCGGTCAGCATGGCGCCGCCAAGCAGGCTGCCAAGCTGCAGGCCAATAACCGTGGTCACGGGGAGCATGGCGCAGCGCAGCGCGTGGTGACGGTGCACACGGCCCAGCTTCAAGCCTTTGGCGCGAGCGGTGCGGACATAATCCTCGTTCAGCGTCTCCAACATGCTCGAACGCGTCATGCGGGTGATGACCGCCATGGAGTACATGGACAGCGCCAACGCCGGCAGGATAATGTGGCTCAGCGCGTCGCCAAACGCCTCGAAGTCACCGGATAGCAGCGTATCGAGCAAGTAAAGGCCGGTGCCGCCCACGGGCTGCAGCAGCGGGTCAATACGGCCAGAGCTGGGAAGCACGTGCAGCACGCCGGCGAACAGGATGATGAGCAGAACGCCCAGCCAGAAGATGGGCATGGAGACGCCCACCAGCGCCAAGATGGTCGCGATACCGTCGATCGCGGTGTTCTTGTGGGTCGCGGACAGCACGCCAAGCGCGATACCGGCGACCGCCGCAATCACAATGGCAACCAAGGCAAGCTCAACGGTTGCCGGGAAGCGGGCCATGAGCTCTTGCAGCACGGGGGTGTGCGTGTAATAGCTCTCGCCCAAATCACCGCGAATGGCACCAAAAAGAAAATCGAAATATTGGACGATGATGGGGTCGTTAAGGCCCTGGGCATCACGCCATGCCTGCATCGCCTCGGGAGTTGCATGCTGGCCCAACACAACGGGTGCGGGGTCGGCGGAGAACACTCTCATGATGAGGAAGACAATGACCGAAACGCCCAAGAGCACGGGAATGGCCTGCAAGATGCGCTTGAGAATATATTTCAACATCGAGGCCCCTCCTTTCTGTAGCGCGGACGATTAGCCCGTAGCAAAACAAAGGGGCAGGAACTCGTCCCGCCCCATCTGCCTTACCCGCGGCCCTTCGCCGGCGGGGCATTATGCGGACTTGGTCACACCCTCCATGTGAACAACTCCGGTGGGGTGATAGAAGAAGCCCTTGACCTTGGGGCTATAGCCAGCAAGGTTCTTGGAGTGGCTGATGAGCATCCAGGGCATTTGGTCTGCAACCATCTGCTCGCACTGCAGGTAGACGTCATCGCGCTCATCGCCATCAGCGGTCTCGAGGCCCTTTTGGATCAACGCGTTGTACTCGTCATTGCGGAAGCGGCCAACGTTCATGGATACGTTCTCATCGGAGAGCAGGTTCATGAAGTTGTCGGGATCGCCGTTGTCGCCAACCCAGCCATAGAGGCAGACGTCAAAGGCGTCGGTTTCGACCTTGGTCTTGTACGTGGTCCAGTCATAGGAGACGATCTCCATGTCGACGCCCACCTTTGCCAGATAACCCTGGATCGCCTCGGCAAGCGCCTGTCCGCCAATGGTGTTATACGGACGAGGATTGGTGTAGGTCAGCATGGTGCAGCTGGTGATACCAAGCTCGGCAAACGCAGCTTTTGCAGCATCGGGATCGTACTCGGCGCGCGTAACCTTCTCGGCATAGGGCGCCATCCACAGCGGCATGACGGAGGTGGCCACGCCCGCGTAGTCGCCATACAGGCTCTTGACCATCTCTTCGACGTTGACGGCCTGGCAGAACGCGCGGCGGGCCTCAACAGCTGTGAACTGGCCGCTGTCGTTGCGGAACGCCATGTAGTTGATGTTCATGCCGTCCTCGTCAAACAGTTCGCAGCCACCGCTGGTAATGGTATCGACAACGGAGGCGTCGATGCCGTCGATGATGTCGACCTCGCCGTTGGTAAGGGCGGTCACGCGGCTGGAGTTCTCAGCGATAAAGCGGAAGACGACGTTTTTGGTCTTGGGAGCGTTCTCCTTATCCCAGTAGTCCTCGTTGGCCTCGAGAACCACGTTCTCGCCCTTGGACCAAGAGACGAACTTGTAGGGACCGGAGCCAACCGGCTGCTCAAGCGAGGTGCCGGCCTCAAAAGCGGAAGGAGCGACAATGGGAGCCGCCAGTGCCATGGCCATGTTCTTCACAAACGGGGTGGAAGCGGCGCGCAGCTTGATTACCAGCGTGGTCGAGTCGGGAGCCTCCATGGATTCAATGCCGGTACCAGAGTCCTGGGCGCCAAATACAAAGCCAGCATAAGGCATGTCCTCGGTGCGGTTGGGCTCGAGCTGACGCTCGATGGAGGCCTTGACGGCCTCGGCATCGCAATCGGTGCCGTCGTGGAACTTGACACCCTCCTGCAGCTTGAACGTATAGGTAAGACCGTCATCGGAGATCTCGGGCATCTCGGACAGGCCTGCAACTACCTCGCAGGTCTCCGTGTCGTAGCGAAGCAGCGTGTCATAGATGTTGCACATGATCTTTGCGGACTCGCCGTCGTCAACGTACGCGGGGTCCAGTCCACGGGGGTCAGCGCCCTGAGCAAACGTGATGGTGTCGGCTACGCCGGAAGCGCTCGAGGAACTGGAACCCGCCTCGCTGGCACGCTGGCTGCCGCAACCAGCCAGGCCCATGACGCCCAGCGCGCTCACAGCGCCCATAGCTTCGACAAAACGCCTTCTCGAAATCTCAGCATTGAAGGACATGTCCATCACCTTTTTCTTATCCATCCTCTTTAATACAATCGCGCAGCACGCAATGCATCACGATAAAGTAAAGCGCGACAAGGACAATTATTGGCTTCATTGCCATATATAGAGTTGAAGGCTTTTTTGTTTACTTTACTTTATTAAAGTGTTTAATCAATGGAAACATAGCTATGTTGACAAATGAGCACATTTAGACATCAAATGCATAAAAATCGCGTTCATCGTATATTTTAGACCGTTCGCCCTGACGCGGAAAATACAAAAAGCGGGCAGATTGAAACAATCTACCCGCTTGCAATGTGTGGTGGAGGCGCGGAGAATCGAACTCCGGTCCACGAAAGCCCCCTGATCGGCATCTCCAGGCTCAGTCACCGATTTAGATTCGGAGCCTTTGCGCGCGGTGACGCGCTCGCGGGTTCCTAGTCGGTTCGATCTTAGTTCGCGCCATACCGACTACGTGCGCAAACGCATTCCCCTAAAATGACATCTCGCTGGAGGCGGGGAACTCTCCAGTTCGACGCGCCGCTAATTAATTAAGCAGCGAGGGCATACTGCCCAGAGAAATTCTTGTTGTCAATTCATTTTGACGGTACCCCGGTTTAACGTGGGCGAGGAGACCACGGCCTGCTTCCTCTCTCAGAGCTATCGTGTCGAAACCAGTCGCCCCCTCATAGGAGAGGTCCGGGCATCGCGGCGGGACCCGCAGATGCATCGACCTATCAAAGTACAGACGCAGCGTTATGGCTGTGCGATTTTTTACTATACCACGTAACGCGCCCTCCCAATCACGTGCTCACCCCACCCCATAGCAATTGCGGAAGCTCTTGGGGAAACCCTTGCCACATGAACGGCTCAGGCGAGCAGATTGCGCATGGAAGTCAATCGCCGCGGACTCAAACCCGCCCCATTCTCCTCATTCTCCGACCCGATCGAGACTCCAAGGAGCCCATCAAGCGCAAAAGTCGCGGATAATTGCATCGCTTTAGAAATAGTCTATGTATACCCCAAGCGCGCAATCGCGCTACCAGCGGCTCTTTCAAAGAGTGCATGCCTCTACTCGCCTTTTTTAAAAACGATGCAATTATCCTTCACAACTGCTCACCCCAACAGCAGCGGGAGCCGTCTGAACGCCCTTATTATGTTGTTGAAGGGGTTTCTACCGCTAATACGCCGTTGCCGCTCCGGGCATGAGCCCGTATTTCTCCATCTGCATGAGCACCACGTCGCGACGCGCCTCCGCTACCTGCCTGTCGGAAGAGTAGAGCGAAGGCTCGTTGGGAACGCCCGCCATCAACGCCGCCTGCTCCAGCGTCATATCCCCGGGCACGACACCCAGCATCTGGGGTGCCGCCTGTCCTATCCCCACGCACCCCAACCCAAAATAGGAGGAGTTCACGTACAGCTCAAGTATCTCGCGCTTGCTACAAGTAGCTTCTAGATCGAATGCTAGGAAGACCTCGGCGACCTTGCGCGTAAACTCCTTTTTCTGCGTAAGGAAGAGATTCTTGGCAACCTGCTGCGTTATGGTGCTACCGCCCTCCTCCAAACTCATGGTTCGCAGGTCATTCCATGCGGCGCGGCAGATAGAGATGATATCGATGCCGCAATGGGTATAGAAACGGTGGTCCTCGATAGCGACCACCGCGTCCAGATATACCTGTGGCAACTCATCGACAGACGTGTAGCCGGGCTGCGCGTGCAGCTCCGCCACAGCTTCCTCGATACTCTTTTCCTGCAAAGCCGATCGATACATCTGGTAGCCGCGGGCGCCCACCACAACGCACAGCAATCCAACCACCAGGGCAAGGCCCAGCAGCACGCGCTTTACCATCCTGCCGATCATAGTCGACCAATCGTCTTAAAGCCGCGGGCGCGTGCAAAGGCGCTCCCTAGCGGCAGGGCCATCCGTTAGGGATATTGTGCCCTTCCCACTCCCCTCGCGCGACAGCATCTGATTACACTTTTGAAAGGTTACCTATCAGGTACTAAGACGACCCCTTCCGCTTTCAAACAAGGAGCGCCGCCGAACCTCCATGAGGCTCAACGGCGCAGAACTAACGCATTATGAGAATAAGCCCCTAGCTCAGCGAAGCGCGCAGTAGCTCGTTGAACAGCTTGGGGTTGCCGCTGCCGCGACTTGCCTTCATGCACTGGCCAACCAAGAAGCCAATGACCTTCTGGTTGCCGTCGCGATACTGCTGGGCCTGGTCCGGGCAGTTGGCAAGCACCTGGTCCACGATGGGCTGCAGGGCGCCGGCGTCACTCACCTGGCGCATGCCGCGCTCGTCCACGATCTTCTCGGGATCGTCGCCGCTTTGGGCCATGGCCTCGAAAACCTCGTGAGCCTGGTTGGAGCTGATGGCATCCTCGGCCAAAAGCTTCGCCAGCGATGCCACCTGGGCGGGCGCGATGCCGCTGTCCTCCAGCGAGGTGCCGGCAGCCTTAAGGTAACCTGCCATCTCGTTGACAATGAGGTTGGCAACCACCTGTGCGGCTTTGCCGGCAAGGCCCTCTGCCGCCTGCTCGAAGAACGCCGCCGTCGCGGGATCGCCGGCGATCAGCTCGGCGTCGGCGCGCTTGATGCCGAAAGCACCCTCAAAGCGATCGCGCTTGGCATCGGGAAGCTCTGGCAGCTCGGAAGCGCAGTGCTCGATGAACTCGTCCGAAAGGTCGAACGGAGCTAGATCCGGGTCCGGGAACAGACGGTAGTCGTCCGCGGTCTCCTTGACGCGCATCACCACGGTGCGTTTGCGGCTGGGCTCCCAGTGACGGGTCTCCTGGTAGATGATGCCGCCCTCCTCAAGTACCTCCGCCTGGCGGCAGATCTCATAGGCGAGACCGTCATGCAGCGCCTTGAAGCTGTTGAGGTTCTTGAGCTCGGTCTTGGTGCCCAGACGGGTCTCGCCGCGGCGGCGCAGGCTCACGTTGCCGTCGCAGCGCATGGAGCCGTGCTCCATGGAACAGTCGGAGATGCCTAGCGTGAGGAAGATGCGGCGGAGCTTCTCCATAAAGAGGCGCGCCTCTTCCGGCGTGCGCAGGTCGGGCTCGGTTACAAGCTCGATCAGCGGGGTGCCGCAACGGTTGTAGTCCACCAGGCTCTCGGCAGCCGCGGTGATGCGGCCCTCCTCGCCACCCAGGTGGTTCATCTTGGCGGCGTCCTCCTCCATATGGATGCGCAAGATGCGGATGGGAACGCTGTAGCTGCCGTCCTCATGGCGCTGCGGCAGCGAAAGCTCGTCCGCATCATAGCCCGCCATATGGATAGCGCTCTCGGGCATCTGCTCGTTCATGCTGGTGGAAAGACCCACGGCGTTGGCGCTGGCGCTGGCAAGGCTCTTGGCCTCGTCCTCGCCAAAAGCGCACTCCGGACGCTCGGCCGCGCCGCGTCCCGTAACCTCCAGATCAAGATGGCCGTGCATGCAAAACGCGATGGGGCCTTGGGTGGTCTGGAAGTTCTTGGCCATATCGGGATAGAAATAGTGCTTGCGATAGAACATCGAGTGCTTCTGGATCTGGCAGTTGGTCGCTAGGCCCGCCTTGACGATGGACTCGATCGCGCGCTTGTTTGGCACGGGCAGGGCGCCGGGAAGGCCCAGGCAGACCGGGCATACGTTGGCATTGGGCTCGTCATCATGGCTGAGCTTGCAGCCGCAGAACATCTTGGTATCGAGCGCGGTGAGCTCGGTATGGATCTCCAGGCCAATGACGGCCTCCCAATCCTTTAGAACCTCGGAGAGCTCTTTCATGCGAGCTCACCTCCCTTCCCTGCGAAATCCGGCGCTACGGGCGAAGAACCAAAGGCGAGCTCGAGCGCGCGGGCAATGGTCAGCAGCTTGCGGTCGCTAAACGCGGGCGCCACCAGCTGAGCGGAAACGGGCAGACCGGAATCCTCGCCCAACCCAAGCGGTACGGATACGCCGCCGTTGCCGGCGATGTTGAGCGAGATGGTGTACAGATCGGACAGGTACATCTGCGTGGGATCAGAAATCTCTCCGTGCTTGAACGCGGTGCGGGGTGCCGCGGGCATAAGAATCGCGTCGACCTTCTCAAACGCCGCCGCGTAGTCGCGGGTGATGAGGGTGCGCGCCTTTTGAGCCGCGTAATAGTATTTGTCGTAAACGCCGCTGGAGAGCAGGTAGGCGCCCAGCATCTGGCGGCGCTTGGCCTCCATGCCAAAGCCGCGAGCACGCGAGCGGGAGCTCTGGTCCGCTAGGTTGGAACAGCCCTCCTCCTGGAAGCCGTAGCGCACGCCGTCAAAGCGCGCCAGGTTGGAGAACGCCTCAGCGGGGCCGATGACGTAGTACGCGGCGATGGCGGCATCCAGATGCGGAAGGTCGACCTCGACCAGCTGCGCGCCCTGGGCCTCCAACTCCGTGGCAGCCTTCTCGACTGCCCGGCGCACCTCTGCGGTCAGACCCTCGGCCTCCATGAAGGCGGGGATGATGCCGATGCGCTCGCCGGCGACGCCGTCCTCCAGGTGCTCGCAGAAGTCGACGGCGAAATCCTGGGACGTTCCGTCATAGGGGTCGCGGCCCGCGCCCACCAGCGCATTCATGGCGAGCGCCACATCGGCGACCGTGCGGCCAAAGGGGCCCACCTGATCTAGCGAGCTGCCAAAAGCGACCACGCCGTAGCGCGACACCGCGCCGTACGTGGGCTTCATGCCCACCACGCCGCAGAACGATGCGGGCTGGCGGATCGATCCGCCGGTATCGGAGCCCAGGGCCAGGGCGACCTCGCCGGCAGCGACCGCGGCGGCAGATCCGCCCGAAGAGCCGCCCGGCACGCGCTCGACATCCCAGGGGTTGTTGGTGGGATGGAACGCAGAACTCTCCGTTGAGGAGCCAAACGCGAATTCGTCCATATTCGCCTTGCCAACAGGCAGGCAGCCGGCGTCCAGCATGCGCTGCACGCACGTGGCGGTGTAGACGCTCTCGTAGTTGGCGAGCATATTGGAGGCACAGGTGGTACGGGTACCCACCAGGTTCATGTTGTCCTTGATGGCAAGCGGCACACCTGCCAGCGGGGGTAGGGCCTCGCCGGCCGCGCGAGCGGCATCGATACGCGCTGCGGCGTCAAGCGCCAGCTGGGGCGATACCTGCAAAAATGCCTGAACGGCCCCCTCGCGCTCATCGATAGCGGCAAGGGCGGCGTTCGCGACCTCGGTTGCGGAGAAATCGCCCGCGGCGACGCCGGCGGCGATCTGCTGGGCGCTAAGGGTATCGAGCGATAGCATTACTGGTCTCCCCCTTCGCCAAGAATAGAGGGCACGCGGAACGAACGGCCGCGCGTGCTGGCGGCGTCCCTCAGCGCCTCGTCCACGGGCAGCGCGCGATCAGCGTCGGTCGCGTCGGCGCGCATCACGTTGGACAGGTCGCCGATGGGATGGAACGTGGGCGCCACGTCCTCGTCCGCATACTGCAAGATGGGCTCGAGCATCGAGACGGCATCGTTCATATAGGCGGTCATATCCGCGAGTTCTTCTTCTGTGAGGGCGATGCACGCATAGTCCGCTATGCCGCGCACGTCCTTCTCGGTGAGTGCCATGGGCGCTCCTTCCGCTTGCATACGAATGTTCACCATTATATGCACAAGCGGCCGCTCCACCTAAATGGAGCAGCCGCAAGCTTCAAATTCAACCAAGTTGCAATCTTTAGCGTCTTTGGACAAAGGAGCCGGGCAAGGGCCGTTAGAACGTACACGCCAAGCGCATACCCTGCTCCGCCTCGCACTCGTCCACGCCATCAAGCACCACCACCAAGGTATCGCCCGCGTTTGCGTCGAGCGCCATCAACGCCAGCGGATCGCGCGCGGGCACAGGGGAGCCTGCAGCATCTTCGCCGGCGCGCCTCGCGGCAACGGTGATGTCGCAGCTCCACTTGCCAGCCTCGGAGGCGACAAGCACCACGGGACGCGCGTGGAAACCCTGGGGATCGGTAATGGTATGTTCAAACGTCTTCATAGCCCGGTCTTTCACCTAGCAGTCGCAGCCGTAGGAAAGATGCGCGTCATCCGCCACGCGCAAGGTCCTATCCAGGTAGCGCGTTGCCAGCCACTTTGCCATGGGCAGGTTCTGATCCAGGTAGTTACCGCATTCCTCTGGACGGGCGCCGGGAATCTCGCCCTCGAAGCCCTCGACAAACTCAAAAAGCGCGGTCACCAGCGGCAAGATCTCGCGCGACGTCACCTTGCCAAAGACCACCAGGTAAAAACCGGTGCGGCACCCCATGGGGCCAAAGTAGACCACGCGGCTTGCCCACTGGGGGTGGTTGCGCAGGAAGGTGGCGCCCAGGTGCTCGATGGTGTGCGCCTCGGCGGTATTCATGACCGGCTCGCGGTTGGGCGCCGTCATACGCAGGTCAAACGTGGTGACCGTGCAACCCGTCGCCTCATCGCGGTCAACGCGCGATACGTACACGCCCGGCTCCAGCGTGAGGTGGTCGACGGTAAAGCTAGCGATCTTCTCCATTGCGGGCATAGCGGCTCCTTGGCGTTACGGGTATAGGTGTGAACGAGCGCCCCTGAGCGTCCGCTTTTCGCGGAACCGCCACGGGGCGCTCATGCCATTTTACCGCGATGCATCCGTTATGCGAACGAAGCCGCTCTAGATCAGGCCCAGGTGCGAAAACGCGTTCCACATACCGTCATCGTCCACATCCGTGGTCACCCAGTCCGCGGCGGCCTTGGCCTCTTCTCCGCCCGAACCCATGCACACGCTGGTTCCGCAGCACTCGAACATGGGGATGTCCACGGCGGCATCGCCCACGGCAACGGTATCCGCCATGTCCGCGCCCAGGTGCTCTACTAGCACGCGCACGGCATGCGCCTTGTCGATACCCTTTACACCCAGGTCGCCAAAGAGCGCGTGCTCTCCCTTGCCGCCCCAGGTACGCGCCACCAGGTCAGGAAACTCGTCCACGGAATCCAGATGGTCCTGGTAGCTGGAGAGGATGAAACTCACCTTGTTGAGGTTGTCGCGGTAGAGCTCGGCGCCGTAGGTAAGCGTATCCATGAACGCATGGGCAGAGGTCTGGGCATCCTCGTCGCTCGCGCCCTTGCCCTTGGCGTAGAGCGTCATGACGGGGGCAGCCGCCTCCCTGAAGCGCTCGCTAGCGAACAGGCCATTGTTGGACTCCAGGTAAAACTCCAGGCCGCGTCTGTGCAACCAATCCACAATATGGCGGCACTGGTCCGCGGTGATGAGTTGGTGCATGACCACCTCGCCATCGCTCTCCACGTAGCAGCCGTTGCCGCCGATCATGCCATCGAAACCGATGTCCCAGATCTCCTGCGGGTTCTCGGCCTTGCTGCGCCCGGTGCACATGTAGACGCGGTGTCCGTTAGCGCGCGCCCGCTTGATGGCGTCCTTGCAGCTTTGCGGAATGAAGTTCTCGTAGTTGGTGATGGTGCCGTCGACATCGAGGAAGATGATCTTACCGTTAGACATGCTCGTCCCCTTTCCCCTTACCCGCGGGCACATCAAGCTATGGACGAGAAAACCCGTCCGCTTGCGCCCGCATCATAAAAAGGCCGCCCGCAGCGCACGGGACATGCTGCGAGCGGCCAAAACCAAAAAGCGTTGCCGTGCCTACTCCAGCCCCTCGGCGCCGTTGGACTTGATGATCTTCTGATACGCGAAGAAGCTGTCCTTGCGACGGCGCTCATAGGTGCCGGTACCGTCATCGTACTTGTCCACGTGGATGAAGCCGTAGCGCTTGCGCATCTCGCCGGTGCCGGCGGAAACCAGGTCGATGGGGCCCCACCAGGTGTATGCGATCAAGTCAACGCCGTCGGCGATTGCCTCGCCCATGGCCTTGATGTGGCTCTTGAGGTACGCGATGCGATACGGGTCGTGGATGGTGCCGTCCTCTTCCACCTCGTCGTAGGCGCCCATGCCGTTCTCGACCACCATCAGCGGAATCTGGTAACGGGCATAGATCTGGTTCAGGGCGATGCGCAGCCCCATAGGGTCGATCTGCCAACCCCAGTCGGTGCTCTCCAGATACGGGTTCTTGCCGCCAAAGGTCATGTTGCCCTCGGTCATCTCATGGTCGGCGTGCGTGCTCACGGTGCCGCTCATGTAGTAGGAGAAGGTGTAGAAGTCCACCTTGCCGGCGGCGATATCCTCCAGGTCGCCCGGAGCCATCTCGAGCTCGATGTCGTTCTCCGCCCAGAAGCGCTTGGCGTAGAACGGATAGGCGCCGCGCACCTGAACGTCGGAGCAGTACCAGTTCATGCGGTTCATCTCAAGCTCGTTGGCAAGCACGTCCGCCGGATCGCAGGTGCCGGGGTAGCTCAGGATAAAGCAGTCCATGTTGCCCATCTTGAACTGGGGATACTTCTCATGGGCGAGCCTGACCACGCGGCCAGACGCCACGAACTGATGGTGCAGGGCCTGGTAGCGCTGCTGCGGGGTGGTCTTGATGGCGGACGCCGGGCCCTCGAAGCCCTGGATGAGGCCGGTCTCCATCATGGCGCCCATATCCATGGTGCCGCAGTTGATCTCGTTGAAGGTGAGCCAGAACTTCACCTTGTCCTTGTAGCGCTCGAAGACGGTGGCGCAGTAGTTCTCGAAGAAGCCGATGAGCTCGCGGGAGGCCCACCCGTTGTACTTCTCGACCAGGTGGTAGGGCATCTCGTAATGCGAGAGGGTCACCAGCGGCTCGATGCCGTGCTTGGCGCAGCAATCGAAGACCTTGTCGTAGAAGGCCAGGCCCGCCTCGTTGGGCTGGGCGTCGTCGCCGTTGGGGAAGATACGGCTCCAAGAGATGGACATGCGGAACATGTTGAAGCCCATCTCGGCAAACAGCGCGATGTCCTCCTCGTAGTGATGGTAGAAGTCGATGCCGTCATGGTTGGGATAGAGCACGTCGGGCTTGATGTCGATCGTGATCTCGCGCGGCTTCTCGTAGCTGCCTCCGGTGAAGTGGTCATCGACCGAGGCCCCGCGGCCATCGACGTTCCAAGCACCCTCGAACTGGTTGGCGGCCGTGGCGCCGCCCCAATAGAAACCCTTGGGGAACTGCATGGTTAATCCTCCATTGTCGTTGCTCTTATACGGGAATGCTTAGGACAGGTCGGCGCCGTTGGTGGCGATGACCTTCTTGTACCAATCGAAGCTCTTCTTCTTGGAACGGGCCAGGGTGCCGTTGCCGGCGTCGTCGCGGTCGACGTAGATAAAGCCATAGCGCTTGGACATCTCGCCCGTGGAAGCAGAGACAAGATCGATGGGACCCCAGGTGGTGTAGCCAAGCAGGTCCACGCCGTCCTCTACCACGGCGTCGCGCATGGTCTCGATGTGCTGGCGCAGGTAGTCGATACGGTAGTCGTCGTTGATGGAGCCGTCCTCCTCGACCACATCCTTGGCACCCAGGCCGTTCTCGACCACAAACAGCGGCTTCTGGTAGCGGTCGTACAAGTCGTTCAGCGTGATGCGGAAGCCCAGCGGGTCGATGGCCCAGCCCCACTGGCTCTCTTTGAGGTAGGGATTCTTGGCACCCTGGAAGGCGTTGCCCTCGGTCTTGGGGGCGTCGGAACCCTCACCGGCGGAGCAACGGGTGGAGTAATAGCTGAAGGAGATGAAGTCGACCGTGTTCTCGGCCAAGACCTGCTTATCTTCCTCGGTCATGCCGACGTCGATGCCGGCTCGCTCGAGCTTCTTCAACGCGTAGGCCGGGTAGTAGCCGCGGCTCTGTACGTCCACGAAGAAGTAGTTGTCCTGGTTGGCGAGCTGCGCGGCGCGGACGTCCTCAGGGCGGCAGCTATAGGGGTAGTAGCTGCCCGCCGCAAGCATGCAGCCGATCTTCACGTCGGGGTCGATCTCGTGAGCGATCTTGGTGGCCCAAGCGCTGGCGACCAGCTCGTTGTGGGCCGCCAGGTACTCGACGGCCTCCTTGTCCTCGCCCTGCTCAAAGACCAGGCCGGCGCCCATGAAGGGCAGGTGCAAGATCATGTTGATCTCGTTGAAGGTGAGCCAGTACTTCACCAGGCCCTTGTAGCGGGTGAAGAGCACGCGGGCGAGGTTCTTGTAGAAGTCAATAAGCTTGCGGTTGCGCCAACCGCCGTACTCCTTGATGAGATGGATGGGGCAGTCGAAGTGGGTGATGGTGACCAACGGCTCGATACCGTGCTTCTGGCATTCGCGGAACACGTCCTCGTAGAAGGCGAGGCCGGCCTCGTTGGGCTCCGACTCGTCGCCGTTGGGGAAGATGCGCGTCCACGCCAGGCTCATGCGGAAGGTCTTGAAGCCCATCTCCGCGAACAGCGCGATGTCCTCCTTGTAGTGATGGTAGAAGTCGATGCCGGTCTGCGCGGGATAGAAATACCCGTCCTCGAAATCGAGCATCTTGCGCAGGCCCAGGCCAACCGGGAAGCGATCTTTACCATGCGGCATCACGTCGACGTTGGCCAGCCCGCGGCCGTCCACGTTGTACGCGCCCTCGCACTGGTTTGCGGCGGTGGCGCCGCCCCACAGGAAACCCTCGGGAAAAACCTTCTCCATACCCTGATACCTCTCTCTAAGACCTTGGTGGCCGTGTTGGCCCCATCATGCCAACCATCGTCCAAAGACTCAAGAGATATCACCCAGTTGGATACTTCTTTTCTAAGGTCACAGGTAGTATTCTTAATTCACTTGATACTTCTTGATACATTTTGTGTAAGGAGTCGCCATGGATATCATGAGGCGCATCGAAAACGCCCGGGGCCTCACTCCCACAGAGCAGCAGCTGGCGTCCACGGCACGGTCCCTGGGTCCGCGTCTGCAGGGCTACAGCATCAAGGAGTTCGCCGTCGCAGCGCACGTATCGATTCCCAGCGTCCATCGCTTCTGCAAGAAGATAGGACTCGAGGGATTCAAAGAACTCAAGGTGGAGTTCGCCCGCGCCCAGGCCTTGCGCGAGCGCCGCTCGGCAGCCGTCGATATCAACTTCCCCTTCTTGCAGGACGATGATGCCGAGACGGTCCTCGAGAGCATCTCCGCCGTCTACGAGTCGACCCTGCGCGATACGCGGGAGCTTTTGGACCCCGCCGCCATGGACCGCACCGCCGGTCTGTTCAACCAAGCCGGCGTCGTCGATATCTACACGCAATCGCACAACCTCTATCCCGCGCAGATGTTCTGCAACCGCCTGCTCTCATGCGGGCACGCCGCCACCTGCCATGAGGGCCTCGAGCGCCAGACGTGGTCGGCGCTAGCATCCGACGCGTCGCACGCGGCGCTGCTCATCTCCTACTCCGGCCTTGGGCCGAACCTGGCGACGCTTCTGCCCATTCTTGCCGATCGCAAGGTCCCCGCCGTGCTCATTGGAACGCCGCGGGCGGAACGCCTCAACCCCGGCCTCGCCGCATACCTGCACGTCAGCGATCAAGAGAGCCTGCAAGACCGCATCACGCAGTTCGCCAGCCATATCGCCGTGCAATACGTGCTCGACTCCCTGTTCGGCTGCATGCTCGCGCTCGACTGGGAACGCGGCAGCGACTTCCTGTCGCGCTCGCTTCCCCACACGAGCCTCCCCGCCCTTCAGCCCCCGCGGCTCAGCCCCGCTGAATACGCCGGCATCATGATGAACCGCATGCGGTAGCGCACATGCGAAAGGGATCGACGAGCAGCCCCGTCGACCCCTTTTCCCCGAGAGCATCGCGTGCCCGCGCTATTCGGCCTTGCCCTCGCAAGATTCGAGCGATGCCGTCCTCGCGGCAACGGCGTTCTCGTCCTCGCCCAGCGCGCTGAAGCACGGCTTGCGGCGCTCGCGAATCGCCTCGCCCAACTCCTCCACATGATCCCAAGAGACCTCGGTCACAATGTCGATGACCGCGGAGGAAATGGTCACCGTTACCAGCGACCAAGCGATGCTGACCACGGGAATGTAGGTGAGCGAGAGGGCCAGTACCGTAAGGTCCGTGAACAGGTAGCAGCGGCCAACGCGCCAACCGGTGGCCTTGGAAATAGAAAGCGCCAACGCGTCGTCGCCGCCCGCCGACCCGCCCTGGCGAACCACCAGGCCCACGCCCACGCCCACAAACAGGCCGCCGAGGACCGCCGCGGCAAACGGGCTGGCGGAAAGGTTGGGCAACATGTGCGGGAAGCTCTCCCACACGCGGTAGAAACCGGCGACCGCCGCCGTCGCGACGGCAGACCATCCCAAGAACTTACCGCCCAACATCTTGAGCGCGATGGCGTAGCAGATGATGTCGAGTACCGGCGAGGCGATGGATGACGGGACGCCAAACCACTTGTTGAGGAAGAGCATAAGGCCTATGACGCCGCCCTCTGTAATGCCCGTGACCTCATGGATGTTGTGGACGCCAAAAGTGAAGATGGCGGCGCCCAGCAAGATGATGGCCACTTTTTTAATCAATCGCTTAATGCGCATGGTACGCGCCGACCCCAACATCGGTATCAATCCCCCGTAACAACTGACGTGCCGCTCCAGCGTATCGCTTTGTCCGAATTCAGACAACCGCGAAAAGCGCGACCCCTATTCGTCCACACGTTCTCCATTAGTCCGATTTCGGACTATTAGTGAGCGCATCACGCAGCTGGACGACCGACCATCGCGCACGAAAGATTGTTGCTGACAATCTCCCCATTCGCGGGCAACCCGCGCTCGCATCAAAACGCACTCATATAATGCTGCCTATGGCCATGCTTAGGGAGTTAGGAGAATCATGGCAGACATCATCGAACTCAAGCCCGTGTTCCACGAGAAGATCTGGGGCGGTTCTCGTATGCGCGACGCATATGGGTATGACATTCCGTCTGATAAAACCGGCGAATGCTGGGCCATCTCTGCCCATCCCAACGGCGACTGCCCCGTGCTGAATCCAGAATTCGAGGGTATGACGCTGTCGCAGCTGTGGGATCAGCGCCGCGACCTTTTTGGCGATATCGAAGGCGATCGCTTTCCCTTGTTGATCAAGATTATCGACGCTGCCGGCGACCTGTCCATTCAGGTGCATCCCGATGACGCGTACGCCGCCGAGCACGAGAACGGCTCGCTGGGCAAGCGCGAGTGCTGGTACGTACTGGATTGCGATGCGGACGCCACCATCATTGTGGGACAGCGCGCCGCGTCCCGCGATGAGTTCGCAAAGCTGGTGGACGAGGGCCGTTGGGGCGATCTTTTGAACGAGATTCCCATCCACAAGGGCGACTTCTTCCAAATCGACCCCGGCTGCGTGCACGCCATCAAGGCCGGCACGCTGATTCTGGAAACCCAGCAATCCAGCGACATCACCTACCGCGTGTACGACTACGATCGTCTGGACGACGAGGGCAATCCTCGTCCCCTGCACCTGCAGCAGTCCCTTGACGTTATCGATTACCAGGCAACCTCGCCCAAGAGCGGCACCATCACCGCGTCGGAATCCAACGGCGTGACCGTGCTCGAGAGCAACGACAACTACACCGTGGAACTGGTGCGCGTCGAAGGCGAGCGCGAGCTTGAGCAGCGCTGGCCGTTTATGTGCGTCTCCGTCATCGACGGCGAGGGCACCGTGTGCGGAGTTTCCGTTAAAGCGGGCAGCCACCTGCTGGTTCCCTCCACCACCACCGCCGTCGAGCTCAGCGGCACCATGCAGCTGGTAACCAGCCACCTGTAAGCGCGCGGCAACAGCACCGCAAAGCTCAACCGTCCCAAGCAGCAGGGGCCCCGGCATATGCCAGGACCCCTGTTTCTTTATATGTGCGGGCGATGGAGCGCCTTGATCAAGCCGCCGTCCCAACCGGGCGAAGACGGGAATGGACAACCCCGATCACCGCGGCAGCCAACGCCGGCAGCAGCCACTCCAGATCAAAGGAGGCAAGCGGCAGCACGTCGAGCATGGGCAGCGCGCCGGGGAAGAACGCATCGCGCGCGCTCACGACGACGCTGACGGTTGCGGTAAGGCCAACAACCCATTGCCACATGCGCGGGTAGCGATCGCATACCTTATGCAGCATGCCCATGACCACCAGCACGATAGCAACCGGGTACAGGGCGTTGAGCAGCGGCACGGAGAACGCCAGGATCGCGTCGAGCCCAAGGTTGGAGACCGCACAGGAGAACATGGCGAATCCCGCCGCCCAAACGCGGTATGGCACGCGCGGAAACTCGTCTGCAAAATACGTTCCGCAACAGCTGATAAGGCCAATGCACACATTGAGACACGCAAGCAAGAAGATCGCCGCGACAACGACCAGCCCCACAACGCCAAAATGCTGCGACGCGGACGCCGTGAGAATGGCGGCGCCGTTGGTGAGATCGGGCATGGCGGCGCTAAGGTTAGCGCCCACAACCGCCAAGCCGCAGTAGATGAGCGCCATAAGAACGCCCGCAAACAGGCCGGCGCGCGAGACCTCGCGCGTAAGGCCCGCGTCATCCGTAACGCCTAGTTCGCGGATATTGGTAGCGATAACGATGCCAAAGGTAAGCGACGCCAGAAGGTCCATGGTCTGGTAGCCAACCAAGAATCCCTGCATAGCGGGTGCGGACGAGTACGACGCCTGCGCAGCGGAGACGCCCGCGAGATCCGGGTTGAAGATGGCCGCCCCAACCACGGCGACAATAAGGACTATCAGCGCGGGCCCCGTCACATGTCCCAGCAGGCGCGTCAAACGGCCGGGATGCATGGCCAAAAGGTACGCAGCAACAAAGAAGAGAACGGAAAACGCCAGGCGCACCGCCTCAAGCGGAAGGTGCTGGGGCAGCAGAGGCTGCAGCATCTCAAATGATGTGGACGAGGTGCGCGGAATCGCCAGGCACGGACCAATAGCCAGATAGACCGCCGCCACAAAGATATGGGCGAAAACAGGGTGCACGCGAGATGCCAGATCGCGGATGGTACCCGCTAGAGCGACGGCGACAATTCCCAGCACCGGCAGGCCGATGCCCGTGATCAAAAAGCCGACCATCGCCGGGATGCCCTGCGCGCCGGCCTGAAGACCAACCAAGGGCGGCAAGATAAGGTTGCCCGCGCCAAAGAACATCGAGAACAAGGTGACGCCTACAAACAGCGACTGCTTGGGCGATAAGGTTTTTGCGGCCACCACGGGCCTCCGTTCACATCCAATCGCGCGTACGCGAACCTTCATCTATCACCGCATTGCGTGACTTTCCACTGTACCACCGCAGCGCCTTCATAACGTGCGCACAGCAATTCAACCAAGCGACCATCCCACTATTGCTATTCTTTTGATAGCATGAGTTAGCCAAAGGAAACGTTATTCAACCGGGCATCGCCTGCCCGACACATCGAAAGGTGCACCCATGGACAACACCACACCCGACCGCGCGGGAAGCGCTGCATGCGCCGGCGAGGGCCCCGCCGGTATTCGCGACCTCGCCATCTCCAAGCGCGACGGGCGCACGGAGCCCTACGACGGCTCCAAGATCAAAACCGCCATGTCGCGCGCCTTTGCAGAGCTTGGCGCGCAAGTCGATGACAACCAGCTCGACCAATTGCTCCAGGCAGTCGAGTCGTCCATGATCGCCCGCGGCGTCGAAGGCGTCGAAGGCATCCAGGACCTGGTCGAGCGCGCCCTCATGGAGCAGGGGTTCTACGACGTCGCGAAGGCATACATCCTCTACCGTCACCACCGCGCGGAGCGGCGCGGGCTGCGGCAGGCTCTCGCCCAGACAGCTGGGGCGCCCGATCTGGTCGCCTGCCTTGAGCGCATCGAGCGCGATTTCACAGACCCCGCCTATAGCCTGGAGCATCTCGAGCACCGCTTCTCCTCGTTCGCGAAACCCGGCATGAGCATCAAGCAACGTCTGGACTCCCTAATCAAGGCAGCGGTCGAGCTCACTTGTCAGGAGGCCCCGCGCTGGGAGATGATCGCCGGGCGCCTGCTGGCTTTCCGCGCGCACCGCGAACTCGCCTCAACCCAAGAGCGCCTGGGACTCGTCGACCTCTACGCAAAGCTGCGCTACCTTACGGACCAGGACCTCTACGGCGACTATATCCTTGCCGCCTACACCCGCGAGGAGATCGACGACGCAGCACGCCTCATCGATGACTCCCGTGACGAGCTCTTCACCTATGCTGGCCTTGACCTGCTGCTCAAGCGCTACGCAATCCGTACGCGCGACCACCAGTTGCTGGAAAGCCCGCAGGAGATGTACCTGGGTATCGCCCTGCACCTGGCCATGAACGAGAAAACCGATCGCCTGGGCTGGGTGGAGCGCTTCTACAACATGCTCTCGCGCCTCGAGGTCACCATGGCCACCCCCACGCTGTCCAACGCGCGCAAGCCCTACCACCAGCTCTCCAGCTGCTTCATCGACACCGTGCCGGACAGCCTCACGGGCATCTACCGCAGCATCGACAACTTCGCCCAGGTATCCAAATATGGCGGCGGCATGGGCATGTACCTTGGCAAGGTCCGGGCCACCGGCGGATCCATCCGCGGCTTCGCCGGCGTGGCCGGCGGCGTGATTCGCTGGATCCGCGTCATCAACGACACCGCCGTAGCCGTGGACCAGCTGGGCATGCGCCAGGGCGCCGTAGCGGTCTACCTGGACGCCTGGCACCGCGACCTGCCGGAGTTCTTGCAGCTGCGCACCAACAACGGCGACGACCGCATGAAGGCGCACGACGTCTTCCCGGCCGTGTGCTATCCGGACCTGTTCTGGCGCATGGCGCAAGAAGACCTCGACCAACCCTGGCACCTCATGTGCCCGCATGACATCCTCACCATCAAGGGCTACGCGCTCGAGGATTACTATGGGGACGAGTGGGAGCGCCGCTACCTGGACTGCGTGGCGGACCCCCGCATCGCCAAGCGAACCATCACCATCAAGGACCTCGTCCGCCTTATCCTTAAAAGCGCCGTCGAGACCGGCACGCCCTTTACGTTCATGCGCGACGCCGTCAACCGCGCCAACCCCAACCCGCACGCGGGCATTATCTACTGCTCCAACCTCTGCACGGAGATCGCGCAGAACATGAGCGCCATCGAGGAGGTCTCCTGCGAGGTCAAGACGCAAGACGGCGACACCGTGGTGGTCCGCACCACGCGGCCGGGCGACTTTGTGGTCTGCAACCTGGCAAGCCTGTCGCTAGGCCACCTGCCGGTGCGCGACCGCGACAAGATGCGCGAGGTGGTCCGCACCGTGGTGCGCGCGCTGGACAACGTCATCGACCTCAACTACTACATGCTCCCCTACGCCGAGCTCACCACCAAGCGCTACCGCGCGATAGGTCTGGGCGTATCCGGCTACCACCACATGCTGGCGCAAGCCGGCATCTCCTGGGAGAGCGAGGAGCACCTCGCCTTTGCCGACCAGGTCTTTGAAGACATCAACCGCTTCGCCATCGAGGCGTCCTGCGCCCTTGCGGCGGAGCGCGGCAGCTACCAGCTGTTCGACGGCAGCGACTGGCAGACCGGCGCCTATTTCGAGAAACGCGGGTATGTGGACGAGGAATGGCAGCAGCTAGCACATCGCGTGAGCGAGCAGGGCATGCGCAACGCCTACTTGCTGGCGATCGCCCCCACCAGCTCGACCTCCATCATCGCCGGCACCACTGCGGGCGTGGACCCCGTCATGCGCAAATTCTTCCTGGAAGAGAAGAAGGGCAGCATGCTGCCGCGCGTGGCGCCGGGCCTGTCTCCCCAGACCTACTGGTACTACAAGCCCGCGCACTACATCGACCAAACCTGGAGCGTGCGCGCCGCCGGCGTTCGCCAGCGCCACATTGACCAGGGCCAGTCCATGAACCTCTACATCACCAACGACTACACTATGCGCCAAGTCCTCAATCTGTACCTGGAGGCATGGCGAGCCGGCGTCAAGACCATCTACTATGTTCGCAGCAAATCGCTCGAAGTCGAGGAATGCGAGAGCTGCTCCAGCTAAAGCTCGTCCACACCCTCGCCCGCCCCGCCCACCATGCCCGCTAGACCACACACCATTTGGGAGGCCCCATGATCTCTTCTTATAAAACCGACGCGCCGCTGGTGCACAAGCCGCTGTTCAACCCCCAGGGCGATACGGACGTAACCGCGCGCCGCATGATCGGCGGCAACACCACCAACCTCAACGATTTCAACAACCTCAAGTACCCCTGGGTCTCCAGCTGGTACCGACAGGCCATGAACAACTTTTGGATTCCGGAAGAGATCAACCTCACCCAAGACGTAAAGGACTACCCCAACCTGGGCGTCGCCGAGCGCACCGCCTACGACAAAATCCTCTCCTTCCTGGTGTTCTTGGACTCGCTGCAGACTGCGAACCTGCCCAACATCAGCGAGTACATCACCGCCAACGAGGTCAATTTGTGCCTGCACATCCAGTCGTTCCAAGAATGCGTGCACAGCCAGAGCTACAGCTACATGCTCGACAGCATCTGCAGTCCCGAGCAGCGAAACGACATCCTCTACCAGTGGAAGACCGACGAGCGCCTGCTTGCCCGCAACACCTTCATTGGCGAGCGGTACAACGAGTTCCAGGAGAAGAAGGATGCCTTCACCCTGCTCAAGGTACTGATGGCCAACTACATCCTGGAAGGCGTGTACTTCTACTCCGGCTTCATGTTCTTCTACAACCTGGCGCGCATGGGCAAGATGCCCGGCAGCGCGCAAGAGATCCGCTATATCAACAGGGACGAGAACACGCATCTGTGGCTGTTCCGCTCCATGATCTTGGAGCTTCAAAAGGAGGAGCCGCAGCTCTTCACCCCCGAGAACATCGAGGTGCTGCGCACCATGCTAGAGGCGGGCGTGGCGCAGGAGATCGCCTGGGGCCACTACGTGATAGGCGACGCCATCGAGGGCCTCACCCGCCAGATGGTGACCGACTACATCCGCTATCTGGGAAATCTTCGCTGGAGCTCGCTAGGCTACGGCTACCTGTTCGAGGACAACCAGCGCGAGCCCGCCGACATGGCATGGGTGGGCCAATACAGCAACGCCAACATGGTGAAGACGGACTTCTTCGAGGCAAAGTCGACCGCCTATGCCAAATCGACCGCCTTGGTCGACGACCTGTAAAACTAAGGACGAGAACGGGTGACGAGGTGTAGAATAAGATAGCTTTGTACGGTATGTACATATCTTTGCTATCGAAGAGGTCATGATGAACGCGCTCGAGGAACTATGCCGCATCCCGCTTGACGACACCTCGCCCACCCCGCTCTATCAGCAGCTTAAACAGCGCTTGCTCCAGCTCATCGCAATAGGCGCGTTCCCAGAAGGAACAGCGCTTCCCACCGAGCAGCAGATCTGCGAAGCGCTGGGGCTTTCGCGCGCCACCGTGCGGCGCTGCTTTCAAGACTTGGTGGACCAAGGCCATGTGACGCGCAGGCGCGGTAAGGGCACGTTTCCCGTCGCCACCTCCGCCGAGGGCATCGACGTCATGATAGGCTTCAGCGACGAGATGGCCCACGCGGGCAAAACCCCGTCCTCGCGCCTGATCAACTTTAAGAAAATCAAGGGCGGCGAGCTCGTTTGCCGCTCCCTTAAGGTCCACACCGGCACCCAGCTGTGGCAAACGCGCAGGCTGCGCCTCGCTAACAACCGGCCGCTGCGCCTGGAAACGTCCTACATCCCCTGCGAGTTCTGCCCCTCGCTCACCCAAAACGATGTCACCAGCTCGCTTTACGCCTACCTGGCGGAGCACGCGCGCATCATACCCGCTCGCGCAGAAGACATCTATGAAGCGGTCACCCTGGACGCCGCGGAAGCAAAGCTTCTAGCGGTCCCCACGGGCGCCGCGGCCCTGCACTGCCTGCGCGTCTCATATGACACATACGACCGCCCCTTCGAGCTCTCGTCCGTCTACGCACGCGGCGACGGCTACCGTCTGGGCATCAGCATGGACGAGCACGGTACCACGTTGCGTCGGCTCTGCTAAAAACGCAGCATGCCGGACCACGCTACGCGATCCGGCATGCTAGTCATTCGCTATCAAGCGGGTGAGCGCACAGGGCTCCAATTCAAGCCAGCCCACCCTTAAAGCTCGCAAACCCTAACTGATCTTCACAATGGGCGCAAAGCCCTTCATGAGCTTCTTGGTCTGTCCGCTCTTCTCAAACTGAACCTCGATCATGTCGCCGGCGGCAGAGATGACCGTACCGGGACCAAAGGTCTTATGGCTCACCTGGTCGCCGGGGGCAAAGGTCTCGGCTGCCTTGGCGGCGTCGGGACGGCGCTGCTCCACGGCGGGGGACGCGGCGGCCTTTCGCGGACGAGGAGTGCCCGACCCAAACGTGGACGGCTTGCGCCCCGCATCCGGACTCACGCCGGTGTGGCGCTGCGTGCGACCGGTCGAACGGGTGTAGGAACCAAAGACGCTGCCGCCGTACTCACTGCCGGTTCCCGATCCGTAGGTGCCGCGGCGGTCGCCGCGCTTCTCCCAGCCAACGCCTTCAAAGCCCGCGGACCCCACGCCGGAGAACTCGATATCCACCTCGGGAATCTCGTTGATGAACCGCGAGCGCGGGTTTGCCTGCGTGGAGCCGTAGGTGCGGCGCGTAGCAGCATAGGTGAGGAACAGCTTCTTGCGCGCACGCGTGATGGCGACGTAGGCCAGGCGACGCTCCTCCTCCAACTTGCCCGGGTCATCCGATCCGCCAAAGCCGGCGACGTGCGGGAAGATGCCCTCCTCCAAACCGGCGACAAAGACCACGGGGAACTCCAGACCCTTGGCGGAGTGGACCGTCATCATGGTCACGGCCTGGGTCTGGCCGGCAAGAGAATCGAGGTCGGAGCGCAGGGCGAGCCATTCCATCAGCGCCGGCAGCGCCTTGCACGCCAGAGGTCCGTAGGTGCGCTCGATCTCCTGCGCGGCGATCGCGGCGGCGGGCACGCCAGCGGGCTCGGCGGCGCCGGCGGCGCTCGCGGCACCCACAAACGGTGCGGCGCCCTCGACAGCGGGGGCGGCATCCTCGGGCACGCCCTCCATGCCGGCGGCGCGCAGCTCTTCCAAGCTCTCCAGCGTCCCCTCTATGTCGTCGTGCGTCTCCTCAAATTCCGCGGCGACGCCCATGAATTCCTGGATGTTCTCCATACGGCCCTCGGCCTCCATGGTGCCCTCGGCGCGGAACGCCTGCACCAGGCCGGTCCTGTCCACAATCGCATCGACCACGTCTTTGAGCTCGCCGTCCATGCGGCGCCCCTCGCGGACGATATTGACAAAGCTGCCCAGCGCGGTGCGCACCTTGGCCGTAAAGCGACCCGTCTCAGCGCACGCTAGCTCGCACGCCTGGAAGAACGAGCATCCGTTCTCGCGGGCAAGCTGCTCGATCTTCTCAATGGAAGTGGAGCCGATGCCGCGGCGCGGGGTGTTGATGACGCGCTTGACGCTCATCTCGTCCGCCGGGTTCACGATCATCTTGAGGTAGGCCATCACGTCGCGGATCTCCGCGCGGTCGAAGAATCGCGTGCCGCCCACGATCTTGTACGGCACGCCGGCGCGCAAAAACATATCTTCCAAGATACGCGACTGCGCGTTGGTGCGGTAGAAGACCGCCATGTCGTCGTAGCTCACGCCTGCCGATCGCTGCTTGTCGATCTCGCCGGCGATCCAGCGGCCCTCGTCGCGCTCGTCGCCCGCCTGGTACGCCTGGATCTTCTCGCCCTCGCCCAGCGCGGTGAACAGACGCTTCTCCTTGCGTTGCGAGTTATGGCGCACCACCGCGTTGGCCGCGTTCAGAATGTGGCCGGTACTGCGGTAGTTCTGCTCGAGCTTGACCACCTTGGCCTGCTTGAAGTCCTTCTCAAAGTCAAGGATGTTGGAGATATCGGCACCGCGCCAAGAGTAAATCGACTGGTCGTCATCGCCCACCACCATAAGGTTTTGGTACTTGGCGGCAAGCAGGTTGGCGATCTCGTACTGCACGTGGTTGGTGTCCTGGTACTCGTCCACGGAGATGTAGCGAAAACGCTCCTGGTACTTATCCAGCACCTCCGGGCGGGTGCGCAGCAGCTCGAGCGTGCGAACCAGCAGGTCGTCGAAGTCCATGGCGTTGGCGGCGCGCAGGCGGCGCTCCAGTTCGGCGTAGACCTGCGCGGCCTTGCGCTCCTTGGGGTCCGACGCCTTCTCCAGCATCTCGTCCGGGCCCACCATGGCGTTCTTGGCCGCAGAGATCTTGCCGCGGATCATGTTGATGGGGAAGTTCTTTTGGTCTATGTCCAGGCCCTGCATGATCTCGCGCACCATGCGGCGCGAATCGTCGTCATCGTAGATGGTGAACTGACCGGTATAGCCCAGCAGGTCGGCGTCCTCGCGCAGCATGCGCACGCACATGGCGTGGAACGTGCACACCCACATGCCGCGGGTGCTGTTGGGCAAAAGCGCGCCCAAGCGCTCGCGCATCTCCGCGGCGGCCTTGTTGGTAAAGGTGATGGCCAGGATCTGCCAGGGACGGATGCCCAGATCCGCGATCATATGGGCGATGCGGTAGGTCAGCACGCGCGTCTTGCCCGACCCTGCGCCCGCCAGCACCAGCAGCGGCCCTTCCGTGGTCACCACGGCCTCGCGCTGGGCGGGGTTTAGCGAATCGATATCAACCTTGGGCAGCGCGGGCGCGGCCGGACGAGCAGGCGCGTAATCCGCGGGCGCGGCGGTCTGGGTGGGCACGTAGTCTGCGGGCACATAGGCCTGCGCGGACCCGCCCTCGTCCACAGACGCATACTCGCCGGCTGCCGCGCCATATGCATCCAGCGGTACCAAATCTGGTTCCGGCGCGGACACGGCAGGGGCGGCGTTGGACGAGAACAAATCGAGCGTGGTCTGCTGCGCCGGCTTGGCTGCGGGCCGTGCGGCAGGGGCAGGTGCGGCGCCACCCGGCACCGCGGCCTCCTTGCTCGCCGCCATCATGTTCTTCTCCCACGGATACGGGGCTCTCTGGGGCATGGGTCAACTCCAAAAGCAATCTCATGCGACGCCTGCGGGCAACGCGAAATCTTCAACCCATCCAGTATAGCCACCCGCGCAGACACCCGGGCGCACCCCGCGCCCCTGCGCACAAACACTCGAATCTGCAAGACGCGTCCCGCCGAGCGGCAGACGCATCGCCGGCGAGTCCGTATGAGCAAATCGGCTGCATACTCTTTTCCCTGATAAAGCGGCGACCTACCACCTGCCGAAAAGAATATTTCACTTGAGTTTTATTCCCATAAAGCGGGTATCGCACAGTAGACTGTTGCAATCCGCTATCTAAGCAACGACCGAAAATTAAGGAGCATCTATATGGCAACTACGCCCACGCCGCACAACGGCGCCATCGAAGGCGACATCGCCAAGACCGTCCTCATGCCCGGCGACCCGCTGCGCGCGAAGTTCATCGCCGACACCTACCTAGAAGACGTCCGCTGCTTCAACACCGTTCGCAACATGCTGGGCTACACCGGTACCTACCAGGGCGTCCCCGTCTCCGTCATGGGCGGCGGCATGGGCATGCCCTCCATCGGCATCTACTCCTACGAGCTGTTCAACTTCTACGGCGTCGAGTCCATCATCCGCGTGGGCTCCGCCGGCGGTATCGCGGACGAGGTCAAGGTCCGCGACGTAGTGGCCGGCATGGGCGCCTGCACCAATTCCAACTACGCCCACCAGTACCAGCTGCCCGGCACCTACGCCCCCATCGCCAGCTTCGACCTGCTCGAGCGCGCCGTCGCAGCCGGTCGCGATCAGGGCGTGGAGCTTAAAGTTGGCAACGTCCTCTCCAGCGACACGTTCTACGACGACAACGACCAGGCAACCATCTCCTGGCAGAAGATGGGCGTGCTCGCAGTCGAGATGGAGGCGGCCGCGCTCTACATGAACGCCGCGCGCGCCAACAAGAAGGCCCTGTGCCTGCTCACCATCTCCGACCTGCCGCTCAAGGGCGAGAGCCTCTCTGCAGAAGAGCGCCAGACCAGCTTTACCCAGATGATGGAGATCGCTCTCGCCGTCGCCATCCAGGAGTAGCAAACCACCTTTGGTATCAGCGCCGGGGTTCGCCGCCCCGGTTCGAGATACATGCATGTGTACCTGCAACGCTTAGTGAAAGGGAAGAGAAACATGAACAAGCGTTTCAAGGGCATCGCCTCCATGGCGGCCGCAGGCGTCCTCGCGCTGGCTCTCGCCGGCTGCGGTGGCGGTGGCGCTGCCGACTCCGGCTCCGCCGGCACCGACAAGGGCGCCGAGAGCTCCTACAAGGTGACCATGGTCACCGACATGGGCGGCGTCAACGACCAGTCCTTCAACGAGCTTGCCTGGAAGGGCCTGCAGGAACTCGAGGACGAGACCGGCACCAAGGTCTCCTACACCGAGTCCAAGCAGGAGTCCGACTACGGCCCCAACCTGGACAAGGCCGTCGACGGCGAGAACAACCTGGTCTGGGGCATCGGCTTCGCCATGGCCAACGCTATCGAGACCGCGGCCAAGCAGAACCCCGACGTCAACTTCGCTATCATCGACAACGCCTACGAGAACACCCCCGACAACGTCACCGGCGTCGTCTTCCGCGCCCAGGAGCCTTCCTTCCTGGTCGGCTACATCGCCGCTATGACCACCCAGACCGGCAAGGTCGGCTTCGTCGGCGGTATGCAGTCCGTCGTTATCGACCAGTTCGAGTGGGGCTATAAGGCCGGCGTCGAGTACGCCAACAAGACCCAGGGCAAGAACGTCACCGTCGACGTCCAGTACCTCGAGAGCTTCGGCGACGCCGCCAAGGGCAAGGCCACCGCTACCAAGATGTACTCCGACGGCTGCGACATCGTCTTCCACGCCGCCGGCGGCGCTGGCAACGGCGTCATCGAGGCCGCTAAGGAAGCCGGCAAGCTGGTCATCGGCGTCGACAAGGACCAGTCCAGCCTCGCGCCCGAGAACGTTCTGACCTCCGCTATGAAGAAGGTCGACGTCGCCGTTCTCGAGCTTTCCAAGAAGGCCATCAACGGCGATAAGATCGGCGGCCAGACCGTCGAGTTCGGCATGACCGACGACGCCGTGGGCATCCCCGAGGAGCATTCGCTCATGGCCGACGAGGTCTACAACCAGGCCATCGATCTGGAGGGCGAGATCAAGGACGGCAAGATCACGCCGCCCGCCAATGAGGACGACTTCAACGCCTTCGTCGCTACCCTCTAAACCATCGAGCATACAAGCGGGCAGCGCGCCTTGGCGTGCCGCCCGCTTTTCTTTTTCTCCCCCACCCGCAATTCATCCAATCATCCCCCAAGCATCCGCCATCGTTCACCCCGCGATCGCGCCGCGCCGGCCCAAGGGCACGCCCGCCCTGAACCACGCGCGACCCGGCCGCGGTTTGACCGATAGAAAAGGGAGGAGAGCCGTTATGGAGGTTAACCCCAGCTATGCGGTGCAGATGCACGGCATAGTCAAGATGTTCGGCTCGTTTTGCGCCTTGGACCACGTGGACCTGGACGTAGAACGCGGCAGCATCCACGCCATCCTGGGCGAGAACGGCGCCGGCAAGAGCACGCTCATGAACGTGCTCTACGGCCTATACCAGGCAGAAGAGGGAGAGATCTTCCTCGGTGGCGAAAAAGTCTCGATCAGCAACCCCAATGATGCCATCGCCCACGGCATCGGCATGGTGCACCAGCACTTCATGCTGGTCGACAACTTCACCGTCACCCAGAACATCATCCTGGGACAGGAGCCCTGCCGCGGGGCGGGCTTGCTCGACATGAAGGCGGCCGGCCAGCGCGTCCGCGACATCATCGCCGAGTACGGCCTCGAGGTAGACCCGGACGCCAAGATCGAGGACATCTCCGTGGGCATGCAGCAGCGCGTCGAGATCCTCAAGGCGCTCTACCGTGGAGCCGACATCCTCATCCTAGACGAGCCCACCGCCGTCCTCACCCCACAAGAGATCGACCGCCTGGTCCAGATCATGCGTGGCCTCGCCGCCAAGGGCAAGACGATCATCATCATCACGCACAAGCTCAAGGAGATCAAAGCCTCCTCCGACACCTGCACCATCATCCGCCGCGGCAAGTACGTCGGCGCGGTCGACGTCGCAGGGGTGGACGAGGAGGAGCTTGCGGAGAAAATGGTGGGCCACCACGTCAACTTGGTTGTAGAGAAGGCGCCCGCCAATCCCGGCAAGGAGGTCTTCCGCATCGACGACCTGGTGGTTAAGGACGAGCGCGGTATCGAGGCCGTGCGCCACCTCAACCTCTCCGTGCGCGCAGGCGAGATCGTAGGCATCGCGGGCATCGACGGCAACGGCCAAAAGGAGCTGGTCGAGGCTATAACCTGCCTCACCCGTGCCCAAAGCGGCACCATCACCGTCAACGGCGAGGAGATCCAAAACACCACGCCGCGCAACGTCATAGACCACAAGGTCTCGACCATCCATGAAGACCGCCAGCGCCGCGGCCTGGTACTCCCCTTCACCGTCGCGGAGAACGCCGTGCTGGAGAAGTACCGCACGCCCGAGTTCGGCGCGCACGGGGTTCTCGACCGCGCCAAGATGCACGAGTTCACCGAGCAGCTCATCCACGACTACGACGTTCGCCCCGCCGATTGCGCGGACCACACCGCCGCGGGCCTCTCCGGCGGCAACCAGCAAAAGGTCATCATCGGCCGCGAGATCTCCAACAACCCCGACGTTCTCATCGCCGTCCAGCCCACCCGCGGCCTGGACGTGGGCGCCATCGAATACGTTCATAAGACGCTGGTGGCCGAGCGCGACCGCGGCACCGCGATCCTGCTCATCTCACTTGAGCTGGACGAGGTCATGAGCGTCGCGGACACCATCGCTGTCATCTACGCCGGTGCGATCGTCGACACCTTCAAGCAAGGTGACGTGGACGAGAACCGCATCGGCCTGCTCATGGCGGGAGGTCACGAGTAATGGAAACCATCCAGAAGATCTTGAAGAAGCCCATCACCGCGACCTTTATCGCCATCATCCTGGGATTTCTGGTCGCAGCGGGCGCGCTTGCCGTCGCGGGCTACGACCCCGTCGCCGCCTTCACCGCGCTGTTCCAGGGCATCTTCTCTAAACCCAAGTACATCTCCAACACCATCATCAAGGCCGCGCCCATCATCCTCACGGGCATCTCGGTCGCCTTCGCGTTCAAGACCGGCCTGTTCAACATCGGTGCAGAGGGCCAATACATCGCCGGCACCATGTGCGCGGTGCTGGTAGGCGCCAAGCTCAACCTGCCCGCCCCCATTCAGATTCCCGTGGTCATCTTGGCGGGCGTCGCGGGCGGCGCGCTGATCGGCGCCATAACGGGCTTCCTCAAGTCGCGCTTCGGCATCCATGAGGTCATCACGGCCATCATGCTCAACTGGACCATGCTCTACCTCAATAACTTCGTGGTCTCCACCGCGGCCTACCACCAGCCCAACACCACCTCCAGCTTTCCGGTGAACGAGTCCAGCTTCACCACCATCCTGCATAACTGGAAGATGTCGGATCAGGGACTCGAGACGCTCAGCGGCACGCCGTGGCTCTTCGACGTGTTGGTCAAAACCGACGTCAACATCGCCTTTATCGTCGCCATCGTGGTTGCCGTGCTCGTATGGTTCCTGCTGTTCCGCTCCAAGCTGGGCTTCGAGCTGCGCGCCGTGGGCTTCAACCGCGACGCCGCCGAGTTCTCGGGCATCAACGTCAACCGCAACACCCTACTCGCCATGACCATCGCCGGCGCCATCTCCGGTTTGGCCGGCGCCCTCACCATCACGGGCATCGAACCTCACTGCCTCACCATGCTCGCCGCGTTTGAGAACAACGGCTTCAACGGCTTCTCCGTCGCCCTCATCGCCGGCTCCAGCCCCATCGGCTGCATCTTCGCCGGCCTGCTGTTCGGCGGCCTCATCTACGGCGGCCAAAGCGTGCAGCTCGCCGTGGGCGCCCCCACCGACATCATCAACATCATGATCGGCACCATCGTCTTCTTCGTCGCGCTGGCCCGCGTGGTCACGCTTCTGGCCGACAAGCTCGGAAAGCGAGGGGCAAACCATGCTTAACAACATCCTGCTTCTGCTGGGCATCACGCTCATGTACTCCACGCCGCTGGTCTTCGGCGCGCTGGGCGGCGTCATCTCCGAGCGCTCCGGCGTTGTCAACATCGGCATCGAAGGCATGATGACTATCGGCGCGCTGGCCGCCGTCGCCGGCAGCTACTTTACCGGCAACCCCTGGGTGGGCTTTATCGCCGCGGGCGCCGCGGGCGGTCTGTTCGCCGTGCTGCACGCGCTGGCCGCCGTCACCTTCAAAGCCGACCAAAACGTCTCCGGCATCGCCCTCAACCTGCTTGGCCCCGGTATCGCGCTGTTTCTCGCCCGCCTCATGTGGGACGGCGGTACCCAATCGCCCACCATCACCACCCTGCCCAAGCTCTTTGGCTCCGGCGCCTTCCAAGGCACCCCGTGGGCAAACCTCAACGTGGATATCACGGTGGTCCTGGGCCTTGCCGCCACGCTGATCGTTTGGTTTGTGCTCTATAAGACCAAGTGGGGCCTGCGCGTGCGCGCCGTGGGCGAGCACCCGGCGGCGGCCGACACCCTGGGTATCAACGTCAGCCGCATCCGCTTCATCTGCGTGGTGCTCTCCGGCATCTTGGCGGGCTTTGGCGGCGCGTCCATCACGCTGGCCATCATCTCGCAGTTCACGCAGACCGCCGTCGCGGGCCAGGGCTTCATCGCCCTCGCCGCGGTGATCTTTGGCAAATGGACCCCTCACGGAGCGTACGGCGCATGCCTGCTGTTCGGCATGGCGCAGGCGCTGGTGGTCATCCTGGGCGGCGGCGCCATCGCGGTACCCAGCCAGATCCTGGCCATCCTCCCCTACGCGCTCACCTTGGTTGTCCTGGTCCTCTTTGTGGGCAAGGCCGTCGCGCCCAAGGCAGACGGCGTGCCGTATGAGAAGGGCTCGCGCGGCTAGGCATACACGCCCGCCCCGCATCGTCCAAACACGCACGGGCTCCCGCAAACAGGAGCGGGGGCCCGTCCTTTTAGACCGACTTCCACCCCGTCTCGCTGCGAGCACGCTCGCGCAGCCGCCGCGTCCCACCGGGCACCAAGCCGCCCCGCCCGGCTCGACGTCTGCGCGAACAGGCTTCAACACAGAAAGGAGCGCTTCCATGACGGATATCGAACTCGTCCAAGCGGCCATCCGGGCGCGCGAAAAGGCATACTGCCCCTACTCCAACTTTGCGGTGGGTGCCGCCTTGCTCTGCGCGGACGGCACCGTCTACGGCGGCTGCAACATCGAGAACGCCGCGTACTCGCCCGGCAACTGCGCCGAGCGCACCGCCATCTTCCGCGCAGTCTTTGACGGGCAGCGCGACTTCACCGCCATCGCCATCGTGGGCGGCCCCGCAGGTCAGCCCGTAAGCGAGCTCTGCGCGCCGTGCGGCGTCTGCCGGCAGGTCATGATGGAGTTCTGCGACCCCGCGACGTTTCGCATCCTCATGGGCACAGGAGGCGACACCTTTGAGGAGCGCACGCTCCAGCAGATGCTGCCCTTTGGCTTTGGCCCCGCCAACCTAGGGAAGTAGCCGCCCATGAGAATGTACGACATCATAGAGAAGAAGCGCGACGGGGGCGCCCTCACGGACCAGGAGATCGCCTTCTTTGTCAACGGCTACGTCGCCGGCGACATCCCTGACTACCAGGTGTCCGCCTTGCTGATGGCTATCTACCTGCGCGGCATGGACCAGGACGAGACCCTATCGCTCACCATGCGCATGCTCCACTCCGGCGACGTGGTGGACCTTTCTACCCTAGGCGGCGTCACCGTGGACAAGCATTCCACCGGCGGCGTGGGCGACAAGACCTCGCTCGCCGTGGTGCCGCTTCTGGCCGCCATGGACCCCGGCCATGTCTTCGTCGCCAAGATGAGCGGACGAGGACTGGGCCACACCGGCGGTACGCTCGACAAACTCGAGAGCATCCCCGGCCTCTCCACCCAGGTTGAACGCGACGATTTCCTACGCATCGTGCGCGAGCACGGCGGCGCCATCATCAGCCAGACCGGAAACCTGGTGCCGGCAGACAAGCTCATCTACGCGCTGCGCGACGTCACCGCCACGGTTGGCTCCATTCCTCTCATCGCATCGAGCATCATGAGCAAGAAGCTCGCATCCGGCTCCGACTGCATCCTACTCGACGTCAAGGTGGGATCCGGCGCCTTTATGAAGACCGTGCCGCAAGCCGTCGAGCTCGCCCAAACCATGGTCGCCATAGGCCGGGGAGCCGGACGGCGCGTCCGCGCGCTCGTCACCAATATGGACCGGCCGCTGGGCCGCGCCATAGGCAACTCGCTCGAGGTGATCGAGGTCGCCCGCATGCTGCAGGGACGCTGCCCCGCCGACCTTGAACACGAGTGCCTCATGCTCGCCGGCGAGCTGATGGAGATGACCGGTCGCATGGGCGCCGCCGCGGCGAGGGATCGCGCCCGCGAGCTTATCGAAAACGGCGGGGCCTTCGACAAGCTCTGCGAGATCGTCCGGGCCCAGGGCGGCGACCCGGCATACCTGCGCGACACCGCGCTGTTCGAGGCCGCGGCCATCCAGCACCGCGTCCTAGCTCCGTGCGACGGATACATTTGCCGCATCGATACCGAACAAGTGGGCATCGCCAGCGCGCAACTGGGCGCGGGGCGCCTTGCCAAGGGCGACGCGATCGATTACTCGGCCGGCATCGAGCTGCTCGCAAACTACGGCGACCCCGTCAGGTGCGGCCAACCGGTGGCGATCCTACACACGTCACGCGAAGATCTCCTCGTCCAGACCCTTGCCACCTTTAACGCGGCACTCACCTTTGGTACGGACGAGCCGCCAGCAGAACCGCTACTCTTTGCCTCGGTGGACGAGAGCGGCGCGACCTATCCAAGTCGGCGCGATGCCGAGTGACCCCTTGGCCGCACGGCCCGCACCGTCGTCCCATTCAACCTTTGCCCTCGACCAGAAAGGAACAACCATGAACCTCACCCAATCCCAGCTTGCCAAGTACATGGACCACACCCTGCTCAAGGCGGACGCCACCCTAGACGGCATCGACCGCGTGGTCGCCGAGGCCAAGCAGTTTGGCTGCGCCAGCGTCTGCGTCAACCCCTTCTGGGTGCCCTACGTCGCCCGCCTGCTCGACGGCTCAGGCGTCGCTACCTGCACCGTGGTCGGCTTCCCGCTGGGCGCCAGCTCCACCGCGTCCAAGGTTTTCGAAACCACCGACGCCATCGCCAACGGCGCCGACGAGATCGACATGGTCATCAACATCGGCGAGCTCAAGGCCGGCCATGCCGAGCTGGTCCGCGAGGACATCCGCGCCGTCGCCGAGGCCACGCATGCCGGCGGCAAGCTACTCAAGGTCATCATCGAATGCTGCCTGCTCACCGATGACGAGAAGCGCCTCGCCTGCCTGCTGTGCGCGGAGGCCGGCGCCGACTTTGTCAAAACCTCTACCGGCTTCTCCACCGGCGGCGCCACCGTCGCCGACGTCACCCTTATGCGCGAGTGCGTGGGCCCGGACTTCGGCGTCAAGGCAGCCGGCGGAATCCGCACGCTTGCGGACGCCTACGCCATGATCGAGGCGGGCGCCTCCCGCCTGGGCGTATCCGCCGCCGCATCCATCCTGGCAGAATTGGACGAGTAGCCCATGAAGAACACCAATCGCGACGCTGGCCGCGTACCCTACAAGCGCTACAAGCGCATCCTCGCCATCGTAATCGACTCCATCGGCGTCGGCGGCGCGCCCGATGCCGACAAGTACAACAGCGCGGGCGCCGACACCCTTGGCCACATGGCGAGCTGGTTCGTCCGCGAGCAGGGCCGCCCGCTGGCGCTACCAAACATGACCCGCTTGGGCCTTGGCCTGGTGCGACCCGGCGAGCCCTTCACCGGCATCGATGCGGTCGCCAACCCCGCCGGCGCCTACGGGCGCATGCAGGTCACCAGCTTTGGCAACGATTCTCTGGACGGCCACTGGGAGATGATGTGCCTGCCGGCGCGCTTCCATGTGGACTACTTCCCCCAAGGCTTCCCCGATAGCCTGCTAGATAAGATCCGCGAGTTCAGCGGCCGCGGCATCCTGTGCAACAAACCGTACTCCGGCACCGAGGTTCTGCGCGACTACGGCGAGCAGCAGCTTGCCACCGGCGACCTCATCGTCTACACCTCGGGAGACTCCGTGCTGCAGATCGCCGCGCATGAAGACGTCATCCCCCTAGACGAGCTCTACCGCATCTGCGAATACGCGCGCAAGCTCATCGACGGCCCGGAGATCACCATGGGCCGAGTCATCGCCCGCCCGTACGTGGGCGACTCCGCCGACACCTTTGTCCGCACCGCCAACCGCCATGACTACGGCCTGGTCCCCACCGGGCCCACCGCCGTGGACTTTCTGCAGCAGGCGGGTTTCGACACCATCGCCGTGGGCAAAACCTACGACCTTCTCTGCGGCCACGGTTTCGACCGCTCCTACCACAACCAGAGCAACTCCGATGGCATGGATCATGTGGACGAGGTCATGGCCCAGGATTGGTGCGGCCTATGCTTCACCAACCTGGTCGACTTCGACTCCGTCTACGGCCATCGCCGCGATCCTTTGGGCGACGGCCTGGCCCTTGAGGACTTCGACCGCCGCCTTGGCCGCGTGATGGAGGCGATGCACGGGGACGACCTGGTTCTGGTAACCGCCGATCATGGCAACGACCCAACCTACAAGGGTACCGACCACACGCGCGAGCTTGTCCCGCTTCTGGCATGGTCGCCCTCGATGGCCGCCACGGGCACTGATCTTGGCCTACGCTCCACCTGCTCTGACCTGGGCGCCACCATCTTGGACAACTTCAACGTCGCCGGAAACGGCGAGGGCGCCAGCTTCTTGGAGCAACTCGCCTAACGCATCAGCATGGCTGCCATGCCACCGGCGCGGGGCCGCTGCGCCGAGCACGGCAGCCATATGGCAATCATCCCGGAACCACCGCAAATATGAATGAGGGACGCGCCCCCATCCGCATCTGGAATGGGGCGCGTCCCTATTTGGCTCGTCTGCTAAAAACCTGTCTGCTAAAAACGCGCTTCAGTTGGAGTTGCCGCCTGCTGAAATCGAGCTTCACTTCACCCAAATTACTATAATCGCCCTTCAGTTGGAGTTGAAAAAACAGACCCATATGATCACAAAGCGTCTACCTGCGCTTTCTTTAAACCGGCGCATCTGCCAACCCATGCCAAGTCCAACTGAACGGCGATTATAGTAGCGCCAAGTCCAACTGGACCGCAAAAGTAGCAGCCAACTCCAACTGAAGCTCGATTTCAGCAATCCAAGTCCAACTGGACCGAAAAAATAGCGAACCGATGCCCTCAAATGAGCGCCGGACGCGACATAGGAAAGTGCCTACTCCCAGCCCTTCCATACATCCGGCTGGTAGCCCACGGTCGCCTGGCGGCCGTTACGGACGATGGGTTCACGCAGCACCTGTTGGTTCTCAAGCAGCTTCTCAAACTTCTGGCTCTCAGCCAGATAGGTGATAAGCGCGACCGTATCCTGGTCCTTTGCATCACGGTCCAGCACGCCATCGATACCGCCCACGCAACGCATGACGCTCTCAAGCTCGCCCTTGCTCATCCCCTTCTCTTTAAGGTCGATAAACTGGAACTTGATACGGCGCTCTTTAAAGTAGCGTTGGGCCTTCTTGGTATCGAAGCTCTTCTTGGTGCCGAAGATCTGGATATTCATATGCATCCTCCTAGCGGGTTACGTCAAAGTGTACCAACAAAAAAGACTCCGGAACCCCAAAGGACCATCCTCGCGATGCGCGGCAATGGACGCTTGTGGAGCTCCGGAGTCATAGGGACGAGGAAATCGTCCTAAATCAAGACCGTAAGAAGACGGCCTTTACGCAATCAAGAAGGAAATCAGGAACGCGATGTCAACCAGCCAGGTAAGCGGCTTGACCTTGGAGGCGTTGCCGGTGCAGACAGCCATAAGGGTGTAGGTGATGAAGCCCAGGCCAATACCGGTAGCGATGGAGTAGGTCAGCGGAATGCCGATGATGGTCATGAAGGCGGGGATGCCGTCCAGCGGGTTGCTGAAGTCGATGTCGCTCACAACGTTCATCATGAGGAAGCCGACCATAACCAGGGCGCCGCAGGTTGCGGGAGCGGCGATCATGGAGACCAACGGGGAGAAGAACGCGGCGAGCAGGAAGATGACGCCGGTGACAACAGAGGTGAGACCGGTACGGCCGCCGTCGGCAGCGCCAGAGGCGGACTCGACAAAGGTGGTGCAGGAGGAAGCGCCAAACAGGCCGCCCACAGAAGCGGCGAGGGAGTCGACGATCAGGATCTTGCGGATGTCCTTGACGTTGCCGTCCTCATCCAGGAAGTCGCCCTGCTTACCAACGGCAACGGCGGTGCCCATGGTGTCGAAGAAGTCGGACAGCATGATGGAGAAGACAAAGACCAGCAGCGTGGGGTTGACGAAGACCTTGACGATGGACATGCCGGAGCCGTCGGCAGCGGTCTGGAACGGAGCCATGAAGGTCGTGAAATCGGGCAGCTGGACAATGCCGGTAGGCATAGGGGTCACGCCCAGGGGTACGCCGGCGACGGCGGCGATGATGATGCCCCACAGGATGTAGCCCTTGATCTTGAAGACGTACAGGGCAAAAGTCACCACAACGGAGATGATGCCCACCAGGAACACGGGGTTGTACACGGATCCGAAGGTGATGAGGGTGGAATCGTCATTGACCACGATGCCGCCATTGATAAGGCCAAGCAGCGCGATGAAGATGCCCAGGCCGACCGCGATGGCGTGGCGCAGGGAGACGGGCACGGCCTCCATAATGGCCTCGCGCAAACCGCACAGAACCAACGCCAGGATGATAAGACCCTCGAGGAAGATGACCGCCATGGCGACCTTCCAGTCACCGCCGGCGGCAGCGGTGAGCGAGAACGCGACGACCGCGTTGATGCCCATGCCGGATGCGCAGGCAAGCGGACGGTTCGCGAACAGGCCCATGAGGATGGTCATGATGCCGGCAGCGAAGCAGGTGGAGGTGACGGCGGCGCCCACCGGAATGCCGGCGGCAGACAGAAGCGCCGGGTTGACGGCGATGATGTAGGCCATCGCCAGGAACGTGGTGATGCCGGCGCGCACCTCGGTGCCGACGGTCGAGCCACGCTCGCCGATCTTGAAGAAGTTGTTCATTCTCTACCCTTCCTTGATGAACAAAAACTTCACAACCATACCACACTATTCAGGTACCTGCAGGTTTTTCCCGTTTCACGCTCCTTCGAGTTGGCAACATTTTGCAATCCAGCGCATGAATTGCCCTCCAACCGTCTCATTTGTGAGCATATGGACGAGATTATTCTTCTTACCGTTCCGCCCTTAAAACCCTCCGCCCCTTATCGCGCGCGGCAGGACGCATGCAAAAAGGCGCGGCACCTGCCACGTGGGCCGGCGCCGCGCCTTTGGCGTGCAAAGTACAGGATCGAGAATAGCCGCTGCCGAGTATCTACGCTCTCGGCGGACAGGGCCAGAGATTAGGCGGCAAGACCCAGGGCGGGAGCGATGGCGAAGAAATACGCCAGAACCAGCACGCCCAGGACGATGCGGTAGACGCCGAACGCCTTGAAATCATGACGTCGGACAAAGCCCATGAGCCACTTGATGGCAAGCAGCGAGACCACAAAGGCGACCGCGCAGCCAACGCCCAGAATCGCGAGCTCGGGCGCGCCGAACGTGCCGCCCTTGATAAAGAACTTCACCAGTTTGAGGGCGCTGGCGCCGAACATGACGGGGATCGCCAGGAAGAACGTGAACTTAGATGCCACCGAACGGGTGCAGCCCAAAAGCAGGCCGCCGATGATGGTGGAACCAGAGCGCGAGGTGCCGGGAATGAGCGACAGCACCTGGAAGCAGCCAATGCCCAGGGCGGTCTTCCAGGAAAGCTCGTCCAACGACGCGATGGCACCAAAGTCGGAATCGCCGTCATATGCCGAGCCGGCAGCACCACCGGCAGCGGAAGACGCGACGGGAGACGCAGCGAAGTGGGCGCCGGCGGGACGCGATCCGGGAAGCGCACCGGCGGCGGAAAGCTCGCTGCGGCGCCGAGCGCGCCAGCTCTCGATCACAATGAAGGCGATACCGTAGACAATCAACGCGGCGGCAACCACCACGGAGCTGTAGAGGTGCTCCTCCATAAAGTCATCCAGCGGGATTCCGATAACCGCGGCGGGGATGCAGCCCAACACGATCTTGCCCCACAGACTCCAAGTGGCGCGCCTTCCGTCTTTTCCCTTTTTGGACGAGAACGGGTTGAGCTCATGGAAGAACAGCAGGCAGACGGCAAGAATCGCACCAAGCTGGATGACCACCAAAAACATGTTCCAGAATTCTTCGGTCACGTTGAGCTTGATAAACTCGTCCACCAAGATCATGTGACCGGTGGAAGAAATGGGCAGCCATTCGGTGATGCCCTCAACCAGGCCCAGGAACGCGGCCTTGAGAAGTTCGATGATGTCCAAGAAAGACCTCCCTTACGACGTCGTCGCACTATTATCGCGCTGTGGCGGACACCGCAAGAAAAAAGCGGTTTCATTCACAGAATAATAAGGTCGAATTGTTCTCACTTAGGGTATATGTTTAGCGAAGTAAAGCGGACGGCATGACGGGTGGCACGAGCCCGTCCCCGGATAGGAGGTCCTCATGAACGAAGGCTATTCCAAGATTTTCGTTTCGCTCGACGGCACCGAACAGCAGGATTTTGTCCTCGCGCGCGCCATCAAGGTCGCTGCGAACAACAATGCCAAATTGATTATCGGTCACGTTATCGACTCCACCGCGCTCGAGAGCGCCGGCGCATACCCCGTCGACCTGGTCAACGGCCTTGAGACCGCCTTTAGGAACTCCATTGCCGCGCAGGTGGAAGAGGCGAAGGCCAATCCGGACATCCCCGAGGTCGAGGTTGTTATCCGTGCCGGGCGCATTCGCGAGACCCTGAAGGACGAGATGCTCGACGTCATCCAGCCCGACCTGGTACTCTGCGGCGCACGCGGTCTATCTTCCATCAAGTACGCGCTGCTGGGCTCCATCTCCACGTTCCTGCTGCGCAACACCGATTGCGACATCCTTGTTGTGAAGTAGCACTTGGATAAGAACGGCTATGAGCGGGCGCCCCGCTCTCCCGTGCAAACGTCCTCGCCCCGTTGGGGCTGCGGATTGTTTTCACGGGAGAGCGGGGCGCCCCTCTTGTCTCGATCTTGTGCCCGACGCTACGCTTCTGCAAACTTGGAAAGCAGGAACTCCTTGAAGTTCGGCATATCGAACGCAATCTTTCCGCGCCCGCGCGTGCCTATGATTCCCTGTTCCACCAGCCTTGCACGGTACTGGGAAGCGTAATTGCTGGCAACCCCCATGCGCTGCGCTATATCTGCCACCAAGCTCACATCTTGGTCCTCAAGCATCGCCCTAAGGAACGCAAGGTCGCCGTCCGATAGTTCATAAAACGTTGGCTCCAGCACGCGCTGACCAAGGTCGCCTTGCGCCAACGCCACGCCTCGTTGCACGTCTTTGGCGGTAATTTCGCATGAACCAAGGGATACATCCCACGATCTGTACCCCACAAGCTGCATCATAAAGGGGACGCCGCTTAGGCGGTGCTGGACCGAACGGTGAAGAAAGGAAACCGTTTGGTTTCTTAAAAGTGCGGAGACCTGATGGGGAAGCCCCGCCATGAGCAAGCCAACGCGCTTGCCCTCGCGAACAAAAAGCTGGTATGTCGCGGCAAAGGAAATCATCTCATCAAGAGACGCGGACACCTCGTCCACGGTAATCAAAAGCCCTATGCCATATTGATCAAGCCCTTTAAACAAAGCGTTCATGCGAGAACGCCAATTGAGCCGCTCGCGAGGGGTGGACTCCCACTCGAGGCCAAAGAGCTGCGCGACGGTCAATCCTTTAAGTTTTGGGCTGTCCGTCGTATCGATACAGGCGGCGGCAGCCTCCTTGGTACGCTCGTAAATGTCCTCCAGCATACCCGGTGCCGCGACAACACTTACCGAGATCCAGCCATGCTCAAGCGCTTCATCGGCGAGATACGAAAGAAGCGCCGTTTTTCCCGTACCTCTTGCTCCTATGAATATGGTGGCCAAATTGGGGTCGCCCGGGCCGCGGTCAAGAGCACGGACGATGTCTTCGATAACGTATGTACGCCCAGCCATATAGGGCGGCACGATTCCAAACGTTGGTGTAAACGGGTTATTAAACGCTGCCATGAAGGAGGAGCGCCGCCCTCTCTGGCAAACAATCCGCAGCCCACCGGGCGAGGACGTTTGCCAGAGAGGGCGGCGCCCCTCCCCATTCAACGCGAGCGCTATTCAAAGTAATGGAAGCGATTGGTAGAGAACGACAAGATCACCGTAAAGCCCTCGCCCGCAACCGAATCGGCGTCAATCCCCACGCCCATTTTGTCGCACAGACGTTTGACCAGGTACAGCCCTATACCGGTCGAGCGCTTGCCAGAACGGCCCGCCGCGCCGGTGAAGCCCTTCTCGAACACCCTCGGCAAGTCCGCAGCGCTGACCCCGCAGCCGTTATCGCGAATAGAAAGCTCGACGCGCTCCGTTGCCAGCCCCTCGTCGCGCAAACATGCGCTGAACTCGATAGAGGCGCCCTCATCGCGGGCGTACTTAACCGAGTTCTGGATGATCTGCCCAAAGATGAAGAGCATCCACTTCTCATCGGTAAACACCTGGTAGTCGAGATTGCGGCGAAACGGCGCGACCCGGGCGGAGATGAGCATGCGCGAGTTGGCGCGCAAGGCGGCGGACACCAGCTCCTTGAGGTTGTACTCGCGGATAAGGTAGTCGCGCTCGACCGCCTCGGAACGCGCGTAGAACAAGGCCTGCTCCACATAGCCCTCCATGCGGTCGAGTTCCTCGTCCAGCGCCCGGACACGCGAGAAGAGCACTTCTTCATCGATAGGATCCTCGCCCACCGCGGAAAGCTCGTCCTCTATGTTCTCGATCATAAGGTGCGCCGCGGCGAGGGGCGATTTCGCCTCATGGACCCAAGTTTCAACATACTCGCGGTAATCGTTGGTCTGGCGGCGATACCCCGCCACCTCGTCGTTCGCCGCTTTGGAAACGGCGCAAAGGGCGTCATAGGCAAGCTGGCCCTCGATGAAATCCGGACGGTCGATGAGCTCGCTTGCCCACAGGGCATGGCCCTGCTGGTCCGCAAGGCTGTCGAGCTCGCAGGCAAATGCGCGCTTGCGAAGGTAGTCGACGACCAACAGCAACACCGAAGAACCTATGAGCACGCAGGCGACCAGCGAAAGCAGGGGCGCGCCGGTGCCGGAAACCTCGAGCACCATGCACGTCAGCAAGCTCGCCACGCAGAGAATGGCCACCGTGGGCCAAGCGGAACGCAGGTATGACCCAAACGTCATAGCTCCCCCTAAACCGAATAGCCGCGGCCGCGATGCGTGGTGAGATAGCCCTTGACGCCGATCTTCTCGAGCGTACCGCGCAGACGGTTGATGTTGACGGTAAGCGTGTTATCGTCCACAAACGCATCTGAATCCCATAGATCGCGCATGAGGGCCTCGCGCGACACGATGGTGCCCGCCTTGGAGACCAGCAGCGTTAAGATTCGCATCTCATTTTTGGTGAGCTCCACCTGGCGGCCGTTGGCGTATGCCAGCGAACGCGCCGGATCGATCTCGACACCGTTATGGCGCAGCAGCTGCGTCTCGGACGAACCCGCGACGCGACGCAGCAGCGCCTCGATGCGCGCCACCAGCACGCGAGCGCTATAGGGCTTGGGCACAAAGTCGTCCGCGCCCATGTTCATGCTCATGACCTCGTCTATCTCCGTCACGCGCGAAGTGAGGACCATGATGGGAACGCTTGAAACCGCGCGCAGCTCGCGGCAGATGAACTGGCCGTCCGTGTCGGGCAGGGTGAGATCGAGCAGCACCAGGTCCGGTGAAGCGGCGAGTACCTCGTCGACCACGGTATCGAACCGCTCGCACCAGCGCGTCTCATACCCGTTGCGCTCAAGCACCTGCAAAAGCTCACCACGGATGGAAGCATCGTCCTCAACCACGTAGATAAGCGCCACAACGCCCTCCTCTCCCCGCCGCCCAAGAAAGCGGCCGTTATCGACAACATCAACCCGAGGCACGCACCCGCCAGCGCGGCGCCCTTAGGAGAACAGCTTTGCCACGCCATCGCGCAGGAAGCGGACAAGATTCGCGTCATCAGACTGATCTTCATCCACCTCGCGCGCGGGAACCACTCCATGCTCATCGGAGACCAAGAATATAGGGGTGGACGAGGAATGGACGTCTTTCAAGAACGCGTCGCCGGAGCCTACATGCTCAACCGCGATACCGCGTGTGGCGGCCAGCTGCTCCACCAGCGACAAGCTGCCGCACACATGCTCGCCCGCGGCGACCAGCAGGCGCCCGTCGCGCATGCAGCAGAGCACCTCTGGCGCGACGCCCGCCTCCGCCTCTTCCAGGCGGGCTGCCTCTGCGCGAGCGGCAAGAGCGGCTGACGCAGTATCAACCAGGGGCTCATAGGCCCCCACCGTCATGGCGGCGTTGCCGTTGACATCGATCACCAACATGAGCACGCCGTTGTGCTCCACGTAGGAACCCTCGGTCAGCGACCATTCCACATGCTGCTTGGCCCACGAGAGCATGTTATGGGTAAGCGGCTCGCCCATGACAACGCGTTGAGACAGGGCGCGGATGTGCCTGTTGAGCAGCGGGACGCGCTTCTTCGACATGCGCCAACGGCATACCAGGGCGGGCGCGTCCAGATTGAACGGCTGGTTGCCGCGCTCTTGGTTGGCACAAAACTCCTCATACGCGCGCTGCTCATCCGGGTTATCGAACAGCTCCGTCAACGCCTGGTCGCTCACGGCTCTCCTTTCAAAAAAGGCCCCCGAGATCTCGGGAGCCCGTATTGTCCTTATGGATCGTCAGGTTAACCCGCATGGGTTATACCCGCTACCCGCATGCTTTTAGTGACGGAAGTGACGGGTGCCGGTAAAGACCATGGCGATACCGTGGTCATCGCACGCCTGGATGGACTCGTCGTCACGCACCGATCCGCCGGGCTGGATGATGGCGGTCACGCCATGCGCGGCAAGCACGTCGACGTTGTCGCGGAACGGGAAGAACGCATCGCTGGCGCAGGCAAAGCCGCCCGCCTCGACGCCCATGCGCTCACAGGCCTCCTCGGCGCGCTGGCAGGCCAGCAGTGCGGAGTCAACGCGGTTGGGCTGGCCGGGACCCATGCCAATGCCGGCGCGATCCTTAGCGATGAGGATGGCGTTGCTCTTGACGGTCTTGCAAACCTTCCAGGCAAAGATGAGGTCTTCCATCTCTGCATCCGTGGGCTTGCGGGTAGTGGGGAACGTGAAAGTCGAAGGATCCTCGTCCACCGTATCCACGCACTGAACCAGCATGCCGCCGTCGACGGTACGGGCCTCAAGCTGGGCGTGTCCGTCAGCGCCGCCGGTGGCAAGCACGCGCAGGTTGGTGCGCTTGGACAGGCGCTCGAGCGCCTCGGGGGTGAAGGACGGGGCGATGAGAACCTCGACAAACTGCTTGTTGACGTCTGCGAAATGCTCCACCAGGCTCAAGGGCACCTCGCGGTTGACGGCAATGATGCCGCCAAAGGCGCTCTTGGGATCGCAAGCGAAGGCGCGGTCATACGCCTCGGTCACGTCCTCGCCCGTTGCGGAGCCGCAGGGATTCTGATGCTTCAGGATGATGACCGCGGGCTCCTCGAACTCGCGAACGGCGTTCCAGGCGGCGTCGGCATCCAGGAAGTTGTTGTAGGACAGCGGCTTGCCCTGGATCTGCTCGGCACCAACCAGAGGGCTTGCGGACGAGGCGAAATTGCCAAAGCTATCGGCGAAGCGATAGACCGCGGCGGTCTGATGCGGATTCTCGCCATAGCGCAGGTCCTGGGCCTTCTCAAGGTGCAAGTCAAAGGCCGCCGGAGGCACAAACGCGGGGGCGGTGGTGCCGGCAGCGCCCGCGTCCTCGTTCGCCAGGTAGGTATTGAGCCAGGTAGAGATAGCCGTATCGTAAGAAGCGGTGCGGGTGTAGACCTTGGCAGCCAAATGGCGACGGGTGCCAAGCGTGGTGCAACCGGCATGCACGGACATTTCGTCCAAAATACGAGCATAGTCATCAGGGTCGCAGACCACGGTGACGGAATCGTTGTTCTTGGCAGCGGAACGCAGCATGGAGGGACCGCCGATATCGATGTGCTCGATGGCGTCCACAAAGGTGACGTCCGGGGAGGCGACGGTCTTCTCGAACTCGTAGAGGTTGACGCAGACCAGGTCGATCATCTGAATACCGTGCTCAGCGGCCTCCGCCATGTGCTGCTCGGAGTCGCGACGGCACAGCAAGCCGCCATGCACCTTGGGGTGCAACGTCTTGACGCGCCCGTCCATCATCTCGGGGAAGCCCGTGAACTCCTCGATGGGGATCACCGGAACGCCGGCCTCTTCCAGCACGCGCGCGGTACCGCCCGTCGAGATGATCTCAACACCGTAGTCGCTTACCAGCGACTGAGCGAACTCGACGACACCCGTCTTGTCGGTCACCGAGATCAGCGCGCGCGAGATCTTCTTGTCTGTGCCCATGCAGCACTCCTCCTTCGTGGATGCGAGCGTCCCGCCATGCAAGGGGGACGGCCTCTCTCTTCGTCCTACTAATGTAGCGCAACCCGCCGCCCGCGTTGTGCATGGCACGGGGTGATTTTGAAGAAAATGCCAAGACAACGTGACGGTTCCGCGAAGAATTCGCGGGGGACCTGTGGTGACATAGGGAGACCATATTTGAATCCCTCCCGCGTGGTAGAAACCTTAGTGAAGAAGGAGGCACGAATGGTTTCACGCGTCATCTATAGGCCGTTTGAGAAGGACGATTTTAGCGCCCTTGCCTCAATCCTGAAGGACACCTGGCATACCTACGTGCCCAACCAGGAATACAACGCCCTGGAAGCCGCGTGCGACCTGGTCCATTCCCTTGAGATTTCCAGCTTTTCGCAGGTTGTATTAGTGGACGATGTTCCCTGCGGCATCGTGCTGGCACGCGCCGAAGGCGACCGACTCCCCCATGCCAAAGAATGTCATGCCGCTATGGACGCGTTCCTGGAGCGCATGCATAAGCTGGAGCCCAAGGCTACGGACGAGTACCTCTCCTTCTTGGAAGCAGAGCAGCGCGTCAACAGCCGTCTACTTGAGCAAAGCGGCCTTGCCCGCGCAAGCCAGATCACCCTGCTTGCCGTGAGCGGCACCGCCCGCGGGCTTGGAATTGGCAGCGTCCTGCTAGATGCGGCGACCTCCTATGTCACCTCTCGCGGTGCGAAGGGCCTGTACCTTTACACCGACACCGATTGCTCGTGGAAGTTTTACGAGCGCCGCGGCCTTAAGCGCGCCGCAATGTACCGGGCAAATCGCGAAGAGCGCCATGTGCTCCCCCGCGAGATGTACCTGTACGGAATGGATCTCTCCGCCTAAGATCGCTAACCGGCGCCTTGAGGGCAGCTTGGCGCCTAGTCTCGCATGCGATCGATACGGCGAGGACAAGCATACGCGGAACGCATCCGCACAAGAAAGGGCTCCCTTATCAGGAGCCCTTCTTTTTTTCCATGCAACCGCAGCCGCCCGTCACCTCGCGCCGCATCGCAAGCCTGAACACGGAGCCGGCAGCGCTCTAAAACGTTCCGCCGCCGCCTCCGCCAACGCCTCCTCCGCCGCCACCGGAGAAACCTCCGCCAAAGCCGCCCGACGAGCTATTTGCGCTCGCCGCCAGCGCCGCGGCGGAGATGGCTCCGTAGGTAGAAGACAGGTCGCGCGTGGGCGAGCCAAGGCTACCGTGGGGATAGCACCACCAGTACACGGGATAGTAGAAGCCGCCCAGCTCGTCTTGGCGCATATCCCGCGGAACCGCGTCCGCAAGGTCGCGAAGCACCTTATCGGATACGCCCAGGGCAACCGCCATGACCAGCAGCTTGTTCCACAGGATAAGGTCTTGCGGCACCGCCTCGCCCAGACGGGTGAAATCTTCCAGCCAACGCTTGAGCGCCAGGCACCGGGCGCGCAGCTCCACGTCCTCGCGGGTATAGCGCCGAGCCGTGGCGGCCACCGCCGCGGCGGCAATAGCCATGGCGCACGTAGCGAGCAGCGCCAGGACGCTCGTCTCGAGCTCGATGGTTGCGAATAGAGACGCCACGCCGATCACGACCGCAAGGACAACGACCGTCAACCCAAACGCATGCGAGCTGTCACGCAAGAGGCCGCGCATCTCGATAGCCGCGCCAACGGAAGCCTTGAAGCCGTCCAAACGCTCGCCATAGGCGTTGGAATCCTCGTCCGCGTTCGCGCAAACCCCATCGAAACGCACCTCTTCGCCATTCTGGGCGCCCGGGCCAAAGTACAAATCGAGTGCATCGCGGTCGATGGGGTCGGTTGCACGGGCGCGGTCGACAAGGCGGATACTGTAGGAATCCTCGTCCTTGGAGCCAAACAGCCCGCGCTTCTGCCGCGTTTGGCACACCAACTCGATCACGCGCTCGTCCGTAAGCTTCATAAGGGTCGCCACAAATGCAGCGTCGCCTACATCGCCGTCGCACATGAAAGCAGAAATTACCGCAGGATGATCATCGCTGGGAACATCGCGATAATACGTATCCTGAAACATCGGCTTGGGGCTCTTGAACACGGTGAGGCGCAAGCCCACGGCGGCAACAAGCAAAACCGCGGCCGAACCCACGCTCAGCACCGTCGCCGCCGCAACTATGCGGCGAGCCTCCTCGCGACGCGCGTTGGCCTCTTCCGCCCATGCGGCTTCCTCGTCCAAGATGGTCTCAAGACGCGCGGACGAGGACGCCTGAAGATCAGGCACCCAAGACACGGGGAACACCAGACGCGCCTCGGCGTACTCGCCCGAATCGACGCGCGGCACGGTAAAGCGGGCGACCGGCTCACCCATATCGCCAACCTGGACCGTTGCGTCCAAGGGCCCGTGACCCCACGCGCGCACGCCAAGATCAGAAAGCTCGTCAGAAGACCAGTCCTTGCTCTCTACGCTGCCATCGCTCCCGTAGATGTCATGGGCCTCGCCCGAGAAACCAAGGGTGAGCGTCACGTCATGGGAAGGCTCGGTCCAGCCGTCACCCACAAACTTCCAATACAGCTCCGCGGTATCGGACCACGCCATGACGGCGCCGTTGATGATGTAGGACACCATGAAGCTTCCCTGCTCGCCGGATTCATGGGGCGAGAAAACCTTGATGGTAACCCGGTCTCCATCGTTCTCCACGGTGTAGACACCCGTGTCGCCATTGTTTGCCGAGTCCACAAGCTGGTAGTTCACCTGCTGATCGTTCTCAGTCGCCCTAACGCTGACCTGCTCAAGAGAGGTTGGATGGCCCTGCTGGTTCTCGCCTAACGGGATGGTCCAAAACACACCGTTCACATCATCGTCGAAGTCGAACGTACGCGACTCCGAGACAAGCATGCACCCGTCTTCCAATACGGTGGCGAAGATGTTGACGGAATGCATGTCGAAGCCGTCTGCCCGCGCGACAACGGGGGCTGAGAACAGACAGGACAACGCGAGCGCAGCGGTCGCGGCGACGACGGCGAGCGCGTTGGAGATACGGATGCGCATGGACGACCCTTCCACTCCGCGGGTAAATTTGGCACCAATTGTACCCACACCCTCGCCATAATGCGTTCACGCTCCGCGCGAATTGCACCCGCGGAAGATAACCGACCGTCCGCACGGAGCGCTATACTTACATGCAGCGCGCGAGGGGGCGCGCCACCTATTTTGCACAGGTACACCAAGCAGAAAGAGGGAATGCACTATGGCCATCAATTCCGCCGTCGCCCAGGCCCTGGAGGAACAGATCAACGCCGAGCTCTACTCGTCCTATCTGTACCTCATGTTTGCCGATTACTATGAGGACCGCGGTCTTAAGGGTTTTGCCAACTGGTACATGATCCAGGTTAAGGAGGAGGCCGACCACGCACTGGCCATCCGCCGCTACCTGCTGGACAACGACTACAAGCCCACCATGGAGGCCATTGCCAAGCCCGATAAGGTGTTTGAGAACGACCTTGAGCCGCTTGAGGCTGGCCTTGCCCATGAGGAGTACGTCACCAGCCTCATTCACCACTGCTACGAGGTCGCCCATGAGGTGCACGACATCCGTGCCATGCAGATGCTCGATTGGTTTGTTAAGGAGCAGGGCGAGGAGGAAGCAAACGCGCGCGACATGGTCACCAACATGAAGCTCTTTGGCTCCGATCCCAAGGGCCTGTTTGACCTTGACCGCGAGTACCAGGCACGCGTCTACACCGCCCAGACCGCTTTGCCCATGTAGACCAGCCGCGGCTTTTACGCAGCTTTTGCCCGCAGCCCTTTCAAAGCGCATCCCCCCCGGGTGCGCTTTTTTCATACTCGTCCGGCGCCGCGCTATACTCTTGCCCATGAACAGTAACGCCCAACATACCAACGCAGGTACGGCACAAGCCGCCGCCCACCCGGTGGTGGGGCGCTTTGCCCCCTCTCCATCTGGCAGGATGCACCTTGGAAACGTGTATTCCGCGCTGGTTGCCTGGCTATCCGTACGCAGCCAAAACGGACGCATGGTGCTGCGTATTGAAGATTTGGACGAGCGCTGCCGCAGGGGCAAATTCGATGAACAGCTTATCGCCGATCTGAGGTGGCTTGGTCTTGATTGGGACGAGGGCCCCTACTATCAAAGCGACCGGCTGGACCTATACCGCGACGCCGTTCGCGCCCTTGCAAGCCAGGACTTGGTATACCCATGCTTCTGCACGCGCGCAGAGTTGCACGCCGCCAGCGCCCCCCATGCCAGCGACGGCACCCCTCTGTATCCCGGCACCTGCCGCAACCTAGACGCAGGCGAGGTCGCCAGGCGGCGCGCGCTCAAGGCCCCGGCCCTCCGCCTGAAGGTGCCCGACGAGGCGGACCCAGCAGGAATCATCACATTTAACGATCGCACGTATGGAACGGTGTCCGAATGCCTCGCCGCCGACTGCGGTGACTTCTTAATCCAGCGAAGCGACGGGGTGTTCGCCTACCAACTTGTTGTCACCGTCGACGACGAGCATATGGGCGTAACCGAGGTCGTGCGGGGGCGCGACCTTCTGGGGTCGTCCGCGCGCCAGATATACCTTCAGAACCTTTTGGGCTACAACCATCCCAGCTATGCGCACGTTCCCCTGCTCGCAGCTCCCGATGGCCGCCGTCTCTCCAAACGTGATAGAGACTGCGATATGGGAGAACTTATGGCGTGCTTCGGTACGCCCGAGAAGCTCCTTGGCCACCTGTCCCATATCGCCGGCATCGCGCCCGATTCCTCGCCCAGATCCGTCGACCAGCTTGTCGATTTATTCAGCTGGCGCGCCATCAGCATCCATAGCGCCGACATTGTTATTGGCGAATAGCCCTGTAGGCGGCCCCCATAAGCAATGCGACCCTCATTCAGCCGCCACCATGCCCCAGCACCTATTTCAATGTTAAACGTGAATGCATATGAAAAAAGCCTCCCGAAGGAGGCTCGAAGATCAACTGGTGCGGCGTACAGGATTCGAACCTGTGACGTTCTGATTCGTAGTCAGACCATCACATTTTTACTAACCCGTCTACCTGCGGTTATTCAGAACGAAAAGCGCTGAAAAGTTCCCAGAACGTCCCTGAACGTCCCCGAGTTGGCACACGATGGCACACGGCGGAGAAGCGCGATTTTATACATTTTCGCTAACCAGCCTTTGCATCGTGTCAGCCGACTCGCTGAAAGTGTCCTCAGCGGGATTGAGGTAGTTGGTATAGAGCACGCGGCTGTTTTCAGCTCTTCCCTGCATGGCGTTGATGATCGTAGAGTCGATTCCAGCCCTTTGCATCAACGTGGAGTACGTGGCACGCATTCTTCCGATTTGGACGAACGGCAAGCCCGCGAGTTTCCCGTCTGGTTCAAATAGCGCTTTCCATTTGTTAGGTATCTGGTTGGGAGACATTCGCCCGCCACGAGCGCCTTTGCAGATTGCCCCCGTTGCGCGGTGCCGGTAGAGCCTGTCAGCGAAAAGCGGCATGATCGGCACCCGCCTATAGCGCCTGTCGTTCTTAGGCGGTTTCTCGCCGTCCTTTGCAGTGTAGGCACCAGCCACGTTGACGTGCGCGACCCAATGAGCGCCACGCGGCTCCCAGAGAATGCTTTCCCAGTCGAGCGCCAATGCTTCCGAGCGCGACAATCCCCCGCCGACCATGACCAGCCAAAGGCAATAGAGCGGGTCACCGTCCAGCGCGTCAAGGCACCGTTTTACTTCCCGAGCGCCCCAGACTGGCAACGGCGCTTTACCCTTCCCACGCGGCAGCTTGTATTGGTAATCGCGCATGACGGCGGTTTTCATCGCGCCATCGTAAAACGCTTGGTTGAGGATAGCCCTCAAAGCCGTTACATAGGCTTGTGCGCTTTGCGGGGGCAAGGACAGCACCCACCGTTTTATCGTGGCGTAATCAAGCTCACAGAGCCGCAAATGGCCGAGCGGCAAGTCGATATGGCACTTGTAGATAGAATCGTAGTTTATGGCGTTCGCGCGTGTCGTTGTCTTGTGGCGCTCAGGGCTAAAGCAAAGCCAAAAGTAGTCATGCAGCGTCATAGATTCGCCGATCATCGCCGTGTTGCCGCATTCATACGCGAAGCGCATGAGTTCGGCGTCTGCTTCGCTTTCAGTGCCTTCAAAGACCTTGCTCATGCGTCGGCGCTTGCCGTCCGACTTGCGACCAGCCGAGACGAACAGCCGCCACTTGTTCCGCGCCAATCGCTGCTTGCTACCGTACTTCGAGCGTGTAGTATTAGACATAGCGACCCTCCTAGCGGTTGCTTGCCCCGCGTGTGTTTGGAGACGGACGCGGGGCGCTTTTTACGCATTCACTCGCGGGCGACCGACCTTTGGACCCGCCATCATGCGCGCTTCCAAGCTATCGCGCGTGACATACGAGCTATGGCCGTCACGCCATCCGATAAGCTGACCAGCTGAAAGCATTTGCGATACGCGCCCGGGCGTTACGCCGAGCATGCGAGCGGCATCTGCGGCGGTGACTCGCTCCACGGTGTCTAAACCCGCTTGGACTGATACAACGATATTCGTACCGCCCTTGCGCGGTTCATTGCCGAATGTGCGTGGCGGAAGCTCCTTACCCTGCATGAGACGATAGTTGATCTCGCCACGCAGCCAGTCCGCAACCATATCGCCGAGGTCTTCCCAATCCTCGCCCTGCGTTCCGCCGTCCATATCGTACGGAACCGCCACCAGCAGGCCATCGCTTTTAAAAACCTCGAACTCATACGTATAGAACATGCCCTCTCCTTTTTCGAGTGCTCTACTGGCCTTTTGCGCCTACTCACATTGCAAGTTGGCCTGTCTTGGGCGCGTTGTGCTTGTCCCTCACCTTTACTACCTCGTAACGCTCATTCATGTAGGTCTTCAATTCCCTGTCATATCGCTTGGTAACCTTAAGGTCAACGACCATGACATCGCCGATCGAGAACGAATAGTTATCGAGGTTGTCGAAGAAATCTAAATCCGTGATATTCGCTGAAATCGGGAACCCGTTCCAAGCGAACTGCCACATGTTCCTAGTCGATTTCTTGAGGGTAACGCGGAGAACCGCTAGGTTCTGCTTCTCAATGAGAACGGTTTTAGTTTCCTCGCCCGCATACTGCGGAGCGCTCGACATGGCTGGGAATTCTCCGCTTACTGCTTTGAAATGCCTTCCCTTCGGACGGTCTCCACCGTCTATTTCGATGTACTCAATTTCAGGGTTGTTCTCAAGCTCCTTGAACGAACCGGCTATAGACTTGGCTACGTCCGGCCTATCTGTATAGATGCTGTACGTATTGCGATTGATGGTGATCGTGGAGCCATTCCCCGCTGTGATTCTGGTCGATTCGCCGTCACCGTCAATGGTTGTCGTTCTCGGGCTTCCGTTCGTACCAAGGAACTTGGTAAGCCGATAATACTCTGCCGCAGTGTTTATAACGCTTGGCAGAACAGGTGCGGATGCAGCGGCGATATCAAGCATTCCCTGTATGATATCTGCTGTGATGTTGAGCGTGACCTCAAGGCAACCGGGGCTGGTTGACCCGATTTGGATATCAAGCTGCTTCGATGCATCCACCTTCTCGCATGCAGCCCGAACGACAGCAGAGTAGGCGAGCACGGTACGCGTGAACGTGTTCACGTCTACGCCGTTGATGTTTCCACCGAATTTTACAATTACGCTTTCTCGCTCCATTATTTTTCTCCACATCCGAACCACCTCATAGTGATTCTAAAGGCTTGCGATTTATGCCGACCTCTCCCCTACACCAACCTCAGTTGTAGTTATCGCTCTTCTTTAATCTGTAGACGAGACGGGTTGTGCTCATTCACCCAGTCTTTGTAATCGCTTGGAGACCATCCGAGCACAAGCATGTTTTCAATTCCGTCTCGCGCGTCAAGCTCTTCAATAAGTCCGCGCGTAGCAAAAGCTGCAACAACGTTTCCTCGATAAGGTATGCCGCGCCGTCTCCATGTAAGAGACACGCCATGCCCAGAAAGTATGCCTTCAATCTTTTTAAGCTCTCCATCAGTTGCGGCTCCCAGAGTTTGCGTGAGATTTGACTTCAAGTCAGAAACGACTACGCCGCCACCGAGATCACGCAGCCAGAGAATCGAAGCATTCAGGTACAGCTTTGGGTCTTTATTCGCATCTTCTATAATGAACCTATTCATAAGTAATCCTTATCGATTGGCGATCATATGAAAGAAATAGTTATGGACTCTAGAACCGGTGAGCCTTTGGCGGTAGGCGATATAGTGCGCTCGCTTGAACGAGGTGACCGCCTGCGCATCGACTCAATTGAGGTGGAGAACGGCATTCTAGGCGAACGGGTGAAAATCGGGCTCACGCCGCTGGGCATGGCGTTTAGCACCTACGCCGCCATAGACGATGAACTCGATGCCCCTGTGCTCGCGGGGTACTGGAAGGAATAGCATTCGAGCACGTCACGCGTCATCGCGCTTCTCCATGTCGGCGCGTATAAGCTCCTTTATGTATCCCGCCTTGTTGCCCTTGTTCTCCAGCCATTCCCATAGATCTCGCTCTGACGGGTAGAACCTGACAGCCGTCTGGCGTACGTTGGCCTTGTTGTATTTGGCCTGTGCGCGTTTCTGAGCATCGGTTAGCACTGCTATTTCCTCCGCTTCTCGATGAACTTGTACAGCTGAACAGCGACAACAGCAGATATAAATGAGAAGATGAACGTTTTCATTGATTCCTCCACTCTGATATGATGGTGGAGAGGGCGGGCGGTCGCATCACCCGCGCTCTTTCTTACTTAGACCTCTTGAAGTGCTTTCCCGAGCGTTTAGAGGTCTTTTCTTTTAGCTTTTCGACCAATTCGGTGAATGCCGTCCCCATCGCCGAACCTACGAAGCACCAAAAGAGTTCGCGTTTCCAATCGTCCAACTCAACCACCCCCCTTCCTATGCCTATAAGTATAGCAGAAACGCTATATAATAGCACGTAAAGTAGTATTTTTTTTACGCCGACCTCTCCCCTACACCAACCTCAGTATCTTCCCCCGATTTAAATGCCAGCCGCGATGCATCGGCGGTAAAGGTCGATGCAAGACCGGCTAATTGCTCTTTGCTTTCATCGTTGAGCATCGAATAGCAGTGATTCATCCGCTCTTGCCGTTTGTCGGTAAAGACTTTTGGCGGCGGTACTTCACGGCCTGCCAGTTCATCGAGCGTGCAATTCAGGAAGTCGGCGAGCTTGCAAGCATCTTCAAGCCTAAGCCTACGCTCGCCACATTCCCACGCTTTTATCTGTCGAACGTTTATACCGGTGTATTTTGCAAAATCTTCCCGCTTTGTATATCCAGCTTCATTCCGCAAGCGCTCAAGCTGCAATTGCATGGTGTCACCTTTCGTTATGCGGGTAACTACTTACTTAATAGTACACGGAACGTGTCTGCTAATCAATAATTTCTAATATTTCCACTTGACCAAACACGTTTCGTGTCTTATATTATTTAGCAGCGAACACGTTACGTGTTTCCAATAACATTTGTAGTCACGTTTTATGTTTGATAAGGGGGTGAGCTAGTGAACCGCGAACTTGCGGCTAGGAAACTACGCGAGTGGATTAAAGCCAATGGTCTGACTTACAAGCAGGTAGCAAGCAAGCTAGGTGTTTCTGTCAGCACTCTTAAGAGTTGGCTTTATTGTCAACGCTCAATCAGCTTTGATCGCGCAGTTGACATTTGCGACCTGTTCGGCAAGCCGCTAGACGAATTGGCTTGCCGCGAGCTTAAAGCGAGCTAAATAGCTCACAAGCTCAACCCCCGCGCCATATGCGATTTACCCGCTTGCCAGCGCTTGACCTTCGAATAAAAGACTAACAACTCTTATTCAACTTGCTGGTAAGCGGATAGACCCCATCGAGCGCGGCGGTTCTTTGCGGGGCGGGAAGCCCGAGCGCTCCGCAAGCCACAGAACCGACTACGTTCTTTGCTAAATCTAGAGTCCCGCCCTTGTCGGCGAGCGTTGCCGCCAGTCGGGAGACTGGTCTATTTAACTGTGAACCCTGCGAAACGGGGTATTCCTGCTTGTGATTCTTGATTCCTTCCTACTCTTCTTTTTGTAGCAACAGACATGCAAACGATGGCAACGCTCACCGCTGAGGACGGGACGAACAAACAGCAACCAGCAAATCGAATGTGACGGCTTTTGCCAGCTCGAAAAGTGGTGACCCTGAACGAGCGCGGCAATCGCAAGGTTCGACCGGCAATCCCTTAGCAAGAAAGCGCAGGATTTCCTATCCCTGCGTGTCTTTCCTGACCAGTCATATTCAATTTGCTGGTTGCAAAGGTAATAAAAAATGGCTCTCCCGCAGCAGTCCAAAGCGAAAGAAGAGCCACTAGTCAAAAGGGGGTGAAACCCATATGACGAGAAACATTATATCAGGTCTATTCGCAACGCTCACAATCACAGGCGTCTTGCCAATGCTGGTCATCAACGCATTTCTCGCGGCGATGGACGCGTTCGGCGCGTGGATTGTCCTAATCCCAGCCGTTCCGGTTCTAGCAATCCTCTACAGGCTTTGGAGCGCACTTTAATGAGCGATTCTATTTTCTACAACATGAGCGCAGCAGCTAAAGCGCTTGGCATTTCAAATGAAAAGGTAATCCAAGCAGTCCATAGCGGCGAGCTGAAAGCGCACAAGGTACCGAACACAAGCACCAACCGCCCAGCGATTCGCATTTACATAGGCGATTTGCTCAGTTGGTTCAACACATGGGAGCGAGTAGCATGACAACTGAAATCACGACACTACAATTCAATAGCGATCAATTCGGGCAACTGAGGGCGATTCAAGACGAAAGCGGCGAGCCGTGGTTCGTTGCCAAAGACGTCTGTGACGCTCTTGGTGTTGCAACAAACCATTTACGTGAAGATGGACGTGGACTTGATGACGATGAAGTTATTAGTCTCCCTAATTGGGAGGGTAAGGGGTCAGCGCCGTTAATCATCAATGAACCGGGCTTTTACAAACTTGTCTTGAAATCTCGCAAGCCCGAAGCAAAGGCGTTCCAGCGCTGGGTCACACACGAGGTCTTGCCGAGCATCCGCAAGAAAGGCGGTTACATCGCGGCGGCACCGGATGAAACGCCAGAGCAAATCATGGCACGTGCCGTCTTGCTTGCTCAGGACACGATCGAGCGCCAAAAAGCCCAGATTGAAGAGCTGAAACCAAAGGCGCTCTTTGCCGATGCGGTCGCGGCGAGCGACGGCACATGTCTTGTCGGCGAGCTTGCCAAGATGCTACGACAGAACGGAGTCCAGATAGGCCAGAACCGCCTATTCGAGAAATTGCGCCAAGACGGATACCTTGGCAAGACGGGCAGCAACCGCAACGTGCCAACGCAGCGAGCTATGGAACTGGGGCTTTTCCGCATCAAGGAGACGTCTATCACGCATTCAGACGGCCACATCACGGTGCAGAGGACGGCGAAGGTAACGGGCAAGGGACAGCAGTACTTCATCAACAGGTTCATCAAGGCGGCGCGATGAGCGACAACGGATTCACGCCCAAGCAGAAGCTTTTAGCGCTGCAACCGTATCTCGCGATACTGGGCTTTTTCATCGGCTTCTTTCTGGCGCGGTTCATCTACGGCAATTGACCGGCGAACCAACCTGCAATGGTTGATAGGACGAGCGTTATCAGCGAAAGCAGGATCTGGAACCGTCTGTCGCTCCATATCTTGCGTTTATCCTCTTTCTCCTTAGCGCGAAAGTCGGCCACCCAGTCGATGCCCTTCTGCGTCACCTCGCCATCGAATAAGAATGCATTCATAGCCGGGGTTCCGACTATCAGGCCGAGCTTTTCCAGCTCCTTATACACCCACAGTCCGTTTGGATTCCACAGCGTCTCGTCATCGCATGATTGGAGCGCCTTCTTTGAGAATTCAACGCGCTCTTCATCGCTAGGTAGGTCAACGAGGTCGCACAGTTCAAGGTACTGGCTTCTCGTCAAATCGATTCCATCAACCTCATACATCGAATAACCAATCGCAGAAAACCGAATCAAGGGGGCGGCTATGGAACATAGCACATCACTCAAGATAGCAGCGGCCATGCTCTCGCTAAGCATCGGCCTACTCATAGGCTTCCTATCGAACAGAAGGTAGCCGGTGGAAGACTACATCAAACAAGACCGCGCGGACGGTTCGCGCGGATGGACTGAGCACCAGCCGCGCACGTGCTTCACGGTTTACGGCAAAGTGCGCGGACAGAGCCGACCACGCTTCACCACGCGCGGCGGTTTCGCAAAAGCGTACAAGGACAAACGCGATGTTGCCTACGAGCAAGAAATCGCCAAAGCCTACCGCGAAGCTGGCGGCACATTGCACACGGGGGCTGTCGAGGTTCACATCACAGCCTATCGTGCTCTACCGCAAAGCCGACCACTCAAAGTAACGCATGAGCCAGACACGTTTAGGCCGGACGTTGACAACCTTTGTAAAATTTTCCTCGATGCTCTAAACGGCGTTGCTTACAAAGACGATGCACAGGTGGTTTACATCACAGCTAAAAAGCAAGACCGCAAACGCAGACCAGAGGAATTTGTAACCGTGCTGGTCGAGGATGTTAAGGAGCAACAGCAATGACAAATGCACTCGCAACACAACAAACGTCAATCGCGTTCACGGATGACGTTGGCGCGAATATCACCGTTACAGCCGATGACGTTCGCAACCTCATCTGTTCGAGCGCAGACCAAAAAGAGGTGGCGTTGTTCTTGCAGCTCTGCAAGTCGCAGCGTCTCAACCCGTTTGTCAAAGACGCGTATCTCGTAAAGTATGGCAGCAACCCAGCGCAGATGATTACCAACTATCAGGTGTTCAATCGCCGCGCTTGCAAAAATGAGAACTACGGCGGCATTGAGAACGGCGTTACCGTCCTGCGTAACGGCGAGATCGTCCATAAGGACGGCAGCGCGGTATACAAGGCGGCTGGCGAGACGCTTCTTGGCGGTTGGGCAAAGGTCTATTTCAAAGACAACCGCAAACCAGCTTATGCAGAGGTCGCGCTGGACGATTACAGCACGGGCAAATCTAACTGGTCGAAAATGCCCGGCGTGATGATCGAGAAGTGCGCCAAGGCGGCGGCATGGCGCTTGGCGTTTCCCGATGACTTTCAAGGCATGTACGTCAGCGAGGAAATGCAGCAGGCCCAGCCGCAACAGGTCGAGAGCTACACCGAGACAGTCCAGACGTACGCAGACCCCGCGCCCATCAAGCAGCTCATGCCCATGTACGTCATCGCCGAATACGGCGAAATCGAGGACAGCGCCAAGCGCAAGGAAGCGTTTAAGGACGCGACCAGCAACCTCGTGGCGCTCACCAACGCGGCGGACATGCACCATTTGAGCGAGAAGGACGTGCGCGTTATCGTCTCGCACATGGAAGAGTGCATAGCCAATCCCAGCGTCAAGCCGGTTGCTTCAGAGCCTATCCCTATCGAGGTCGAGCCTGAAATCATCCCCGAGCCAGTCGAATACGAAGAGAGCTTCTAATGGCAGAGACTAAAGCTATCACAAAGGCCACGGTTAGCGTCACGCTTGCGGACGGCGGCGAGTTTGCAACATGGTTGCAAGAAATGACCAACAAGGCGAACGAGCTTGCTAAGCAGGGCATCGTTGCCGAGAGCATCGAGAGCGTAGAGGATTACAAGAGCGCGAAACAGTGGCGAGCGAGCGCCAACAAGGTTGTCAAGGAGATTGACGAAGGGCGAAAGGTCATCACATCCGAGCTTGATAAAGCCAAGCGCTACGTGATGGACATGGCTAAGCAGGCGGCGAGCGCGGCGCAGGACGTGAGCGATAAAAACGCCAGCGCTATCAAAGCGTACGAGGATCGTTTGCGCCTTGCCAAGAAAGAGCGTTTGCAGACCTATTGGGAACAGACCTATCCCACGTTCGCGCTTTGCACCGGAGAAGCGGCAAACCCGCTGGTGGCTTTTGACGCCATCTTTGAAGATTCGTGGACTAGCACCATGAGCAAGATGGACAATGACGCTGAGCCGTGCAAGATGATGGACAGCATAGCGACCTATCTCACGGAATCAAGCAACATAATCTCGCAGCTCGATTACCCAGAGCAAGTCAAGGACGCAGCCCTATCAGAGCTTTACCGCACACGCGACTTGCAACGCGCGACCGAATTGGCAAAGGAAGAAGCGCGTAGGCTTGCGGATATTAAGCGGCTCAAGCAAGCGGAAGCCATACCGGTTGCGCAACCGATCGCAGAGCCGTTTGTTATTAACGCGCCATCGAAGTCAGGCGTTAGAGCGACAACAGCGGAAGAGCAACTTGAATCACAGGTTGCAGACACGCTGCAATTCATCGTAGAGGTGCATTGCTACAGCGCAGCGGAAAAGGACGCAGCCGTTACCTTGATGAAGGCAAACGGACTGCACGGAGCGGTTAGGAAGGTCAACCAGTGAGCATCAATCAGGTAAACATTTCAGGCAACCTGACCCGCGACCCAGAGCTTAGGGCAACGGCAAGCGGTACGCAGGTACTTTCTTTTGATATCGCGGTTAACGACCGCCAAAAGAACCAGCGCACGGGCGAATGGGAAGATTATCCCAATTACGTACCCTGCACCATGTTCGGCACACGCGCCGAGAGCGTGAGCCGCTACATTCGCAAGGGTAGCAAGGTGGCAATCAGCGGAAAGCTGCGCTACAGCTCATGGGAGAAGGACGGTCAAAAGCGCTCGAAGCTCGAAGTGATCGTTAATGACATCGAGTTTATGAGCCGCAGCGATTCGCAGCAGACCGCATACCAGCCGCCTGTTACACCTCAGCAGACGGCACCGGCGCAGGCTGCGATTCCCATAGCGCCAGCGGCACCGGTTGAAGTTTATGACGATGATATCCCGTTCTAGGAACTAGGAAAGTAGGTAAATCAAATGGCATTGCCTAATCTCACGCCGGAGCAGCGACAGGCAGCACTTGCTAAAGCGGCGGCTGTCCGTCAGGCGCGTAAGCTTATCAAGGACGATTTGAAGGCGGGAAAGATGACGCTCGAACATGCGCTGTCCTTGCCCGAAATGCAGCGCTGCAAGGTCTATGACCTTATTAAGTCGTTGCCCGGTATCGGCGCGGCAAAGGCGAAGCAGCTCATGCTCGACTTGAACATCGGCGAGAAAGCGCGCGTCAAGGGTCTTGGAGTCAACCAACGCGCGGCGTTGCTCGAACAATTCAACTAACCGATCGCTGGGGCGTTCAAACGAGCGCCCCATTTCTTAGGGGCTAAAAATGGGATACGTCAAAATCGGTACCGCGCACACGTTTAGCAAGGTGGACGCTACAAAGCCTTTCGCGCTCAAAATCGCAGAGGAGACTTGCGAGGTCTATAGCGCGTTTGAAAATTACCGCGATGCAGCGTCAACGATGCGAACCAAGGAGCGAAAGAAGCTGTTACTTGAAATCGCGGACACGATAACCGCTTGCGGCAATCTCGCGCAAGCGCTTGGATGCACCGACCTGACAACCTATATGGCGATGGTCGAGGAATCGAACCGCAGAAAGGGACGGTTGTAATGGCTTGGGGAATCGAAAGCGCGATGCGTGACGGTGTACCAGACACAGACCCGGAACAAGAACACTGTTGCGGGAACTGCGCCGAATGGGATGAAGCGATCAATGGCGCTGGCATCTGCTATAAGCAGTTTCTCATTCTCAAAAAAGCCAACGAGACGCCTAGCCGCTTCGACTTGATGCATTGCATCGAGCCATCGGACGGCGGCGGCTATTGCGCGTGGTTCAGACGCTACGAGGGGCAATGAGAGCCGTTCTAGAGGGTCAGTTGGCGTTGCCGCTATCGTTCGAGCGACCAAGCATTTTTCTAGACGCTACGGGCTTTAGAGAGCGGCATAAAGGCTCTTACGTTGTTGACCCCGAGACGTGCGACCAGATGCAGCGCTTGCGGACGATGCAGAACCACGCCTTTTGCAAGCTAGCTGGCGTGTTCGTCAACTGCCCCGTTCGAGGTTGTTACACCACGCCGAGCGGCGGCACGTGCGAAGAGGACAACAGCGCTGACGCTTGCGCGGCGCGTCTCAAAAGAATCAGACAGGAACAATCGAATAAGGAGTGAACATGTACGATCATCTACCGCCACGGTTGGCAAAGTACCTCGCGGCGATTTACACCGGTACGGACGTGCCAGAAATCGAGCAAGACATAGACGGCAGGCTTGATGCGTTCGCAGTCGCTTGGCGGCACCGAACAAAACTTTTGAGCTGGAACAAACAGCGCGGACAGAAGATTAACCAGCTCAACCAGCGCATACATGAGCAACGGCTGAAGATATGCGAGCTAAATGAGCGCGTTGAAGATTTGCATTGGGGAAAGATGCGATACAAGGCGCTTGCAGAGCATTGGGCGCGTGAGCACTGGCGAGTAACCAAGTGGAACAACGCGCACAAGCGCGAGATAGCCCAGCTGCAAAGCAAGCTGCATGACAGGCGCGTTGAGGTCAAGCTTCTGCTGAATGAGAATGACGTCTTTTCAAGAGCGATTCAAAGAAGAAACAAGAAGATACGCGAGCTGCAAGACGAGATCGTTGCCGAGCGCAGAAAGGTTGACGCGCTGAACAAGTGCGCTGACACGTATGACGAGATAAACGAGGACTTAATCCGCGCAGTCATGCAGCAGGACGTAGAGTTAGCCGATTGGCATGAATACGTGCAGCTGCTTATCGCGGAGCTGAACGAAAAAGACGCGAAAAGCTTCTTGAAATTGAATGCAAGAAAGAAAGGTATGGCCTGCATGAATAACTTGACGATTAAGACTGTAATTGACGATCACGGCAGCGTTCCCGCGTACTCGCGCGATGGTGACGCAGCCGTTGACCTCAGAGCAAGCGAGAGCTGTTACATCAAGGCTGGTGCCGTTCGTCTGGTCGATACAGGCGTGAGGGTTGCAATTCCAAGCGGCTACGTTGGCCTTGTATGCCCACGTTCGGGTATGGCTTGCAAGCATGAGGTTACTGTCATCAACGCACCCGGTGTCATCGACCCGAACTATCGCGGCTCTATCAAGGTCGGGCTGGTCAACCACAACAGCGCGGGTTTCGATATCCGCGAGGGCGACCGCATAGCGCAGCTGTTAATCGTCCCCGTTCCCCGCGTGATGTTTCAGCAAGTCGAAGAGCTGGACGATACCGAGCGCGGAGCAGACGGCTTTGGCAGTTCTGGGAGGTAGAGCGATGGACAACTGTCTCAAGTCAAATAACCCCGTTTCAGCTCCAAAGCATTACAGCGGGGACGGACACATCGAGTGCAAGGACGCCATGCGCTCGATGCTTGCGGGCTATGACCGCGCGGACGCGAAGAGCGCCGTTGCCTATTGGATGGCGGCGGCGCTCAAATACATCTGGCGAGCGCCGTTGAAGAACGGGTTGCAAGACCTGAAAAAGGCGCGTGAATGCATCGACATTGCCATTGCGGAATGGGGCGAATGATGGGCGCGAAAACAGCCGTTTACAAGATTTTCAAAGGCAAAGAGGAGCCTATAACCGGCACAAGCGATGTTGTCGCGGATGTTTTGGGAGTGACGCCAAAAACAGTTACCAAATACGCGATGGAGCAGCGGGTCAACCGCGTATCTCTTCTAGGCGGTCGCAGCAAATGCAATTTGCCATTCGGCTACAAGGTCGGCGAGTACAACGGCGGTGAATATATACCGTCAGAGTTTTTCGTCTTGCTGAACGGAAAAAAGATTTACAAAGGCACGATTGACGCGATCGCCGAGCTTGCGAAAACGTCTATCGAGAACATCGAGCGTCTTTTGTTCGAGCCGATTTTCATACAGCGCAGAAACGGGATTTACATCCTTGAGCTTAAACCGAGGTGGCGCGTATGACCAGATATGACCAAGCCGTTTTGGTTGTTGCAAACGCACTTGCTAACCGCTTGCAGTACGAGCGCAGAAAAGAACCGTTGCATGGTTGGGATCATGCCAACAAGGTACTTGAAATCGTGCTTGACCACTACGAGCGCGAGACGGGACTAACGGCGTTCGATTTGATTGATGACGCATACAACCTGATAACCGGAAGAGCGGAAGGGGTCAGCAAATGACCGTTACGAATGACGAGCGCAGCGAGGTGGCGAAGAGGCTGCGCGAGCTGCCAACCGATATGTACGAGGTTGAAGAGCTGTGGGAAATGAAAGGTCTGGACACGTGCTGCAAAGACCAGACCGACTATTATCTGATTCACTTCGCCCTTTTCGGATGCTTCCCGGCAGACCACATGCACCCCTGCGATTACGAGGAGCTGCACGCCCGCCTCGCCGACCTCATAGAGCCTGAGCATGAGCGGATGTGCAGCATAAATGCAGACTGGTACAACGGCGATCTTGAGCATAGCGTGTACCGATGCAGCGCGTGCGGCGCGGTTATGCTTGATGACGCCTATTACTTTGACGGGTCAAGCGATCTTGATTGGTTCCACTATTGTCCGAATTGCGGCGCAAAGGTGGTGGACGTATGAGCGATGAAATCATTGCCAACGCGTATGTTTTGTTTTTCGTTGTCATCCCGCTAGTGGCGCTCTTAATCCCGCTTTCATTTCTGGTCGTTGCAATTGTCAGGGAAGCGCTGAAAGACATATATGAGCTGTTTTGGCAGGACTGATAGAAATGAGCGGCATCGTTGCGATTGACCGGCAACAGCTTGACGCAGAGCAAGAGCGCATTCGAGACATGGACAGCGCCGCGCTGCTTGCATGGGCGAATACCATTGACCCGTCTATCACGTTTCATGCGGACGTTAACAGCTTCGGCGAGCCGTGCGCGATAGCCGGGGACAGAGCCAAAGCGTATATCGAACTGGTGGCAGGCAAGCGCTTTAGCAAGTCGGCAGGTGGCAGGTACGGCGGCAAATATGCTATCGGCCTATCCGTGCGGAGCGATGACCATTTGAGCGGCATGGGGTCGTACGAGAGCTATCTAGACGAGCTATCAGAGCGGATAACGCTCATGGCGAACAAGTACGGCATCGCCGACAGACAACCAAGACTTTTCTAGGAGCGAATATGAGCAAGGAATCTAAGCAGGTTGCCAAGAACCTGTTGCATCTGCGAACCTACGATTGGACTAATCTCAGCATCGCCGTTTGCGGCAAGCCAGCATTACGCAAGGACGTTATCAAGCGGCTTGTGGAGCTGTTGGATGGGGCTGGTGAGCATGAGTGACCACAGCGACAACTACTATCTCGCAATTGCGACAACGGCAGCACTGCTGGTGCTGTTCATCAAGGCGGCTGTCGTTTTCGCGGCGGCGGCGTTGATCGGTAAGCTTTTCGGAATCTGGTAGGCATATATGGCAGCGTTGACGGATGACGCGGCGAGCGTTGCGATGAAGCCAATGCCCTATTTCGGGCATGACAGCAACGCGCACGATGATATCAAGTGCAAACTTCTCATGTTGCGCGGCGGCGTTGAAGCTTATGGGCGGTGGTGGCTGCTATGCGAGCTGTTGGCATCCGTCAACGGTCACAGGGTTGACTACACAACGGATGACTACAGGCAGGTGGTGGCTTTGTCGCTGCAATGCACGGTCGAGCAAGCGGACACGTTCCTAGGCTGGTGCGCTGAATTGGGATTGATCAATGCCGAGCTTTTCGGCTGCGGAGTAATCGTATCAGACCGCATGAGCCATAACGCGCAGTGCGTAGCCAAGAAGGTTGTAAGCGGCAGGCGCGGCGGCAGGAAAAAGACGGTCAACACGGTCGATTCTAGCTGTGGATAACTCACTGTCTAGCTGTGGATAACTCACTATCAGCAACGTGGCTAGAGTAGCCTTACGGCAAAGAAAAACAGCCTAACTATTTGTTTGATAATGAACATATCTGACATATGTGTTAGATATCTATACAGTTGACCCGTGCAGGTCAGAGAGGTGACAACGCTTCTACCTGCTGCTTTAAGAAAGTTTGCTTAAAGCACTTTTTTATTTTTGCTTCAAGCATATTAATATAAATAAAAATATAAATAAAAAGATATAAGGCGCTTCACGTTTCAGCTGTCAACCGCTGGACTCAACGCCTTATATCCGTTTGGGGTGATTGGACTGAAACAGGTTCTACCAATGCGAGAGCGGTACCAGAGCGCTACCGATCTCATGGAGAGCGCTAGAGATGCAGCCAAGGAGCTAGAGCGGATTAACCTACAGCTTGCGTCCATGGATAGCGCACGCGATGTTAAAGCACAGGGCTACAGCGGCGTTCAGAGCCATTCTAAGGATGTTAACGGCATGGGCGCTACCGAGAGACTGATTGACTACGAAGAGCGCGTTAAACCGCGTCTCAGAGCCGATGAAGCCATATTGGAAGACGCTATGAACGTGCTATACGGAACGGACGGACGCGGCGGAGTGTCCAAGGGAATCGGTAGCTGCTACGCCGATGTGCTCATGCACCGGTACTTGCTTATGCGGACGTGGGATGACACAGGTTGGTATTGCCGTGTATCCAAGGCAACGGCGAAGAGGTATGCAGAGGTGGCTTTGGATTACATAGACGCGGCTGGATTTGAAGCGGCGATGATCGGTAAGCAGCTTTAAAGTTGAGCCGCAATGAGCCGCTTTGACCGCTGGCTAAGCGATATAGTGTAACGTGTCGCGCATGCGCTAAGCGCTAAAGCGACATATGCAGACAGCAGGGCGTTCGCATTGCGCGAGCGCCTTTTTTGTTAGGTGGTGAGCATGCCTAGCAGCAACCCGCGTTACGCGAACTATAGGGCAAGGCAGCGCATCCGCAAGCAGCTGGAGCAAGACAACTCGCCTTGCTGGATATGCGGCCTGCCCATACCAGCGGCTAAGGCCGGCCATCCGTACGCGATGGAGGTTGACGAGCTTGTGCCTATATCAAAGGGCGGTTCCGCGATTGATCGCGGCAACGTTGCCAGAGCGCACCGATGCTGCAACCAATGGCGTAGCGACAAGCCCGTGGAGCTTGTGCGAGCAATCGTTGCCAACGCGGCGGCTATGTACGGGCGCTGGTGTTGCCCGTTCGAGTTCGTAGGCTTCGCCAACCTAGCGTATAAGCGAATGAGACGCGGCGAGAGCGGCGTTAAACGCGAGTTTGGACAAGTAGTCACGTCTCGCGATTGGTAGGGCTTAAATCGCCTCTCGTTAGCCCACGGGGGCATGCCCTCCCCCATCGCTCACAGAAGCTCCCGGCGGCCCAGCAGAATATCCCCCCGAGGTCTTTTTTTGCCACAGGGCATCGATTGTGTACCGTTCTGCGAGGTGGTCGCGTGCTCATTGACGAGATAATCCCGTAGTTTCCAGCAAGCGCAGGGGTAGATAATGGGCGGTCGCGGCGCGAGCAGCGGGACGAGCCATTACGAGCGTAAGGATGGAACGGTTGTTGAGAATCCATACGGAAGCCAGTACCATGCGCTAATGACGGTTGGGAACATCAAGTTCGTCTCAAAGAACTCAAGGCAGTCTGAGCCGCTCATAGAGACGATGACGCGGGGACGCGTTTACGCTCACGTAGAGGGCGATGATTTAAAGTCGATCGTATACTTTGATTCCAGTGGTAAGCGGTCAAAGCAAATTGACTTAAGTCACAAGCATAAAGGCAAATCTCCTCACACGCACTACGGATATGAGTTCCCCAAAGGAATACATGACGCCAATGGGCTTACTCCAAAAGAGAAAGCAATGGTGGATAGAGTCATTAACTTATGGAATAATAGAGATGGCAGATGATCGTATAGTCTGGAGATTACGCCTTGATGGAGGAGAGCCGGTTCAAATCCGGGATTCTGCAAAGCCGTTCCACCTCGGGGCGGCTTTTTTGCGAGTGAAGGGGCGGACATGGCTTCAGACGACTTCGACGTTATCCAGTTCAAGGTGCTCACATACCTCTACCAGTGCATCAAGGACGGCGTGAACCCATCGCCCGAGCAGGCGCAGGCGTTCGCGAAGGTAAACCCGGTATACTGGTCGGCCGTCTTGGGTGACCTCCGAGACCACGGGTATGTAAAGGCGGACAGGCTTGCCTTCGTTGATGGAGAGCGGTACTCGAATATCCGCATCACATCAGAGGGCGTTGAATTTCTCAGGGAAAGCCCGAAAATGCGACGCGTTAAGGAGTTCCTAGGTTCGGCGTTCGACGCAGTACTCCACGTGGCAATAGAAGCAAGCAAGGCACTGTGATGACGTTATAAATTTATATCAGGCCCCGCAAGGGGCTTTTTTCATGCCGATCGGAGGTGCGCCTATGCTGCCGGACACGGTTAGCATCCTCGGAATCCCGTACAAGGTGGAGCGCGGCGGGGTGGAGCCGGGCGAGAACGGCTCCTGCAGCCCGTCCACGCGCACGATACGCGTCAGGGACGGCCTGTGCCCCGAGGAGGAGGCGCAGGTGTACATCCACGAGGTTGTCCACGCAGTGCTCGCCGGACTCGCCTGCTACGACCTGTACGAGGACGAGCGCCTGGTGCAGGGCCTTGCCATCGGTCTGCATCAGGCGCTGCCGGGCGCTACTTCCTGCGCTTAGGCGTCTGCGACAGGGCGGATGCGGCGGCGGTCTTCGACGCCTTGCCGCTGCGCCCGTCCCTCAGCACCTTGGACGCCGCGCTTGCGGCTCGCTTCGATGTCTGCTTGCTATTCTTAGTCGGCATGTTCGCAACCTCCTTCCTGCAACTAAGTCACGTGCTCAATCCTATCATCAGGGGGTGGCCAAAATGAGCCTGCGCAAGCCTGCGGCGGTCGAGTCCGACCCGTTCAAGTCGGCCAAATGGGACGAGTTGACGAGCGGGCGGGCTTTCTCGCAATCTGACGCGCCGACGCTTGCCCTGTTGTGCCAGTGGCACAAGATAGCCGAGCAGGCGATGGACGAACTCGACGGGTTCGGCGGCGAGACGGCGTACAGCAACGACATGAACGACCTCAAGGCGTTCCCCCAGATAGGCACCCTCAAGACGGCGAGCGCCGAGATACGCCAGCTCAACAAGCAGCTTGGAATCATCGACACGGTGCCGGCTCAGCATCAGGCACCGGCAAGCAGCAAGGGAAACATCTTGCAGCTCACCATAGCGAAGCGCGCCAAGAAGGCGAGCAAGGCGGTTTAGGCGTAAGGCGGTGTGTAGTTGAAAGCCAACCAGCGCCCCACCTATTCGGCGAACATCCCGAAATCCCTACGCGGAGACGGCGCGGACGCCATCGCGCTCGCATCGGCGTTCTTCGGCGATCCCCTACCGTGGCAGGAATACATTTGCCGCGTCATGTTGGCGCGAGACAAGCAAGATAAATACGCTTGCAAGGTATTCGCCATGAGCGTGCCGCGCCAGAACGGAAAGAGCTGGAGCGTCCGCGCCCGGTGCTTCTACGGTCTTGTGGCGTGTGGCGAGAAGATTCTTTTCACCTGCCAGCACGGCGACACGGCAGACGAGATGTTCAAAGACCTGTCAGAGGTCTTCGAGGACGAGGATAACGTAGAGCTTCACGAGCTTTTGAAGGCCGTCCGCAAGACGAACGGTCAACAGGCCATCTACCTGAACAACGGCGGGTGCGTACGCTTCACGACGCGAACGAACTCGCTAGCACGCGGTAAGACCTACGATGTCCTCATCTATGACGAGGCGCAGGAGCTGACCGTTGCCCAGCAGGCGGCATCGCTGCCGACAATCTCAGCGGGCAACCTCAAGAACCCGCAGACGATTTACTTAGGGACTCCGCCAGACCCGGAATGTTCCGGCACCGTTTTCAAAGAGATGCACGATCGCGTGCATGCTGGCGTTTCAGATGCAGCTTGGGTCGAGTGGTCTGTTTCCGAAATCGGCAACGTGTCGGACCGCAAGCGCTGGGAGCGCTCCAACCCGTCATACGGGATATTGCTTTCGCCGGATGCCATCGCGGCGGAAGCGGCTTCTATGCCGCCCGACAGCTTCGCGCGCGAGCGACTTGGTTTCTGGGACAGCAGCGCCGAGCAGCGCGACTACCCCATCTCTTCGGGCGATTGGGCGGCATGCGCAACAAAGAACCCGCCGAAAGACGGGGTGAAGGCGTTCGCCGTGAAGTTCTCGCCCGATGGCTCGCGCGGCTCCATCGCGGCGGCGATAAAGACGGACGGCGGCAAGGTGTACGTTGAACTCGTAAACCACTTCACGCTGTCCGACGGTATCGGCTGGCTTGTCGATTGGCTCACGGAGCGGCAGGACGATGTAGCGGAGATAGTGGTAGACGGCAGGAGCAATTCCCAAACTCTTGTCGAGCGGCTTCTCGAAAACGGAGTGCCGAAGCGAGAGCTGAACAGGCCGTCAACGGCTGACTTCGCGGCTGCTTGCTCGACCATCTCCAACGCCGTCAAGGAAAAGACGCTTGAGCACTACGGGCAAGACGAGTTAACGGCATCGGCTACGCGATGCACGAGGCGAAACATCGGCAGCGGCGGCGGCTGGGGCTTCGAAAGCACGGACGATGCGGACGCATCGATCATTGAAGCGGCGGCGCTGGCTTATTGGGGCGCGGCCACGACTAAACGCGACCAGCGAAGGGAGTTGTTAATCGGTTGATGGATATTAGCGGAATCGAAAGTGCCGCTGGTCTCAGCGCATCGGACAAAGCGACTTTGAAGCAGCTTATCGACGTTCACTTCCACGTGAGCGCCAAGAACAAGAAGCTAACCGACTACTACGAATCGAAGCAGCCTACGCCCAGCGTGGGGATAGACAACATCCCCGAATCGATCGTCGTGCCCACGCGCTGCGATTGGGCTGCGAAGGCGGTCACCGCCGTCTCGGAGCGCGTCAGAATGGACGGTTTCGTCTTCGAGGGTGGGTACAAAGACGAATCGCTGGCGAAGATAGCCCGCGACAACTGCATCGATGCATCATTCAACCGCCACGTGTCGAGCGAGCTTGTACACGGTTGCATGTTCGCAACTGTCAACCGCAATCAGCGCGGCGGCGTTAGCGTTCGGACTCACACCGCTGAAACATCGGCGGCGATCTGGGATGAAGCGGCGCAGCGAATCGGCGCGGGTTTCGTACTTGCAGACGTTCGCACAACAATCTGGTCACCGACAAAGCCGATACCTACGCAGGTGAACATGCACCTGCCCGGGCGCGTTGTCGTGCTGTCCCGCGTTGGTGCGTCCGCTTGGGTTGCGGAGCCATACATAACGCCGCTTGATCGCCCCATGATGGAAGCCTTCACTTTCCGCGCGACAGGCGGTAAGCCGTTCGGCCAGTCGCGCATCACGCCGACGGTCATGTACCTTGTTGACGAGGTACAGCGCACCATGCGCTACATGGCGGTATCATCCGCGCTCTACGCAACGCCGAAAGACTTGCTCATGGGTCTTACCGAGAAGCAATTTGACGAGATGGTAAAGAGCAAGTGGGCAACGATGGTTACCTCGATCCTGATGACCACGCGCGATAAGGACGGCAACGTGCCGACTTACCAGCGACTGAGCGCATCGTCCCCGCAGCCGTACATCGACGCTATCGCGGCTTACGGCAAGCTCTTCAGCGGGGCCACCGGCGTACCGCTCAACTCCTTGGGCATCGTGCAGGACAACCCGAGTTCAGCCGAAGCCATCGCGGCGCAGCGCGAGGATATATGCGTTGCAGCAGAGGATTGTATCGAGAGCAACCGCGAGAGCATGCGGCAGATAGCGCTCATGGCTATGGCGGTCGCGAACAACACGGGCATCGACGGGCTTACAGACGAGCAGCGAAGCGTTATGCCGCACTTCAAATCGCCTTCGATGGCGAGCCTTGCCGCGACGGCGGACGCCATGACGAAGGTAGCGGGTTCCCTTGACGGGTTCGCGCAGACGGACGTTTTCCTCGAAGGCATGGGCTTCGATGCATCGGAGGTCGAGCGCATCCGCTCGCAGATAGAAGCCAGCGGAAACCGCGCGGCGCTCATGCAGATCATGGGCGGCGGCGGTAACTGATGGCTACCATCCCGCGCGCGGCGCTCGATTACCTAACGGAGCAGATAAACGCTTGCAGCGCCGACGCTCAGGCGAAAGCCTTGAAGCTGCTTGAGAAGATAGACTGGTCTGACGTTGCGGCTGCAAGGCAGGCCGTTGTCGATGCAATCAACATTCTTGTTGCCGAATACGGCCTTGCATCCGCTCAAGCAGCGGCTGACTTCTACGACGCATCCCGCGAGCTTTGCACGGGCGAGAAGCTTGGAGCCAAGGCGTACACGGTGCACGACCCGAGAGCAACGGAAGGGGCGATTCGCGCTTTCGTGTCCAGAATCGTCAAAAACGGAGATATCGACGGATTCAACAAGGCGGCCTGCTCGCGCATCGGCTACGAGATAAGGCGAGACGCCAACGAGTGCATCGCGGAGAACGGAGCGAAAGACCCGCTCAAGCCCAAGTTCGCCCGAGTCCCGGGCGGCGGCGAGACGTGCGGGTTCTGCCTTATGCTCGCGTCGTTCGGGTACAACTACAACAGCCGCCAGAGCGCATCCCACGCGCATGACAACTGCGACTGCCGCATCGTGTGCTCATGGGACGATGACGGCGCGGAGGGCTACGACCCGGACGGCATGTACGAGCGGTACAACAAGGTCTTGGACTCCATAGGCGGCAGAAACGGCATCCGCGACGAATGGGATGCCCTGCCCGAGGAGGAGCGCGATGCCTACATCGCGAGACACGGTGGCAAGCAGGGTAAGGCATTCGACGCGTTCCTGAACAACCGAGTCAGCAGCGAGATAGAGAGGCGAGATCCGAGATGGTTTAAGACCGGAAACGCGCCAATTGAGACTTACCAAAGCGCTCGCGCCAAGAAAGAACTTAACGCATCGGAAAGGCTGACCTGCAAGAAGCTTCGTGAGAACGGGTTTGCTCAGCATATTCTAGAGCGAAGCAATGAGCACGGTGTAAAGACGGCGGATGTCCTCATTGGGTCAAGCATGGTTCGCGCTGATTACAAAACGCCACGTGGAGATGGCTTTAACTCTATAGATAGGCTTATGAGGGACGCAGGCAAAAAAGCTGACATTGCGATAATTCATCTGATTGAAGGAGAATCAACAATGTCAATGGAAAGCGCGATTAAACACTTTCAAAAATGCGGGAAACGACGCGGAATAAACGAAGCAATCGTCATCGACTACAGCGGAGACATAAGGCGCGTAAAGATATAGGCTTCTCACGCCAAGCGCCACAAAGGGGCGCGAGTAGAGAAGCCTTTAGACAATATGATTGTAGCATATTCCAACGGTGCGTTGGCAGAGCGGTTGAATGCGGCTGGGTGCTAACCAGTTGACGCCTTACGGCGTTCGCAAGTTCGAATCTTGCACGCACCGCCGAATTGGGTTGTAGCTCAAGGTAGAGCACGCGGATGTTAACAGCGTTGCGGGTTCGAGTCCCGCCGACCCAGCCACAGGCGGTTAGTTTAACGGCAGAATAGGAGTCTCCAAAACTCAAGATGCGAGTTCGATTCTCGCACCGCCTGCCATTTCAGGAATCAGCCCCGCATGGGGCTTTTTTCATGCCGGACGCAAGCGGTCATCCAGAATCGGAGGTGAAGGATGGGCAAACACTCATGG
>ERZ835762.167-NODE-167-length-88835-cov-13.589536_pt1 | contig 88835 bp, 123 predicted proteins | sample MGYA00519687_ERZ835762 | MGnify/ENA primary metagenome ERZ835762 (study PRJEB31850, sample SAMEA3708783) | human gut metagenome | biome: human gut; feature: human-associated habitat; material: faeces | place: China | collected 2014 ... | reverse complement strand
TTGCCATTCATCCCATCAGCTAAAGCTAATGGGATTTCTGACTAACTTTTTTAAATCTTCGATTTGATTTCCGCCAAAATAATCGTTATCGGACTCTACAATTAACTCAATTTTATATTTTGCCATGATACGACCTCGCTAAATCTTCATTTTAACCAAATAGCTGTTTCAATGCTTCTTAAAATATTTACATGCAACAAAATCACTAGGATTATTATTATTTAAAATATAAGTCTCAGCAAAAGTACATTTTGTTAAATAAATACAGTCTTTGCATGATTTCATACTATAAACCTTATTTCTAATTTCAGGCTGTTTCCGTTCCGATAAATGTATTAAAATATATTGAGCAAATGGTAACGTAGATAACAACATGACTAACAAAAATGGAAGTGACCAATAATTATATTTACAAAACAAAAATACCCACAATATAATAAGTGGAATATATACTCCCAAAGTAATCATAAGAACATATGATGTTCGTGCGGTAGCAACATGTCCGCTGTACGTATGAAATAATTCAATTCCCTTTTTTACAGGGTTAAAATGAAGCGCATTACGTAAATATTCTTTATGCTCTTTTTTCATATTACTATTGCTCCCTTTGTTTATAATTATTCATAAGAAAAATATACGAACTTATTTTTGCTTCTAACTGGTTTAACTGAACAAATTTGAAAGGGTCTTTACTTTGTATATCATCTCTCATCTCGCCTAACCGTTCCGATGCTAATGTAAATAATATTTCTAATTCTGATTTATCAAATTCTACTGTACCTTTATTGTCTCCTATACACATCATTTTTTCTCACCGTTTCCTTTCACAATCTCAATGGCTTCGTAAACTTTTTCCGCAGCATACCAATCATCACAGGATATGCTTTCATGTAATTCTTCTAATCGCTCTACAACTTTCTCTTTATCATAAACCGTTGGCTGCTCATCAACGATCCGCATAATAGTTTTTTTAGTTTCATCCATTACCATTAATGCCATAGCGTTTTTAGAGCCTGTGATTGACATCTTAAATTCTTTTAATTCTTCTAATAATGCTTTTTTTACTAACCAAGTCATCATTCATAATATGCGCTCCTTTGTACGGCTCAAAATAAATCCACTACCTTAATTATAGCATTTCATCATGCACTTGCCAATCAAGTTTCTGTCCACATGCAACACAATAATCTGTATCTGTAGATCTTAGTCGCACACATCCACAATTTGGACAATCACCGTAAATATATAATGGTTGTCCATAAAAACCTTTAATAACATTACGATCTACAACAGGTTTTGGAATCTGCTTTTCTAACGCTTTAATTGCTGTTTCATATACTTGAATATCTTCTTCTAGCTGCTTGTTATCACCTTTTGGAAAAAAAACTTTATTCATTTTTATTTTTTCACGTTTCCAACGTATAGCCATACTTAATTTTGCGATTGCTTCTATAATTTTTTGTTTATCCATAAAATATCATCTCTCTTTCGTGAACTGCCCATTATCTGAATCTAATGGAATTGTGACCTTTTTTTTATAAAATTCACCTTATGTGAAGTTCTGTCTAATGTAGAAATTTATGAAACTATTTCAATCGGGTATCCAAATCGCTGCTCGATTTCTTCCAGTGTTACTTTCCTTGGTTTTGGAATTTTAATCTCTGTTTTCAGATTCCCTCCGTTATGCATCTTTGCAAATGCGCTTCCAGAATAATCCTCATCATTTTCATCTGCATAGATACGAACAATAGCATATCCATGTTCTCTGCAAAATCTTGCTGTTCTTTTGACAATTTCTTTTAACTCTTCCATTTCGTCTCCAAAAACATCTGCATAATCTATAACAGAATCTTCATCTGCATATTGAGGAAATGAAACTGTTTTATAAGGAAATCCAGTAAACTTAAAGCAACGATGACATATCAACGACTTTAACCCTGCTGGAAGATTATACCCTTGAGCAACTGCTATCCGAAGAAGACTTTCACTCTCTATATCATTTCTTGTCCTAAAATATTTGTTTGATAAATCAATCATAAGTAGTCCTCCTCTAAAAACTAATAGTTTACCTACTAATTACTTTTACCAATTTGTTATACTCTTTCATCATGTCTTTTCGAACTAATCCAATTTCTTCCGATTCATTATATACCATCTCATATGTCTTTGAAATCAGCTCACAAACCTCTAGTGTTGACATAACCGCAATTTTGTCCGCTGATTCTAATTTTTCTTCTAATGCTAATTTTCTAATTCCTCTTTCCATTCCTGAATAATTCAGCCCATCGAATAAATCTCTTCCTGTCATGTTAATTTTTCCTCCTCTAATCCATTCCATCATAAAGACTTTCTGATATTTTAACCTGCTCCTCTGGTAACTGCCTAATAGAATCAATAACTTTCATTTTCGTTTCTTTGCAAGGAAAATATCCGTATTTTGCATATTTGAACATTCTGTCAAACGTACTCATAGGGAATGGAATTTCATTATCAACAACAAGTCGTTTCATGTACAAATGTTCAAAAAACTTATTATCATACATGACTCTGTATTCTATATGTGTTTTTGGTATTTCGCTTTCTGCTGGCTCGATTTCAAACGGATCGTATTCAACCACTGCTCCGGTTTCATCTTCTACCTCTTCTTTGTAATAAGCGAACTTTACAATCGTAAAATCAAATTGGTTCAATATATCTGCTGGCTTACCAAAAATCTTTCTGCATAATTCCAAAATAATTCCAGTTTTAATATGTTTGTACGCTTTTACATTTTTGTTTTCATAATAAAATTTGTACTGTTCGTCTCTTTTTTCATCTTCTTCGTATCCTGGAGTCATGCTATCAAAATAATCCACAGCTTCATCCCAGTCATTTTCGCAATTAAAGAAAATATCTAAATCTTTCACTTTTTCTTTCTTGAAAATATTTTTAAAACACCCACCACATATAAACCCCTTGTGTCCAACCATAAATTCGTCAAGCCAATTTAACATCCAAAAATTATCTCTGTTTTCTTTTACTAACATAAAAATCTCCTTAATTTATATGGTTCTTAGGTTGAATATTATCAACATTCTCAGAACCACATCAAATATTTACAAATCAGTTATGTACACTATTTTTCTCTATTACTATTAATTATGAATATCCAAAATTGTCAAAAAACAATCTTGATATGTTTCAAATGCAGTTTTTACTGTTTCATCGTATAACGGATTGTCAACCAACGTATTTCCGTTCCACCACGTCCTTGTAGAAGCTTCTCCAGTTGGAATAACTAAATTGCAACCTCTAATTGTGTCAAGATTGATAATATCTTTTATTTTAGCTCCATCTACATACAAATACCCATCACGCATTCCCATATAACAATAATAATCTTCTTCCCATTCCCAACATGTCCCATATTGATTTAATTTTTCAAGAATAGAGCTGATAAACAAACGGTTATTTCTTGGATTTTTTGAATAGAATTCCCATTTATATTCTGAATTTTTTTGACTAGTATTTAATTTAATCATACCAGCATATCTACCACCAATCTGATAGTAATCATAAAGAAACGCAGGATAAGGCTCGCCTGTTTTTTCTTTTCTGTTATAAAAATCTTCTTCATAAAAATTAGCAAGCATTTTTTCAATCATATCTTCATTTGGAAGTTCTTCCGTAATTAATAATGTACATTCGTGCATTGTGCATATCCTCTTTTCTGTCTTTTATATTTGAAAACCTATTTACAATTATTTAATGTGACATTTTATCAGCTTCATGCAGTATCATTACTTTTTCAAATAATGCTTCTCCCCATAATTTTCGATATTTTAACATCGTTTTTTCTCCGTATTTTTCATCATGTTCCCAGAAATACGGCAACATATGTAAGTTAATCAAAAGAGAAACGTCTATTCTGTTTATATGGCTAGGATAATTAAAAAACAAACTATCATAACTGCCACAGCAATGATGTTGATAATAATGCGCTACAGTTGTTTCTTCTCCCTTTGAGTTGACAAAACTTTTTGTAAAAGGTTTACCGCAATCATGAAGTAACCCTGCATAATATAATACGGTGTTATCCTTTAATTTCTCTCCGCACAAATTACTATGTTGACCAAGTGTACATGAATGATATGGATTATCTTGATTGTAGCCCATATGCTCTCTAACCCAATTCTCAATGCATGAAAACTCATAATCTGTTGGAAATTTAATTTCAATTTGATCCCAACCTTCAAACCAGTATGGAGTATTCCAATTTATATACATTCTTTTAATGACTTCATATGGAACAATTCTGTCTCTCCATTTATTTTGTTCACAACACATCTGAAATGGAGTAGATATAATGACACATTGTTTTACACATTTGATTCTTCTAAGCTCAGATAAAAATGCTCTACGTCTTTTAGAATGAATATTAGTAGCATCATAAATTACATCGTGTCCATTTTTTAAGTTCTCTTTAATTCGACTATGTAATCTTTTAAAAACTGTATCATTGTTTTCTTGTAAGTTTTCATTGCCAAATAATTCTCTTCTAGTCGCATCTGAACTACAAATAATTGCATTTGTTTCATCTGATAATTGTTTTGCATATGTAGACTTTCCACTACCAGGAAGACCACATAGCATAGTAAGTGTTGGTCTGTTCATAAATCACCTATCCATGATATTTTACTAAGAAGTTATTATCTACCGCTTTGAAACTATTGACTCCATCGACAGATCTAAATACTAATCCTTCTCTCATTCCACCATAAATACTTGCTTCGCCACCACATATGTTTAAAATATCTTCACAAGTCTCTGGTATTGTATATTCTTCGTTTACAATCGGTACGGTGGGAACATTATAATTATCCATAAGTTTTTTCATTTCAATTGGATTTAATCTCTTTGTTGTCCCATTTTTATATCCAAATATTACATTAAACGCTTCAAACACATGCTCTTTAAGACCATAATCTCTTTTCTGAATTCCTGAGCCAAAAGTCTCTCCTTGAATTGTGACAAATTCATATTCGTCTGCAAGTAACTGTTTAAGTACATTTTTGATATTGTACTTATCTGACATTTCGGTATATACATTTACATCATACCAAGAACCATCCTTTCTGTTTGTCATCACAACATTTCTTGAACAAACAACGTATTCCTGCTTCCTCCCATGTCCTTTTAATGACATAGTTGTAGAGGTTCCGTCTCTTTTCTCTGTAACTATCCATTTTGTATTAATTTGTTTCATCCTATTAAAACAATTTTGAATACGCTCTTCATCTGTTTTGACAATCCAATAAGGGAATTTCTTTGCTGCATTTTTCTTATCTCCACCAAGAATAAAATATAATATCTTCTTAGCAGCATCATGTTTCATACACCATCTTCCAAATTTGCTCTTCGCTAATTTAGGATGCCTATTCATCATCCTTTGATATTTTGAATTTGGATTAGATTTATTCTTTTTTCTTTTCTCGTCTTCCTCATCATAGTATGTAATTTCAAGTTCATCTGTAAGGAAATCACCTTCTTTATACTTATCTTCTTCCCAACCAAAATCACTAAATGCCATTAATAATCCTTGTGAGAAAAAATAACCATCACCCGCTTTAAATTTTTGTGTCTTAATTTTATAATTTCTTTTTTCTAAAAATAAAAATGGTTCTTTTTCAGGACATTTTGAATCAATCTCAAAATACACACCCAAGTCTCCAACTTTAAATTGTCCTTTTGGAATCATTAATGTCCATCCACCAACAATTGCACATTCAACTCTATCTTTTCCTTCAATTGGTCTAATTTCATCTACCTTTACTACGTAAGCAAGTTCTCTTTCACCTTTACTATTTAACATTTTATTTTGTCCTTTTTCTGTTTTAATAATTTTGCTGATACACTTTTTCTTTGAACTGTTTAATAATTCGTGAAACATTGGACTGAGCAATATGATATTTGGAAGCAATTTTAGGTCTTTCGACTTCATGTAAAAAATCTAAAATAATATTTCGATTTCTTTCTGTTTGAGAATTCAATGCCAATAACATTCTGTTTTTTACATCTTTATAATTTAGTTCGTCATAAACATCAAAATTACTGCCTACTAAATCAACCAATTCTACAAGTTCTCCGTTGTCTGATTCTATTTCATTGTTTAATGATACAGTCTCAATTACATGTCTTTGGTTTTGCCTGATAGCAACATTTAGTTCGTTCTTGATAACATAGCTTGCGTATGTAGAAAATTTGTTGCCACTTGTATGATCAAATGTTTGCGCTGCTCTCACAAGTCCAATCAAACTAAATCCAAACAACTCTTCACGATCTAACTGTTTACAATAATATGCATTAGCAATTTTGTATGCCAACTTTGTATTGCCTATTACAAGTTTTTCCCAACTATGTTCATCCCAATTATTCACCAATTCTGTAAATTGTTTTGCTGTCATTGATTGTAAAAAATAACTCATAATCATTCCTCAATTACTGCGCTATTACTATTTCTATGCTCTTCGATTCCATGCCTTGCTTACTGATGCTTTGCATTGTCCAAAATTCTCTATATCATCCTTCGGACAATACTCAACCGTTTTTGCATGACATTTTTGACATTCACACCATAACGTTAATCCTATTACTATTTTATGGCCCATATACATCTTGGCTTCTCCACCACAAAATGGACAGGCTTTAAGTATCACTCATTCTTTCCCTCCATAAAATCAAATATTGTCATCTGCTTTCTTCATAACAAAAGCGTTCTTCCCAATCATGGATACTAGTTTTTGTAAGAGTGTTCCATTTGTTCCCTATAAGATTTGGCTCGTTCTCCAATTCAAGAAGTTTATCCCATAAATCTTTATGATTCGTTCTAAGATGTTTTAGTTCATCATATCTTGCATTAGGGCAGAACCAACAGCCCCCCCTAGGTGCAAAATCATATATCGGCGATAACAGATTGTATTTCTTGCACAAGTCAAAAGCCATTTGTTCTGTATAGCCGTACTTTTCAAGTAGAGACACCTTATTTCCAGAATTTACAATTCGTTTCATTCTCGTGGGTTCATCAATAGCAATTCCTATATACTGGGTAAAATCATCGTTAATATTTTTCCAAAAATTTCTTATTTGTTTCATTTTGCAAGATTTATTTATATCGCATTTCATAGCCATCGGAAATCCGGATCTTTGTCCATTTCCGAATCTTTTTCCTCTTGAAGGGTATCTGTAAAACCGTTGTATATAATTCGTGTCCGAATAAAGGATTTTGGTTTCATATCCCCATTCCTCAAACTTCGGAATTGCTTTATTCTTGATAAAATCAATGTGTTCTGGAAGTTCTCCACTTATATTTTCGTCAAACATCACTTCGGAGAAGATAATCAAATCTAATGGTTCATTGTGTTCATGCGCCAGAATGATACTGGCTGTACTATCTTTTCCACCTGACCAAGATGCTATGTATTTCATTTCATATCCTCCTGCTAAAATCCAATTTCATCTAATGCATATTCAATTTCAGAAACAAACTCTTTCTCATCGACTTCATATTCTTCAAACATCTCGTCAACAGGATAATATCTTGAAATCCACGAAAAAAATAAATTCGGAAATGCCTTTCGGATCATATCCTTTAACTTCAATATTTTCTCCCAACGGCTGAATCATTCCGTTTCTTAAATGATGTGCTAAATTATCAGCACCAATGATGATTTTGTTTCCTTTTGGGAAAATCACTTTTTCTCCCGAAATTGCTTTTTCCACTTCTACATCACAATTTAATGTCAGAATCTGACCAATTTTATATGTTATTTTCTCTTCCATTTATTTCAATACCTCTTTAATCTCTTCGCTATTTCATACACAACATTTACAGTAACTCCATTCCCTGCCTGTTTATACAACTGGCTATCCGAATTAACAAATGCTGCTTTTTCAAAATAATCATCTCTCCATCCTTGCAGTCTAAAACATTCTTTCGGAGTTAATTTTCGTATTGCTATGTAGCATTGATATTTTTCATACCAGACGGCATAACAATTAACTCCATTAGAAAATTGCACATAAATTCCCTTCTGCTTTCTGCTTTCTAAATATTCAGATTGAGATATTTCCACCGCGACTCCATGTCTATCCTGCCCCGTCAAAGTAAACATCGGTTCTCTATTTTCCTTGAACCGTCTTCCATTCTGACGTTTTTCTGCTCTGTCAGGAGTAAGAACTGGGATTGCTACCTTCGGCTCTGTATTTCCTCCTGATTTAGTTGCTATTGTAGGGCATAAACCATTCTTGCTATATACTCTATCTCTTTGAGAATTCCTTCCGTTAATGAATCCGTCCAAAATCAAGTGAACACTATTTTCTCCACCTGTTCCTTGGATAGGAAATATTTTTGAGGTACTTCTTCCTCTAAGATGTCCGATAGTGTAAACCCGCTCTCTATTTTGTGGAACCCACCATTTACTGTTGATAATCTGCCATTCTGCATCGTACCCAAGTCTGTCCAGTTCAGAGATGATTGATAAATAGTCGAGTCCTTTGTTGCTAAAAAACATTCCTTTAACATTTTCATAGATAAGCCATTTAGGTCTGTCTTGCTCTTTTTGTTCTTCCAAGAGTCTAAAAATCTCTCGTATAAGACTTGATCTGTCTCCATTAAGCCCTGCTCGTTTTCCGGCAACTGAGAAATCTTGGCATGGAGCCCCGAAGCACCAGCAATCTGCTTTTGGAATGTCTCCGGCATATACTCTTCTAATATCATTTGCATACCATTCTCCATTTCTGTACTCCTCCTTTAATATTTCTTTTTGCCTTTGTTTCAATGGCATGTTATTTAGAAATTCTCTCTGGTCATCTGTAATCAAGTGCATTGAAGTGTAGCTTGCAGTTGCGAATTTATCAAATTCACAAAAACCAACGCACTCATGACCTGCAAGTTCCATACCTCTTCTAAACCCACCTATACCAGCAAAAAAATCAATAAACTTCATTCATATACCTCGTTCCCCCAACAATCCCAACCATCTACCTTTTGTCTTGCGAACAATTCAATTCTTGGTATATCACCGCACAATTCAACAATTCTATTTCTTGCTTCGTTTGGTTTTTTAGAATGTTCTTCAATGTGAGACATGATTACACTATGTACTGAAGCAGATTCTCTTTTAGGTTTACCTTTTGTAGCAATCAAACATATTTCAGGATTTGAACGGGTCCAATTTCCCATTCCCCAAAATAATGAGTCTGCTTTTTTATTTTGCTTGACCCAAACAAAACCTACTGTCTTGTAAGTAAAGCCCCATCCCTTTATAACGTCAAAAGATTCTCTCAATAATGGGAATGTTACCCACATAAACAATGTACAATTATCGGCAGTAATCTGAGATACAGGCAAGTTAATAAGATCCTCAATACTCATAACAGGATATTTGCATTCAGCTCCCCTTTGACCTGCAAGTGCCTTATCTCTATAAGTCCAAGGTGGATCTGCATAAATAATGTCATATTTATTTTCTGTGTTAAAAATATCTATTACCATTTCATTTCTTCCTCCTTATTTCTTTCTTACTTATATATTCTCCGTTACATAAAAGAGGGTATGCGTTTTTCACACATACCCTCTGAAATATTGAACTACTCTAATTCTGACAGTTTCTTCAGCAGTTCTTCCTGACTCATATTTTCTAATGTTTCGTCCTGTTTCTTAGCAATGAGGTTCATAATTTTCTGTTTCTGCTGTTTCTTTTCACGTTCTAATAATTTCTCAGCAGCTTCAGTCTGTTTGACATTTACAACATATTTGATAATAGCAATTTTATTTTCCAACGTCGTATTAACATTATCTTTTACATCTAACAGACTTTCTTCGTCTGCATTTTTTCTTTCCTTATTTAATGTTTTGAAAATGCTATCTAATGCATTAACTGACAGATCCCACAAATCTTCTGTTGAAATCATACCCTTATACGGAAAACGATACTTTTCTCTTACAGCAACTTCAAATAAATTCATAATATGTCCTCCTAAAAATTAATTTTTAATACTCTTTCAGTGTAACCTTTAACTTTTACTACAACACTATTTCGCTTTGTAGATGAGAAACCAATACCTGACAACTGTTCGTTAGATGATTCAACCGCCATCTTTCCACCTAAAGCTTCAAACACTCTTTTATGCTGCATCAAATCTTCCTTCAAATATTCATTAAAGAATCCATTTGGAGTATCAGGATTGACACAATCTTTGAACATAAAGAAGTAATGTCTATTACCAAATCCATTCTGGTTATCCCAGTAATTAGGCGAATACATCATCACTGATACAGGAACAAACTGATTCGTTTTAATTCCCCATACTTCACGGACTGTTTTGTTTGACGGAAGTTTTTCTTTAATTGTAAAATTACCATGATTATCTAAAATAACTTCTGCAATCACAACATTACCACTAACAGGATGATCGTATGAGAAACTATAAACATTGCCATTAAACTCAATTTCTGCTCTAAATCCTTTCGAGTTTCTTGCAGTAAACTGATGAACAAAAAACTTATAAATACCAGGCTTCATTTTATCTTTAGTAGCATATACAATATTCTCTACTGCAATACCATCTTTTGTTTGCGTCATTGGTTGTGTAATGTCCACATCTAAATTACCGCCACAAGGAGAATATCTATCCTGTCCTTTATATGTACCAAAATAGATTTCTTTACCATCACTTTCCCTACAATGTAAATCAAGATCACTATTATCTTCGCCGCATTCATTCCATTGAATTGAACATCTCAGCTCCCCATCAACTTTACCACCAAATGATTTCACTCTCTTTTTCATAGAGTCTGCAATATTACCATTGTAAACCCATGAAAATCCATTGTTCCATTTAAACATTGAAGGAGCTTCTTTGTTAATAGGAGCAATCAATGATACAAGATTGGACTGCAAATCATTATCAAATAACACTTCCATTTCACTTACTGTAGGTAATACATTTGACACAAAATCATCAATACCAATTTCATCCACTTTGGAAAACTTTTTAGGATTGACTGAAACTTCTGCTTTCATATCTTCAAACACATTACCGCCAATCTTCTTTGCAGCATCTTTGTTCGAGAATAAAATATTATTTACAGTAATATCATCCAATTTAGCAAAACGTCTTGGTAATGAATCCATAAAACCAAGTGACTCAATTGTTTTCTGTGCATCCTCAATCATCTTTTTTGTATAAATTGCCTTTGGACGCTTGTAATTGGAAGGAGCTACAATCTGTTCGTACTTTCTTACAGCAGTATCTAAATCCATTCCTTCAGAAATATTGATAAGCAAGGTTCCAATACTATGATTTCGAATCTTACTTACCACAGGACCAATTTTTGCAAATGTTTCCCATGCATACAATTCTTTTTCTTTTTCATTTCCAATTTTCTTATACTCTTTCTGATATGACAGAAATTTATTTAATGTAGCTTTCCATTCTTCACCTCTGTACAAAGAATTCTGAGCAATTAATTCTAAGACAGTTTCAACTGCTTCAATAGAAATTTCATCTAAAGAGCGTTTAAATACGTTTCTACTATCTCTATTTGTTCCTTTGATATCACCAATAGATTTACAAGAATGATCTACAAACTTACCTGGCAATTCCAAACACAAATGCTTAAAAGTAATAATACCAGAATCAGTATTTTCGTAGTTCTTTTTAACACCAATTTTCTTAAACTTGCTCACATATACATCTGTAACCATACGCTCCTTAATATATTTATCAAGGGCATTTACTACCGGCTGGAATGTTGTACTTTCAGCATCAAATTCCCAAATGGTATGTACTGTATTGTCTTTGATAACAACTGCATTTCCAATATTCTTAATAAACTGTCTACATGCAGAACAGTCATATTCTCTACGCTTTCTATAAATCTCATTTGTTCCTTCCGGGAAACTGTCAAGATAAAGGTTCCATAATTCATCTTTATCTACTTCCACTTCGTACAGAATACTAATATCTTTTGTCATTTCAGCAAAATGTTTCTGTAATCTTGTAACAAATTTTGTAAACTCCATGTTTCTTTCTCCTTTATTTTTTTAAAAATTGCAATCTCTCATGTTATGTATAAGAGATTGCAATTTTAGATTTACAAACTTACTTATATGTTAAAAACTTTTTCATTACTCTGCTGATTTTATTTTCATTGCCAGTAACACATTCCACCATATAACCACAAATACCTACGATGATTGAGACTAACACTAAAATAAAACCACACATAATTAAGTCAAAAAATAAAAAAACTAATGATAAAAATAGGTTTAATAATGACGTCACCATATTAATTGCCTTTCATATCAATAATAGTTGCTCCACTACCCTGAACCTGCGGAAGATTTCCACTCCATTTCTCAATTTTATTATTTTCAATCAGCTCAGGTGTAAGAGATGCAGCAATTTCTCTATTTGCATTTGCTTCAGCTTCAGAACGAATTCTTGTAGCTTCTGCATCACCTTCGGCCTGAATACGCTTCTGCTCTGCCTGAACTGCTGCCTTTTCTTTTTCCTGCTGCGCTGCAATCAAAGCGACTTCCTTATCTTTTTCAGCCTGAACTTTTGCAGTCTTTGCTTCAATGTTTGCCAGCTCTAACTCCTGCTGTGCATTTACCTTTTTCTGAATAGCTGCCTGAGTTTCTGCATCTGTTGAAATATTTGTAAAGTTTACTGTGTCAATAACAATACCATACGGATCAAATTTTTCTTTCAGATAAACATCTAACGCTTCATTTAACTCCTGTCTCTTGTCACCAAACACATCTGTAACAGGATATTTTGCTGTAACTTCCTGAGTCCATGCTTTCATTTTAGGCTTAATAAATGTATTCTTTACAGATTCTCCTGACTGACCTTTGAACTGTGTAAATACATCAGCAACACGTTCTCTATCAAATTTATAAGAGAATTCCAAATCTACCTGTAATGATTTTCCGTCCGCAGTAGGTGTTTTGAAGCTTTCATCCTTTGGGCTGTCACCCTTGTCTTCGGCAGTAAGATATGACTGCTCAATACCAATAGAATATTTTGTAACTTTTTTCATCGGTGCTACAATATGCCACCCCTGATCAAGAACCTCTCCTGAAATTCCCTTTGATGGGCTATAAACAACACCAACATAACCAGCCGGAATTCTTTCGGTACATGCGAATACACCAATCACAGCAGCTCCAATTCCAACAGCTAATACTACACCACCAACTAAACCTTTACTCATGTTACTTTTCCTCACTTTCTTTATCTGTATTGTCTTTATCACTCATTGTATCCATTGCATCTCCCCATAATTTACAACACAACTTGCCAATGGGTTCGTACAGTGATACAAGTAGTAACCATAATAACAACGCTCCTAAAATCACCAATATAATGAAAACAGGATTCATATATATTTATTCTCCTTCTTGTCCCAAAATTTTTTTCAAATTTGAAATAATCTTACTATTGTTTTTTTGCTGTTCCAATAATGTACTTTCAGTTACATGCAGCCTATTTTTTGCATCTGCAATAAGCTGTATTTCATCATTAATTTTTTCATTAATACCCAACAGTTCCAAAGCCATTGTATTTACGGCATTGACTGTATGTACTGAAGCTTCTGTAATATGCTTTGCTTCGTTTTCTCGATTTGTAATAAAATCTTTGATTTTCATTTTTCATTTCCTTTCTTATTCCTTACTATTTTGAACATGTCATCAACTGAGTCAAATAACGAATATCGTTCATCTAATGGAGCAACGGAATTCTTTGCAAATGTTCTTGTGATGGCATCAATATAATAAGTGAACGTTGCATCATCACCCATGTAAAACCGTTCCCATTCTTCATCGGTAAGTAACCTTTTCACATCTAACTGTTCAATTGCCAAATTATCAAAACTAACAACTTTGAATTTATCGAACAGATTAGAAAGATTTTCATATAACCAAGACTGTTTGTTTTTAATGACATCTCCATAGCTTTGATTAAACTCATGGCCACGCCGTAAGTCTTTATACCCAAGAATCAAAAGCTTTATATTATTATGAAATAATGGATTTAAGTCTTCATATGAAACAATTCCATTAATGACATGAATCACCGCATTAGGATAATCTTTTACCAATTCAATGAAATCTTCTGTTGACCGCACCAATGAAATACCAAGACCATAAATCAGTTTTTCGTGAACAAGATATTTTAACAACTCCTGCTGCTCTTCAAAGTGCCTTTGGTTTACTGTCATGTTTGCAATGACATTCATTGATTTTAATTTTTCCAAGAGTGGAATCAAATCAGGATGGCTTGTTGCATCTCCACCACCAATCGCAATTTCCTGATATGGATGCAGCGTATTAATAAATGATTCACTCATAATATTGGCATGAGTTCCATTTGGGGAACTTCCTTCATGACAGTATAAACAATTCGCTCCTGAACAATGATTTGTAATTTTTAAATCAATATTCTCTGCAAATTCAGGACGAAATTCATCGTCATCTGTCATTCTTACTTTTGTACCATCATCATAAATAATAACTTTTGTGTTTCCGTTTTTATATTGTCCAAGAATCTTCATGTTCGTTCCCTTTCTTCTTTATACATTATCAGCCATTGTATCCATAACGACCAAACGCAATAACTGTTTCCCCTTTTGGAGTTGTAAATTCATCAGTAAAATAGTCAAAACATTCAGAATCTTCATCCCAAAACAAATCATAACTTACTACGTCACCATTAAAGAAATCTAACAACTCACTAGTATCGTGAATTTTACCTATAAATCCGTTTTCTTTAGCAATCTGATATAATTCATCTCTGCTAATAAGATCTGTATCTACATTTTTGAAATATGGATATTTATAATCAATATAAAACAATTCTCCATTTTCAAATTTTTCATAATCATCTTTCATCACCATTGCAAGGCTGTGAACAGACGATGAATTTGTTTCAAACACACCCTGTCTTACTGTCATTTTCATAATATCGTTTCTCTCTTTCTTTATTTTTTATAGAATTTCACGATCAATAAAATCAAGATTAATCAGACCTGTTTTCTTTGCTTTTACAAAATCACAATATTCATCACCGTCTTGAATTACTATGTATTTTTTATTGATTAGAAATTCCTCTAATGTTATATTCTCCATTTTAAGAAATTTGGTTAGAACATTATCATCGACATAACCAATATAAGGAATTTTATAAATCCATTTAGAACCATCACTTGAAAGATAATAACCAATATAACATCCTAATCTTTCTTGTTCGTGTGACAAGAACTCTATTAATTCTGATTCTGTTTTTCCATAGCTCATACGATATGTATTATTACTAGTGAAATTACTGCTATTTTTATTTGGAAACGAATGTATTGTTAATGGAAGCTTAATCGTTTTTAAACCAGGAATATATTTCTTTGCAATTCTCACAAGCTCCAAATATGTGCCATCATTATATTGTTCCACTAACGAAGCACACGCATATAACCATTTGTCCTTAAACGAACCAAGAATACGAAACGGATACCGACCAAACTCTAGTTCATTGTCACGTATGTTCCAAACACAGTTTTTTTCTTTAGTGTCATAATCAGTAGTCAACCATATACCTGACATAATCTCATTGTCACTGTACTTTTCATTTGTTTTTGTAACAACTAACGAATGCATTGAACTACTATTTGTTTCAAATACATTACTTCTAATTTGAATTTTCATAAGCATTTGTCTCCTCATTATTACTAAAATGATATTCCATCAAATCTGCAAGCATTAAATATTCCTTTGCATATTTATTGTCATTATGTGTCTTTTTTACTTTTTTCCTAAATTGATCTAACGTTCCATAAAAACATCCACACTTGACACCTATATCTTTATCTTTTAATCGAAAGAATGTTGTTGTTCGATGTTCAGACCCAAAGCCGGAAACGCATGTATAATCTTTATTTGTGTAAATTCTTGCGTCACCACAAATTCTTGCATTGTCATAAACTACTGCGTTATCACAAACTGTTGCATTGCCACGAACCCATACATTGTCCCAGTGACTTAAATTACTTTCCTTCTCTATATATCCACCTAAATCCCCTGGTTTTACATCTCCAAACGAAATTAAAGCTTTTATTTGGAATAATTTTTTTCCATTAAAAATTATGTAGTTTTCTGTTAATTCATATTTTTTCATTTGATCTCCTTTTTTATGAAAACTGAAAAATTCCTCTACAACTCATGATATTCTTCTTGTCGTTCAAGCCCGTTAAAATAGCTGATTTCAGTTTCGTGTCTGCCATTTTGTATGCTTCATGCAATATAAATGCTGCATGAAGATCGTCCATTGCATCTTCTACTTCTTCTTTTGTAGAATAAAATACCATTTGACAGTATGAATCAGGTTTCCCAACAAGACTAGCAGTAATTTCTCGTCCATCAATCTGAATAATACATTTGTTATAAGGCAAATCGTAACGTCCATTCTGTGAAATAATCCTCATATTACACTCCATCATTCTCAAAATATTCTTCTAAATGTTCATTAGTAATTTCAATCCATGAACCATCATCAACCGAATCCAAATGAACCTCACCGCCTATCATTGTGCTACCGCTTTCGTCAAGTTCATAAAGTTTCCCTTCATCAATAACAATGCCACTATTTTCTACTAGAAATCCATCTGCATCATACTTATCTACACAAAATGATTTTTTGCATTTATATCTTTTGATAAGCCATACCCACAAACTCTTGATATTTACAGTTCTCCGTTTTCAATCAATTTTAATTTTGCTAAAGCCATTCCAATATTTTGACAAGTACAATATGGCAAATCTTTCTGAATTACTGAAAAATCTTCAAGCGCAATTTCTGAGAAGTTATCATCCCAGGAAAACGGCACTTGTTTGATTGTAAATTCTACTGTATTCATTTTCATACCTCCGGCATCTGGTAAACTCCGTTTTTATTAAATACATACAACTTACAAATATTATCTAAAATACCAAGTGCAATTTCCTGTGTTTTGTATTTCCCTAAATAACAATCACTGCGATCAGAAAAATTTGCTTTAACCACATATTTTACGTCATCCTTTTTTACGTAGGCTTTATCAATTTGAATACTGTCCATGTTATTCATATTATAAATACTTTGTTGATCTTGTGTTCTAATCAGCATTTTTTCTTCTCCTTTGCTTTTTATTTATAACCGCAATCCTATTCCTTTCAAATAAGATTGCGGTTTTTAATCATGCACATTTCTGTTTACAATAATTTTCTAAATCATTTTTCATTGCCACATAATTTTCCATCTGATCCTCTATATAATTCTCATGCTGTCTAAAATACTCTACAATCCAATCATCTAAATCAATATCATGTTCAAACGAATAGGCAACAATTCCAATCAATGAAGGTTCATTTTCAAAATGCAGCAGCCTTGAATGTTTATCAATGTTATAACCGTCAAGCATGTCATAATAATCATCTATATCTGATTCTGTAACATCAGCTTTGATATGCTTACGAACAAAATCTATCACTGATAATTCATCATCTTGAACCATTTCATTTGCATCATCTATGCCAAGAACATCCATTTCCACATCTTCAGTTTTGATCTTTTCTGAATGAGTTTCTTCTATATTAATAGTGTCACTTTTAACGCCTAAATAATCCATCATCAATTTAGTCAGCAGTTCAATTTTTCCAAGAATTGTAATTTTCTGTTTTGTCTGCTTATGTTTAAAATCATCCATACTTACACCGTCAACAGATTTATTGTAAAGTTCTTTATCATATGCAATTAAGAACTCACCAAATTTTTTATCATCAATTCCAATGTTCAAGAAGTTATGAAATACTGCTACCCACATTGGTGTTGTTGTTACAGTAAACATTTCATTAATTTCTTTTACATTTACAGATTCGATGATATTATTTAACCGTGTTAAGTCCTCAGATAATTTTGAAAATTCATCATCCGAAGCATTCTCGTTAATATACTGATAAATTCCATTCAGATTTGTTTTCCATTTCTCTTTGTGGAATAAAAGCATAATAGACTCAGATACCACACGATCAATTTTTCCCTTTTTTCTATTTGTATTCGTAAAATTCCCACAGTTTTTAAAGAAAAGATTATTTTCTGCAATTGATTTAATCTTCATGGCAACAGATGTTTTGATTTTTGTCATTCCTGCCTGTTCTTTATTCATACTGGAATGATTGTTATAATCACGTAAATGATCTGCTATCTGTTGATCACTACAATTAAAAAATTTCGTCACATTAATATTGTAGTTATTAAACCGTGCCTTTAAATCTTCAGGTAAGTCATCATACCCATGACCAATTAAATCAAAAATTTTAATATCATAGGTCGGGTTATCCATGTCATCACAGATCCTTACACCATTTTCGTCCTTTAAATACTCACGGTATTTTACTTCATTACGTTCGGCTCCAGCTTTACCAATTTTAATAATCCCTTCTTTAAAAGCTTCAGCGTATGATAATCGCTGCAATCCATCAATTAAATAATCGACACTCATACAGTTTGTCTTTTTCTCACAAATAATAATTTCCGGAATAGGCAAATCAGACAGGATGCGACATAAGTATCTATTAACTTCTTCGTTTGACCACTGAAAAGGTTTACGCTGAAGAATATATTTGCAATTCAATAATTTATTTTTTTTATTCTCTAATAAAGAATACAATGTCCATTTGTCTGTACGGTACTGGTTAGTATCCTTAATTGTTACTATAGTATCCTGCATTTTTGCATTCTCCTTTTGATATAATTCCTTTTTATTTTTTGTAAACATTGATAAATTCTCGTTATATTTTATTGCTGTCATTTCAGCATTGTATTCTCCTTTTGATAAAGACAATTTATTTTGAATATCTTTAGCTGACATTCCATCCATCTTCATTAATAAAATTTCACGTTGTTTTTTTGGAAGTTCTTGAATAAAATATTCAACTCGATTATCAACATTTACCCTTTGTTCAACATCTTCATCGATGGAATATGGTGATGCAATTTTTTCTGACAAGTCCAAATCATCTTCTGAGGTTACATCAAATGATACATCGTGAATTATGTTGGGTCTTCCATCTTCGTCACGTATAATTTTTCCTTTTTCATCCCTTTCTAAATTACATCGAATCCCTCTTTCACGATTTCTTGTCCATTCCCAAAATGATTTTTTTAAATTATTAGTAAGATAAGTATAAAACGAACAATTCTTTTCAGAGTCAAATGAACGAACAGATTCAAGCAGCACATTTAATGCGTCACTATACAAATCATCCCATTCATATTGCGGAATATTTTTCCGTGAAATAATACGATCTGACATCCGTTTTAGTACTTGCATTTCATTTTTACAATAATGTTCTAAAATTTCATCAGCATTAAAATTCCCCATAGACATCACCTCATTGTGTTGGTTGCTTTTCGTTTTTTACAACTCTGCAATAATATTTTCTATTTGCTAATTTGTTTATTACACTTTCTATATTCTCCCTTTGAAAAATTTTGGTATCTATTTTTTCCAATACATTGTCAATCACAATCATTTCATCCTTAATAGTTCTTCTTTTTTGACGCAGCTCCTTTACTTTTTTATACAAAATCCACCCACCATACAAATCTTTTATATCTTCAATTTCAATGATATGAAGAATATCAGAACATTCCTGATCTACCTCAATTAATTCATCATTCAGTTCTGCCTTTCTTTTTTCAGCTTCTTGGAGTACCTCGCCGCAGGAACCAAACCGTTCAATCCATTGCTTGACAGAATATTGTATTTCCATACGTGATGATGCTAAAATTTTCATATTACTGCCAGTGTTATTATCAGATGTCTTTTTATTCTCTTGATTATCGGCTTCCTTTTTGTTTGCAAAATGTGTTAAAGGTTTTACTTCAAACGGTATATGCTTTAATGTTTTTGGAAGTGACTGTAAAATATTTTTTGCCTTGTGATAATCAAAACAATCTTTACTGGCATAATTACAAACAACTGGTGTTCCTTTCGTATCAAGCTTAATAAATCGACTGTTTCCATCCGTAATAACATAATCAAACATGATAACCCCTCCTTTTTGGGTACAAAAAACTAAGCCATACGATTCTAAGTAAAATCGCATAGTTTTACATTTTTGAGTACAAACATAAAACACAAAATTATTTTGCATTACTAAAAAATATATAAAATTGGTAAAATATGGAAATGAATAGCAGAATATGCTTGCAGAATATCATACTAATAGGGTATAATATAAACGTATGACTTAGCATAATTTGCTATTTTATACCAGTGAGACTCTTGTACAGTACGCCAATACTCAATTACAAGAGTCTCTTTTTATTTTTTGTACTATTACTATAATACTAATATTTGTCAATGTCAATACCTGTTCGAACATACGTTCGATTAATTTATAAGTCGCAACCGATCCACCATCGTCATAGCTGCATTAAACAGGTCAATCTCATTCTTGCCCTTACTCTGTATTACAAACATAAGGATCTGCCTTAAATCTTCATTTTTTAATGTTACAACCGGCGAATTTGTTTTTAAAATTTCAGTATTACCATTCAAAATTGACGAAATAACATTTCCATGTTCATGAACATACTTTGCATCCTTTTCTTTTGTCATACCAATATATCTTAAAGTATATTCCATACTAGAATGAGCCAGGAGCCTTTGTACAGAATAAATACAGTTTGGGTCATATGGGTTTTCATCCATAATCCATTTACCAAAAGTTTTTCTCAATGTATGTGTTGATACTCTATATTTGATACCTGAATCAACCGCAGCCTGAACCAACAATTTTCTGTATTTATCCGTTTGCCATTTATTGATATCATTATATTCAACTACCCAATATAAATATTGTCCAAGCTCCTGATAACCATTCTCTTTTTGTTTTTCAAAGCTATTAAGAATAGATTGTTTCCGTTTTTCAGAAAAATCTTTAGAAAAATGTTCAATCCATTTTTCCAAATCATTTTCTTTATAAATTAAATTATCTTTTCGTTCAATCCATTCTGTTTTGAAATCCACATTGAATATATAGTTATCATAAACATGTTTTCGAATAGTACCATTCCATTCACAATATTGATCGATAGAATCAAATACCACCTGGCTCAACGGAACATCAACATTTTTACCCGTTTTTAATTCACATAATGCAATACTATCCCTTTTACTTCCATTCTTAAAATAAAAATCTGACCACTTAAACATGATAATATCAGAGATTCTTCTTCCAAGTAACAATCCTAATATTGTGATTAAATATCCATCATATTCTTTTTTATTAACAAACCACATAACCACATTTTTAATATCTTCAGCTAACCAAAATGGATCAACTTCAGTTTTCCCTGGCTGCTTTGTAGCATACCGGTTCTGATTTTCATTAACATTGCAATTCATTCTTTTCTTCATATTTTTCCCTTTCTACATAAAAAAGTGCCACACAATCATAAATATTGTGTAACACTTTTTAATCATTGACTATTTATCGTTTTTTATTTCTTTTTATGATAATATTCCTCTAATTCATTTATCATTCTTTGAACGTCTGCACGTACTTCAGAATCGTCAACACATTCATGTTCACTTATAAAATTTGAATATGACAATACCCCACCTTTTAAACAAGTCATTTTAATGTCTTCAAATTCTTCCTCTGTAATAACTGTTTCAGAATTAATATCAAACATTGCGCCATAAAACATTTTTCCAGGTATTCTTTCTGGTTTGTTTTTGTAATCCCAGTAATACTTATAGTATTTGTAAGTAATTTCTTTAACAAGAGTATTTTTGTCTAGTTTTTTAATTTTCATTGCGCTAATACGTGCAACATATTTGTTGGTAGATCGTTCTAAACACATAGGAATATCAAAATATGGGTCACGTACAACAACAAATTTTTTCTTATCTTTTTCTGCCTGTTCTATTGCTTCCCTTCTGTCGGTTTGGACTTTTGCAATTCTTTCCTTTTCTGCTGAATACAGCAAATCTCCCGTCAAAGAATTGTAAAATGCACCATTTCTTGCTTCAACTCTCACACCATTCATCAATCTCATAACACCAAGCCGATCATAATAATATTCAATTCCGTTTGGCATTGTAAATGAATTCTTTTTGGCATCTCTGTTATGATCAGCTGCTCTTACTGCCGAACCGGCTAACATACCTCCAAACAATAAACTATGAAGCAAACCCATAATTATACCACCTTTCTTTCTCTTACTATTTTCACGAAATATTTATCTTTATTATACTCTGTTACCTTTGATTGTGCAACTTTTATACTCTTATAATCTTAAATTTCACATTATGAATATGTTTATAATCATATCCACCTCCGGCAACCAATTTTAAGTCCTTTTTAATATAACGAATAATCATATCTTCATCTTCTTTATTGTAAATATCTTCATCAAATGTATATGTGTCACTATACTCATATTCTTTATCCACGCTCCAATCATTTACGTATTGCATATCAGGATGTTCTTCATCCATTGTGTAATAAATTGTTGCCTTATATTTCATTTGTCATCACCTGCCTTTATACAACAACACATTAAAAATATCTTCATCAACTTCACCAAGTAGCCATTTCAGTTCGTACTTTTCAGCTTCTTCTCTTGTGTCAAAAATAGTTTGATCTGTAGTGTAAAAATCAACAGCAGGTCTATAACCATTCATATAAACATGTTGCTTTACGTTTAAACAAGCCATTTCTTCAATTATTAATGATTTTATTTTTTCATAATTTGTCATAATTAATTCTCCTTAATTAAATATACGACATTACATCTACATAAACTCGTTTAGTTTCAGAAAAATAAAATGATCCATTATCTAGTTTTTTCTTTTCAACTTCAAATAAACAATATTCAACCTCTGAATTTCCAAAACTTTTATAAATTTTGAACACATACTCTTTTTTAATTAAATCAAACTTATTTAATATTGTTTTATACCAATTTTTAACCTTACGGTACAAATATTTGTCACTTGTAAAGATAGAATTTGACACAGATTCAAGATGCCTTTCCAATGCAGTTATTGCAGATTCTCTCTTTTCAAAATAAAATATTATAGTTTCATCATCTTTCATGTAAAATTCTGAATCTGTATATCCAAAATCTCCATCAGTGTAAATGTTAATTTCTAAAGCATACATTGTGTTCCCCTTTTTAATCCCAGTCTTCATCAAACCATTCATCATCATCTAAATCTTCTTCCCACTTACTAGGATCTAACACCTCTTGACCAAACATATTGTACCACTGTCCACAATTAGGGCATTGGCAACATCCAAGATAATCATCTTGAAGAAGAATCTCTTGTCCACATTTACAAAGCGCATGTGCTGGCTCCATCCAAGACCATGAATGTTTACTAACATATGGTTCTTCATAACGTTCTCTATCATCTTTTACTTTAAGATAACACTCCCACCATGTACACTCTTCTTCTGAACAAGAAACATATTTATTTACTTCTGTTTCAGATTCTTTTAATGGAATAATAGCTGCATCCTTTGATAATAAAGGGAACGAATAACCATTACCATGAGGTTCATTAATTAAATCAAAGTTTAAACGGTACTCTGTATGTGTTTCTCTATGTCGTTCTGATATAATTTTAAGCACAATTAATTCTCCTTTCCAAACACTTCAATTAATTTTTCTTCTGCAAACTTCTCGATTTCTACAATGTAGTCTAACTCTGTATCATTCCAATCAACATTTTTATACTGTTCTTCAAAATCTTTTGCAATCTGAATGATTTCATTTTTAATTCCACTTGAACCAAATGTATCAATAAGTTCATCCCAAGATTTAATTTCTTCTGCGTCTATTAGCCCATCAAACATCCATGTAATTTCTATAGCATTTTCTAACAAAGCTTCTGTGGTATATCTACGCATTATATTTCTCCTCCAATTCTTTAATTATATTAATTAATCTTTCATTCTCAGCAAATAATTCTTTATTTATTTCAACCATCTTCTGATTATCATTGACAATTTGTTTACATAAATCTGCAATTTTTACATATGATTTTCTTACTTCTATTTCACTTTCTCTTATTTTAATATTTTCTTGCCTAAATTTATCACTAAGTTCGTATATCTCTTCTTTTACTTTGACATATTTTTTAAGTAAATCTAAGTAAGATGTATAATCTCCTTTAAATAACCAATTAAGAATTTTATTCCGTAACCATTTCATAATTAATCCTCCTTAAATATTATATTGTTTTATATTGTATTACAAATGACAATCAAATTTTCTGTAATCCTTCCTTCTTGATAAGATAGAGTATCAATCATCATGCTAATAATTGTACCATAAACATCATTTTCATTTTCGTCACCATAAATAAACCTATATTCTCCACAACTACCTCCATAATAATCAGCAAACAAATTAAGATTACCGTATATATCACTATTAAAGCCGGTATCAAGATTTTTAATACCATACCAGCCTGTAGAATTATAGTGAATTTCTTCTAAATCAATATCTTTATTTAAATCAATTTCTTGATTATCAATTAAAGCAAAATCACAATCTGTAAAATGTTTAGAATTTGCATCATATAATTCTTCGGCAATTTCTTTAATAGTTCCTAACATATATTTTCCTTGTTTAATTACCATAATCAGCTTTCCTTAAATACTTGCACAAAATTCATATTCCTATTTGTTTAAAATTCCTTCTTTATACATATCACAAAGGTCAAGGTATCTGGCATCTGGAGCATAATAATAACAAAATCCATTAAATTCACCATTAGAATAATGAAAATTAACTTCAATTTGCTTCCATATCTTGTCTGTTAAATCCCATTTACGAAATGCTTGTGCTTTATACCATGCAGCTTTTAATTTTAACTCTTCATATTCAATCTGAAGCTCCGTTGCTTGTTTTTTATATCTGATAATTTCATATGCTAATCTCTCTGCATGAATCATAATCAGCTCTCCTTCTCAAATTCTTCAATCTCTTCTCGTGGTGTATCAGGATCAAGGAATCCATAACTAAGCCTTTCACCAGTAACCATACTATAAGTTTGTTGAAATAATCCTTCATTATGGCCGTCACCCATAAGCTCTTCAAAGGAATCACCAAATACAACTTCTACCATATTCCCTTCCCACGGGTTATCTCCATAGAAACTCAAATCACATTCACCACGTTCATATCTTTCATCTTCTGATGTAATAATCATTACATATTTTTTATCTGTGTTCATATTCATATCTCCTTTTATTTAATAATTATTCCATAGAATCAATCCACTTATAAAACGATTCTTCAAACAAGTCAAATTCTTCTAAGAAAATATTCAAATGGTCTAATGGAACTTCTATTTTAATACTTTCATCTCTTTCATGTTTTACAAATGTATTTTCACCATCTGTATAAAAATCCCACACTCCGAAGAAATCACCATTGTAAATTCCTAAATATTTAATTTCTTTTGTATCACTTCTACCCATAAATCCTACGTGATGATAAATACCGTCAGCTAAAAAATTATATGAATTATATCCATTACCATAACCGTATTTTTTTGTCTCTGAAGATGAAGGAAATTTAATTCTTTCTTGAATACATTTATTTGCCAATGTAAGAAGTGCTTTAATTCGTGGTGTTAAATCTTGTATTTCTCGTAAAGCTTTTTGTGTTTTATTCTGTAATTCTGTTTTCTTTTTATCCTCTTCTGCATTTTTCATATTTGCTTTCTTTTCAATAATTGCTAATCTCTCTTCTAATGTCATAATCTTATCTCCTTTTATTATTTTATTTAATCTTCTTCGTCTACATAGTTCCATAATGAAAGTTCATTATATATTTCACTATCAGAATCATATTCTTGTGCTAATTTTTCGCCAATGTCTCGCCAATTACTAGGACAATTCCATGTATCAGCCAGTTTATAAATTAACTGTCTTATATTTTCAAGCTGGTCATAATCATGATTTGCTTCTGCAACTGTAATCATAGATTTAATGATTTCTAACATGATTTATACCTCCTTTAGCATTCAACAAAAGTTTTACTTTCCATTAACATATTGAATTTCCTAATTCCATTTTCAACCCTTTCATCAAAATCAGGAAGCTGCTGTTTGGTATTACCTAAATCACTTTCAAAGTTATCAAATGCTTCTTTAATAGTTCTGTGTGGACTTTTAAGTATACTCATTCCACTTTTAATATGAGTGATTGTATAACCATTTGGTAAACCTCTTGTTACTGCATAATCATCATTAATTTTCTTTCCATCAACAAGCCGTAAACCACATTTAGTATATACATAGAATTTTTCGTTAAGTTTCATTTTATTTTCCTCCTTTTCCATGTCTATCTTCTGAAAAGAAATATAAATATAATGCTTTTAATTCTATTTCAGAAATAATATTCATTTGACATAAGCACTCAATGAATCCTCTTAACTTTCCACAGTTTCTTTCAAATTCTTCTTTTAATGAATTTTCTCTTGCTCGTGCAATCAATGCTGACATTGTTTTACAATAATTCATTTGCTTTTCATTTAATTTATCCAATGCTTCTTTTGTCATAGTTAATTTTCCTTTCTAATCTCAACTATATACTTCTAATACATCTGGATGATCTGAAAACCATCTTGAATCTTCATATATACTTTTAATAATAATTTTGTGAAATCCATTAAATTCTGTGTAATGATCTTTATAAGCATTTCTTACTTTCTGTTCAGCTTCTTCTTTTGTTTCAGCTTTTACCACACCATAAACATCTCCAAAAATTTCATACACCCAAATTTCTTTCTTTTCTTTACTAGCTAAAATCTCTTCTACAAGTTCTTTTATTTTATCAAAGTGATAAGTACATACATAACTATCTTCTAATGTTTCTGCATACTCATCCATTCCTTGAAAACCTCTTTCAGTTTCTAAGATGATTTCATTTAACAATTTCTTTTGTTTATCTGTCATGGTTATTCCTCCCTTTCTCTTTCTTCAATATTCGTTTTAATTTCATCTAAGCATTTATCAATAAATTCTCCAATAGTATAATCAGTTTCCTTTGGTAATAAAGTCATTACTTCATAAAAATCTTCATCTGATAAGTTATTAATTAATTCAGCAATATCAGAATTTGTTAATCCTAATTCTTTTTTAGTCATAATATCTCTCCTTAATCTTCAATTAAATGTTCAACATCTTCTTTACAAGCTAAACACACAGGAGTATCTAATGTACTCATACAGTAATCATACAAATACCAATCGCTATCATATGGATTAGGGTCATTCCATATTGCGTTGCATAAATGACATACCAAGTTGAAATCATCACTGTCAATTTTTTCTTTTATAAATTCTTTCAGTATGTCGATTGTTGTAATGGAATCACATTCTTCATTTAATTGTTCCATAACTTCTTCAAATGATTTTAACTCAAATTCTTGTCTCGTCATAAATTAACCCTCCTAATTAGCATTCGTTTCCATTTTCATCTGTGACAAATCTAATATCTGTGATATAAACATAATCAAAAGATTCGTTTTCATGTTCACCAAAAAACTTCTTTGCCTTTTCTCTTGCTTCTTGAGGGTTCTTTGCCGTAATCCTAATATCAATATCAGCACAGAAGTTTACTACATAATCTTTGTCTTTTTCTTCTGGCTTGTCCTCGTGTGGGATACCAAGAATTGTTTCTAATGCTTTTTGACCATTAAGATAAGACATATAATCTCTTGATTCTTTCCATTCTTCTTCATGTGCCTTGTAATCTGTATAAGATAATTTCAAAAACAGTTCATTAAATACTCCGACTTCCAAACCTCTATTGTAAAAATCTAACCACTCTTCATATGTCATAACTTAATCCTCACTTTCTTTTAACAATTATAACTATTAATCTGTTTCTTTAATTCTTGCATTACAATTTTCTGTTTATCTTCTGACAATTCCTCAAACCTTAATCCTAAAGCTTCTAAAGTTTCTTCATAACTACAAGTAATACAGGCTTCATAGTTAGCAAGTTCATAGCTTATCATTTCTCTGAATGTATCATTGTTTTCTTTTAATTTTTTATACTCAGTTTTAATATTGTATATATATTTTGTCTGAGTATTTATAATTTCTTTATCTTTTACATAACAGAATGAATTTGGATTAAAGAATGGATATGATTTCTTTCCATCTTCAAGTTTCTTTTTATCTTCTTTGCTAATAGTAAAAGCTGACAAATAATCATATCTCATAATCCAATAGTTTAGTAAGAAGTATGATTTCTTTTCGTATTCATAATAAGATTTAATAGGCTCTAACAGTTCTGCATCTGTATAAAGCTTATTGTTCATTTCTTCAATGTAATAATCTCGTAAAGCCGTTTTACCTTTTTCTTTTACTAAATAACCATGATGTAATTCATAGTCATTTGCATAATAAATATGCTTTCCATTTTTGAATACCAGAATTGAATATCCAAAACCATCATCAATTTCTACAAACAAGCAATCATGCTCTTTAATTTTTTTGACTTCTTCAGCCATTTTTATTGCCTGATCATATGTTAAATTTTCAATTTCTGTAATGGTCATAAATTTATTTTCCTTTCATCTATTTTTGTAATTTTATTCTTCGTCATAATAATTTTCCATATCACAATAGTTCCATACTAAGTCATCAACATCGTCTTCAAAATCACGCTGCCAGAATCGTTTATCTTCATCATGAAATTTTTCTTCAATAAACTTCATAAAAATCATAGCAAACGCACGACTAAAATCTAAATCGCTTGTCTCTAACGCTTTATAAAATCGCTCTTTATCATATGGAAAGAATGAAATAAATCCAGAATATGAACCATAATTATTTTTTGTCCATTGGAAAAATGATCTGTTATATTTATATGCCCTAATTTTTTCAATTGTTTTATCAGGCACTTCTAAATCAAATTCAATAGCATCATTCTGGTAATTGTAAAACTGAGGTCTTACAATCTTTCCGTTACTTGCCTTGCATTTTCCAAAGGATTCTACAATCAACGGATCAGATAAAATATCATTAATCTGATACATACCACACCGTAAAACACAATCGAAGAAATTATCTACACTTTTATCAGTAACACAATCCAAAAGGTCTCCAATATTTGTTCCGTAACTACCAGGGTCAATCAAGTCTAAAAAATCTGTTGTCATTTCCAATTTCATAATTTCATTCTCCTTTTACCGTAATGTACTCAAATCAGTAATAATAATTTCCTTTCTATATTTCGGAATTGAAATTCCATTACAATAAACATGTTCTCCCTTTTGATTGTAATGACTAAATTCCCAAACCTTTGTATCAGCATCCTTGCCTTCAAAAATTTTCCAAGGAAACGCAAATGGGATATCATACCAAAGACTTCCTGTATCCTTTGGGTTAATGCTACGGAATGTTTCAACCTGGTTTTTAAATTCATATTCGCTTATCAATCTTTTCGAAACCGGCGTCACCTTCAAATATAAGTCCGAATAATGATGATCAATCTCATCTAATTTCATTTCCTTAAATGCTTGTTCGTAAATATTAACCATGTCCAATCCTCTCTTTCACTTACCTATTCTCCGTTTAAGCATTTATTGGTTATAAAAAACGGCTGCCTACAATTTAGTGTAGACAACCGTTTCTGTTTTATTTTATTCTTCAATCAAATAACAATAATCAACTTTCCAACCGCCTTTACCAGCATATTCATCTTCCATATACTGTTCAAGACGTACATTTTTGTCACTTCCGTCAAGTGAAGAACCAAAGATTGAATAACCGCCCATACTAGCGATAAATGCTTTATTATCACTAGATACTACATAACTACGTGATTCTAAAGAGTAGTTATCATCAGGCCAGTTATCTTCTCTGAATACAATTACACCTTTTATTGGGTTATTAGCCCAACCTGGCTTTTTGTTATATTCAGTAAAATAATTTTTCAGTTCTTTATAAGTCATTTTGTTTGCCATAATATTACGCCCTCATTAATGATCCGGTGCAATCAAAGAAGTTTTCTTTTAATACCTTTTTTGCCTGTTCTTTTGTTAATTTATAATGCCCATGATTTAAACTCTGTGTACTTTCATTCCAACTTGTCCAAACTGCAAAATTGTCACAATTCTCTTTGTGATACGCTTCAACCATATACAGATAACCATCATCATCATGGTTTGATTTGTGATATACTTCATACACTGTATATTGAGGAAGATATTCTTCAAAGTATTTCCGTACATGATTCTTGACTTCATCAGATACACCAACATCTGTATAATCTGCAACATTCATAAATTGATCATCAACTTCAATTTCAAAATTTGTTAAATCATGATTTACCTTTGGGCCACTCATAGCAAGTAACATACATACTTCCCATTCTTCTACATTATATTTTTCTTTATAATACTCAAAGAATATATCCTGAATCTTTTTTGATACTTCAATATGTCTGCAATCAAACACATATCCCATAATATCATCCATAAGATGTTTTCCTACGTTCTTATAGAACTCACCCAAACCACAATTTACTTCTTCAAATGTTAAATTAATTTTCATTATCATCGCCCTTTCCTTTGTGTCTTTATTTCCTCATAATCACTTAACAATTCATTAAGATTTGCTTTTCTCCATCTATGCAAACGTCTATCACCAAGAAGATTCTTAACACCATTGTTCCATTTCATAAACTGTTTTACAGTATTGTGATAATGTCCATCGTTATGAACCTCAATATATTTATTTTTATTTCTCTTATTGCGGTATACTTTAATTGTCGTTGCCATGATCCTTGTCCTCATTCATAGATTTAATTTCTTTTACAGTATCTTTCCAACAGTAATCACACAATCCATATGCATCATTTACAGAGTAACCATATTGTGATTTACCCATTTCAATTTCTGCTGCAAAAATACATTTAAGTGGCAATACCACATCTTTATCAAGTTCAATTTCTAAGCAGCTTCCAGCTCCACTCCAAGAATTAAATAAACCACATTCAGTTTGTTTACCAAGTACAATATAACCTGTACCTTTCCGTTCGCTTACATCACAATCATTATTTAATTTTTCTTCAGCAGCCATTGCTTCTCTTAAATCAAAATAATCAAATAATTTCATTTTGACGAGAAAAGTAAGTGTCCCCATATGTGACGGAAGATTTTCAAGTTCCTGAATCACTGACTCAATAAATGCATCCGTATTTTCTGTTCTGCCAATCCATTTTCCGTCCTCATAATATCCTGGCTCAAATTGTTTGACTGCTTCTTTAAGTTCATTTTCTTTTCCCTGCTGCCGTGATAACCATAGAACAGAAGAATTTTCATCAAATTCTCTACTCTCAGAATAATAATTAAGAACATTATCACAGGTAAAATCGTAATTACAATTTCCTGTATCAAGCATAATATTTACGTTGACCTCTTTATTAAAATGGTTTGTATCGTAGTAGAAATAATAGTTTTCTTGAATCCATTCTTTAATTTCATCTTCGTTTTCTTTATAAAACTCTATTTCTTCATTTGATAAATTCCGTCTAATTGTTCCATAAAGTTCAGGAATATAATAATCCTCGCCTTCCTCAGTCCACTCGCTTATTCTGTCATAAAATATTTCCCTTGGATAATCAGAACTCATAATTTCATATAATGATTTATTTGAAAGCTCATCTCTGTAATCAAGATACATTTCAATTCCACCATCTTCATTTGGATAATAATGTTCTTTAATAATTGTTTTTATCTTTTCTTGCAACAATTCAATTGTCATACTCTCTGTTTCAATTTCATCAATCAATGTCAGCTCTTCATCAATTTCACTGTAAAGTGAATGTGTAATTGTATCATACACCTCAAAGAATTTCATTTCATCAAAAGACAAATCTAATTCGTCTTTTATAAGCTCATAAGCCGCTTCATTATCAATTTCAATCAATCTATGCAACGCCTGTGTTGTAATCTCAACCAATCTGTCTTTTGTAAACTGCGGATATCTATCATTACTCATTGTTTGTCTTCCTTTCTTTGTAAAATTCATACGCTTCTTCTTCCGTTGGAAACTCCTGGTAGTGATTGTCAATTTTAATAATTGTACCTATTGGCATAATAATTGGTTTTGAAATTCGTTCCTTTATAATAATCACCTACCTTTTTATTTTGTTATTGCAGATTAAATTCCTTGATTAACCGTGATTTCACTTCTTTGTTTAAATCTTTATTGATAGTAATATGTCTTCCTGTCATTCTATTTACATAAATAAAATGACTTCCATTACATCTCGCATAAGTAAAGCCGTTACTTTTCAGCAACGGCTCAATCTCTCTCATATTCTTTGTCTTACGAACTTTCTTACTCATATATTCTCCTTTCATTTTAATGTGTCAGTGGTTCTATAATCTCAGATTTAGTTTTTCTCGTTTTAGGTACTTTCAGAGTATTACTTGCGCTATTAACAACTAATGATTTCTGTTTTTCTAATTCGTATGTAACAATCATATTTAAATAATCAAAGATCTGCTCCTGGCTTTTCTTCATAATGTTATCAACAAAATACTGTGTACCCTTACAATTTTTCAGTAAGATTTTTTCCATTGCATTCTTCTCTTCCCAATGGTAAGCATACAATTTCTTTAAAGACCGAAGAACTTTAGCCGTATAAGCTTTTCCGTTATAGCTGCTTGCATACCCGTTCCAGGATAATTTTTCAAGTAATGTCAACATAGAGTCAAACATCTCCGGAGTAGCAATTAATTTCAGTCCGTCAGTAATAGAAGTAAGTGTACCAATTGTATTCTTTTTATCTTTTTCGCCAATAATTGCAATGTTATGCTTATGACACATTTCATTTAACTGCATGTATTCCGGTTTTTCTGCAATGAGTGCTGCATAAAACGTATCTCTAGGACGCATCTGAGTTGAATCAACAGTCTGATTTAAGAAAATTTCAATTGCATCTTTCATTGGACATTCCAAAATTTCAACTACGACTGCTTCAATCCCCGCCTTGTACGCCCCATAAATCCTGTGCTGTCCATCAATAATAACTAACTGATTTTTATTTACAAGCACTTTTGGCTCATTCCATTTATAACGATTGTAATTACGTCCAATACTATATGCCTTTGAAAGACGAATCTCACGCTGCCATTCAGGAATATGAATCATTTTCGGATCAACTACCATCAGCAGTTTATCACCAACACGTGAATTATTCTTTGCATTTTTAATCATATTGGTCACAATAAGTTTTTCATTGTTTTCGCACATACCTTCACGAACTCTTACTTCCTGCATTTCCTTTTCTGCCTCTGCTGCACTAATTCTGATACTGTTATTACGAATGCTCATATTCCTATTCTCCTTAATATTTAATATTTAATTCAATAAATTACTCTTCGTGTTCTCTTCCCCAAATCTCATAATAAGTAGCAAATGGATTCTCACTGACACAATGGCAAATGTAATCTGTATTCTGATTTTCCTTTGTCAACTGTTCTAAAATTGAACTTGGGTCATTATAAGTGCCATACATACCAACTTCCAAATTGTCCCTTACACATTTAAACCCAAATTCTTCTAATTCTTTTTTTGAAAAGATGTGATTGATTGGAATGTTTTGTGATAAAATTCCTGTATTATAATTCATAACAAGATAACTATTCATATAATCATCTGCGTGTTCTTTAATGCATTCTTCACACAAAAGTTCTCCTTCATTAATCCAATAGTTATCACGGTATCCTGAAGAACATTGATAATGAATGACATTTCCGCAACGACCACAAACCATATACTCATCATCGTATCCCCATTCATTATTCGTTAAATAATCAATCCACCAATCTTCATCATTCAAACAGTCATGATTTTGTTCTTCCATAATCTGATTATAATAGTTACTTTCTCTTAGCCATGCGTTAAATTCTTTCACAAAATCTCCATAAGATTCTACAATTAAAAACTCGCTGCCATCTCTTTGTGTACAAAAATAAGCATTGCCATGATTTTGTATAATGCTATTGTTATCTATGGTATCTAAATATGAGAAATAATCTTTTATAACTTCATTACCCATTAACAACTCACTCATAAGTACTCCTTTCTTAGTCTGCCTTACACAATCTTCCAATCGGCTTTAAAAACCGCTTAATAAAAATTTCTGCGTTGCTATCATCTAGCCACTGAAGTCCTACTTTGTCTTTTTCGTAATATGGAATAAAGTGAATATCTACAAGATAATTAATAATTTCTTTGTCTGTTGCTTTATCAGAAATTTGTAAATCTCTCAATAAAACACATTGATTATTTACTATCCAACCGTCTGATACATTTCCCCATACATCAAAATAATCAATCAGTTCATATCTATAAAACTGTTCTTTGTTTATTTTCAGTTTCTCTTCACTTTTTATTTTATTCATGGCATCAGCAGCAAATTCAATGCATTCATACTCTGTTAAACCATCTCCTTTTGCATATTTGTCATAAGCAATTTCTGCACCCTGTTTTGCTTCCTCAGCAGAAAATCCGAATTCGTTATACAGTTCACCATACATAAAATTCTTAACATGCTCTGTGTGAGCCTGGAATAACTCTTCATCCGTCAGTTTATACGTAATACCATTTCTTACAATTTCCATATTAATCTCCCATTCAAACTTCATTTATGCTTCTTCAATTTCACCAAAAATCCGAATATAATCGTCAGTTCCTAAATATTTCTCTGCCCATTTTCTTGCTTTTTCTTCTGAAACAGCATAAATATTTGATCCACCCATATAATTACCGCCTATATATATACTACACTTAGAATTAGAACCTCCGTTTTCATAAATAAAATAATTACCTTTTTTTGTTTTATATAGTTCTTCTTCATAAAAATTTATATTATTTCTGCAATGACCGTTGTCATAAGATCCAAGACATTCTGCCTTTTCTGTATCATACATTTTTCCGTTAATAATTTTTCTCATTGTAAAATTCTCCTATTAATTATATTGAACAGCTTCATCCCTTGTGATAAAGAAATGAATACCTGTAGAACACTCATTCCATCTATCTTCATCAAAATTTGATACTTCAACAATTTCTCCAACTCTATAAGTAAAATTCGGATCATACTTGCTATTTATACTTGTTAGTCCTGAATCACTGCCATCTAGTTCTGTAATAGATAACACTTTCGCTTTTGAGCATCTACATTTTCGTGTAGTTGCAGAAGAACGTTTTGCGTCTTTTGTAATTAACAATTTAACAATTTTATTTTGTACTTTTTTGTAACCAATAAAATTATCTTCTTCAGGACACTGTAAAGCAAAAAACAAAGTTTTGTTATTATATCGAATGCGTGTAAGGTTTGCCTTAGATAAATTTGCGTCATATAAATTTGCGTCATATAAATTTGCGTTAGATAAATTTGCGTTAGATAAATCTGCGCCACGTAAATCTGCGCCATATAAATTTGCGTCATATAAATTTGCGTTAGATAAATCTGCGTCATATAAATTTGCGTTAGATAAATCTGCGCCACGTAAATCTGCGCCACGTAAATCTGCGCCATATAAATCTGCGCCATATAAATCTGCGTTAGATAAATCTGCGCCATATAAATCTGCGCCACATAAATTTGCGTTAGATAAATCTGCGCCACGTAAATCTGCGCCATATAAATCTGCGCCACGTAAATTTGCGTTAGATAAATCTGCGCCATATAAAGCTGCGTTACATAAATTTGCACATTTACCACCATCTTCACTATTTATCCATTTTTTGTGCAAATCCAAAATTTCATTTAATTTTTCCTGTGTAATCTTTTCCATAAAACAAACTTCCTTTCGTATTTAGTTTACTGATCTTATATTCTCCCTTATTATCACCCTGTTCCTATTATTTTTAACTTTCTGTATTGTACCGCCCATGCGTTATTGACAATGATTTCCTTAATTTCATATTTACGTTCATGCTTGGCGATCCAATTTTTCATTTCATTTCGCTTTTTATTTGATTCAGAAATTGTTTTGAATCTCCAAATTTTAGTGTGCCACATGTCACTTACCTTCTTTTTTTCATAAAACTTAAATCAACCGGCTCTACCCTTCCTGTTCGAATTGAATTTTTGGCAACCTGGTTCACTTCCATATGCGGCCTAAGTGCATTTCGTTCATCTCTAATCCGATTTTGTTCCATTGCAACTTCACGCCAGTCCTTAGAAGGATCATCCCAATACCAAACCCAATATGCATGTATAACATGATTCTCTTCATCGTAGAGCCTTTTACATGGCTGCAATCCATTATTTGTCAATGCATCTTCAGGCAAATCCATTGCATCAAACTCTTCAGGTGAGACAGAATGTTTCTCTTCTTTCCAAAACCATACCCACATATTATTGTCACCGAACGAAAATACTTCTGCTCTAAAAGTTTCGAGCCATGCCTGTAATTCTAAATCGTCCTTCCATGCAATTCCGTCACCAAAGTAAATATATTGTTTGCCATCTTTCGGCTTTCCATATTTATCTGCACTATAACAAATATGCATTCTGCAAAAATCTTTTGTGGTATATGGTTTGCCTGTTTCTTTGCTGATAAAATAATTGTCTTTTTCAATATGCTGCCACACATTTACTTCTGCCTGAAATTCAACCGCACCATCTGCACATGGTCCACAGGAACCCCAAGCACAAAATGTTTTTTCTCGTTTACTTATATAAGTAAGTTCAGTAATTGGAACTGTATGCCATGCGCCTCCAGAAGTGGAACAAAAAATTCCATTTTCATCATTACTCTTACCCACAAATGGTACATAAGGTCTTTCACAAATATACACAGTCTGATTTTCGGTATCTACATTCTCCATATGAGCATTACCGTAATAGTCACCGAACTTACTTGTATATTCAATAATATCTCCCACTCTTGGTTTCTCTTGTGTCCGTGACTGTTCAATGATATTTACATATGCATTTGCCATATCAATATCTGAATCATGAATTGTATGTGAGCCACAATATCTATTATTGATTACAATTAAAGATTCCTTATTATATTTATGTGTAGGTGTTTTAAATGTTTTCTCCATTATTTCATCCTCCATTTTTATTTTTGAGTACAAAAAAAGAGCCGATGTTTTAATCGACTCTTTTAATAAAAAATGTAATTTTTAATTATTTAGATTTAACGAGTATTACTTGTTGGATTTGTATCAACTAAAGAAACAAAAGTTTTACCTTCAGCAGCAAACGTACTATTTTTAACATCTAAAGAAGAAAAATCAGAAGGTTTTGGAATTTCCATTTTATCATCTTCTAATGAAACGCATTTTAATTCAATAGCATCTCGTGCCATGACAATTGCATCAGATAAATCTTTACCTTCTGTTAAGATTTCTAAATCTGGAACTTCAATCAATACATTTGTTTCCGTTTGTGTAAAAAATACAGGATAAATTATTTTCATAGAATACCTCGCCTATATACTTACTAGCCACATAGTAACATTATGTAAAATGTCTGTCAATACAATATAAAATTACATTACCTTACACATAAACAAGTTCTTTACCACGTTTTACATTCTCACCACGAAAACAGTCACCACAATATTCATAAATCCCTTCAGCAACCTTCTTGAATGTACAATATGTACTTCTCACTTTTCCGTCTTCATCAAGTCTGGAACTGTGCGGCTCACCTAATTGCATACAATCTGACCGCATACATGCAGGCCATAAAGAATCCATCAAATCATCAACAATTTTTTCCTCCACATAATCACCAATTGCAAATGCATCCAATGTTATCCACCAATCCATATTGTATACACGTTTTCCATTATGCATACGGCATGGTTTCAATTCCCCTTTATAAATTGTTTCTACAATATACAATTCATGGTCGAACCATGGCCTTGATTGAAAGTATGTCATGTAATTTTCCGCAAGCTGCCTATCAGGAAAAATATAGGAATTACCTGCTGAAAGTTGACATCCTTTATAATCATATACGACTTTGTATCCTGGTATTTCTACCCAATTAGGGTTGTCAATTTCAATAAGATAACTAGATGTAATCATCCAAGTTAAACATTCTCTTTCATAACCATCAACCGGTTTGTCTATTGGACGGTTACGAAATGTTCTACACTCTTCGCTACCTTTCTTTGTCAAAACAAAAATTTTGCCTTCATCTGCCTTGCACATGTGATCGTCAACCAATTTCATTTGTTCAATCTCCTTCTTAATCTTTGTTTATTTCTTATATTCTCCATATTTCTTTTTTTGCATTAAAAAAAGAGCCAATTTTAAATTGACTCTTTCCATTTCTGGTATTCATCTAACCTCTGAATATATTTATCAAACTCAGGAACCGTAAAATCTAACTCTTTATATCTCACAGCGTATATAATTCCCTTGCTGATGAGCTGCGCCCTAACTGGTGAAGCCAGATTATCTAATACTTCTTCAATCATACCAATGTTTAAAGCATCTGCCTTCTGCATAATTTCTCTTGTAAGATGAGTCTTAAAGTACAATGTGTATTTCATCTTCCCATTACCTCCTGTGCTACTCTGATCATATAACCGCCTACAATAGATAAAATGCAAATTGTTAGTGTTTCCATTTTGAAATCCTCCTTGTTTTTGCATTGATACATTCTCTTTTTTTTGAAATTTAGGCACAAAAAAAGAGCCAACATTATGTTGACTCTTTTGAGTGTTTAGTTATTTACTTGCCCTTCAGGCTCGAACCCTATCTCTTTACATAGATTTAAATAGTCATCAACTGCACCTTGAAAATCTTCGGTAAGTTCGTTTATGTCCTTACCTTCGTAAGAAACTAAAGAGCGAATACCTATGACCTTTCCAAAAAAGAGATTATCTTCTTCGGAAAATTCTATGCTTCCGGTATAACCTTTGTACTCTAAAATATCCATATAATAGTCCTCTTATGATAATTTCATTGTACCATATTTTCCTTTTTTACAATACGTAATTCATAACCTAAAGCATTTAAAATATTACTAAAGATTTTAATAGAAGGAATCATTTCCTTTCGCTCGATCCGTGAAATAACTTGTTGCTTATTTCCTGTTAAAGCAGCCAATTCTTTTTGTGTTAATTTCTTTTGCTTCCGTAAAGCAATTAACTCTCCTATTAATTCATATTCGGCGTGGTTTTCTTCCCACGCCTTTTTGAATTTTGGATTTTCTTTGATCTGTCTTTCTATTTCTTCTGATGGATTAAATTTTACAAATGGCATCTTGTCTCACTCCTAGTATTTGCTATTCTTCTCCTCTTTTGCCTTTATCATTTCATTTTTTACTCAATTTTAATCTCCTGTCATGATTAATAAAATTTTACATGCATCTTCATTCCCATTCCAGAAGCTAATCTATTTAACAAACTTAATGATGGGTTAGCTAATCCTCTTTCAATTTTACTTATATTAGCTTGATGCACACCTGTTTTTTTTGCCAGTTCTTTCTGAGTCATGCCAACATTTTCCCTTGCTTTAAGCAATTCAATTCCTACATGTGACTGAAAGTCAATTTCTCTTTGTTGTCCGGTTTCAATACCATTTTCCCACAATTCTTCAGCATCAAGATCTAATTCATCATTCCAAGATATACCATAACCACCAGTATCTACTTGAATATTGTCAAACAAGGCTTTATTAGTCATAAAAACTTCAAATTGAGGGAATACAGAAAACAATTGTTTTACATCATAAAGTTTTTCTTCTCCATTTTGAAAAAGAACCAATAAAGTTAAACCATCAAGAGGTTTTACAGTTTTTACTCTGTTTACCATAAAGATCCCTCCTTTATTTAACAGGCTTTAAAGTTTCAAACTTTTGAGTTTCCCACATTTTCATTAATTTCTCTTGATAATGCAGAATAAATTGCTTTACCAGCCTTTGTTCTTTTTTGGACAAATCGCCTTCAAACATTTCACCATCAGATAAGGAAAACATACCAACACAGTCTCCAGAAATTGCGTGTAAATGTGGCGGATTATGTTCCTTTTGACGCAAATACATTTTGATTACTATATTATCAAATCGTGAAATGACTGGCATAAATTACTCCTCCTTGGTATCTATATTATCATAATATAGCATATATACCATATTGTCAATGATAATATGCCCTGTTTCCCTTATCTACCGGAATTCTGATCCACTCATTATCACACAATTCCCATATTGTAGGATTGAGCGAAAATAGATTATAGTCAAATAATTCATAATATCTTGCTTTTGCTTTTTCAAAAGACGCAAAGAACTCTTCGTGATCTAAATTGCCTTTGTTTGAGCCTGTCGTTTTATAAATTCGCAGTTTGTATTTCATAGTGAAATCCTCCCTTTTGATTTTTTATGAAATGATACTGCCGGAGTTGAACCGACTTCGAGCCTGTTTCTCTGTATCAAAAAAGGGTGGAAATTAATCCACCCTTTAAATTGCCTTGCTAGAATAGTACAGATCGTCAGGACATATATCTTGACCGTTAGGCCATACAATTGTAAATCCGTCCGGTTTGACTGCCTTAAAATAAGCATTATCTTCTAATTGACTGTACCATGAACCATGAATATATGGTTTAACATCAAACTGTTTGCGTTCTCCATTATCGAAAGTTATTGCTAGAATATAATTTTCTAACGGCTCTACCTTTATTGCAGTTGGTCTAAGCATTATATCATCTCCCTATTTTAACGGATCAATTCGGAAATATTCTTCTCCGTTATTTAGTAAAGTCCAGTTTGCTTCTAATTCTTCTTCGTGCAAAGCAATCCATGCAACCAATAATTTAAGTTGCTTTTTAGGAAAAGATCCTTCTAAAACCTCTCCACTTAAAGTCATAGCAATTTCATTTTCACCATAAATTGCATGAATATGAGGTAATTTATGTTTTCCTCCCTTTTCACATTGCATACGAATAATAATACCGTAAAACATTGATAATATAGGCATAAAATCTTTCCTTCTTTCTTTTTTTATATAAAGGTTCACAGTATCCGTATATTTATTATATCAGACACTATTAACCTTGTAAACGGGCTAGATATACCTTGTACGTCTAAAATCATGCATAGGATTTTTGCTACATTCATAATCTGTTATGGTACGATTATTGATAAAATGTGATCCACCCGAACCTGTTTTGTGTCGTCTATCATGACGCATAAGAGCATGACAGTTTATTTTACACGAAAGTTTCCGTTCGTATTTTCTATGATACTTCCATAGCATTTCTGTATATTCATTTTTCACACAAAAATGCTTCCATTTTTTATCACATGGATCAAAACATAAAACATTCAGTTTTTGATCGTGCATTTTATGAAAATCCATGCATAAAATTTCAGACCCATTTTTAAATTTAAGCATAATACTTCCCATTGGCACAGTATATTTTAATCCATGCACAAATTCACTATTTAAAAAAATATGCATATTGATTTTCATAATTCCTCCTAAAAAATAAAAGGGTAGAAAGTTCCACCCCTTTTACTTACTAAAATAATGCATAATAACAATATCACAAATTGTTTTCGCCAAACCAGAATAGTCATAGGTAACTATACCAGTCTTTTTGTTCTTTTTCGCCCTTACAAGCGTATTGACAGTACGTTTCTTAAAGTCTACTACGCCTGTATCTTCGTCCTCTGTGAAATGATTTTTGAACCCATAGACATAACAATCATTTAATAATTTTTTGTCTGCTGCTGTCATTTTCACTCTAGTTTTCTCTGTATACTCAGTTTCAAAAGACAGACTAAAAGTATTTTTGATAATGGATTCTAATTCAGATGAAGCCTTTTTATATGCTTCTTTATTTTCTTTTGTAAGCATAAGTGATCCGTCTTCATTTGCTGAAGAATTTACATGGATTTCTTCCAGTGCTTCATACAATGCTGGAGACTGGAAAGCCGGAATAATAGCATATTTTACTAACCGTGAATTATTCCATGTACCTAAAATGCGTAAAACGGTTCTTACAACGTCCTTGTGGTTTCCGTACCCGTCTTTATTTTTTACGGACATTGCATTTACCACCAAATTATAGATCTCGTTTGTTTCTTCTGCTGATTTTTCAAAAACCGCCCTATCAGTCAAAAGTTTTTCTTCCTGTGCCTTGAAAGCAGAGATTTCCTCCTCTGTATATTGTTTTTTGTTACTGATTTTTTTCTGCACAAGTTCGATCTGTGCGTCAATAGCCTGAATATTCATTAAAGCTGCTTCATGGCATACGGCTTCCATGAATTCGTTCTTTTTTTCTACAGACAGATCTTCCTTTAAAAAATTGATTGCTAAAGTATTTTTCTTCATAATTACTCCATTTCTCCTACTGATGATAGTCGTAGGCACTAAACTATTATTATTGTGAAGTGTTATGTACACTATAAAAGAGCAGACTGGTAGTGCTAATGTCTGCTCTTCTAACTATATATAACTTTATAAATAACATTGATTCAGTAGTCATGACTATTGACATTACTCAATCAGTATAGAAAAACAGGTGTTACCCTGTTTCCTGCTTACACTGAATATATTATTTATCTCTTATATGTTTGTTGACTTGCTTAGTCAACCGGCATTTTTTTATTAGCCGTACTGTTTTTCTTAAAACTACTTTTCAATAGTTCGCCGTTTCATCCGTTCTTTATATCGCCCACGCCTAGAATATAGACTAGAACTTCTGACCGTTCGCAAAAGGTAGTAAACCTTATTCTATTTACAAAAAATTGTAAATAGTTCGTTCCCAAAGTAATAAGCTGAGGAACTAGGTTTTTTCTAGGGAAACCGTATAACCATTATTATTCAATTTGTATGACGGAAAAGTTAAAAATCATCAAAACCGCCAGAATCATAAGGATCTTTCAAGTCTTTTGCAAATAGTCTAGGACTAGATACCAGTATTTGAAACATGCAATATAATTTTTTTCAAGGTACAAAAGTTAGGAAAACTTTGTGTGAAAACACTTGAAAAGCTCATAAGAAAATGTTAGAATAAACTAGTAAATACTTTTTAAGTGTTTTCGTGTTTGGAAGTCGTTGTTGATTGGTAGTCGTGAACGGCTTCCTTTTTTTGTTGTTTTGTTGCTATGGCTATATGGTATCATAACTTTTTCGGAATGTCAACAACTTTTTTGGAATTTTTTTAAATATTTTTTTAAGGCTATATTTCAAGCCTTAATCATTCCAATATATCCCCGTTTGGAAGTATCCAACTAGGTTTATATTGACAGCCTAGCAAGTCCGCCATGCGTGATAGTTCATCTTGTGTAAACTTTCCAGTTTTTAACCTTTTTGACAGGTTTGCTTGACTAGTTCCTAGTTTTTCTGCTAATTCTGTTAAGGTTATTCCGGAAGCTTCACAAGATAACAAGACTTTATTTCTAATTGAAAGAATAATACCACCACCTTTATATTTTGTGATTATTCTAACACTTTATTATGAACTTTTCAAGGTACAAAGTTAAGTTCGGGAATTAGACTGTCAGACTTGACAGTTTTAGAAAAGAATTGTATAATAATCTTGGTTAGGGATTGTATTATACAATCTTTTCAAAATTCCCTGTATTATCTTTTCGAAGTGTACAGGGTTTTTTGTTACCCTGTACTAGTATCTTAGCACACTTTTAAATAGTTGTCAAGTAGTTATTTACTACTTTTTTACTACTTTTATGCCGTCCGTCCTACTAATAACAATATCATAATTTCCTGATGAAAAATCAGAAAGTAGGGCTTCCAATACTGTATTCATCTTTAAATTATACTCATTACAAGTACTTTTAAAGTTGTCCAGTATATCGGCTTGGATTGGAGTGTTAAGTACTTTTTTCTCAATGGAAATAGTCTCACCACCTTTATTGTTTTGAAAAGTGCTATTTGATTGATACAACTGCATCATAACACTTTATCAAGTAGTTGTCAACCACTTTTTAAAAATATTTTTTTGTTGGTAGTTGACATATAAAATTGAAAAGGTACACAACTTGAAAAATAGATCAAAAGATGTTAGAATAAATGACATAACTTATAAGAAAATACCCGTTCTAATTAATAGAACGGGCTTTCATTTAATCGTCCTCAAGCATTGACTGGAAAATATCTCGAAGCTCAACTAACTGAGTATTGTCTGGAGATGCTTCCAGTGCTTTATTGATCATTGATAATGCCAATCGGATAAAGCCTTGAAATTGTTTGTTTGTCATGCCCATGATATAACCTCCTTTAATGTGAAAATGAAAATGAAAATGAAAAAAAGGAAAATAAGTTATATCATCATTCTATCACTTTATGATCTACTTTTCAAGGTACAATGTCCTATGGAATAGGGTGTATGCCCTATGTCCTTTGGACACGTATAGAATATCACACAAATTCATGTATTGCAATACCATTTACACGAATTTGTGTATTTTGTGAATAGTAAACAATAGAATGGAGTTGTGATACATGGATAATATGCAATTTGCACAACGGATCAAGGATCGTTGTAATGAAAAAGGATATACAATTAAAGAAGTTTTGGCGAATTGTCAATTAAGTCGTAACCTTATGTATCAAATTAAAATAAATCAGTTGCCATCAATTAAAATTGTCGAAAGATTAGCTGAATATCTTGATTGTAGTATAGATTATTTAATCGGTAGGACTGACAATCCAGATATTAACAAGTGATTTTGTGGTATTGTGTAGTATATTTATTGAATTGTGTGTAAATCAGAAACAATTTGAGGGATTGGACGGAAGCAGGATAGGATCTTTTTTTTCGCATTATATAGAAGGAATAGGATCAGATTGCTTGGTATAGGTTTTTAGTTATAGGTTTTTTAATTTATATAGGTTTATGGTTATGTGCATTGAGCAACTTGTTTAAACAAGTTGGTGTAAAATAGTTAATGAACACAGTGTTCGTTTTTCAACGATAGTACAATAATAGACAGTGTGTTCATTATTTCAAAGTTATGTTTCATTGTTTTTAATGTTATATCACATAGTTTTCAATACTATATCATGTAGTTTTGAAAACTATGTTATATAGTTTCATCATCTAATTCTAATAGTTCAAATATCTAGTTCGTATATCCGAATACAAGGCAGCTTCCCAAAAAAGATCTTCCATCTCATACCCTACGGAAAAAGGATAAAATACCGTGACTGCATTGGATTACAGCGTCACAGTATTGCATTGTTATCACTTTAAATCGTTAAAATAGGGGGCTGGCAAAAACCAAACGTATGTTCCTAGAACGCTTGTTTGCCCTATGCTGGTACATTTCCACACCAACCTGAAAATCCAAGCTACATCTAAATTTCACCACCTAACCCACCACCTAACTTCAAATTCATCAACTAATCCATCAACTCTACAATCAATTCATCAATTAATTCATCAATTCATCAATTAATTCATCAACTGTTCCTACCATTATTAAAATACCTCATCAAATTGTTACAAAAGTATTACAAAAACTATCATAAAAAATACTAAAAATTCTCCCAAAATTTTCCCAAAAAAATTCCTCCCATTCTCCACTATTTTCCCCACTCTCCTATCTTATCAATTATACACCCATCCTATTTCACAACATTTTCCCATTCATCACTCGCTAAGTCGAAATTTGTATCGCAAAATCAGCACTGGAGCTGCATTATCATTTTCGCACATTACTTAAACCTGAACGATACCCTTGCTTTATGTTCATACAAACTCTTCTAACCCACTATCTACCTATTTAAATTCGATCACCATAAAAAACGCATATTTTTATGTTTTTTGCCTAAAAAAATTATTCGATTTAATTTTTGCATATATGTTTTCATAAATTCTATGAAATTTTCATAATCACATATAAAAAATCACAAAAATATATTTATTTCAATCCCTTTATTACCAGGACAGACGGGCGGGGGTATTTTTTATAAATATATAGGGGCTTAATAAAACTTACACATACCCTTTTATATCAGCACACTCCCATCTTCTTTCACTAAACCTCAAATTTTACATACCGTTTCAATCATTACGGAGAATATATCTCTGTATTATCATTTAAACCCAAAAATCAATGGAGGATTGAAACATGGCTACAACTAAGAAGAAAAAATCAAATACCACATCCACTACAACTACTGCATCCGCTGCATCCACACAGATCAACACTCAGAAAACAGTTACTCTTCAGGATATTCCGTTTATTAAATATCTGAAGTCAAGACCAAATTCAGGAAAAACAGTTACATCAATGAAGATGGCAGCCTTATTAAATCAGCAGCACAATCACTTACTGAAAGCCATTCGCCAGCAAATTGATTATATAGTAGCTTATAATGATGATTGTATTCGGGCCGGAAAAGAAGATGAAAAACTCAATATTCAAGAATACTTTATTCCTTCAGAATATATAGACGCAAACAACCAGAAACGTCCCTGTTATAATATTACTGTCATTGGATATGAATATTTAATTTTAAAGCAGCAAAGTAAAAATAATTTTATTTTTTTACTCCAATACATCAAAAATTTTGATTCAACTTTGAACAGTTACAAGCAGCTCTTAGATGTATTTAATCTTCAGAATGAGCAGTATTCCAATAAAACAGTCATAGAAAAATTAGATGCCTTATCTGAAAAAGTAGATAATTATTTTTCCAATGTGAAACTAAACAATGATTCAGTATACAACACAACTTATAATGTAATAAAAAGTAATCCAGTATCAACTACAAATCAATCAGATATCAAAAAAATTGGTAGACCAATTACAAAAAATATAAAAGAAACCTGTCGTAATATTAATGTAGCAGTACCAACAACACTATTAGAACAGTGGGAAGAAGTTAAGATTATACATGGTTCTAATTTGACAGAATACATTACAAAATTAATAAAAAAAGATATGGCAGCTAATTACATGAAATATCAAGGACTAGCAAATAAATTACATAATTTATAACATTACAGTCTAAACAGAAATTCTTATCCCCAATTTTATAAAGGTAGTTCGAACTGGACTACCTTATTTTTCGTGTCAAAAATTAAATTTCACAGACTCATCTTATTAAAACGGAGAATATAGAACTGTATGGCTCTAAGTTATTTTAGCTGCCATAACATTTACAAATTCAAGGAGGAAACATCCTATGACAGAAAAACAGAACAACACATCATCAACCACTACTATTTTATCAACACAGCCAACCAATACAGATTTACTTTTTGTAGAAGCAGATTCTAATTTTACTATCAGCTCTATGGAAGTTGCTGAGATGATGGGCAAGGAACATAAAAATGTACTAAGAGATATTCGTAAATATATTCAATATCTTGATTTTGAAGCCCCTGAAGAGCCTGAAGTTCCTAAAGATCCTGAAGATATATCAACAAATAATAAATTAAATTCATCAATTTTTTTTATTAAATCACATTACACAGATTCTCAAGGTAAAACTCAACCTTATTATAAAATCACTAAAAAAGGAGTTGATTTTTTATCACGTAGATTAACAGGACAGAAAGGTACAAAATTTACTGCTAGATATATTAATCGTTTTTATGAACTTGAAAAAAAGCATAAAACAAAATCTTTATTAAATAAGTTGGAAGAAATGCAGATAGTATCAGATAACATAAAAAATTTGGTTGATACCATTTCAGATATAAAAATAGAATTACATAAAATACAGCAATTAATTAGTACACAATCTTTGCCACAACCAACTATTAAACCGCCTACACCAAAAAATACTTACTGGAAGTCACAGACATTCAAAAAACTGAACGCTTATATTGACTACATTAATGAAAATGATCCTTTTGGCGTTCCAGTAAGACTAAATAACGCTATTGCTGCTGTGCTTCAAAAAATGGAAAACAACAATTGGAACATTGACGTAAATGAATATCTTTGCAAATACCAGGATTTATTCCATTTAGAAGATGAACCCTTAGTACTTGATGTAGTGGAATATTTCCCTGAACTTAAACAGGAATTTACAAGTGTATTAGATAGTATCCTTGATAAGTATCACATAAGCGTAAAATCTTCTATTTTGCCATCCTATTACAACTAATTTTTTAACACATACCTCTGTAACCTCACATTTTCAATTTTAAGACGTTTTATGTCATTACCCTATAAAGATGCTAACTCATATCATAAAACGTCACAGAATCGATTTTAGAATGTTACAGAGGTATTTCTATGACAAATATTCTGATAATTTATCAAACAACATCAAAATATCAAAATAAATCAGACAATCATATAAGTACAAAAACGCAATACCCTCTCAAACCTCTCAGAATCAATTCTATGACATTTTACCCTAATACCCTAACAAGTTATCACATTATATCTTAAAACGTCACCAAAACGATTCTGAAGCGTTTAAATGGTATTTCAAGAATAAATAATCTGATAATATGCAAAATATTTAAGAACAAAAATTGAATTTCAGAAATTTATGTTAAAAATCTATCAATTAAGACATCAAATATTTATATCTGTCTATAACACTCTAAAATCGTTTTTAACGCATTTTATATCACCATACTATAAAATTATCATATAACATATTAAAATGTCACAGAATTGATTCTGGAATGTTACAGCGGTAATTCTGTCAGATACATAATCTAAAATAATCAAAATTACAAAATGGTATGACCGGCAAATACATCAATATATCCTGAAGGTTCAAAGATAAAAGATATTCCAAGACTAGAACTATAGGCTAGGCTTTGTTTAAGCAGGTATTGATAAATAGGTATTGATAAACGCAGGTTTTAAATTTAAGCAGATCAAAAATGCAGGTTCTTGTTCGTATATACGATTTTTTTATATAGCTGTTAAATTTCTATTCTGATTTTACTGGTTTTTAGATTAAGGGTTTGTCAAAACCCTTAATTCCTGTGTGGAACACACAGAAGATTAAAGATCAAATTTTACATACCCTTTTTATTAATTTGGAGAATATAAAATTATAATACAAATTTTTATTTCAGGAGGATCACTTTTTATGAATCAGATCATTAATTTTTTATTTATTTCAATCATTAATTTTTTATGCTTAAATTTTTCCCGCTTCTATTATCATTGAAATAAATGATCTTTTATTGAGGTATCTTTGTGAACTTTAGTAACTTTCAAAATTTTAAATGTCATTTTTGAACACTATATTGCGATAAAGAAAATTTTTTAAAATAAAATGTTACACTTAAAAACACCATATAATAGGAAGAAAGGAATAAATTTTCATGCAGGATAAAAATTATGGAAATATCAGTATTTGGATGCCAAAAAGTCTCGTTCTTGATAAAAACACCCCTAGCTATACAATTGCAACTTTTGCCGTATTACGAGCTTATTATAGTTGTATGAAAGAAGAAAATGATGTTATTGCTACTTCACCAACTCAATTATGTTATTTTCTGCACCAAACATCAGATATGCCAAGAATATTGATTGCGAAATTTAAATTAGGATTAGATGATTTAATTGAAAGAAAGTATATTACAAAATTAAATCACGCTTGTAGTGAATATATTGTTGATTGTTCCAAAATGTTTGTTGATTATAAAACTGAACCTTTTGTTAGTGTTCAATTTAGAGAAGTTAGAAAGATTTTTCAGTTAAAAACAGAATGTAATATTTTTGAATTATTTCGTTATTTTGTTCATTTTGTTGGAAGCATTTCAAATAAATTGGCAAGTGGACCTGATGAATACAGTAGAAAAACTCGTATTGTTGGGAATATGACATTTAATTGGCTGTCTCGAATGGCTGGGATTGCAGAAAGAACACTTTACAAATACAACGAAGTTTTAGAAGAAGCAGGTTTAATTTACATTGAAAGATCTCAAACTTTACGAATTGGATATGATTCTGATGGGAACCCTATTGTTTCCACAAGCCCGTATTATTATGGCCGTTTAGCAGATAAAGAATATATTAAAGAATTTGCAGCTAAACAGATTGTTACAGGATGTGTTGTAAATCTGCCAAGTGATGCAAATAAAAAACGCAGCCTGGCACAAAAGTATCAAATGCTTCGTCAGAACAAAGAAAATAATTTTGATCGGTACGAAATTGCAGATATTTATAGATATATTGTTTCAAGAAACGCTGTTGTCATGAAAATATATAAGAAAAAGGGTGATGAATCCGTTTTAAAGAAAATGCGTGATTTAAGTGTTTTTGAGAAATACGGATTTGATACTGATGTAAATTATGACGAATATGATGAAGAAAACAGTTTGTAATTTACAAAATCAAAATTTTACATACCAAATTTTATAAAAGGGAGAATATTACTGATAGAGAGATGTTGCTACTAGGAAATTCAATTTTGTCCATCAGACCGTAAAAATCGTATAACATAAAAATTGTTACATTACTGGCATGTCATCATCTTCTATCTATCTATCAGTACATAGTATCAGTACACAGAAATGTAAAGTATAAGGCAAATATCACATGCTGCTATTTATAGAAAGGTATTGAGAAAAACAATGATACACATAGTAAAAGAAAATTTCGTACACAAGGAGACTCTGCATCATGGAAAATATTACTACACACTTAGAGAACCATAACAATTCAGCCTGTTTTTATGGCGGTGAATTACATATTGATGATTTTTCAACGGAATTGCCAAATCCTGAAAGAGTAAATAATGACAAAGATACAGATAGCTTAAATGAATCTATAAAAAATCAGGCAGAGATCAGGAAGTATTATGGAATGACGTATGAAGAATTAAAGAATTTAAAGTTAATATCCAATACGGACGGTAGACCAGTAGACTATTTGACTGATAAATTATGGCAAACAGAGTTTAAGATAAGAAAATCATTTGTTAGACCCTCTATAAAATCGTATATGGGTGGCAAATATTCTCGTGAAAGCGGTTATTGGAATGAAGAGACACAAGGAAAATATTATGGGGCCACCAATTATCAGGAATATTGCGCTTTTATCAATGATATTTTAAGAAATATACGTTCAGGACAGATAGATTATTGTTATTTTATTTATCAAATTATGGATCTTTTACGTTACGAATATGACCGTTTAGTAACAAAATATTGTGACGGATATTGGGAAGTTTGGCTGAAAAAATAGGTCATAATTTGATGTTTTTAATATAGAAACTTACATGAATTTTATCAAAAAATACGCAGATTTCATATAGAAAAACAATAGATTTTTAGTGTTTTTTACTCAAAATTGAGTTAAATTTTTATAAAAATCGATTATAAATTAGATAGAAAATTAGGTAAAAAATTGGATAATAAACAGTATAAAATCGAGTTATTTTGCATCATATTTTGCAATATTTTTTGATAAAGTTCATATAAAAATAGATTGATTTTTACATTATTTTTGACAAAAAAATTGATGATTTGGAGGAAATATGGCTGGCATTAGCGTACCTCAGTATGAGATTTTTAAGATTGGAACAGGCAAGTTAAAAAATAATAATTGGGATATTACTATCACAAAAGATGAAGCATTTAAACGTCAGGAGCTTGTACCGCTTTTTGAAGGTCAAGAATTTAGAATTATGGCTAATAAAATTATAAATAAAAAGATATTTCATATAGATTTTTCCTGCATTTTTGTACAGATTGTAATCGAACAATTAGGTGATTTTCCACGAGCTGTTTCCAATAAAGGAATTATCATTAATGGAATTGCATTTAAACGTTTTGTTGGTACTACTGGAGGATTAAAAAACAGTACACTACTCTTCTGCAACGCAGACTATTTAGACAAATTGAATTTTTTATGTGAGTGCAAACGTAATCCTGCGGTTAAATTAAATCCTGCAAAATATGAAGCATACAAATCACTTACCTGCTCTGCTTCGCAGCCAATTTGTGAACCGAACGGCATTTTAGTGGTTCCTGATTGTGTTACTGAGTATACAGATGATGTTATTTCACTTGATGACAGCTCATCGGAACGGGAGCCTGTCAGGAAAATCATCAAAAACAAGGCATTATCTAATACTGTGTCTGACGGTTTTAATCTATGTACTATAGATTATATGAAAAGAGTGGCTGAATCTTTAGGATTAGATTATGTCCCAAGTGGTGTATGTTTAAGAAACGCATGGTTAAAAGGTATGTTATATCCGTTCCCTATTGTTGAATTTATTGAAAAATACAATGGTGGAAATTATTTAGTCACTGATATATGGGGCCATGCCAAAGACATTCGTGAATGTGAAATGATTTTAACAGAATCATCATTAAAATTATGGAGTGCTTATGGCAGTATTGAGGAATATGTTGCTGCATATAGAGAATGTGGATACGAATTTGCTGTAACAAAAATTGCTCCTAAAATATTAGAAGAACAGCGTGAGTTAAACTATCAGTATTTACAATCTTATGATTTTTCAGACGAAGATATTGCAGAATTATGTAATCCTACCATTCAATATTTAAAAGACGCCATGTGTGGTGATTACGAATCAACCGTTAATTTTTTAGGAATTACAGAAAATACAGAAGTAAATTCCTGGCATCGTGCTTTATATACCAGCAAATACATGCTAGGTGATCCTTACATTATTGATTGTGTTCATCGGTTCATTAAAAAGAAAATAAATGATGCAAAAATTGGAAAACTGATTGTAAATGGAAATTATCAAATAGCAAGCGGTGATCCTTTTGCTCTGATGCAGTCTATTTGTGGTTTAAATGTCACAGGATTACTCTCTTCTGGAGAATGTTATTCCCAATTTTGGGTAGATAAATCTGAAGATACTGTTATGGTATTTCGTAGTCCTATGACAAGTCATAACAACATCAGAAAAATGAAAGTCAACGGTTCTGAAGAAGCTGCTTATTGGTATCAATATATGAATACAATTATGATTATTAATGGGTGGGATTCTTTTTGTATGGCAGAAAATGGCTGTGATTGGGATGGTGATTTATTGTATTCAACAAATAATACCGTTCTAACACGCTGTTTTCATCAACTACCTGCTATAGAATGTATTCAACGTAATGCTGCTAAAGTAGAAATTACAGAACGGGCGGTTGTAAAAACAAATAAAGATGGAATGGGTAATGATGTAGGTACTATTACAAATTATATTACTTCTATGAAAGAGGTACAATCTCATTTTTCAAATGATTCAAGAGAATATCAAGAGCTGGAATACCGAATTGAATGTGGTCAGCTCTACCAGCAAAACTGTCTTGATAAAATCAAAGGAATTATTGCAAAACCCATGCCTAGCAATTGGTATAATTTAAGGGCCTGTGGTGATAACAGATATTTACAGTCAATTTGTGCATTCCGAAAGCCTTACTTTATGATTTATATTTATGATGAAGTAAAACGGCGTTACAAAAACCATTTGAAAGACAGTAATAATAAAAGTATGATGCTGTATCAGTGTACCATTCAAGATTTATATGACAATTATCACTCTCTCACTGATGAGCAGAAACAGTTTTTATATTGGTATGAATATAAAATGCCAGTTGGAACCGGCCCATGTGCCATGAATAAAATATGCTGGTATATTGAAACACAATTAGATGGGTACAAATCAAAATTAAAAAACAGTTCTACTTTTGACTACAATATTTTAAAGGTTAAACGGAGATGTACAGAAGAACATCGTACCGTTTTAAAGGAGTTAGAACAAGAATATTGCGAATGTGTTCGTTATTATAAGACAAAACCTATTTATGACAAAAATGGTAAAAATGTCAGCCGTAAACATTTGTATACAAGATTTAATCAATTGGCTAAGGAAATTTGTCCTGATGAAAATGAACGGCTCAATGTTATTCTTGATATTACATATGGATACAAAGGAAATCGTCAATTTTGTTGGGATTGTATTGGTGAATTAATTGTAAATAGATTACTGGAATTGGAGTCAGAAAAATGTATATCTTAAATGAACGTGATTTTATAAGAAGTGTTTTGCTTACTAAGCAAAAACCTAATGATATTTCAATTGAATATCTGATTAAATTAATTGCTAAATATTACTACTCTCCTGATATTAATATTGATGAACTCATCAGTGTTGTAAAATCAAAAATGCTAGAATTTGATATTTTTGAATACCAGGAGCATTTGTATATCAATAAAATCAAAACTATCTGTGCTGCCGTTTGCGATCCTGAGTCAACAGTTCGTAATTTTAAGGAAATTGAATATATTCCTATTTATAAAAAGGAGCTTGATGTTATCAACACATTGAAGCTTGATAGAGAAAAAAAAATAATGTTTACTCTTTATGCTGTTGCACGTTATCGTAATTCTTATGGATGGACAAATATAAAAAATTCTGCCGGTATTTCAGAATTATTTCAATTAGCTAATGTTACCTTACCTTCTGATAAACGTAACGAATTGTTACATCAGTTGTACGTAAATGGACATATTGAATTTAGTAAGAAAATTGACAATTTAAATATCCATGTTGATTTATTATCTGAAGGGGATATTTCATATAAGATAAAAGAGTTTGCAAACCTTGGAAATCAATATATTGGAAATTTTAAATATGGTTACAAAATGTGTGCAGAACCAGGATGTTTAAAATATATAAAAGTAAATGGTCATAATACACGCTATTGTAAACAATGTTCAGAACTGAAAAGGATTGAAAAATATAGAAAATATAACGAGAAACGCTAATCTTACCACTTTTTAAAGTTTTCTGTAATGTGCGTTGACGGCTAATTACAGACGATTTTTTTAAAAAATTTTGTTTTCTATTAATGGATATAAATAAGTATGTGGTGCTTATTTATATATTGTTCTATTCTTCATCCATGTTTCTTTCTTCTTACTTAATTGTTATGGGGCTAACTGTCTATTGTTGGTCCCGTAATTCGCACTATTCATCTAATGGCAGGATACTACTCTTCCACAGTAGTTATACGAGTTCAAATCTCGTATGGTGCTTATCTCGTAATACGGGAAATATATGCAAAGGATGTGACGTTTATTTTAGAAATTTCAAAACAAGAAGCATTTGATATGCGAAAAATTGTTGGAGAATCAAATGTACTTAAATCTCATTCAAGACATGCAAAGTATTATTTAGTGGAGAGTAACTATAATTTGCGTGCCTTAAACAAGTATCGTAAATCTAAATTAGTCAAAGAATCTTAAAAGAAAGGCGGGACCTCGCCATAAAAAAAGCAAAATTAAAATCAGACGGCATTTTATTTTGTGGAGAAAATGCATCTGATGTCACAGGTTCTATGATTCTAATTCAATTTTGTAATAAACAGATTTTGTTAGAAGCAGGTTTATATCAAAATAATTCTTATTTAGAATCGTATAGAGTTAATTCAAAGAAATTTAAATTCAATCCAAGAGAAATTGATTATGTATTTTTAAACCATTGTCATATTGACCATTGTGGATTGCTGCCACGACTTATTAAAGAAGGTTTCAGAGGTAAGATTATTTCTACCTATGGAACTTTTGTTTTTACGCAGCATCTATTAAGAAATTGTGCTTTCATTCTTGCTGATGAAGCACGAGTATTATCTAAAAAATACAGTCGTGATTACTCTCCTATTTATAACGAAGATGATGTTGAAAAAACATTTGAATTTTTTCATATTTACAATGATTATGACACCATTTTTCAATTAGATGATGTTGTAAAATTTCAGTGGTTAAAAAACTCTCATTGTTTAGGAGCTGCACAGCTTCAACTTATTTTAGATGATGGCTTAAAAAAGAAAAAAATATTATATACGTCAGATATTGGTGCTTTTCATTCAGAAAATCATTATGTTGATAATACTGAATATCCCACATTTTTTAATGATATAGTAATTATGGAATCAACTTATGGATTAGATACCAGAATGTCAAAGAAAACTAGAGATTTTGATGTAGAACATTTACGTGTTGCTGCCGAAACTGTTTTGGAACGTAATGGTACTTTAGTCCTTCCGGCTTTTAGTTTTAGTCGTTCCCAAGAATTGCTTACTACATTATATAAATTATTTGGTACTACTAATACATTTCAGTATCAAGTTATAGTAGATTCTATGCTTACATGTAATATATGTGATTCCTACTCTTCCGTCCTTGAAGGAGACAGTAAAAAATTATGGGAAGATGTTTATAATTGGAGCAATGTATCATATGTACGTGAAAAAACAGAATCTCAAATGTGTGTAGCTGATTCTACGCCTAAAATTGTTATTTCTTCTTCAGGCTTTTGTACAAATGGACGTATTTTATCTTATTTAGATAAGTATTTAAGAGATATTAATTCTATGATCTGTTTTTCTGGTTATGTCGGAAATGATGAATCTTATTTATCTTACAGAATCAAAAATGGTAAACCCTATAAAACAATTAATATAAATAAAAATCCTGTTCCAAATAAGGCTGATTGTATCACAATGAGTACCTTTAGTTCTCATGCAAATTTTAATGACTTATTGAAATACGGAAGCAATTTAAGAACAAATCAGCTTATTTTAGTGCATGGCTCTGTCGAAGCAAAAAACTGTTTAAAAGAACATTTAAAAAACGAAATTGCAAAAAATGATAATACTTATAAAGTAACGTGTTCGCAAAAAGATATGATTGTTGCGTTGTAAGAGTAAAAAGTGAAATTTCACATACCAAAATTATTGAAACGGAGAATATATCTACAGATGAGATTATGGAGGTATATTCAATATGAGAAATTTCAAAAAAATCATTGTTATAACACTGTTACTTTTTAGTTTTTCAACGATTTTATCTGCTCAAGCTGCCACATTATCTGATTTCAATTCAGTAAAAAATACGGAAATTTTATCAGATGATGGCTACCAGGTTATTGATGAAAGTTTAAAAAATATTCCTCAGTGTATTCCTGATTTATATAATAGAGAACTTGCTACTATTGAATTTACATCAGGTACTTTAGCAGGTGAAGATAATGTGATGGGATTATATTATCAAAATTCTTCAGATATTTTTATTAAATATCATGAGTCACTTTTATCAGACCCAAATTTAAATTTAAGAGTTTCATTACCACATGAACTTGGACATTTTATATATGAAAAAACTCGTTCTTATTGGAGTGAATCAGCAAAAAAGCAGATAACTTCTTCCTATAATTATTGGAAAAAATATAGTCTTGCTTGTTATAACGAACATGAAACTTTTGCCATTTTGTATTCATGGTATGTAAATAATGATGGATGTTTGACCAGTGATGAAATCAAAATGATGGAAGAAACTCATGAAGTTTGTAATGAGTTAGCTGAAAAAAAGTAAAGCTTCAAAAATATACAACAGAAAGAAGGTTTTACCTATAGATATTTTAGATATTGCATTACCTAAAAATTTAGATAATATGCAGCTTCCTGCGCCTGAATTGGTAAATTATTACCGTCTTGCTGAAAATAGAATTTTCTATATTGATTTTGAGATTGATGAATCGGTACTAGAGATTCAAAAAGCAATTCTTAATATAAATTTAGAGGACAAAAACATCGAAGTAAAAGATAGAAAACCGATTGTTATTGTGCTTGATACGCCAGGTGGGTTACTTTCTGAAACATTTTGTTTAGTACATACAATTATGATGAGTAAAACACCTGTTATTACTGTAAACGCTTGTGAATGTTATTCTGGTGGAGCATTGCTGCTGCTATCAGGTCATAAACGTTATGCTTTTCCTGATTCATGGGCTATGATTCACAGTGGCTCAAGTGGATCAGGCGGTACGTTTGAACAGAACGAAGAATATCAAAAGATGTACAAACGTAAGGTTGAGTCAATGCGTAAATACATTTTAGAACAAACCGGCATGGACACAAAGGTGTTCAATCGAAATAAGAGCAAAGATTGGTATCTTTCTGATGACGAACAGGTTACATACGGTATTGTTGACAAGATTGTTACCAGTTTGGATGAAATAATCTAAACCGATTTGATAAAAACGGAGAATAAATAAAAAGAGACTCATATAGAGTCCCATGTATATGATAATTCCTACAACACAATGTTTTGACGGAAAATTGTTGTCCCACCAGATTTCGCTAATTAAAGTACAGTCATTTAATGATAATTATAAATATGATTGCTGCAATAGCAAACCAAAATGAAATTTCGATTTTCATTGAATCACCTCCAGTGTTTTATTTATAAGCTATATCTTTATAACAAGATGCGCTATAAAACACTCGGCTAAATATCAATGAGCTAACGACTGCCATAAAACGGTGCCGTAAATTAGTTACTTTCTGGCTTACCACGAGGATATGTTTATCCTCTATGACTCCTTTTGGGAGTCTCGACCTCACCAACGTGTAGTATAACACATTAGGAATATAGTTTTCAATCAGAACATTTGTGCTGTAAGAATTATTTGATATAGATACGTTTTATTTGATATAGCACAGGATAAAAAAAGGATGGTAAATATATATGTTTAAAGTAAAAACAACTGAAAGCAAGGTAACACCTGCTAAGAAGAATATCACATTAGATAATATTGCTGTTTCTGCACTTAATTTCATTGATGCAGGTACTGGAGAAGACATTACTGAAGCTGTATTAAACGAGTTCCCTGATGGCGTTGACCGTATTGGTTTCAAAATTTCATTTGATCTGCCTGATGAGGAAGTTGATTATATTGATGATGAGGTAGCTGTACCGGTTGATACAGAAGATTACAACTAAAAATTGATTAGATTGGAGAAAAATAATATGAATAAAAATGATTTAGTAAGAAAAATTCAGACTACCGTTGGTTCTGGCTCACTGAAAGATATTGATGCTATCACAAGTGCATTGTTTAATGCTATTCAGGAATCGGTTGTAAATGGTGAAAAGGTTGTAATTGTTGGTTTTGGAACATTTGAACCGTCATTACGTGCTGCTAGAAATGGTAGAAATCCTCAGAATGGTGAGGTAATTGTTATTCCGGAAACCAATAGTTGTCATTTTAAAATTGGTAAGAATTTTAAAGATGCTTTGAATGCAAAATAATTGCCCGTAGAAAAACTTATTCACGGTAAAAAGAGAATATATAAACGTAGCAATTTAGATGATTTTTCAGACATAGAATTGTCAGAAAGGACATACATATGAGCGAAGATAAAAGAAAAGTTGTAACAGTAGGAGCAAATCCTAGACCCGATTCCGCAAATGACGATCAGGACATCAATCACGGTCCTGGTGTCGGAGTTCCGAAATATCAGGGTGGAAATAGAGTTGTAGGTGCAGGTGCTAATCCTAGACCTGACTCTGCCAACGATGATCAGGATATTAATCATGGTCCTGGTGTTGGTAAGGATAAATATTATGGCGGTAACAAAGTTGTAACCGCAGGCTCTCACCCAAGACCTGATTCCGCAAATGATGATCAGGATGTTAATCACGGCCCTGGCGTTAAGCATTAATTTTCGTATAAAGGGGCAGTTTGTACATGGCTGCCCCACCTCCTAAAAAATTAAAAATGTACATTATAATAAGGAAAAGAAAAAATTATATATTGGAAGGAATTAAAGATTATGACAAAAGAAACTATGACAATTCATAAGGCACTTTCAGATTTAAAGACTCTTGATAAAAGAATTAATGACGTAATTAGTAACACTGTATTTTGTGTTGCAAACAAGCACTCTAATGAAAAAATCAACGGTGTAAAAGTCAATGATTATACAAAAATGATGCTTAGTAATTATGATAAATTAGTTGATTTACTGGCTCGTAGAGATGCGTTAAAGAATGCTGTATCTTTGTCTAATGCTGTTACTAAGGTCAAGATTGCCAATATTGAATATAGTATTGCTGAAGCAATTAATATGAAAAATCATGGTATTGAGCTAAAGACAAAAATGCTCAAGGCTATGGAAAGAGATTATACAAAAGCTATTAACGCTATTTCCGTATATAATGGTGATAGTTTAGAAGAACGTGCCGATCAGTATGTAATTGGAATTTATGGCTCAAAAGATGGTAAGACAAATTCTGATGATATTGCAAAAATCAGAAAGGATTTTATCACAAGTCAGTCTTATGAATTAGTAGATCCGCTTGATATTGTAGATGCAATTAATACATTACAGAGTGACATTGACGCTTTTTCATCCGAAGTTGATGCTGCAATTTCTGTAAGTAATGCTATCACCACTATTACTATTGAGTATTAATCTGCGTAGTTTAAATTTGTAAATAGATTACTTCACTGTTTATCGAAAACCATGAATTACAATTCATCAGTCTTTTTGTCGGATAAGATTGACGTAAATTAATAAAGAAATCCGATACTACATAATTAAAGAAAACATACAAATGGTGTATAATAGATATTTTTGTTGGTGGATTAGAAGTTTAAAAGAAAAAAAATAGATAAGACAAATAATAAAGTGACGCTAATCCACCGATGAAAGTTTGGTACTGTAAAGATTAGATATTAAAGCTAAAATAGTAAAATTTAAATTTTAAATCTTATTTTGTTGAAAGCTTAAATATTAAATCTAAAAGACCAAAGTTTTATAAAATCCTTGAGAAATGTTTTGTAGCATAATTGTACTGGCTCTTGGTTTGACACAAGGCTGATAAATGGTGAATAATATTATTTTTGGGGTATAGCCAAGCGGTAAGGCATTTGATTTTGACTCAAAGATACGTAGGTTCGATTCCTACTGCCCCAGTTTTGGAAACTTGGCTCAATGGTTAGGGCAACTGGCTCATAACCAGTCGGTTACAGGTTCGAATCCTGTAGTTTCCATTAAGGGTACTTTGTAATGCTTTTATTTTCATACTGTTAATATACACCCCTTCTACCTTTGTTTTATTTTTCACATTGCGTTACGTAGTACCCTTCTATTTAGCCTATATGGTATATGGTGTTCTCTGATGTGCGGAGCATAATTTACTGACGAGTATCCCATATTTCATAAATAACTCTGTTTCGTTCTGGCAGAGAATCCAAGTGCAGAAAATGCAATGGATTAAGATGAACATTTTGTGCGAGTAGCCTAATGCAAAGAGATAATCAAGATACTAGTCACTCTTGAGGTTCTTGATATGGTTTATCACCATTGCTCGCCCTTTGGCTCCATAGTCTAAAGGTCAAGACACTGCCCTTTCAAGGCAGTAATGTATGGTTCAAGTCCAACTGGAGTCATTTTATTATAATTCCGCAAAGTATCACCATATATTATTATGCTTTGCGTTTACATACATGGAGAGTTAATTGCAGCGGCCTGCAACATAGTCTTGAAAACTAATGGTACGATGATGAATCGTATGGGGATCGACACCTCAGCTCTCCGCTACATGCCGGTATAGCTCAATTGGTAGAGCGGCTGATTTGTAATCAGTAGGTTATTGGTTCAAACCCGATTATCGGCTCTTATGCATTTGTGGTGGAATAGGCAGACACACAGGACTTAAAATCCTGCGGGATTAATCTCCCGTGCCGGTTCGACTCCGGCCAGATGCATTGCGGGATGGTAGCAGTCTGGAAGCTCGCTAGGCTCATAACCTAGAGGTCGTAGGTTCGAATCCTACTCCCGCTATATTTATTTGTATGGAAGGGTTGCAATCATTGCATTGATTGCTGCTCTTCTATTTTTTTGGAAAATGAAAGGACGTGAATTTTTGGCAGTTACAAAAATCGCAAAAGATCAGCCTGTCAAAAAAACACAGGCGCAACTTCGTAAGGAAAACGAAAAACTTCAAGCAGCATTAGAAAAAATTAAAAATGGAGCATATTGTTATATGTGCGACACATTTAAAAAACGTGAGGATTTTTACGTTAGCACAGATCCTTTAATTAAGAGTGGCATCACTCCTATTTGCAAAGAATGTAGTCGTAAGATTGCATTAAGAGTAGATAAAAATAGTGAAGAACATGAACCAACGAAAGAAAGTGTTTCTAGGGCTTTAGAATATCTTGGGAAGCCTTATCTTAATACAGTATGGGATGCAAGTGTTCAAGAGTCAGAAAATCTTCTTGCTGGCAAAATAAAATATAATGTATGGACTTCATATATTAAGAACATTGCAATGAAAAACTATGTTGGAATGACCTACAGAGACTCAGATTTCTTTAAGGTCCCTGTGGTTTATGAAGACGAAAAGAAAGTTAAAGACCGTGAGAAACTAGAATCTAATAGTGATATTTTACATGCATTTGAGCAAAATAAAAAAGATGCAATTAGATTACTTGGTTACGATCCGTTTGTAAAAGAAGCTGTTTCTGAACAGCCATTTTTATATGCTAGTTTGATTGGATACTTAGACTCTTCAGAAGATTCTAATGAAGATAGAATGCGTATCTCTTCTATTGTAGAAATTGTTAAAGGTTTTAGTCACATAGAAAAATTGAATGATATGATTACAAAATTAATGTCCGATGTAATAAATATTGAAAGAAATATTGTGACAATTAAAAATCTTGAAGAAACGAAAAACAAAATTACTACATCTATTTTGAATCTTGCAAAGGATAATGGTATTTCTTTAAATCATAATAAAAATGCAAGCAAGGGAGAAAATACTTGGACTGGAAAAATTAAAAAGATCAAAAACATGAATCTTCGTGAAAGTGAAGTGAATGGATTTGATATAGGTACATGTAGAGGTATGCAGCAAGTTCAAGAAATTAGTGATGCTTCAATTATGAAGCAGCTTGCTTTAGATGAATCGGAATGGTCAGATATGGTAGCCGAAATGAGAGCTACTAATGTTGCTCTTTGGCGCGAGCGTGATGCGTATCAAGAAATTAACCGTATCTTGCTTAGAGAAAATATTGATTTAAGAGATACGCTGCAAGAAAATAATTTGCTCAATGAAAAAGATCTGTCTGATTTAAGAAATATGTATTCTGTGTTTGCAGAGTTCGAATCTGACAATGGTGATACTGAAGATAGTAATTCTGAAGATAACCAGGATAACAACCAGGAAGACCATCAGATAGACAGTACATCTTCTGAAGATATTGAGGAAGGTGGTGTTGATGAGTAATAAAAAATCTATTGTAATGGATTATTATAGTCATGAAGTCTTTGACTATGATAAAGATTTTTATAACCAGTATGGAATCTATGTAAAACCTCATGGTTTTAATCTATCGTCAAGAAAAATTGATTCTTATATCAAAATCGCACATATTCAAAAATATTTCCAATGTAATCCTGTTAAAGCAATTGATATATTTTTTAATATTGAATTATTGGACGGTCAGGCTTTGTTAGTAGAACGAAGTTGGATTTGTCCTAATGTTTTAGCTGTTTGTACTCGTGGTTACGGAAAGAGTACAGTAATTGATTTGGAAATTATGGCTAAAAATATGTGTTTTTGTAACGTATGGACATATATTGCAAGCGGAACTGGTGGTCAGGCAGAACAAACATTTACCACTTTGGAACGTTTAGCAAATGATAGTATTGATACATTTTATGGCTCAACTGGAAAGGTTTTTAAAAATGAAATAGAAGTCAAAGCAGCAGGTGATGGCTTTTCGCATAGTTCGAATGGATTTATGTATACGACATACAATGGATGTATGACCCGTACATTGAACAAAAACGTAGACTCCATGAGGGGTCGGCGTGGCACTGTTATATTTGATGAATCAGGTTTTTTAACCGATGAAATGATGAATGTTTACGGTGCATTTGCTGCTGTAAACAGAAGTTTAAAAACGGGAAAGGATGCTAGTGGTCATTCTATTGATCCTATTAGGCAAAGATGCTTACCAAAAGATTTGTCATATCAAAAATTTTATATTAGTTCTGCTTCATCAACCGATACACAATTTTGGAGATTTTATCGTGATTTTGCAAAACAGCAAATTATGGGAAATCCGGAATATTGTGTGTTACATATTGATTGTGAACAAGCATTACATCCAACAATGCATGGAGAGTTAATTACTCCACTACTCTCTCGCTCTGTAATAGATACTGAAATGAGAACCAATCCTGAAAAGGCTCGTAGAGAGTATTATTGTCAGTTTAGTACTGATGCAGGAACAAATGCTATTATAAAGCGTGGAGTTATTACCAGAAATGAAGAAGTTCGCAAACCGCTTTTATACAATGATACAGGTGATAAGAAATTTGTAATTTGTTATGACCCAGCACGTACTCGTGACAATAGTGTCGTATTGATTGGTGAAATTTATGATTTTGAGCAGATTGACGGTTCCATTGACAAACGTATGCGTTTGGTGAATTGTATTAACCTTGTTGATGTTGGTAAAAAAATTAAGTCTCCTATGCAGACACCTGACCAGGTTAAATATCTGAAAAAGATAATTTTAGATTACAATGCCGGAGCTGATGCTTACGGAAATATTTTGGGAATCTATATTGACGCTGGTTCTGGTGGTGGAGGTGTTAATATTGCAGACTTCTTTATGGAAGATTGGGTTGATGAAGGTGGTATTGTCCATCGTGGCTTAATAGACAAAGAATATTCTGCTGATTATATAAAGAAATTCCCTAATGCGGTTGATAAAATTCATTTGCTTACTCCGACTACTTATAAATCAGAAATGTTTGAAGCTATGATTGAATTATTGAACCAAGATAAGGTTTCGTTTACTGCCCCTTATGATAACAAAGGATATTTAACAGTTTTTGATGTAGATGAAAAGAAATTACAAAAAGCAAAAGAAGAAATCATAGCATCGTTAAAAAAGAAAAAGGTAAACGAGAAAGAATTTGAGCAGAAGTTAAATGACGAACTAGGAAAAATTGAAGCAGTAAAAACAAAAATGGTTAAACTCGATTGGCAAGACGAAGTTGCTTTATCCAATCTGGATAGTTTAAAGGAGGAATTGGTGAACCTAATTCGTAAAAAACGTGATTCTGGTAAGGACTCCTTTGAATTGACACCAGAAAAAGCAAATAAAATGCACGATGATAGAGCTTATACTGCTGCTATGGCATGTTATGCTTTAATGTGTGAAAGACGTAAAAATATTACAAATAGACGTAATTCGTCTGTTACTTCTTCTCTTGTTGATATGTTACCTATGCGTAAGGGTAAAAGATTTTCTACATTGTAGTGAAAGGGGGTGCATTGTGCAAAAATGCCAAGAGCAAAAAAGGTAGATGCAGTTGCACCTGCCGTAAACAAAATAAATAACAACACAAAAACAACTACACGAAAAGCAGCCCAAAATAATAATTCTGTAAATACGTCAGCTACATCTTCAGAGTTAAAACAATGGTATGAATATAAAGCAAGAAAAAGTTTTGAAAGTGCTGAAAACGGATTAAAAAAATTACGTGATCCTCAGAAATCTACAGTATACCGAAATATTAGTAATTATAATAAGGAAACTATTAAAACATATTTAAAAAATATTTCCTCTAATGAAAAGAATCTTAGAAATCTGTCACGTTATCTGTTTTATCGAAGCCACATATATTTTAGATTGGTAAAATATTATGCAAGTCAGGCCGATCTTTCTATTCGCTCTGTAATTCCAAATTATAGTCTCACAGAGGAAAACAACAAAGATGAAATCACGCAAAGTTACTATGACACTTTAAAAGTCTTAAATGAAATGAATTTGCAGTATGAATTTTTTAAAGTATATGTAACTGCATTAGTTGAAGACGTTTTTTATGGGTGTGCTTATTACACAGAGGGTGAAGGAATGTTTATTCTTCCTATTGACCCTGACTATGCCAAAATTACTGGTTTCTTTTTAGATGGTTCTTATGCATTTTCTGTTAATATGACCTATTTTAGAAGTAAACAGGACTTATTGGAGTTTTACGGTTCTCCTTTTACAGAAATGTATTCAGCATATGAAAGTACAGGAGAGCAATGGCAGCTCTTAGATCCTCAATATAGTGTATGTGTTAAATTTAGAGCTGAAAACTGGGAAACAATTGTACCTGTGTTTGCTTCTATGTTTATTGATTTAATCTCACTACTTGATTTAGCTGATATTCAGGCCGTTGTTGATGAAAAACAGATTTACAATTTGGTTTGGATGGAAATGGAAACATTTAATAATAGCGGTGTTCCAAACGATTTTAAAGTAGACCCTGAACAAGTTACTATACCATATTGGAACAAAATGACTTCTGAAGCCTTGCCAGATTATGTGTCATACGCACTTGTTCCTGGCAAAATCAATAAAATGTCATTTGCTGATGATCAAGCTTCCGATGTAAACAAAATACAAAAAGCAACTGAAAATATTTTAAATACTTCTGGCGGCGCACAAATTTTAAACTCTGCTACTATTTCAGGTTCTACCGCATTTGCCGGTTCAATGGCTGCTGATGCAGAATTCGCATTATCATCTGTAATTCCTCAAACACAAATAATTGTAAATCGCTTGTTATCTTATTATGTATCAAATCCATGTAAGGTAAAGTTTTTTGAGGTATCTATTTTTACAAAAGATACTTTTAAAAAATCAATTCTTGAATCAGCACAGTATGGTCTTCCTACTAAATTGATGTTAAACAACATGAATGGTTTTAGTGAGTTAGATACACTTGCATTGAATTTCTTAGAAGAAGAGTGTTTACAACTTTCTACTAAATTTGTTCCATTACAAAGTTCTTATGTACAGTCTGGCAAGAATGCTGGTGGACAAACAAAAGATGATGATGAAATTTCTGACGCTGGCGAAGCAAGCAGAGATAAGCGTGATAAAGCAAAATAATTTCAAAGGACGGATTAATAAATGGAAAAGAAAAATTTTATACGAACATCTGATGAAGATACAAAAAACAAATTAATAAAAGAAGGGTTTCAAATGATAGATTCAAATAATGGATTTTATACTTTTATAAATAATCCAACATGTAATTTTGAAAATTCTACAAAAGTAAATTACACAAATACTCTAAACATCTGATTGCTACCCTTCTGTTTGTTATAAATAAAAAATGAAAGGAGGGCAGTTTGGTGTCAAAGAATAAAAAGACAATTTTATTTCTTGATGATTTAGTAGAATTTTGTAAAAATCATAATTTTGAAAAATTCAGTTCTCAAGAATCAGGATATAAATTGGTTGTTCATGTACCTGCTCAGTTTGAAATTAATCAAGAACAAAATGATAATTCATTGCTGTTCTGTAAAGTAAAATTGATGCATTCTGGTGAAAATCGCAATCACAGTTCTGTCACTGACGATGCTCTTATTAAGTGTTCTAAAACTCTTGCATACAAACCTATCCTTGCAAATTTCATGGAATATACAGATGAAGCAACAGGTGAAGTATTAAAAGACTTTACTTCTCATGATATGAAAATTAATGAGGACGGTACAACTACTTTCTTAGAAAAACAGGTTGGATGTTTTACATCTGACGAACCATTTTTTGAAGTTGAGGAAGATACAAAACACAACTTTTTATATGGTTATTGTGCTATTCCAAGAAATTATACTGAAGCAAGTAATATTATTGAAAGAAAAAACGGCACAAAAATTAGTGTTGAATTGGAAGTAAATGAAATGCAATATTCTGTTGCGAATCATGTTCTTGAATTAACAGATGTTAATATTTTGGGTGCAACCTTGCTTGGGAAAAATCCTGTAACACTTAAAAATGTTGAAGAGGGAATGAAAAACGCAAGACTTGATATTGCAGATTTTAGTACCGAAAACAATTCTATTAAATTTAGCACTGATAATAAAATGATTGAGCTTTTAGAAAGTATTGACAACAAGCTTTCAAGTTTCAATATAGAAAACCCAAAGAAAGGAGGAAACACTATTCAAATGAATAAGTTTGAACAATTGCTTGAACAGTACGGAAAAACCGTAGAAGATATTACTTTTGATTACGAGTCAATGTCTGATGAAGAGTTGGAAGTAAAATTTAAAGAAGTGTTTGAAGTAAAGAATGACGAACCGAAAACTCTTGTACGTTCTTATGAAATTTCTCACGAGGATACAAGATATGCTCTGTACAATTTATTGAGTGCTGCCGAAGATGATGACAATGAGTGGTATTTCATTAACTCCGTATATGATACATATTTTACATACGAAAACTGGAGTGGAGATAAAATTTATGGTCAGGGCTACAAGGTTAATGATGATGACAGTGTAGTTTTAGATGGTGATAGATATTCTTTACATCGTGAACTTCTGACTGATGCAGAGTTTGCAGAATTACAAGCTATGCGTTCCAATTACGCAGCATTAAAAGAATTCAAAGAAAATGTAGAAAAGAATGAGCTACATGAGAAAAGAGAAGCTATTGTTAATGATGATAAGTATACATTACTGGCTGCTAAAAACGAAAATGGCGAATATCTCAGTACAGCATATGCTGAACTAATTCAGAATATTGACAACTACTCTCTTGAAGAACTCGAAACAAAAATTAAAGTAATTCATTCTGATTATATTTCTGAACATTCTAACTTCGAATATGTTGACAATAACAAAAACAATGCAAAAGACAAAGTAAAATACTTCTGCAATTTAAATACTAAATCTAAACCAAAAAAGATTTATGGAAATTTATTTGATTAATTGTGATGAGCCTTAAAGGCTCTTTTTTATTGCTTAAAAATAAGGAGGAATTGTAATGATTAATTACACCGTAGACAAACACACCGTAATGGAAGTCGGAGCTATGACCGCACAGCACTACGGGAAGCATATTGCCAGTGTAAATATTACTGAAGATACTGACAACGGTACATTTATTAAAGTCGGCGATATGGAAGGACTTGATAATTATAAGAAAGATGAAGTAACTACTATTGACGCAACAGTAGTAATGAAAGGTGCAAATGGCCTGTGGCTTGTTCTGATCAACGAGGTTAAGGAGCCAAGAACTGCTGTTATTTACCAGGAACCGATTGTTGATATTGAATCTCCGCGCAAGTTAGCTTCCATTTCTAATTTCTATAATGATCCTGATGATGGACCGGTTCGTGCTTATCTGTTAGATGAGTTAGACCGTATCTGGCTGTCCGATGAAGGATTTTCTGGAACACCTGATAAGGGCAAGAAGATCACTACTATTGAAGATGGCAAATTAAAAATTGCCGACTAATTTAACGAAAGGGGATAAAATACTATGTTAAGATTTTCTACTGAACATCTGAGAAATGTTTTTGAAGATGAAGATAAGTATAAGAATTTTAAGAAACTTACATATAACTTAAATCATGATAATGAAATTTTTGAATATGATGATGACGGGAATAAGAGAAAGGTTTCCAAGAAAGAAGCAAACACGGCAGTTAGAAAAATACTGATGGAAGTGTGTGATCTGACTGAAGAGGATATCAAGAGCGACAAGCGGCGTAAACGTGCAATTCAGGCACACCACAACGAACTGTTTGAACTGATTGAATCTGATATTGATTTTAAAATTGAAACTGGCTTTAAGGATTCTGAATGGTTTAACGATTATGTTGATATGCGTAACCTGAAGCTTGGTGACAGTGAAGAATATTGGACTAGAGAAAATATCATGCTTGTTGTTGCTGAAATTGCCAGAGGACAGCATGATCTGACCTTACAGGGATTGAATGAAGGTACAAGCTTTACCGTTCACACCAAGAATTACGGTATTAAGATTGGTAGAGATATTGACCTGATTCTTCTTGGACGTATCGATTTTACTGAGCTGACCGATAAGATTGCTGAAGCTTTTGCTTACAAGATTCAGGAGCTGTGCTTTACCGGTATTTATGGTGCTGCTGATAAGCTGCCGAACAAATCTCAGTTTGTAAAGACCGGCGTTTTAGGAAAGGATACCAAAGAGCAGTTTGATACTCTGATTGAGGACGTTGGTACTGCTAATAACGCAGAGGTTATTATTATGGGTACAAAGACTGCTCTGAAGAAGCTGAACGATCTGACCGATGTTGATTGGAGAAGCCAGTCTCAGAAGGAATCTGTTGCAAATCTTGGTAGACTTGGACATTATGAAGGAACTGAGCTGATTGAAATTCCGCAGAGATTTGCTCTGAATGATGTCACCAAGAAACTGATTGATAATAAGAAACTGCTGATTTTTGCTAAGACTCAGGAGAAATTCGTTTGGTTTACTGATAAGGGTGAAACTGAAATTGTCGAAGCAGGTCTTCAGAAGGGTGATCTGGCAGATGATTTCCAGACCTATGAGGTTCAGAGAGGATTTGGCGTATCTGTTGTACTTCCGCAGTATTTCGGAACATGGTCCTTTAGCTAATTTATAAAATATTGATTGATTTATATAAGAGTGGCTGTATTGCCACTCTTATTCTATTTGATATATGGAAAAGGAAGGATAATAAAAATGGCATATACGAAAAAAAATACAACTGCTCCCTCTACTACTGTAAAACAAATGAAAAATAACGATGTAAAGATGGAGACTGTAAACGAAGCTAATGTTGGAGATAGTATGGAAGATAATACTGAAGCCAAGGTATCAAAAAAGAAATTTGCTCCAGAGGATTTGATTCCATGTGTATCTCTCACTCCTGGCGAAATGTTTGTTGTTGGTGAACGTTCTAAAACACTTTATACGTTTGCTGATATTGATCATGTTGTTGAAATTGAATTTAGAGATCTTGACTATGCTGCTCGCAGAAAAGATGCCATGATGTATAAACCAAGATACATTGTACAGGATCGTGATTTTATTGCTATGCATCCTGAATTGGACAAGATTTATAGTTCGTTGCACTCTGTAAGAGATTTAAAAGCAATTCTGAGTCTTGCTCCGAATCAGATGAGAAAGGCAATTGAAGCTCTTCCAGTCGGCGCACAAGATGCAATTAAAACGATTGCTGCCACTATGGTAGATCAGGGTACTCTTGATAGTATTCAGCGTGTTAAAGTTATTGATTCAATTTTTAATACTGAACTGTTATTAAAATTAACAGCACTGTAATTTTAAGGGGGTGTGAATAATGCTCTCTTATGAAAAAGTATTTTCAAGAGCCAGAGGGAGAATTACAGACCCAAAGGAAATGTCATTGCACAAAGATGATTTAATTGAAATTTACACAGAACGACTTCATTCTGTTGTTGGTAATCCAAGAGTACGCAGACTCTTCTCTTCTATTGTTTTAAATGATGAATTGCAGAATATTAAATTTACATTAAAGAATTCTGTTGATGAACAATCTGATACAGATTTTATTATTGAATTGCTTTCATTAGGAATGGTGATTGCATGGCTAGAGCCACAAGTTGATTCTATTAAACATAATAGTATTATGCTTGGCACAAAAGAAGAGAAAAAAATATTAGATAATCATAAAAATATGATTGAACGTCTTGATACTCTGCAAAACCAACTTCAAAAAATGATTCGTGATTACGGCTGTATGTATAATTCTTATGTTAATGGTGATTAAGTATGGATTATAAATATGGTAAGTTTTCAAATAAACAAATTAAAGTAAATGTTCAATTAATGCATAATGACATTCATAAATTGTTGATATACAAAGACCCTAAAATTTCAAATTCCTGTTTTGATAGTGACGATGAATTTTTTGTTTATTTTGAAAATCTGTTATATCGTTTTGGCGGTTTAAATAACCTTTTTGGAAGACCTGTTGAAATGGTAAATTTTATGTCTACGTTGCAAGCAGCATATGATGAAGTTTGTAAAACAGATTTTGATTATAATTTGTTCAGAAAGTTAATTCTAAATGCTCATGGTTATCTCACTTCCATGTTTGAAGGGAGGAACAGCTATGCCAAGTCTTGAAACAATGCGTAAAATGTATCAGGTTCAATATAACGATGCTCAATCAGTTGGAGAAATGATTAAGGAAGATTCTGATTTTTTAACAGAATATACTTGGGATGGAAGTATACAAAGTAAAACTTGCTATATTTATGATTATTTTCATGATGACCAACCTGAATTGAATTCTCACATGACATACAATCACACCATTAAAACCAAAATTGATGCTAAGTTCATTGTAACAAAACATTCATCTCTTGATAAAGACCAGGTTGAGTATCATATTCAATTTAAGCCAAGTCAAAAAACAGAATTTCAGATTGGTGATGAATTATATTATTTTGAAACAGATTACAGACATAAATACGGAAATGACAGTTTTATTGGTTTATACATTGATATTCCTGATGAAAAGAAGGTATATAAAAAATGGTTAATTGTTGCTAGAGAAGAAGCAAATCAATTTATTAAATATTCCGTTCTTCCATGTGATTATAGATTTTCTTGGATAGAAAAAGATGGGCAAAACAGAATTAAACATCGTATGTGGGGATGCCAAAGAATGCAAAAAAGCTATACGATTGGAACGTATGTGGACGTGCGTTTTACCCGTTTGGATAACCAGAGTAAATTCTGGCTGCCATTAAATTCTATTACTGAAAATTTATGGTATACAGATGACGAGTCAAAAAATATGCGTGTTATTGTTAGTTCTCCTACCCCACATCCTATTGTTTGGACAATTACTAAAATAGAAAATAGTTCTCCTATTGGGTTGCAAAAATTAACCTTATATCAAAATTTATTTGATATAAACAAGGACTACATTGAAAGAGATAAGAACGGCAAAATTATTGGTATGTGGGCCGACTACTATGATTATAAAACTGATATTAATGACTATGGTTCAAAAGATAAGGAAGAATTATTGACAGCAATTTCTTCAAAAATAGAAACGTCTTCAAATACGTTAAAGGTTGGTGGAAGCTATAAGCTTCTGTCACTTCATGTCTTTAATCACGAATTAGATATTACAGATTCGTACTCAAAATATAATTTCTCATGGTCTTGTTATATTAATGATCAAGATTTTACAAATCAAGTTACATGGTTAAAACAAAAAGATTTTAATAAAATAAAAATCAAATTCCCAAACGACAGGAAATATTTAAATCAAATTTTAAATATTAAATGTTCGTTAGAATTTGAAACATCAAAAATAGATACAGAGTTGAAGCTACAACTTATTATATAGGAGGGTATAGGTATGACTGATAAATATCAATACGACTTTTGTAACCGTGATGGTTTATTAAATAAGTTGAGAGCTTACGCAGTTAATCCTGATGATGATAACATTCGGATTAAAAATGAGATTCGTGATTGTTTTATCCATTCTCCTGAATTGTTATATGCTTTAAATGATAAGGATTTGGAAAAAGAATTATTTGATGAAGATGGTAATTTAAATGTAGATCAAAACGGTGAGCCGCTTGGAGAATGGGACAGATATTTTGGTTCCAATTCTTTAATTCGTCCGTTTTTATTTGTTCCTGACACACAAACAGAAGTAAGAAATTACATATGTTATCAGACTAGCACTGATGATTTAGTTCGTTATAACAATAATGAAAAATATATGATTATTACTTTTACTATTTTTGTTCATGGAAAAAACAGAATGGATGAAGAAACTGGTATTCCACGCCATGATTTAATTGCAAGCATTATTAGGGAAAAATTTGCTTGGGTTGGTTTGGAAATTTTTACTACTGTTCCTGATTCAGACAAAGAAGCTATTACAGACAACAACTATTTAGTTCGTACTGTGCGTTATCAAACTATTCTTCCAAATTCTATTGTTAAAACAGAAGGAGAAAATACATTTTATAAGAATAAGAGGTGGTAGCTTGGTTGAACATACAAATTTTATAAGTCAGGCTGCCAAAGAAGCTTATGAAAAGCAATTTTCTGAATCTCAAAATTTAGAATTAGAAAAATTAGATTTTAATCCACTTCAAATTTATTTTGGAGATGATTATAAAGTCAATAATAAAATCACTATCCATCAGCCAAAAGTTCAGGATTTTATTGATTATGGTGAGGATAATATTAACAGCATCATTATTCCTTTTGTTTCTAATACTACATCTCAACGTGTTAAACTTTGGGACCTAGGTATTGATTGGAATAAAATATCAGAACAACAGCTATTTGCATTATTAATTAAATCTGTAAATATTCAGTATTCAAAAATATTATTTGGAGATCTTGATTTGTCATCCTTTGATTTGTTTTCTTTAAAAAAGGGTGATGAAGAAGTAAGTATCTTGTATAGTGAAAAAATGAACATGGAAATTACTGAAGATGATAGAGAAAAAATGTGCAAATACATTCAATATATGTTTAATATTTTCCCGCCAGAACCAGAGTTTACTTCAAATAAAATCTTAAAAGAAGAACTCGTAAACAATGATCGAATAAAAGAACTTGCCAAACAAAAAGACTTACAAGGTTCTATTCACATGGGACTGTTATCTAAAATTTCATTTTGTTTAAATCATCCTGGTTTTAAATACAAAAGAGATGATTTAAGAAATATGGGATTTGTAGAGTTTTTGGATAGTGTGCAGCGATTGCAAATATATGAGTCTACTCATGCACTTTTGATAGGTGCTAATAGTGGTTTCGTGGATACTACAAAAATAAACAAAAATGAGTTTAATTTCATGCGTGACGTAAAAGTTACTGCATGATTTTTTTTATATTTTTTTAAGGAGGCAACACATATATGTTTAGATTAGGTGATAAAATCTACAAAGAAATTCTGTACTTTTATGCTGAAGATTTAGCAAGCGAAGATCCGCTGTATGTTTTAACTCAGTTATCTGAAGCTAATATTGATCTGACCGCAGAAGCTTCTGAGGTTAAGGATAAGAATGGTAACTTAGTTAAGAAAATTTGGAAGTCTAAAGCAGGTACGTTTGCTGCAACCAATGCTTTTGTAAATATGAACGTAATTGCTGCCGGTTCTGGTGGTAAGCCGATTTTTGCATCTAGTGGTTCTAAGATTAAAATGCCGAAGATGATGCATGTAAAGGCAGGTACGAAAGTTAAGATTACCAATTTTGTAGAAGGCAGCGTAAAGGTTGTTCAGTACTTTGGTGACGGTTCTCTTGGTAAGGCTTACAAATTAGGTGAGAGTGCAAGTGCGACTGATTTCGCTATTGAGAAAAGTTCTAGCACTTTAACACTGCCGACTGATGATGAAGCTACTATGTACTTTGTAAAGTATATTCGTGAGTCTGAGACTGGTGCTGTAATCAGAAATAAGGCTGACGAGTTCCCGTCTTCTGTACGTGCTATCATCAAGGCAACTTACTACAATCCGTGTAGCAAGAACGAGCTGAAGGCTGACTACATTGAGTTCCCGTCCTTCCAGGTTTCTCCTGAAACTAAATTCCCGATTAACGCAGATTCCGCTACTATGGACTTTTCTGGTGATATGGAAATTGATTACTGTGGAGATGACAAGGTTCTGTACAATGTATATGACGCAGACGAAGTTGACGAAATTGAGGTTGCTGAGTAATTGTAATCCATTTCTAACCTGACATATTAGAGGGTGGTATAATGCCACTCTCTTACTTTGTAAAGGAGATTTATTTTGACTAAAAATAATAAAAAATGTATTACCTGTGGTAATGAGTATTATTATTGTTCTTCCTGCAATACGAAAGACCCTATATGGAAAAACTTATGGGATACTGAAAATTGCAAAAATATTTTCGAAACCGTAAGTGATTATGCTCAAAAATCAATGACTGAAGAAACCGCAAAAGAAAAATTAATGGCTTGTGATTTGTCGAATAAGGATTCTTTTAAAGAAAGTATACAAAAATATCTGAATGAAATATTCAAAGATGATATGGCTGCTATACAAGAAAAAACTCAGAAGCCAGTTCATAAAACACAAGACACATCAAAAGCGAAGTACGTTCCTAGAAAACAGCGTAACAGTTAGTAACAAATTTTTCACAGTACAAATAATTTATATATGAATGATAAAAGAAAATATTACTTAGATAATGCAGCGACTATGCGATTGTCTGAAGATTTTAAAATTGATATATTGAAATATTTATGGATGGATTATAACCCTTCGGCTATTTACCAAGATGGAAAAAACGTAAGAAATTTGATTGAAACAGTTAGAGATGCTTGTGCGACATTTATTGTTAGTGAAAAAGAGAATATATACTTTACTTCTTCTGGCAGTGCTTCAAACACTTTAGCGATCAAAGGATATATTGCTAAAAACGATTGTACTGTTTTTTATTTGCCAACAATGCATAAGTCAGCCTTATTAGCCGTTAAAGCTTCATGTGAAAATCCTATTAAAATTCCAATTAGTGATACTGGTTTAATTAATTTGAATAGATTGGATGAATTACTTGCTTGCTCAAACAAAAAACCGTTTGTAGTAATTGAATATGCTAATTCAGAAATTGGTACAATCCAAAATGTTGTACGAATTACTGATGTAGTGCATAGATATGGTGGTGTTGTGTATGTTGATATGACCGCTGCTATTTCAACTATTTTTTGTGATGTCGATTATCTAAATGTTGATATGGCCGGTTTTAGTGGTCATAAAATTGGTGCTTTGAAAGGTATTGCTGTTTTGTACAAGAAGCCAGAAATACAACTTGAGCCATTAATTTATGGTTCTCAAGAAAGAGGATTGATTGGTGGTACTGAAAATACACTTGGCATCTATTCGTTATATTATGCTATCAAAACATATTGTGATAACCATATCTACTCTTCTATTTCTTCTTACAACTGTAAGTATATTTTGAATTATTTAAATAATTATGTAAGTGATATTTTTTTGCTTGGTGAACCAATTGGAAAGAACCGGCTTGCTCATAATCTTTTTCTTTTAATAAAAGGTGTTGATGGCGAACAATTATTAACCTTACTAGACGAATATAACATTCAGGTTTCTACCGGCTCTGCTTGTAATTCTGGTTCAAAGCAACCATCAAATACTTTATTGGAATTAGGTATTCCAGAAGAATATTTACATAGCTGTATTAGATTAACATTTGATGGGAATGAAACTGACGATGATTTAGATTATATAGGAAGAATACTTGTAACATCTATTAGTGAACTACCCACCACCTAAAGGTAGTGGGTTTCTGTTAAATGGTTCACCAGACTAAGTATTCAGAAATGGACGCTACGATATTAAGGTTATGATACCTTCGGTTGACGCAACAGACCGTTGCTCTATCGTGTATGTTTAAGTTGGGTCAGAGTAAGTACAGCCCTGTGACATGCACTTGACAAGCCTTTATATCATTGTCGAGTTGAAGTCGGAACAATTACATGGTAACAGTGTAATATAGTACGCATTACCTACTATTTGGTAGAGTATTTATAAGGAGGAACTTATTTATGGTTTATGTAATTTCTCAAGATGGTAAACCACTTATGCCTTGTAGTAACGTAATTGCAAGGTTATTACTCAAACAAGGTAAGGCAAAAGTTAAGAGTTGTGAACCATTTACGATTAAATTAACTTATGAAACAACTAATTACACACAAGATTTAACTCTTGGCGTAGATACTGGAAGCGGAACAATTGGCACTGCTGTTAGTAAAAACAATGGTAATATTGTTTATATGTCGGAAGTTGTTGTAAGAAACGACATTACTGACAAAATGACACAAAGAGCAAAGTATCGTAGAAATAGAAGAAATCGTAAAACTCGTTATAGAAAAGCTAGATGGCTAAATCGTGCAAATTCTATTAGAAATGATAGATTTAGTCCTACAATGCAAAGCAAACTTCATAGTCATGTAAAAGAAATAGAATATATTAAATCTATTCTTCCGATTACAGAAATGGTATTTGAAACAGGCCAGTTTGATACTCATCTTATGAAAAATCCAAGTCTTACAAATCCTAAAGTTAAACATTGGGGTTACCAAAAAGGTACTAATTATGGGTTTGAGAATACCAAAGCATTCGTTCTCAATAGAGATAACTATACTTGTAAATTTTGTAAAGGCAAGCATAAGGATAGCAAATTAGAAGTTCATCATATTGTATTTCGTAGTCAAGGTGGCTCTGACGAAGAAAGTAATTTAATTACTTTATGCCACACCTGTCATAAAGATTTACATAACGGAAAGATTCATCTTAAATTAAGTGGCAAGAAAAAAGGAAATCTTAAATACGCCACGCAGATGAATTCTATTCGCAAGCAGCTTTTTAGATTATATCCTGATGCTATTGAAACTTTTGGATATGTAACAAAGACTAACCGATTACATCTTGGTGTAAACAAAGAACATTATTATGATGCTTGTACGATTGCAACACAAGGAAATGCTTTTGCTGTAAAAAGTAATCTTTATAAAAAGAAATGTGTTTCAGATGGTGATTTTCAACAGACGAAAGGCATTCGTTCTGAACAACATATTGTTACAGATAAGATTTGTGGTTTTAGAAAATTTGATAAGGTTCGTTATTTTGGAAACGATTACTTTATTAAAGGAAGGATGTCTACAGGATATGCAATTCTTATGGATATAGATGGTAATAAGATTGATTTTTCAGCAATGCCTAGGGGTTACAAAACGCCAAAATTAAGTAATTGTGATCGTGTTACAGCAAGAACAACTCAAACGATACAAACTGTCGCAATCTAACGCCATTCATTCCATTACATAAAGGTAATGGGTTTTTTGGCTGAATTTTTATAAATTACGAATGTTTATATAGCGTTAAAACTATTCTGGTGACGATGGATACAATGGAGTATGAAGAATAGACCAGTACGTTTTTCGCTTAGAAAGGATCACTATGCAAGAAATCGTTAATTTGCTGCCTGTGCTTTTGGTTTCTGTAACCATGAATCTGCTTGCAGGTCTTTATTATAATATTGGAACAAATGATATAAAATTTGATAAAACCATTCTTATCAAGGGTATTATTAAAGCATTTATCATTTGTAGTATGTTTGTTGGAACTGCTTATTGTTTTGAAATGACTGATTTAAGTGCCATTGGAATAGAACCAAAACCTATTATGTTAGCTGCTATTACATTATACATGACTAAAGCATTAACATCTTTGGCAAAAATCCTTGGTGTTGATACTCATGGAAAGAAATAATTTACAAAAGAAAATGTACTCACCGTCACCACAATAGATGTGTCAAATTATTGAGAGTTTGATCACAGCCACTGGAATGAACTTAATTATTAGATGTTTGGGAGTCTTCGCCAGTGCTTACGAACGGTTTCAACTTTACCGAAGCGAGTCCGTTTGTAGCTACGTACAAAAACAACGTAATCCTGTAATGGATGTAACATAGAATCACCAAGAACTTTCTTCTGAAATTACAGAATAATGATGGTGAGTACATTTCTGATTATAACATACGAAAAATATTTTTACTACAGTGAAGTCATCCATTGTGGTAAGAGTATTTTTTTATTTTGAGGTATTTGTAGTGCAAACAATAAATTTAACAATAGATAATAATACAATTGATACATATGCAAATTTTTATTTTAAACAACATCCTAAAGCTAGAAAAAAGCCAATTGAGCATAGTTACCATCCTTCTATTAACGTGTGGATGATTTTACCTCGTATACAAATGAATCAGCTCAAACAAAAATGGAAAGATTTTATTGTTTGGTGGATTCATTCTCAGAATTTGCAGAATAAAAAATTTGAGAATTTTGATATGGTGTTTACAGTTTATATGCCTACAAAACGGAGAATAGATTGTGACAATACTGTTCCAAAATTCATTTTAGACGGACTTGTTGAATCAGGCTTTATTGTTGATGATGACGGAGAACACCTGCACTCTCTCACTTTAAAAACTGGTCATGACAAAAATAATCCAAGAACAGAAATTGAAGTGACCGTGTATGACTGATTTACAAATCCAAAATTATCTTTCGGAGAATAATAATATAGTACCCGCTGAAGATGGTGTTTCAAAAATTTTCAATACCAGCAAACAAATAATTAAAAAATCCTATAATCCCACCTCTGGTATGATGACGATTATTACACCTGATAACACTTTTGTGTTTTCGTGGGTACTAAAAAAATATGATAATGGAAAGGAAACGGAAAAATGACAATTAAAGAATTCTGTGAAAAATTTGAAACTATCCCAAATGCAAAGGAAGAAAAAATCGCATTTGTGAAAGACAATGTGAAATTCAATGACTATGTACCATATAATCATAAAGTTACATATGCTAAAGAATTAGCCAGAGTAAGTGTATTTAATAAAGACGGTAAAGTTGAAATTAATTCTACTATACATGTGTTATTTTTATATAGGTTTCTTATCACTATGTATACTGATTTAGTTGTTGAGAATAGTTCTTTTTATGAAGAGTATGACTGTTTGAAAAAATCAGGTGCGTTTAAATATATTGTAAATGAAATGGGCAGTGAAGATGTAAACGAATTTATTGATTTATGTGATATGGTCCTCAATGATATGATTAAAAATGTGAATAGCCCTGAAGCTTTCGTGAGAGAAAATGTCAAGGTCATTGGAAATATTTTGTCTGATATGTTACGTCCTTATATTGCTGACTTTATAACTGAAATGAAGAGAGCGGATAAGGACGATCTCAATGTGCTTATTAGTTTACTGGTCGAGGTCATAAAACAATATCAGAAGTAACATTATAGAAAATAATTATATAAGATGTTATTGTGTCACAGCAATAGCATCTTTTTTGATAGGTGTGATAAAAATGGCAGTAAATTACAATAGCTATTACAAAGAAATGATGGATAATTTAAAGAAAAAAGCCAATGAAGCAACTAAAAAAGCATTAGATGATTCTTATACAGATTATTTTAAAATGCTTAAAGTAAAATTACAAGAAATGTACAAAAGTATAATTGATGATTTTTATGCGGATTATAAGCCAAAAACATTTGAGTATAAAGATGGTAATGGAAATACAGTGACATACCATTATGAACGAAGAGGAAGTTTATATAACTTACTTCAAACTGAAACTTTTATAGCAAAGAATGGAAAAATGGCACTTAAATATGGATTCGATCCGTCACAAATTGTAAGTCGCACTGGTTACAATGAAGAAGATGGATTGTATGATACTGTATTCAGACATGGTTGGCATGGCGGTGCTAGACATAATGATAGTTTTTACTGGAGAACCCCTGTGCCAACTTTTAAATTTTGGGGAACTGAAGCAAAACAGGCAAATATCTCACCGTTAGATGCATTTAACAATAAAGTGGATCAGTATTACGAAAGTGAATATCAAACTGATTTTGATAAAATATGGGAACATCATAAAAATAAAATTAAAATTTCATGGTATGGAGGTAGTTAAATGGCTGATGAACGTATATTGACTGCTCCAACAGTCGAGCAAAATGTTAATATTACAATTAGTGGAGAAGAAAAGCTTCATGATTTTGCCAGTACATTAAACGACCTGGCAGAAAATAAAGCATTAAATAAATACTGGAAAACTCAAGAAGAGTTAATTAAAGACGTTACAAATGCTTGTGAAATTTATTCAAAGAACATAGATAATAAAAAAAATGCAACTGAATTATTAAAATTTGCAAACGCATTAAAAGCTGTTTCTGGTACTGATCTATCAACATTGCTTCCCAATTTCAAGGACATATCACGTTATATTGAACAAGCAACTTTAAAAGTAGGTTCACTTGATAAAGCTTTTTCAGTTCAAAACTTCCAAAAAACATTTGAATCTTTTAAGACTATGCAGGCATACAGTTTAGATTTAGATCGTATGTTCAAACATTTTGAAATAAAGCCTGATGTAACAGAATTGGAGAATAGTTTTAAGGAATCTCAAAGTCAAGTTACAAGACTTACTGAAAAAATCGAACGATTACGTGATAGATTAGAAAGTGCTGAATCAGGATCAGGTATAGATGTATTACGTCAAAAATGTGAAGAGTTAGAATATCAACTTGACGAAATACATGAAAATGCTCAAAAAACATTTCAGTCGTTTTTACAATTAAATAATTTAGATTCTTATGGTTTTAATGATTTAACAGAATCGTATGTTGAAAATGTAAAAAATGGATATCTAACAGCAGAACAAGCAATTGCGAATTTTAAAAGAGAATATGCCTATTTGTTTGATGATGCAAATTTTGATACCACGCAGCTTAAAGATTTTGCGTCTACATTAAATCAAGTTTCAAATACAGTCAGTGCTATTTCTGACAAATTAGAGAATCTTGAATTTGGTCCTGGCTCTGGTTCTAATGCTAACAATCAAGCAATTAACCAAGTATCAACTGATATAGACTCTTTATTGAGTTTATTAAACGGTATTGATTTCCAAGGTAAGTCTGGAAATATTCAAGAGATGTATGTCGCTCTGGCAAATGTACTTACCATTTTAAAAGAAATTGCTCAAACAGACCAAGACAGCTTATATTCTATTTTTGGGATTGTACAGAATTTATCTAAATTGGATGATTTAAAAATTAACAAAACTTCCTTAGATAATCTTGCCAATTGTCTTGAACGCATTTCCAGCATTGAAAATGGAAATGCTTTTAACAATTTGTCAAATGTTGACTTGAGTAAATTTAATGATTTACATATTACAAAAGCATCACTTGCGAACTTAGCAGAATATCTTCCATCAATAGCAAACATTAATGTTGAAATTCTTGAAAGATTGTCAAAAATTGATTTTAACAATTTTAATGAACTGCAAACCAATAAAACTGTATTGGAAAACCTTAAAAGTTTTGCCAATATGTTACGAGAAGCTTTTAATGGAACGCCTGATGAAGAAGGTAATGGTTTAGAAGAAATTAGCAAGAGTGCTACTGCTGCTTCTAAAGCAAAAAATAGTTTTTCAGATGCAAATAAAAACGTACAGGAATCAGTAGATAAGTCTGTACCAAAATTACAAGCTGAAGCAGACCTGTTTAAAGGAATCGCAGATAATGCTAAGGCTGCCGCCAATGCAAAAAAGAAATTCTCTAAAATTGACATAGATAGTAATGTAAGTAATTCAAGAAATTCTAATTCATCTCGCAAGAATTCAGATACTGAAACCACTTCAAGTACAAAGAATAAGTCGAATACCAATGTAGATAGTAATTCGAATGTTTCCAATACTAATCGTAAACGTAATTCTATTATTGATAGTGCCGAACAGATTATTAAACAACAAGGACGTTACGGCACTGATAACACTGTATCTGTTACTATAAAAGATACAGAAGGATTATTAAGACTTCTTACATACAGTGCAAAAAGAGATGAACAACATAATGTAGTTTATGATCACTTTGGTAATGTTGAGTACAAAGACGAAATTGCAGTTACAGAAATTGCCAACTACAAAGAACTTTCAAAACAGATTTTAGATGCAGATGAGACTTTAAGGAAGTTACGATCTACCAAAAAAGATATTTTAGAATTTGATCAAAACGCTTCTACTACTGATATTGACGCACGTATTAAAAAGCAAAAAGAATACATTCGGTTATTAACTGATACTTACAAGGTGCTGGTTGCCAATGATGAATATTTATTATCTGCAAGTGACCTGTCACAATTAAATCGTGATCGGGTAGATGCAAGAAATAAATATGTTTCGGATCAAGCAATTAAGCAAGAAAAAAAAGATGCACAAACTTCAAATAAAGAGTTAAACAAGCAAAATCAAAAGGATCATATTGAGCAACAAGCGTTAGCTTACAATAAGTTAATGGATACCATTCATAAATATGAACGTGTAAAAAAACAAATAGCTAATGGTGAAATTTCCAAGGAAGACGGTAACAAGAAATTACTCGATTTAAAAGTAGATATTAACCGTTTGCAAAAAGATCCTTTATTGAGCAAAAAACAGATACAAAGTTCTGAACGTGAATTACAGCGTGTTGACGAAAGAATTATTGATATTAATAAAAACATTGAAAATAAAAATGCATCAAAAGAATTAGCAGAACGTAGAAAACAAATTCGTGATGCTATCAAAGATATTGATAATCTTAAAAAGGCTGCTACTGAACTTAATAATGCTAAGGCTACTAACGAGAAACAAGGAAATCTTGGTCGTTATGTTGATGAAAAAGAACAGGAATTAAAGTCTGTAAAAGAGAAGGCTAAAACAGCATACGATTTTCTTAATTACATCGATATGGACGGGCTGAGTGCAACAGAGTTATCAGAAATAACCCAAAGCCTTGATAAATTTAAAACTGCTGCACAAGGTAGTGCAAAATCTGTTGATAATCTAAATAATGCATTAAACATTACAAAACGACAAGAATTAACAGAATTGGATCGTTTTATAAAAAGTGCTGATACTTATTATAAAAATAATAACAACCGTCCCAATATAAATAATCAGAGTGATTTATACAAACAAGAATTATCAAATTTTGAACGTGCATTAACTGAGTTAAAAGAACTCAAGGAAAAATCATTTAGACAAGGTTTTATTGATCCAGAAGATATAAATAGGATTAAAACACTTAAAGATCAAATTGATGATTTGACTCATAAACTGAAGACCATGTATAGTGCAGACAAAGGTAGTGATTCTTTACAGCGAAGCAAGCTGAAAGACACTATTGCAGAGTACATGAAACTCAATTCAAATATACCAAAGCACTTCAAAAATGAGTTACAACGTTTGATAAATGAACTTGATTTTGGTGGTCCAAACGTCAATGTAAAAGAACTACGTGATGAATTTTTATCATTAAAAAATGCAATTAGAAGTGCCGGACTGGAAGGCAAATCTTTCTTAGATGTTGTTAAAGACAAAGCCTGGTATGGACTCGCAGCTACGCTTGGTACGTATTTTGGTCTTAATGATGTTATCAATCTGATACAAGAAGGCGCAAGAAATGTTGTTGAGTTAAATTCTGAAATTGTAGATTTGGCAAAAGTTTCTGAACAAACGACCAAACAAATCTACGAAAATTTCTCAGATTACTCAACCATTGCAAAAGATATTGGTGCAACTATTAGTGACACTATTGATGCCACAGCAGCTTGGAGTAAAAACGGCTACAATATTCCTGATGCTCAAGATTTAGCGGAAGTGGCATTAATTTATAAAAACGTTGGTGACAATATTGATATTGGTGCAGCCAACGATTCTTTAATATCTACGCTTCGTGGTTTTAAAATGGAAGCCAGTGAAGCTATGAAGATTGTTGACGTGTTCAATGAGGTATCGAATAACGAAGCAATCACATCTTCTGGTATTGGAGAAGCATTACAGCGAAGTGCAGCATCGTTTGAAGTTGCCGGTACTTCATTGGAAAAGGCTGTAGCATTGATTACAGCAACAAACAGTGTTATTCAAAATCCTGATAAAGTGGGTAATATGTGGAAAGTGGTTTCGGCGCGAATTCGGGGAGCAAAGACAGAGCTTCTTGAGATGGGCGAGGAAACTGAAGGTATGGTTGAATCCACATCAAAACTAAGAGCCTTAGTTAAAGGAATTACTGGTTTTGATATTATGGAAGATGAAAACACTTTTAAAGACATTTATGAAATCGTCCTTGGTATTGGAAAGGCTTGGGATGATGTAAATGATATTGACAAAGCAGCTTTACTTGAAGCACTTGCAGGAAAACAACAAAGTAACTCTTTAGCTGCTGCGTTATCTAATACTGGAATTCTTGAAAAATCTTACAAAGAAGCCATGCAGTCTGCCGGTTCTGCAATGCGTGAGCAAGAAAAATACCAAGAAAGTATTCAGTATTCAATTGATCGTGCAAAAGCATCATTAGAGGAATTATCAAACACTACGATTAATTCCGAATCATTAAAGGATTTTATTGATTTTGGTAATGGTGTTATTCAGGTATTAAATCAGATGATTGAAAAATTTGGTTTAATGCCAGGTGTAGTTGCCGCTGCAACTGCATTCCTTGGACGAGGTAAATTAGAACAACAATTTTGCCCTGTATGGGGGTAACTCCATATTGCAATCCAAGTAAAATAAATTTAGGGTGTCAAATTATCGGGAATTTTTATAATTAATATCATGCAAAAGTATATATCAGTAATGGTATATATGATGGAGCCGAAAGGCAGGAAAAGTTGATATTTGTCTATATGCTAACCAATAATGCTAAGTAGACATTTTTGTCAAGAATAGGCACTTAACAAAGCAGATTAGAATATCCGTAGCCAAGCTATGAGTAGTGTGGATTACTACTCTCCTACTCCTTTATTAGGGACAAGAGGATGAAGGTGCAACGACTAGAAGGCACAATATCTCAACGAGATATAGAAGTATAGTCTAGTTTCTATCATATAAATGATAGTCTATTCTCGCCGGTAGCCAGACCGACAATAAATAAAGGATTTTATTTTGAGAAGTAGAATAGAGTGAGATTGAATATAAAAATATAAAATATAAAATTATGTCATAAATTGACTATAAAATTTTTTAGTATATAGCATATTTGTCATAGACAATTAATTTGTAATGTGATATTGTAAAATTATCATATTGATGGAGGTGTCGTATGGATTTTACTTGTCGTACTAAAACATTACAAGCTTTAAACAAGGCAATGACAAAAAATATAATTTCATTGTCTCATAAGTTACAGCGTCCTGAAGGACAGTGGAATAATAAACAGAAATCAGATTTGATTGATTCTCTATTAAGAAAATACCCTGTTAATCCTACGTATGCGATTAAAGAAGAATCAGGTGTACTATCTGTTATTGATGGTATACAAAGATTGTCCACAGTTAGAGATTTTTTGGCAGATAAATTTGCACTGTCAAAAAATATGGAACCTGTATTAGTTAATGGTGTAGAAAAGAATCTTTCAGGATTAAAATATTCAAAATTAGATGAGGATACTCAGGATGTACTATTAGCATCTGAGTTACAATTATACGAATTAACAAATTGTACTGAAAAAGATGTTCGTGAGATGTTTCGCCGTCAAAATGCAGGTAAACCGCTTAATTCACGGTTGATGCGTGTAGCGTATGAAAATGATGCTTTTACCACAAAAGTATCTGCTCTGTTAGAACATCCGTTTATGAAAAAAATAGTAACAAAAACTCAGCATAAAAATGGTTTTGATCGTGCTATGATTGTACAGACTGTTATGCTCTGCTGTTCTAATGGTGAACAAAACTATACATCATTCAAAGCAAAAGATATGGACAATTTTGTTATCACATACGGTCAAGAATCATTATCTGTACTTGACGTATTGTCAATTGTTCTTGATAAATTTGATGCTGCTTACGAAAAAATTAAAATTCCAGTAACATCAATTCCTATGGTATTATATGCTGGTTATTATGTGATTACTAATAACAAGGATAAGTTTGATAGATTAGTTGAGGTTGTTCGTAATTTCGTTGATGATTACGACCAGAATGAAGAATATAAATTATTCTTGCAGTCTGCTACCACTTCGTCAAGTAGTGTAGAACCTCGATTAGAATATTGGAAGGGATTAATTCAAGATTTGTAATTGTAAATAATCTGAATAACTAAAATATGTATAATGGTTGCCTGTTGATGAACCGGCAGCCATTTTTGATATTCATAAATTTGTACCGCAACGCTTATTGACTTCAAAATCAGAATAAGAAAAAATAATTACGAGGTGATGAGATTATAAATAATTTAGTTACTATCATAGATGCTCTTCCACTTATAATGCAATACTTTATTCCAGGCTTTGTATCAGTATATATTTTTTCTATACTAACATCACAGCATTGTTCAATTAAAATAATGTGTTGTTCCGGTTTTGTTCTTAGCTATATATATTTATCAATGTTTGCAATTATAAGTCCGTATTTTGTTGATGATGTCCTTGTACAATCTGGCATCATTACACTGATTGGAGCAGTTATCTCGTTATGTGTTTCAAAAATATATATCAGTCGCTTATTTAAGAAATTTATGGTTAAATTTTTCAATAAGACTCCAAATAATGATATATGGCGTGACGTATTGGATTTTAAAAATGGATCAAACTTGAAAGTATATTTAAAAGAACAGAATTATTATGTAATTGGTCATTACAAAGCTCATGAAGAAAAAGGAAATGATTCTTGGATAGCTTTGAGTGGCTTTTGTAAAATCGACAAATATACAAATCAGAATTATGGAAATGAGCCAAGTTTTATTGACGATGATTCATGCATTATTACATTAAATTTTTCAAATATTGAACATATAGAAATTTTTTAAAAGAGTTATCTCATAAACTCCCAGTTGACAGACAACCGGATAATAGCATATAATAATAGTACGGAAAACCATACGTTTTTAAGTATGGTTAAGTATGGAAAGGAGGTTTTTATATGCTTGCGGTAAAAAGTATGGATTTAAGAGATAACTTCAAAGCCTTATGTGACAAGGTGTTTGATGGAGAAACCCTGATTATATCAAGACCTAAAAACGAAAATGTTGTCTTATTGTCTGAACGTGAATACAATGAAATGCTGAAAGCCAAAAGAAATGCGGACTACCTTTCTATGATTGATAAATCTATGGCAGAAGCAACGGCAGGTGGATTGATTCATAAAACTATTGCAGAATTGGAGTCATACGAATGAATATAATTTTTACACCAACCGCATGGCAACAATACACAGAATGGCAGCGGGAAGATAAAAAAATCATAAAACGTATCAATGAACTGATTAAAGATATTGACCGCAATGGGCTTTTTAGAGGGAATCGGAAAACCGGAACCGTTAAAACACAGAAAAGCTTGTAGTAGAAGAATTAATGAAGAACATCGATTGATTTATAATATGGATGAAAATCACAATTTGATTATTTTCGCATGTAAATTCCATTACGAAGAATAAACTGTTTGTAATTAAATACACTCCAAATTAAGCCGCAGAACAATTAATATGTCCTACGGCTTATTTTAAAAAAGTTAGTCAGAAATCCCATTAGCTTTAGCTGATGGGATGAATGGCAA
>ERZ835762.165-NODE-165-length-89079-cov-13.984341_pt1 | contig 89079 bp, 81 predicted proteins | sample MGYA00519687_ERZ835762 | MGnify/ENA primary metagenome ERZ835762 (study PRJEB31850, sample SAMEA3708783) | human gut metagenome | biome: human gut; feature: human-associated habitat; material: faeces | place: China | collected 2014 ... | reverse complement strand
CGCTTCTGCGACAAAATTCTCTACCGCCGCATGGCGATCCTCGCGGAGCGTTTTTATTTCATAGGACGCAATTTCCTATGAAATAATAAAAATCCGGGCATTCCTGTTACAAATCATAACACGGAATCACCCGGATTCTCTAAATCAAACTATTTTGTCAGCATCATTCGGTCATTGGCAAATTCTTCGCCGCTGGCCTCTTCAAACTTGTGAAGAAGGTCCTCCACAGTCAGGTTTTTCTTTTTGTCACCTGCTACATCGTAAATTACATTTCCCTCATGCATCATAATCAGACGGTTGCCCAGCTGAATCGCATCTTTCATATTGTGCGTAATCATCAGGGTTGTCAGCTTCTGCTCTTCTACAATCTCTGCTGTCAAATCCAGCACCTTTTTTGCTGTTTTAGGGTCCAGCGCCGCTGTATGCTCATCTAAAAGCAGCAGCTTCGGACGCTGCAGAGTCGCCATCAGAAGAGTCAGTGCCTGGCGCTGTCCTCCGGAAAGAAGTCCAACCTTGGAGGTCAGACGATCCTCCAGTCCCAGTCCCAGACGCTTTAACCAATCCCGGTACAGCTCTCTCTCGCTGTTCTTAATCCCAATCCGAAGAGTTCTTCTGGAACCCCGGCGCAGAGCCAGTGCCAGATTTTCCTCGATTCCCATGGTTGCCGCTGTTCCGTTCATGGGATCCTGGAATACGCGTCCCAAAAAAGCAGCCCGGCGATATTCAGGAAGCTTTGTTACATCCTTTCCGTCAATAATAATGTGTCCCTCATCAATCGGCCACACTCCGGAAATTGCATTCAGAAGCGTTGATTTTCCGGCTCCGTTTCCGCCGATTACTGTTACAAAATCTCCGTCATTTAAGGTCAGGCTCAATCCTCTCAAAGCCTTTTTTTCATTGACCGTTCCTGCATTAAAGGTCTTGGAAATATTTTTAATCTCTAACATGGCTCCTTATCCTCTCTTTCCCACTTTTGAAAAATACCGGGCTTTCCAGGTCGGAACTGCCAGGAATACTGCAACAACTGCTGCAGACAGCAGCTTCAGCAGATCCGTATCGATTCCCAGCCAGATAACCACCTGCAGAACCAGATAGTAAATAATGGAGCCCAGCGCCACGCCCAGAAGGCGGAAGCCGAAATTGTGGAATATCTTACCAAATACCGCCTCGCCAATGATTACAGCAGCCAGACCGATAACAATGGCTCCGCGGCCCATCTGAATGTCTGCAAAGCCCTGATACTGGCACAGAAGAGCGCCGGATAAGGCTACCAGGCCATTGGACAGCATCAGTCCGAGAACACGGCAGAAATCAGTATTAATGCCCTGAGCACGGGCCATTTTGTCATTGCATCCTGTTGCACGCATAGAGCATCCCAGCTCTGTGCCGAAAAACCAGTACAGAATCAGAATTAAAAGAATAATTCCAACTGCCACTACAAAAATCGTATTTTTATAAAAGGAAACCTTGCGGATAAACCGAAGGGATACCAGCAAATCAAATTTATCTACGTTAATCGCCTGATTTGCTTTGCCCATAATTTTCAAATTCACGGAATACAGACTCAACTGTGTCAGAATACCGGACAGAATAGCCGGAATTCCCATAAACGTATTTAAAATACCGGTAACCAGACCAGCCAGCATGCCGGCGATAACAGCCCCTGCCAGGGATACCCATACATTGTGTCCGGTCAGCATCAGCATAATGCAGACAGCTCCTCCGGTTCCCAGAGATCCGTCCACTGTCAGATCCGCAATATCCAGTATCCGATAGGTCAGATAAACTCCGATTGCCATAATTCCCCAGATGAGGCCCTGTGCTACTGCTCCCGGCAGGGCATTGATTAAACTTGCCATAACTCTCTTCTCCTTAAAAACCAGTATAAGCCCATTGCAGGATTGTTTTCTGCATGGGCATTTTCCCTGCCATACCGCCAGTCAGGCATGGAAAGGGAGTGGTTTGAAATTCTCCTTTTCATGCCTGGCTTTGCGCTGTTCTGGCAGCGATATCTCATTTCCCCCTGCAGCGGTTCCGGGCAGTCTCTCTTTTCATACTGTCAGAAACCACAGGAAAAATTGATTTTATTATTCTGCAATCGCCTCGTATCCATCCGGCACGGTAATACCAAGAGCCTCGCAGGCTGCCGGATTATACTTCTTGGTAAACTGAGGTGCATATTCAATCGGCATCTCAGATACATTGGATTCTCCTGTCAGGATCTTTACTGCCATCTTACCGGTGGCAACACCCAGATCGTAATAGCTGATAGACAGGGTAGCAACGCCGCAGCTCCTGCAGATGCCTTCCTCGCCTGCAATAATGGGAACGCCTGCCGGCTGACAGATATTGTTGATAATCTCGGTATTGGAAGCAGCCGTATTGTCTGTGGGAACATAAATCACGTCACAGGAGCTGGCTGCATTGGTTGCAATGGTAGAAAGGTCGTTGGAATCAGAAAATGCGTAGTATTCGCAGGTGTATCCCAGTTCCTCCAGAGCTGCCTTTACGGTATCTACCTGATACTGGGAATTGGCCTCTGCAGAACAGTAAAGAAGTCCTACGGTCTTTGCATCCGGGAAGAGCTCATTCAGCATGGCTGCCTGCTCATCCAGGGGAGCCAGATCAGAGGTTCCGGAAATATTGCCGCCTACGGTTCCGTTAAAATCATCGATTCCCAGAGCAACCCCGTATTCTGTAACAGAGGTTCCAAGAACGGGAATCTCGCTGGTTCCTGCCTGTGCTGCCTGCAGTGCTGCAGTTGCATTGGCCAGAATCAGATCCACATCGTTGGACACAAAGCTGTTGATAATGGTGGAGCAGGTATTGGAATCTCCCTGCGCATTCTGCTCATCAAAGGTTACGGCATCTGCGCCCAGTGCCTCGGTGATGGCATCCTTAAAGCCCTCAGTTGCTGCGTCCAAAGCATCATGCTGTACCAGCTGGCAGATTCCAACCGTATAAGTCTCTCCTGCTGCCTGAGCGTCGGAGCTCTCCTTCGCCTCTGATGCTGCAGCTTTCGTGGTATCCTGCGCTGCTGTGGTCCCTGCATCGCTGCCGCCGCAGGCTGCCAGGGAAAGAACCATAATGCTGCTCATTGCTGCAGACATGATTTTCAATGATTTTTTCATAATCGTCTCCCTCTCTTTTACATGAATTTTTCATTCATTCTTGCTTATTTGCTGCCCAGATTTCTGAACTGTCCCTATCATACTACGAAAATTCATCGCTGTCAATTTATATCGCTTTAATTTTTAAAAATTCAACGCGGTAAAGTAATAATAGGAAGTCCTTTATGTGGGTTATAACTGATTATATATTTGATTTTTAGGTACTTTCCTACTATAATAAAAGGGTAAAACACCTATGTGTACTCTATTTTCAATAAAGCTTCCCCCTTGGCGGGGAATTCCTGAATCCGATTTACTGCCAATTGATCGTGTGTATCAACCTGTTTCCCGAAAAGGCAGCGAAGCTTTATTGGAATCTGAGGTTCTTTTTGCTCAAATAAATCCGGGAGGAATCATCCAATGAATGATAAATTAAAAGAAGTAAGTCTGACAGAGATGCTGGACGCCAGAGAGGCACGGGCCTTTGCCCAGAAACAGCTGTTAAACCGTTATGGAAAGCCTCTGATCTGTCTGACTCTCAATATTCCCGGACCCGTGAAGGTTCTTCCCGGAGTTCCACAGGCATTTGAAGAGGCCTGCAAACGAATTGAAGCCATATTAAAGGTTTATCAGACACCTGTTTTATACAATGTAAGTATTCGGGAAAAAACAGGATACGAGGCAATCTATTGTGTTGATGACAGCCCGGAAGCCGTCAAAGGCCGTATGACCGGCCTGGAGGATGCTGACAGGCTGGGACGTCTGTTTGACATTGATGTTCTGCGTACAGACGGAACGAAGGTATCCAGAGAGGAGCTGGGCCATGCGCCCCGTACCTGCCTGCTGTGCGGCGAACCGGCCCATGTATGCAGCCGCAGCCGAAGACACACTGTAGAGGAGCTTACAGCCGAAATTACAGGGATTTTAGACAGCTTTACCAGCCAGTCCTCTATCTCTCCGGCATTTTCCTATGAAAATCTGTGCCGCCAGGCCTTGATGGCCGAGGTATCCGCCACCCCAAAGCCGGGACTGGTGGATCGCCACGACAACGGAGCCCATCATGACATGAATTATCAGACCTTCGCCGTCAGTACAGAAGCCATTGTTCCCTATCTGAATGCTATGTATCAGGCTGGAGAAAACTGGAGCGATCCCAAAGGAAAGGGACTGTTTCTCTCTATCCGCCCCATAGGCGTAGAGGCGGAAAAATCCATGTTCCAGGCTACCAAGGAGGTAAATACCCACAAAGGCATGATCTTTTCCATGGGTATCATCTCCGCTGCCGCCGGACTCTATCAGAGATTCCGCAGTCCTGATACGCCCTTTCTTGCAGAGGATATTTTAAAGCTGGCCGGACAGATATGCCGTGATGAAATCGAGAATGATTTTGATCAAATCCGGAAACGGAGTCCCCGGACTCATGGAGAAATGCTTTTTAAACGTTACAATATAAAAGGCATACGAGGAGAAGCCCAGAAAGGCTTCCCCTCTATTGTCTCCATCAGCCTTCCCGCCTACCGGAAATACAAATCTGATGGAATTGATGACAATGTTGCTGCTATTAATACCCTGTTAGCATTGATGAACAAGGTAAACGACACCAATGTTCTCATCCGGACAAACCACAATCTGCTTTCCTATGAAAAAATGGAAGCAGGGCGAATCCTTGCCATGGGCGGCGCCGGAACTGCAGAAGGTCTTGTAGAGCTTCGAAAGCTGAACCGGGAGTTTATCCGTCTGAATATCAGTCCCGGCGGCTGCGCTGATCTTCTGGCTGTTACCATCCTTTTATGGAATCTGGAAAAGGCTTTCTCTTAGAAGCCTTTTCTTTTTTTATCAGCTTTTCTCTGTTCTCAGTCCGCCGGAATCCAGGATATACCCGTCTATCACTGTATCGTGAGCCATGGTTCCGTCCTCCTGAAGATAATAATAGTATCCCGGCTTATCCATCACCCAGCCTGTAACGATTTTTCCCTGATCATCGGCATAATACCAGTTATTTTCACAGACAAACCACCCGGAAGCCATGCGGCCGTCCTCTCCCAGATAATAACGGGCGCCGTCCACATTCTGCCAGCCGCTGAGGCGGTATCCGCTCGCATCCAGAAAATACCAGTCTCCCTCAATCAGCTGCCAGCCTTCCGCCAGATAAGAGCCGTCCTCCGTCTGGTAACGGCTTCCCTCCAGATAATTGCGCCACTTTCCTCCGGTCGTTCCTATCACCTGTTTTTCACGGAAATCCACATCCGGAGAGCCGACCCAGCCCCCGGCCTTTACATAGGCCTGCTCCTTTACCTGAGGCACTGCCCGGACCGCAGCAAAATAAGTGTGAAGATCATTCAGGTACTGAGAAAAATCATAGCTGGTTCCGGAAGTCCGGATCACTGCCGCCGTCTCCAGTCCCTCATCCTCAAAATCCACGTCCTTCCAGTTTTCTTCATCCCGCTCTGCATTGTCAGAGATATACAGCTTCACCTGATACTCTCTGGCATTCTTCACAGAAGACCATTTCACAACCGTGTCTGTCTCCCACCACACATGCTCCGGCTCCCCCAGAACCACAGTTTCCACCGCATGATCCGAGGCAAAGGAAGGAAAGGAAACGGCTGACAACGCCAGCGAAACTGCAGCGGCCGTAAGCGCCGCCTGTTTCAGCTTCCGGATGATTCCACTTCTGCTTCCTCGTTTATCTGAAAATACCAGGTTTCCTAATCCAATATTCATATCTGCTGTCCTTTCTTTTCAGAAGAAATAACGCTGCCGCCCAGAACCGGAAAGGAAGTGCCGGACACCTTTTTTCTTTAAAGGATTTCCTTATAGAGTCTCAGCACGTTTTTATAAAATACGGCCTCAATCTCACTGCCTGTAAATCCCTGCTTTTCCATTTCCTCTGCTAACATCTGCATTCCGGAACAGTCCTTCATTTCCACAATGCTTCCAATCCCGTCAAAATCAGTTCCCAGGCCGATGCAGCCGATTCCTCCTGTATTTTTCATATGCTTCATGTGAGCCACCATATCCCGGCAGTAGCTGTGGTCAGGCTCTTTTCCCTCTTCATCCCGATCACGAAGGAAGGACGCGCAGAAATTGATTCCTGCCACCCCTCCACGCTCTCCCAGACTGCGGATCATCTCGTCTGTCAGATTTCTCGGATGAGAAGCAAGGGCGCGGGCATTGGAATGGCTTGCCACAAAGGGCTTTTTCGTATAACGGAATACATCCCAGATTCCTGCATCGTTTAAATGGGAAATATCGATAATCATTCCCAGGCGTTCCATTTCCTGAACAAATTCAATGCCCTTCTCCGTCAGACCGTGCTCTGTATCCGGCAAAAAGCGGGGATAGCTCTCACCCTCATGCAGTTCCATCCGGTTGGGATAACCCAGCTGATTCTGAAAATTCCAGGTCAGAGTCATCATTCTTGCGCCCAGACGGTAAAAATCCCGCAAAAGAGCTGTTTCTCCCAGGCACATACCTCCCTCCTCCAGAGTCAGCATGGCAGACATTCTTCCCTCCGCCATATTTTTTTCCAGATCCTCCCATGTTTTTACAATGCCAATCTGATCCGGATACGCCTCCAGCTCTGTATAGAAGGTATCAACCATTTTCATTGCATAAGCAAAAGGATCCTTCACTTTTTCCAGATGAACAAATAATCCGAAATTCTGAAGCAGATAATCCCCCTTCTTCATTTTCTTCAAATCAATATGAAGGGGATTCTCCAGAATCGACATGGTTCCTCCCTTTAAATGATCTGCCAAAAGTTCTCCAATCGTATCACAGTGCATATCAACTACTTTCATATCCTGCCCTCCGTTTTTCCTGTCCTCTCATTATGCAGAGGAATCATCTGTTTCCCTTTGGAAACTGCTGATTCCTTCTTTATATATTTTCTGCATTATACAGCAGCTTTCAAACAGGTGTCAAGGCAAAACACCCTCTGTTTAATCACTGCGAAGGGCATCAATCGGATTCAGTCCTGCTGCCCGGTTGGCCGGCATATATCCGAACAGCAGGCCAATTCCTACCGATACTCCAAAGGACACCAGCACTGCCGCGGGAGTGGGGGAGGCAGACAGACCGGCAAGCTTTCCCACCGCAGATGTCACAACGCTTCCCAGAATGATTCCGAGGATTCCCCCCAGAGAACTGGTCACTGCCGCTTCTATGACAAACTGCTGCATAATGACACGTTTTCTCGCTCCCAGGGCTTTCCTGATTCCGATTTCTCTTGTTCTCTCTGTCACGGAAACCAGCATGATATTCATTACACCAACTCCGGCTACCAGCAGAGAGATACCGGCAATACCGCCCAGCCCCGCTGATACCATGGCAATCATGGAATTTAACTCATCCAGCATTTCGCTCATTGCAGTTACTGTGTACAGATCTTCATTTTTAAATTTTTCATACAGAAAGCTTTCTATCCGGCTTTTTGCCTCTGTTGCCTGGGATAAATCAGACACAGTGAAAACGTAATTATTGATATTGGAATTTCTTGCCATTTTCACAGCTCTTGTATAAGGCATCCACACAAAATCATCGGTTCCGCCTTCATCCATATCCTCTTCCTGCCGGGCTGCCACACCTACAATCGTAAATGCATGGCCGTTGATTTTCAGCGTTTCTCCATAAGCATTCTCCGCGCTGCCGTACAGCTCATCTGCCACATAAGAACCGATTACACAGACCTTGTGGCGTCCTGTCAGATCCCCGTACTGAAGATTTCTTCCACATTCAAGTTCCCAGTCCTTGGTAGACAGATAGGCTTCGCTGACCCCTGTAATAGAGGTTGAAGTCATAGAATCATTTCCGTGCTTAATGGTTCCGCCAATGCTTACCATCGGTGAAATTTCATCAAACACATCTCCCTGTTCTGTGTAAAACTCATACATTTCCTCGTCGGAAACAGAGCGGGAGGATAAATTGATCATATTCACCGTAATCTGGTTGGTTCCCATGCTGGCAAAGCTGTCTGTCATGTACGACATATAGGCATTTACCAGACTGACCAGGATGATAACCGATGCCACACCGATAATGATTCCCAGCATGGTCAGAAAGGAGCGCATTTTATTGCTCCAGATGCTTTTCATTGCCAGCTTGAATGATTGCAGCATAATCCTTTACATCTCCGTCAAAATTAATTTTTCCATCGTGAATCCTGACCACATGCTTTGCTTCCAGCGCAATGGTATTGTCATGGGTAATCATCACAATCGTGTTTCCTTCTTCGTTCAGCTCCTTTAAAAAATTCAAAACCTCCCGGCTGGTTCGTGAATCAAGAGCGCCCGTGGGCTCATCTGCCAGAATCAGAGAGGGATCCCCGGCCAGGGCGCGGGCAATCGATACCCGCTGCTGCTGGCCTCCGGAAAGCTGATTGGGATAATTTTTCCATTTATCTGCCAGTCCCACTCTCTCCAGGGCCTTCATGGCCCGTTCTTTCCTCTCTTCTCCGTCTTTCTTTGCATATAAAAGCGGAAGCTCCACATTCTCCAGCAGATTTGATTTGGGAAGCAGGTTATACTGCTGAAAAATAAAACCAATCTGCCTGTTGCGGATATCAGCCAGCTGATCATCGCTCATCTGATCCACATCCTCACCTCCCAGCAGGTAACTGCCGGAGGTTGGAACATCCAGGGCGCCGATAATATTCATCAAAGTCGATTTGCCGCTTCCCGACTTCCCTACAATCGCCACAAATTCTCCTTTCATCACATTCAGAGAAATTCCGTCGTTTGCCCTTACTTCCTCCGTTCCCATATGATATATTTTATAAATATCCTTTAATTCAATCAGAGGTTCTTCCATATGCCTTCCTCCATTTATTGATTCCTGTCCTGATTCATCCTGTTTTTTATTCCTGTTTTTTATTTTTATTGATACGTCCTGATTTTCTCAGCGCATTCCGCCGCCCGGACCGCCTGAGGGACCGCCCGCTCTGCCTGCAGGAGCTCCCATTCCGCTGCCTGGGCCACCGCCCATTCCGCCGCCTGGAACTCCCATCATAAATGCGTCCGTACTTTTCGATGACTCATTTACATAAACCTCTTCTCCTTCCGAAAGTCCGCTTACGATCTCCACATAATCATCATTGGTCAGTCCGGTTTCCACCTCCACTGCCCGGAATCCGGCAGGAACACTTCCCGCGGCTTCCTTTACCGTATCGTCCTTCACATAAACGCGATTGCCCCGCATCAGAGAGTCAATGGGAATCATCAAAGCATCCTCTGTCTGATCCAGAAGGATTACCCCGTCCACATTCATTCCCGGAAGCAAATCACCTGTTTCATCCAGAGTCACTGTCACCGGATAATTTGTAACACCGTTGGACTGTACGCTTTCCAGGCTTACATTGGTAACCGTTCCCGCAAAGGTCTGGCCTTCCAGGGCATCTGCTGTTACGGAAACCTTCTGTCCCACCTGAACGCTGCGCACATCCAGCTCATCTACAGACATTTCAAAGGTCAGCTGGGACAGATCATAAATAACTGCCAGGGTCGTGTCACTGCTGCCTGAGTTCCTGCTGATGGTATCGCCTTCCTTTACGCTTTTTGTAATCACCTGACCGGAAATCGGGGCGGTAATTGTATAATTATCGTAGCTTTCCTTTGTGGAATCCACCTTGCTCTGCGCGCTTTCCAGGGATTCCTCCGCCTGGGCCATGGCATCCTGATAGGTATCCAGCAAATCCTCCGCATCCTTCGAGGCGATTCGGAAAATGGGAGTTCCTTCTGTAACATAGTCCCCTTCATGAACCAGCATGGCCTCAACCTCCACACTGGAAGGAAGATCTGCCTTCATCACCAGATCTGTGGCAGCCTCAAAGCTTCCTTCCGCCGTGCAGACCATTCCGTTGATTTCCGCCACTGCGCTGTGGCTGGAGGTCAGCCCTCCCGGATTTGCCGCTTCAATCGTTACATACCGGACAATTCTTCCTCCGTCCAGCACCTCATCCATATTGCTGACAGCTGTTACCACACCGTTTATCTGCTCCTCTGTATCGGTAAGGGTCAGCACTGCCTGGTTTCCGGCTCCAATCGCCGCTGCCTCCTGCGCAAGAAACGGAACACGGATTTTCATAATCTGATCATTGTAAATTGATGCAATATCTGTGTTCTGTCCAACCTGATCCCCGGCCTGAATATTCAATTCCCGAATATACCCTGTTCGTGTGGCTTTATATGTATTTCCGCTGTAATCAGACACAGCCTCATTGTAGTCCTCCTGCGCCTTCTCGTATTTCTTCTGCGCCCGCTCCAGAGAGGTGCTGGCTGATTTCAGCTCTGATTCCATGGAGGAAACATCAATCTGATACAGGATCTGTCCCTCTGTCACCTGATCTCCCTCTTCAAAATCTGCAGAAATAACTTCACCCTCAACCAGGGAGGTGAGGCTGTAGGTATCCTTGGGCGAAATCACGCCGGAGGAGGAAAGCTCTGAGGTAATGGTTCCCTTCGTTACCACTGCCGTTCTCTGCCCTTGTACTCCTTCCGAAGATGTCCGCGCGCTGCGGCTTTTCAACAGCCACAGTCCGAAAACTGCAGCCAGTACGGCTGCGCCGATTATCAGAACCAGAACCCCTTTCTTTTTTGGCCTTCCTTTTTTCGGGGCCTTCTGAATCCCTGTTTCCTGTTCATTTTTTTCTTTCTGTATTATGCTTCTTTCTTTTATCTTTTTGATCCACATCTGTTTTCCGACTCTCCCCTGCTATTCTTCTACATAATCTACAACCGTGTAGGAGGCGTCTCCATCGGCATTTTCTGATTTTTCACAAACCAGGGTTACGGTATCTCCTACACGCAGGGAACCGTAAATAGAAAAGGCAAACTGCATGTCAGAGCTGGTCAGCTTATATTCATCCGACTCTCCTTCCAGAGTAATGGAAGTGGGCGTCATCACATCGCTGGAGCTGTAATAAATGTTTTCCACCGTTCCCCGTACAACGCAGCGTCCGGACTGTACGTCCTCATCTGCCACATAGGCCCAGATGGTTTTTGCCTGCTGATTATAGTAAATTACCACATAATTGCTGGAAATACAGCTTTTCAGTGATTCATAGCTGGAAGCCTCTCCATTGACATAGATACTCGCCTCCTGAACATTAAAGGGAACATAATCTCCCGGCTGACGGCCCTTGGGAATCAGCTTTGGCCCTGTCAGATTGGTGTCTGCCAGTCCCATGGGATTGATTTCTCCATCTGCATTTACCGTACAGCCAAGACTGAGGCCATATACCTGCCCTGTAGTTTTACTCTCTGTTTTTAAAAGATTATAAAACAGATTGATGCAGTCCGTTTTATTGAGAATTTCATCCGGCTGCCGGTCTACCTCCTCATTTAACTCTAATGAATAATACTGGGACATTCTGGAACTGGCTGCATCTCCCGTAAAGTCCTGACTGGTATAGCCCAGCAGAGCCAGGATTCCGCGTACCGCCTCCCTCAGGGTTATGGGCTGATCCGGTTTAAAATTTCCGCCCAGATATCCTGTCATCCAGTTTTCCTCTGCCGCAATCCGGATGCTGGATGCGTAGGAATATTCCTTCGGCACATCTGCGTACACAGAGACCTTGCTGACAGAAGGAAGATAGTCCCGGTAACCGGAAGCCTGCACCAGCATATGAGCAAACTGGGCTCTGGTAACCGGCGTATCCAGCTCCGTACTCACATTTTGAATAATCCCTGCAATTCCTACCACCTTCCGGCGATAATCCTGATTATTGTCTGCGGCCATGGCTGTCAGGCTTAACTGCGAAGCAGCTGCTGTACCGGCTGTCACTGCCGAAAGCCCCCAGGCCCATACCCTCCACAGCTTTTTTCTCATATATAAAACTCCTCTCGTCATTGACTGATATTGTTCATAAAAGAAAATACCAGTGGTTTGTGACCATTTTGTGTTTAAAATTTGAGAAATTTAGCAAAAATCAATTTGAAACAAAAAGCAGGACAGCCTCCCCTTTTCAGGGAACCATCCTGCTTTCCGTAAATCCGTATTCTGTTGTATGCGTAATATCAGATAACGTATAACCGTTCAGCCATAGATCCTCCTGCCCGCTTACAGCGGGCATGGATGAGCTGTTACACTAAAATAGTGAAGCACCATCTCCAGGGCTGTCTGATATCCGGGAATCAGGGAGTCTTCATACACAAATTCCTCCCTTGTGTGAAAGCCCTTTCCCCGGCAGGCTCCAAAGCATACTGCAGGAATCCCCAGAGACAGGGGAATATTGCAGTCTGTTGAGCTGGAACCGGTTCCCGGTTTTACCCCGCAGGCATGAAAAACAGCTTCCTCCACATAGTCAAACATCTGCTGTCTTGCAGCAGCATCTACCTTTCCCTCACAGGGACGAATTCCAATCACCTCTGCCTCTATGGAAACGCCTTTGCTTTGAAACTCCTCAATCAGACCGTAAAATCTGTGTTCCATCTCCTTCAGGCTTTCCCTGCAGTCCGAACGAAATTCACAGGTTATCTCTGCCTGCTGGGCAATGGTATTGACCGAGGTGCCTCCCTGAATCGTGCCCACATTGTAGGTTGTCCGTCCCTCCCGGGGAACCTGAATCTGATAAAGGCCGGTGATAAATTCCGCCAGTCTGGCAATGGCATTCTCCTTCCCGAAATCCAGGTAGGAATGGCCTCCCTCTGCAGTCACCTTTACCCGGTACCGGCAGGAGCCCACAGACCGTGTCACATACCGGTCCAGATACAGATCCAGGGTATAGAAGGCCTGAATCCTCTTTCCGTAGGTATCGCAAATTTTTCGTGAACCTTTCAGATTGCCCAGTCCCTCTTCACAGGAATTGCAGACAAAAATCACGCCTCCCTGCTCCGGTCTGAGCCCCTGCTCTGTCACATAGGCGGCAGCCATCAAAAGAGCCGCCACATTGGCTGTATCGTCTCCCACACCGGGACAGAAGATCTTCCCGTCCTTTACCGTCAGAGGCAATTCTTCCGTGTCAGGAAAAACCACATCCATGTGGGCCATAAAGACTGTTACAGGATTGTCCTCTGTTACTCCAATCGGATAAACCACATTTAAGGCATCATCAATCACCACATTTTGAGCTCCGTGGGCTTCCAGCCAGTCCTTACAGAACCGCGCCCGCTTCTCCTCGTGATGGGAAGGGGCGGGAATCCTGGCCAGAGTCAGCAAAAGCTCCCTGCCCTCCTGCGCATGTTCCTCGATATATGCCAGTTCCTTCTCTGTCAGCATACGTTGCCTCCCTGCCTTTTCCTTTGATTTTATCCCGATTACAGGGTTTCCTCCCGTTCCTCCGGTAATCCTGAAGCACACATTCCCTCAATCAGCTCCCAGATTTCGTCTCTTCCCTGCTTTGTTTCTGCTGAGAAGGGAATCAGAATGTCATCCTTTTCCATGCCCAGCCCCTGACGCAGCACCTTAATCTGCTTTGCCACCTGGCTTCTCTTCAGCTTATCCAGCTTTGTTGCAATAATCACCGGATGATATCCGTTGGCAACAATCCAGTCATACATCATCCGATCATTCTCAGACGGCTCATGGCGAATGTCAATTAAAAGGAACACGCATCTGAGAACAGGTGATTTTCTCAGATACCGCTCAATCATCTTTCCCCATTTTGCCTTGACCTCTACAGATACCTTGGCATAGCCGTAGCCCGGAAGATCCACAAAATACAGCTCGTCATTGATATTATAGAAATTAATAGTCTGTGTTTTTCCCGGCTGGGAAGAGGTTCTCGCCAGAGACTTTCTGTTTAAAAGCCCGTTAATCAGAGAAGATTTTCCCACATTGGACTTGCCTGCAAAGGCAAACTCCGGGCAGGTATTTTCCGGCAGACGGCTGGTAATGCCGCATACGGTTTCCAGTTCAGCTTTTCTGATAATCATTTCCTGTCCTTTCTGTTTATGCCGGTTCTGCCTCTGCAAAGGCTTCCTTCAGCACATCCTCCATCGTTTTCACATAAACAATCGTCAGCCCCTTGGTGATTTCCCTGGACAGCTCCGCAATATCCGGTCTGTTCTTGTCAGGCACCAGCACCTTTTTCATATGGGCCATCTTAGCTGCCAGGATCTTCTCCTTCAGACCGCCGATAGGAAGCACACGGCCCCGCAGGGTGATCTCTCCCGTCATGGCAACCTCAGCCCGTACCTTTCTGTTAATCACTGCAGAAAGCATTGCCGTTGCCATGGTAATTCCGGCAGAGGGACCATCCTTGGGAACAGCTCCCTCGGGAATGTGAATGTGAAGATCATGTTTTTCAAAATAATCATCTGCCACCTGATACTGGGGACAAACGGAACGCACATAAGTCAAAGCTGTCTGGGCAGACTCCTTCATCACATCTCCCATCTGACCGGTCAGCTTCAGATTTCCCTGTCCGGGCATCACATTGACTTCGATCTGAAGGGTATCGCCTCCTACGCTGGTCCATGCCAGTCCGCGGACAATTCCTACCTCATCCTCTTCATTGGCATCCTCAAAGGTTACTCTCTCCTTACCCAGGTACTTTTCCAGACCGGATTCGGTCACGCGGATAACCTTCTTCTTATCCTCCAGAAATTCTCTTGCAGCCTTTCTGCAGATGTCTCCAATCCGGCGCTCCAGATTGCGGACACCGGCCTCTCTGGTGTAATTGTGAATGATCTTTTTTAAGGCGCCGTCTGTCAGAATCAGCTGCTCCTTTGTCAGTCCGTTTCTCTCCAGCTGCTTTCCAACCAGGTAATTTCTGGCAATATGGAATTTTTCGTTTTCCGTATAGCTGTTGATTTCAATCACCTCCATACGGTCTAAGAGCGGACGCGGAATGGTCTGTGTTGTGTTGGCTGTTGCAATAAAAAGAACATTGGACAGATCAATGGGAACCTCCACATAGTGATCCCGGAATTTCACATTCTGCTCTCCGTCCAGCACCTCCAGAAGTGCAGAAAAGGTATCTCCCTTATAGTCGCTGCTGACTTTGTCAATCTCGTCCAGAAGCATCAGCGGATTTGCCACTCCGGCCTGACGCAGCCCGTCTACCATGCGTCCTGGCATAGCGCCTACATAGGTTTTTCTGTGACCGCGGATTTCCGCCTCATCACGGACGCCGCCCAGACTGATGCGGACATACTTTTTCCCCAGCGCTCTTGCCACAGACCGGGCAATGGAGGTTTTTCCTGTTCCCGGCGGTCCTACCAGACAGATAATGGGACTGGTTCCCTTCTTCGTAAGAATCCGCACAGCCAAGTATTCAAGAACCCTTTCTTTTACCTTTTCCAGGCCATAATGATCCTCTTCAAGAATTTCCTCTGCATGCTTTAAATTATTATTATCCCGGGACATTTTATTCCAGGGCAGCTCCAGAAGCGTCTCTATGTAGGTGCGCAGTACGTTGGCCTCCTGGCTTCCTCCCGGCATTCCCTTGAACCGTTCGATTTCCTTCTGAAGCTTTTCCTTCACTTCCTTGTCCGCCTTCAGAGCCTGGAGCTGCTTCTCATACTCATCTGCATCGGAAACCGGATCCTCCCCCAGCTCCTCACGGATGATTTTCATCTGCTCCCGCAGAATATACTCTTTCTGGTTCTGATCAATACTCTGCTTTACTTTTTCCTGAAATTCCCGGCGAATTCTGGAAATCTCTACCTCATTTACCAGGCTGGCAACAATCACCTCATACTGCTCATCCTCATTGGCAGCCTCTAAATACTGCTGGCGAATCCGGTAATCCCAGGGCATTTCGCTTGCCATCTGCATCATCAGGGGAGACAGCTTTTCACAGCGCAGAAGGTTCGGCAAAACCTCTTTTGCAAATTTCGGATGCTGTTTTCCATATTCCTCTGACTTGTCCTTCAGCACCCGGATCATGGCCTCTGAGGTTACATAGTCTTCCTCGCCTTCCAGAACCGGAGACTCTAAAACCTCACCAATCAGAGATGGCTCCTCGCTGTCCAGCTCCAGAAGCTCTGCCCTTACCAGACCTTCTACCATGACTCTGATAATTCCTCCGGGCATTTTTACCAGCTGCTTGATCCGCACAATAGTTCCAATGTGATAGAGCTGATCCAGGGACGGATCTGCATTTTCCGGATCCTTCTGGGTAAAAAGTCCGGCTCTCTGATCGCTGACCATAGCCTTTTCTACCGCCGCTACAGATTTTGCACGGCTGATATCAAAGCTGACTGTCATGCCGGGCAGCACGGTAAGGCCGCGCAGGGCAATTACCGGCATCGTCACGATTATCTGCTGCATATATTTCCTTTTTTCCTTTCAACATTTATAGTTTTCTTCGTTTGCGAAGCGTTTTATCTCATAGGAAGCATTTTCCAGTGATAAAGCAAAATGGGAGCATTACGCCCCCATTTCTCCATTGCTTTCTCAGGCAATCTCGCCTGTTTTATCCTTCTTCAGTCTCTGGGAGAGTGTCTTATGCGGCACAGCCGTATCACGGTATACCAGCTCCGGCTCTCCAGTTCCATCGACCACCTGACGGGTAATGGTACAAATACCAATATTGTTGTTAGACGGAACCTCATACATCAGATCCATCATCACAGACTCCAGAATGGAGCGAAGGCCTCTGGCGCCGGTCTTTCTGGCAACTGCCTGCTTTGCCACCTCTGCCAGGGCATCCCGGGTAAATTCCAGCTTAACATCATCCAGCTCAAACAGCTTCTGATACTGCTTGGTCAGGGCATTCTTCGGCTCAGACAAAATCTGCACCAGAGCATCCTCATCCAGCAGTTCCAGAGAAACTACAACCGGTACACGTCCGATAAATTCCGGAATCAGACCAAATTTTACCAGATCCTGCGGTTCAGCCTGTTTTAAAAGTTCATCAATATCCGTCTTGTTTCTATCTACTACCTCTGCGTTAAAGCCAATGGAGCCTGCACTGAGCCGGCTTTCTACAATCTTCTCCAGACCGTCAAAGGCTCCGCCGCAAATAAAGAGAATATTGGTGGTATCAATCTGCAAAAGCTCCTGATGGGGATGCTTTCTGCCTCCCTGGGGAGGAACACTGGCAACGGTTCCTTCCAGAATCTTTAAAAGAGCCTGCTGTACCCCTTCTCCGGACACATCTCTCGTAATGGATACATTTTCGGATTTTTTCGTAATCTTATCAATCTCGTCAATGTAAATAATCCCGTACTCTGCACGGTGAATATCTCCGTCTGCCGCCTGAATCAGCTTCAAAAGAATATTTTCCACATCCTCGCCTACATATCCGGCTTCTGTCAGAGCAGTCGCATCTGCAATGGCAAAGGGGACGTTGAGAACCTTTGCCAGAGTCTGTGCCAGGTAGGTCTTTCCGGAACCGGTCGGTCCCAGCAGCAGAATATTACTCTTTTGGATATCCACTTCCATGTCTTTTGCGGAGGTAATCCGCTTGTAGTGATTATAAACAGCTACAGAAAGGGCTTTCTTTGCCGCATCCTGGCCAATCACATATTCATCAAGAAATGCCTTGATCTCCTTTGGCTTGAGAAGGTTGATCTCCCCCAGATCCACTTCCTCATTATCATCCATTTCCTCTTCCAGAATCTCTGCACAAAGGTCAATGCACTCGTCACAGATAAATACGTTATTATTCCCTGCAATCAGCTTTTTTACCTGTTCCTGGGGTTTCCCGCAAAAAGAACATCTGACTCTGTCCTCAGGTCTGTTCGGCATATTGGCACACCTCTATCCTTTCCTAGTGTTTTTCAATCACCCGGTCAATCAAACCGTACTTCATAGCCTCCTCGGCAGTCATGTAATTATCGCGCTCCGTATCGCGGCAGATAACCTCGTATGGCTGACCGGTGTTGGCAGCCAGAATCTCATTTAATTTTTTTCTGGTCTGCAGGATTTTTTCAGCTACAATCTGAATCTCTGTAGCCTGGCCCTGTGCGCCGCCGGACGGCTGGTGAATCATCACCTCTGCATTAGGCAGGGCAAAACGCTTGCCCTTTGCACCGCCTGCCAGAAGGAATGCTCCCATGCTGGCAGCCATGCCGATGCAGACCGTAGACACATCGCACTTAATGTAGTTCATGGTATCGTAAATTGCCATACCGGCAGTTACAGAACCGCCGGGGCTGTTAATATATAAGTTAATATCCTTGCCCGGATCCTCAGACTCCAGGAACAGAAGCTGTGCTACTACCAGACTGGCAGAAACATCATTGACTTCTTCTCCAAGGAAAATAATTCTCTCTTTTAATAAACGGGAATAAATATCGTAAGAACGTTCTCCTCTGCTGGTTGACTCAATCACATAAGGTACTAATGCCATGGTCAAATCCTCCTGTTCTTTCTTTCTGCAAATTCCGTGAAAAAGAATGTGCTCAGGCACATTCCCCTGTCGGAGCGCTGCCGCGTCATCAGCCTTTTCCTCTGGTCCGCAGTGCGCATCCTCGCGGAGCATATCTGTATCACAGGACGCAATTCCTGTGATAAAAATCCTGATACAGATACAGGTTTCCGGCTGTACCGGAAACCCGCCTCTGTCGTTTGAAATATCTTAATTAAACCAGATTAGCCTCTGCTACCAGGAAGTCTACTGCCTCCTGAACAGCCATATCCTCTTTCATCTGAGCGATACCGGCTTCGCCCATAATGCTTCTTACCTTGTCAGCTTCCATCTTGTAGGTCTCTGCCATCTTAGCGATCTCAGCGTCTACAGCCTCATCAGATACCTGAATGTTCTCAGCTGCAACAACAGCCTCAAGAACAAGACGGGTACGGATTCTCTTCTCAGCCTGCGGACGGGACTGCTCCTGCAGCTTCTCGATGGTCATGCCGGTGAACTGCATATACTGCTCCAGAGAAATACCCTGGCTCTGCATTCTGCGCGCATAGTCATTGATCATCTCACGAACCTGCTCGTCGATCATAGCATCCGGAATCTCCATGGCTGCATTCTCAACAACCTTCTCTACTACGTTGTTCTCGTTCTCGGTAGTAGCCTGCTGCTGCTTTGTCTCTGCAAGTTTTGCCCGGATATCGGATTTATATTCATCCATGGTCTCAAACTCGGAAACCTCGCCTGCGAACTCATCGTTCAGCTCCGGCAGCTCCTTGGTCTTGATCTCGTGGATCTTTACCTTAAATACAGCCGGCTTTCCTGCCAGCTCTGCTGCATGATACTCAGCCGGGAAGGTTACATTCACTTCTACCTCGTCACCGATGTTCTTGCCGATCAGCTGCTCTTCGAAGGTATCGATGAAGGAGTGAGAGCCGATTACCAGCGGATAAGCCTCAGACTTGCCGCCCTCGAAAGGCTGTCCGTCTACAAATCCCTCAAAGTCGATTACGGTATGGTCGCCGTCCTCAACTGCACGATCCTCAACATTTACCATTCTGGAGTTCTGATCCTGAACCTTCTTTAACTCAGCCTCAACGTCAGCATCTGTTACTTCCGGTTTTGCCTTTTCCACTTCAACACCCTTGTACTCGCCCAGGGTTACTTCCGGCTTAACTGCTACCAGAGCTGTGTAGATAAAGGTTTTGCCTTTCTCGATCTGCTCAATTCCAATCTCCGGTCTGGAAACGATATCCAGTCCGCTCTCCTTAACAGCGTCTGCATAGGTGGAATCCAGCAGTGTATCAATAGCGTCATCGTAAAGAACACCGACACCATACATCTTCTCAACCATTGCCTGGGGAGCTTTTCCCTTACGGAAGCCAGGAATGCTGAACTTGTTCTTATTCTTCTGGAAAGAAGTTTTAAGAGCTGCCTCGAACTGCTCTGCCGGTACTTCTACGGTTAATTTCGCCATGTTCTTTTCTAACTTTTCTACTTGTAAACTCATTTCAAGTTTCCTCCTTACATCTATGTATGGTCGTCACGGCAGGGCGCCACACTTCAAGATAGCATTATATCATAGTCTTTTCTTAATTACCAGTCCTATTTTTCGTATAATTCCAGTATTTTTCCTGACTTTTGGCCGAAAAAACACATTTTCTCCTCCGATCCCTTTCTTTTTTATCCTGTTTCCGCTATAATCTGGTATCATCAAAGCAAATGGAGGGATTATTTTTGGAAATCGAACGAAAATACCTGGTATCTGAGCCGCCCGCGGATTATCTTTCCTGGGACTGCCGATTCATCGAACAGGCCTATCTCTGCACGGATCCTGTAGTCCGGGTGCGAAGGGACGGCGATGAATACTATATGACCTACAAATCCAAAGGACTTCTTGCCCGGGAGGAGTACAATCTTCCCTTAAACCAGGAAGCCTATCACCACCTGCTTGCCAAGGCCGACGGCATTGTCCTGACGAAAAAACGCTACAAAAAGAAGCTGGAAGGAAGCGGACTGCAGGTGGAACTGGATGTGTTCTCCGGCACATATGAGGGACTTATGCTGGCTGAAGTGGAATTTTCCTCTGTGGAGGAAGCCAATGCCTTTACCCCGCCCTCCTGGTTTGGACGTGATGTGACCTTTTCCGGAGAATATCAGAACAGCCGGTTAAGCAAAGGAATCCCCCGGAAGCGCTGAACGCCCGGGGGATTTCTTAATGTACTGCCTGAAAAATACCAATCACCACAACCAAAACCAGAAGGATGATACATCCGGCAATAAAACGATCCAGATATTTCAAAGGTATATGGCGAAAATTCTCATACAATTTGTTTACCTGCTGAGGCTGTTCTTCCAGAACAGTTTCTTTATCAGAGACTGCATCAGTCCGGGACACAGCCTCTGTTTTTTCCTGTAAATTTTCTTCCATTCTGTCAATCACACCAGTCTATTATTTCTTTGCAAGATATTTCCGCAGGTCGAGTGCAACCGCAACAATGATTACAAGACCCTGTGCAATATAGGTGTATGCCGGATCCACGCCCAGGAACTGGAGACAAATCTTCAGGATCTCAAATACCAGTACGCCGACCAGAATACCGCCGACACTACCAACACCACCATTTGCAGATACACCGCCGATGGTACATGCAGCAATTGCTTCCAGCTCATAGCCCATACCTGTTGCTGTAGAAGCGCCGCCTGCCTTTGCACCTACCAGGAAGCCTGCCAGAGCATACATGCAGCCTGCCAGTACATAAATACGAATCAGGGAAGCCGTTACATTTACACCTGCTACCTGTGCAGCACTTTCGTTGCCGCCGATTGCGTACATATATTTACCATGACGGGTCTTATTGTATAAGAACCAGAAAAAAGCACCTACTACAATAGCGAAAATCAGCAGATAAGGAATCGGTCCTACTGAGCCGCTTGCAACCTTCAGGTAACTCTTCTTGTATCCGCCCATCGGCTGGTTATCGGTAATCAGGGAGCAGAGACCGTAAATAATTGTCTGCATACCCAGAGTAGCGATAAACGGAGGAACCTTCAGCATGGCAATAACAACACCGTTGATGGCGCCAAATCCGCCCATGACTGCCATAACAATAATAAGGGCAACCGGCCACGGAATATCAGGCATCCACGGGAACATGCGGGCTGCGTAATCCATGCTCTGCAGCATCATAGCAGAAAGACATGCTGCCAGACCAACTGCACGACCTGCAGACAGGTCAGTACCCTTGGTAATCAGACATCCGGATACGCCGCAGGCAATGATGAAACGCGGGGATACGTTTACAACCAGGTTTTTAAAGTTATTTACCGTAAAAAAGTTTTTTGTAACTGCACCGGTAAAAGCTGCCAGAATACAGATCAGAATAATGATCGCATTATTTGACAGAAATTTTTTTATATCAAATGATTTTTGCATAATAATGTCTCCTCCTTATTCAAACTTGGTAGCCAGCGCCATGATATTTTCCTGATTTGCCTTATCACCGTCAATAAATCCGGTTACCCGACCGTCACACATTACCATAACCCGGTCAGACATACCAATCAGTTCAGACATTTCAGAAGAAATCATAATAATGCTCTTACCCTGTTTTGCCATCTCAGCAATAATACAGTAAATCTCATACTTGGCACCTACATCGATACCTCGTGTGGGCTCGTCCATGATAAAAACATCCGGATCATTTGCCAGCCAGCGGCTGATCAGCACCTTCTGCTGGTTACCGCCGGAAAGAGATTGAATCTGAGTTTTAGATGACGGTGTTTTAATGGAAAGCTTTGCCACATTATCCTGAACCAGCTTTTCAATTTTTGCGTCATCCAGCATCACTCCGCCAATCAGATACTGATTCAGAGATGAAATGGAAACATTATCCGCTATCGAAAGAACTCCGAGAATACCGGTTGCCCGGCGATCCTCCGTCAGCATAGCGATACCGTTATTGATGGCATCCTTTGGCTGATTAATCACAAGTTCTTTTCCCTTATATGTAATTTTACCAGTGGTATGGCTGCGAAGACCAAAAAGTCCTTCCATCAGCTCTGTACGCTGGGCGCCTACCAGACCGGCTACACCAAGAATCTCGCCTTTGCGCAGCTCAAAGCTGGCATGACGGAAGCTCTTGGGATTAATGGATGTAAAGTCTTCCACCTTGAAAATAACCTCACCCGGTGTATTGCTACGGGTCGGATACAGGTCAGAAAGCTCACGTCCTACCATTTTCGTAATAATAAAATCAGTTGTTAAATTCTTCGCTTCCCAGGTTCCGATATACTGACCATCCCGCATGATTGTAACATCATCACTGATTCGCAGGATTTCGTCCATTTTATGGCTGATATAAACCATGCTGACGCCCTTGTCGCGAAGCTCATTGATAATTGTAAACAGCGCCTCTACCTCTGCCGCAGTCAGGGAAGAGGTCGGCTCATCTAATATAAGTACTTTACAGTCTGCAGAAACCGCCTTGGCAATTTCCACCAGCTGCATCTGCGATACAGAAAGGCTTCCAAGTTTTGCTCTGGGATCAAAGTTCAGATGAACCTCCTCCAGCACCTTTGCTGCATCTGCGTACATTTTTTCATGATCCACCACAGTAATCGGACCAATCTTTTTGGTAGGATACCGTCCTACGAAAATATTTTCTCCGATACTTCTTTCCGGAATCGGCTGCAGCTCCTGATGAACCATAGCAATTCCGCGGTTAAGAGCATCCAGCGGCCCTTTAATCTGTACCTTTTCTCCCTCGTAAATGACTTCCCCTTCGTCCATGTGGTAGATTCCAAACATGCACTTCATCAGGGTGGATTTTCCGGCACCATTTTCTCCCATCAGAGCATGTACCGTTCCCGGACGCAGCTGAAGCTGCGCGCCATCCAACGCCTTTACGCCTGGAAATGTCTTTACGACATTATGCATTTCCAAACGATAATCTGACAATTTGCTGACCCCCTTTGTTTATTCTGTTTCCATCTGCCTCCATTCTGATCGGCAAAGAAAATTTTACAGCAAAGTACCCGTTCCCAACTGCAAATTCTGCTATCTCTTTAAAAAGGGTGTGTGCACCATACGCACACACACCCTGTCTCATATCTTTTTTACACAGCTTACTGGAAATCAGCTACGTTCTCCGGAGTAACCTTTACGTAGTCTACGTAAATGGACTGTTCGCCGGATGCATAGGTCTTTCCGCCCAGAAGAGCTTCCATAGCCTCTACAGCGCCCTCAGCCTGGCCGTTTGCATCATTTAAAACAGTACCGGTCATGTTGCCTGCTGCAACCTCGTTCAGAGCTGCGTCCAGAGCATCAACACCTACCAGGTAGATATCTTCGTTTACAGTTCTGCCTGCTGCCTGAATAGCCTGCAGTGCACCAATAGCCATATCGTCGTTGTTACAGAAAACAACTTCGATCTCATCACCAAATTTAGCAAGGTCGTTCTGTGCGATTTCCTGGCCCTTGTTACGATCCCAGTCACCACGCTGCAGGTCAAGCTGCTCAACTTCCATACCTGCGTCAGTCAGAGCCTTTACAGAGAACTCGGTACGATACTGAGCATCTACGTTCTCCGGGTCACCCTGAATCATAATGTAAGAAATCTTGCCGTCACCATTGATATCGCCCTTGGTCTCGGTATCCAGAATCAGCTCACCCTGCATGGTACCGGACTGACGTGCGTCACATCCAACATAAACCAGCTTCTCATAAGCAGACATCTGCTCAGCGGTCGGCTCACGGTTAATCAGAACAGTCGGGATATCTGCATCCTTAACAGTAGCGATAATCTGATCTGCTGCAGAAGTCATAACCGGGTTGATAATCAGAGCATCAACGCCCTGTGCAATAAAGTTGTTGATCTGGTTGTTCTGCTCAGCCTGGTCATTCTTACCATCCATGAAAGTTACGGTATAGCCCTTGCCTTCCAGAATCTCCTGAAGTGCATTCCGGTATGTGGTCATGAAAGCGTCATCAAATTTATAAATGCAGACACCGATGTTTCCACCAGCTGCTACGCTCTCTTCTGCTGCAGCTGCAGTAGTCTCAGCTTCTTTTGCTGCCTCTGTTGCTGCCTCTGTTGCTGCTGCAGTGGTCTCGGCTGCTGCCGGTGCTGCAGCAGTCTCAGCTTCCTTGCCGCCGCCACATGCTGTCAGGGACACTGCCATTGTAGACGCCATTGCCAATGCCATAACTTTTCTTGTTAATTTCATTGTAATTACCTCCCTTTACATTCGCGTGTTCTGTTTCGCGTAATCTGTCGGTTTTCGTCATTTTGTCCCACCGACATATTTATTATAACTCTTTTTTGTAATATTTTCTATAATTTTTCTTCGGAGTATTATAAATTTTTTTCGCTTTTTCTAATTTTCCTGTCCGATTTCGACAATTTTCTGGGGACCTCGATAATATTTCCCCTCTTCCAGTTCCTTCTGCAGCTCCTCTCGGACAGGCTGCCCCATGGCCTTGTCCGCCGCAATGGAAAAAATCGCCCAGGCAAACTTTTCTTTATCACTGGAAACTGTTCCCAGCATTTTTCCGCTTTCCACTGCTTCGATTCCCGGAATCGTACCGTCAATTCCCACTACCTGAATGTCCTTGGCACCCATTCTCTCCATGGCGTCAATGGCTCCCAGAGCCATATCGTCATTGTTGCTGATCACCAGCTCAATCTGATCCGGATACGCCTCCAGCCACTGCTCCATCAAAGCGGAGGCCTGGCTTCTCTCCCAGTTGGCAATTCCGCCGGTCAGCTTTTCCACAGGAACCCCGTGATCCTTCAGGGTCCGAATGGCCCACTCTGTACGGATTACCGCATCCTGGTGGCTGCTTTCCCCTTCCAGAAGCACATAGCTGACAACGCCGTCTCCATTCCGATCCAGAAGTCTGGGATTTTTTTTGTACTGTTCCACCAGAATGGTTCCCTGAAGCACCGCGGATTCCTTTGCATCGATTCCGATATAGTACAGCTGATCCCAGCGATCCATGTCCTCCTCCACCGGCTGTCTGTTAAAAAACACAACCGGAACCTGGGCAGCCATAGCCTTGTCAATCACCACTGCCGCGTTGGTTCTGTCTACAGGATTGATGCAGACCACATCGCACCCTAAAGAAATAAAGCGCTCTACCTGATTGTTCTGGGTATTCTGATTTCCCTTGGCATCCTGAATATCCAGAGTTACCCGGATTCCGGTCTGCTGTTCGTAGCTTTTCGCCTGCTTTTCCAGCTCGCTCCGGATGTTGTTGATAAAAGTATCATCTCCCCGGTACAGACTGACCCCGATGCGGATGGAGTTCTTTTCTTCCTCTGTTTTTCCCATTTGACAGCCGCCAAGAAATATCCCGCAGCAAAGGAACAGGCAAACAGCCAGCAGTTTCTTTTTCCCCTTCATAATTCTACTCTCCTTTTCCTGCTACTCAATCGGATACAGCATTTTTTCAAATTCCGCTGTTCTCAAATCCTTCCGTTCAATATAATAGCTTTCCTGAGGACGGATTTTGATTCTGCATCGTCCGTTTTTTGCTGCTTCTACTGCGCTTGCCACGCTTAGATAGCCAATTCCGAAATCATCTGTTACGCAAAGTCCGTCTATGGTTCCCCGATCCAGGGCATTTAAAACCGCCAGACTGGTTCCTCTTCCATACAGTCCGTCTGCATAAGCCTGAAGGCGGATGCTGTCTTCAAATATTTCGGCCAGGCCAAGAATGCTTTCCTGATCCAGGGCCACAAATACCATGCTCTGCCATTTCATCTGAAACACCCGTCCTAACAGAGCCTGATAATTCTCCTCCTCCGATTTTTCGTACAGAAGCACCTCTCTTCCGGAAGGCTCCAGAACCTGCCGGAGCCCCTCTTCAAATTTTACAGAAGCAAAGGTTCTTCCCGCTTCTCCCACCAGGCAGACAGGAACCCGCTTTTCGTGGGAAACTGTAATCTGTTCTGCCAGCTGTTTTCCCATCTCCACATAATCCGGCGCTGCCACACAGGCTGCGGAGGATGTTTCCAGACGGGAATTCAGAAGAATCACAGGAATATTCAGACGGCTTCCTGCAATATCCTTTTCCAGCTTTTCCCCGTTAACCGGTGATACAATCAGGGCTTTCGCGCCGTCCTGCTGTTCCCTTTCCATCAAAGCCCGCTGCTGCTCCAGATCATTTTTATCGTAAAGTGTAATAAAACTGACATCTGCATTCAGTTCCGATGCAGCAAGCTCCATGCCCTTTCTGAAATTCACATAATCTGCATCATCCGAATCCTCTATTACAACGGAAATCGGAAAAATCTCATTTTTCTTTTCTTTAATAATCAAATCCGTAGAAGATGCCAGAAACAGAAAAACCAGCAGGACCACATAAAGAAACCATACTATTTTTCCTTTTTTTGTATTCATTGCCTCTCCTTTTTCAGAATCTCTTCATAGGGTACTGCCGGTAAATGAATGCGTATCGTTGTTCCCTCATCCGGCTCTGAAAGAATAGACAGACCGTACTCTTTTCCAAAATACAGCCGGATTCTCTCATTCACATTTTTCACTCCGATTCCGGAACCCTTTCCCGTACTGCTGTGAACCGGCGCTTTGTCGCTTAAAAGAGACTCTGCCTGCTCCTGAGGCATTCCCAGGCCGTTATCCCGGATTGTAAACCACAGGTCCCCGCCTTCCAGACGGGTCTGTATCAGGATTTCTCCGTCTCCGTCCATAAACTCCATTCCGTGATAAATGGCATTTTCCACCAGAGGCTGCAGCATCAGCTTCAGACTGGCCAGATTCAGTGATTCCGGATCCGCATCGATTTCATATTCAAACTTGTTTTTAAACCGCATCTGCTGAATCATCAGATAATTGCGCACATGCTCCAGTTCATCCCGGACTGTAATAATACTTTTTCCCTTGCTTAAACTGATGCGGAAAAAACGGGCCAGCGCCGTGACAATCTTTACTGCCTCGGCCTTTTGTTCGTTTTCAATCATCCAGACAATAATATCCAGCGTATTATAGAGAAAATGCGGGTTAATCTGTGACTGGAGTGTATCGAATTCACTTTTCCGTTTTGACTCATGCTCCGCTACAATATCATCCATCAGTTTTTGAATCCGCGCCGCCATATCGCCGATAGACCGGCCCAGATGCTGAATCTCATAGGAGCCTCCTGTATAAATCCGGGCATCCAGCTTTCCTGCCTCCAGCTCTCCCACTGATTCCTCCAGCTTCTGAATGGGAATCGTAATCCTGTTGGAAATATAGGCATTGATAAGGGTAAGAATAAACAGGAAAAAGGCGCTTACAAAGGCTACAAACAAATTCGTTTTTATATTGTTTAAAGAAAATCCCTGCTCAGGGGTTACTCCTATCAGCTTCCATCCTGTGTAGCCTACGGATTTCACCGTAATCTCGCGTACCTCTCCCTGATACTCCTCCCGGTAGCTTCCGTCCCGGTATACGGCTGCCTGCTGAAGATTTTCCTCCGCCAGCCCGGCATCAATCAGCTGCATTTTCGGATGGTAAATCAGCTGTCCGTCACTGCTGACCATATACAGATATCCCTCATTTCCCAGGGTCACATTATCAAGAAGCTGCTTTAAGCTGGCATAGGTAATGTCAATCAGCAATACGCCCTGCTCCGTGGAGGTTCCGTCTGTAATCTCCACAGCCCTGGTCAGGGAAATCACCCACCGGTACTGTTTTTCATTGTTGTCAAAAATATACTGGACATGAGGCTTGGTAAAATGCATATTGTCCGGCCGTTCCAGAGTGGCAGAAAACCACTGCTCCTGCGTCATATCCAGACCTGTTTTCAGTCTGGCTGCCGGCACCGCCTCAATCAGCCTTCCATCTTTAGAAAGAAGGGCAATATTGGAAATATCGTCCTTATTGTTGTCATACAAAAGTGTAAGCTCACTGCTCACTGTTCCGGAAGACAGATCTGCATTTTTTATTACTCCGTAATAAAGGGAATCCGACAGCTTCATAATCGTCCGCAGGTATGCATCCACAGAACGGTTTACCTGACTTAAAAGCACCTGATTTTCATTTCTCACCGTCTCCTTCAGCTGTCCGGAAAGACGGACATAAAGAGACATTCCGGTAAGAAGAATAATTACCAGAGCGCTGACTGTAAAATAGACAAATATAGTGTATCGGATACTCCCCCTGGAAAAAAACTCTTTTTTCTGCGGCTGTTCCATAATTCCCCCTTCTCTTCTCCAGGCTTTTTCCTTCAGACGTTCTAATGCTGGCTTCCCCGAAACTTGGTGGGAGATATGCCAAACCGTTTTTTAAACACATAACTGAAATAATTCTGCTCCTGATATCCCACCTTCTGGGCGATCACATAGGTCTTATCATCTGTGGTATTTAACAGCTCCACTGCCTTGTCGAGACGCACCTCTGTCAGATAGGCAATATAAGTCTGTCCCGTTTCCCTTTTGAATACTGTGGAAAAATAAGCCGGGCTCATGTGCAGCTGACGGCACATCACATCTACAGAAAGCTCCGGATCCTGATAGTGATCCAGAATATACTGCTTTGCCTCCAGAATCACCTTTTTGGCCGTCTTATCTCTCTCCCGGTTCATAGCCTCATTCATCCGGCATCCCACCTCTGTAATTACAGAAGCAAATTCCTCCGGCTTCATGTTGCCGTAAATCACCTTTCCATACATTTCATCGGTTCCGAACATGGCGCCCAAATCCAGATCCTGCTGCTGCATCAGCCGGATCAGACAGTTGATAATCGACATCTGATATACCTGCTGCTGGCGCATATGTACCCTTGCGCTCTCCATGCGGGAGGCAAAGCTTCTGGCTGCCGCCTCAATCTTTTCCCTGGTTCCAAATTTCACTGCCGCAATCAGATCCGCCTCATCCCTGGTTTCCAGCTGCAGCTTTCCCCGGCTGACCGGTTCCATGTCGTTGATGTAAATGATATTTCCTGTTCCCACGATTTCCTGATAGCCCAGGGCATCCACCGCTGACTGATAAGCAGCCGGAAGCTGTTCCAGATCCATGCAGAAATATCCGATTCCAATGGTAACTGTCACCTGAAGAATCCGCTTGATCTCCTTGCAGATATCCCCCAGAAGGTCAATCAGCGAGGTCTGCTTCTTCTCTCCGTCCACTGCCGCAATCAGTGTAATTCCAACAGCTGAGTTAAATGCCGTAAACCTGCAGTAATCCTTCAGATTGTCCTCCAGCAGACTCTTTACGGAAATGGGAATGAGTTCTTTTTCCTGATGGAGAGTAAGGCCGGTTTCCTCCGCGGTTTCATTCTCCACATTGATCACTGCAGTCAGCCATTTTTCCGCCCCTAAAATATCAATTTTGTATTCCTCCAGCTTCTGCCGGATATCCTCTGCAGGCATATTGCCTCTTACCATATCGTTTAAAAACAGCTCTCTGAGAATGGGGAGACTGTTTAAATAGCTTTCCCGGAGTCTGTCCACATCACGCCGCTGTTCGATTTCCTGATCCAGGTTTTCCCGGACTCTATTTAAGATCTGAGTCAGCTCCTCCACATTTACCGGCTTTAAAATATACTCTGTTACATTCAGCTTGATTGCCTGCTGCGCGTACTCAAAATCATCGAAGCCGGAAAAAATCAAAACCTTTACAGAAGGATATTTCTGCCGGATCCAGGAGGTCAGTGTCAAACCGTCCATATACGGCATCCGGATATCCGTCATAACCACATCCGGCTCCAGCTGCTCGATTTTTTCCAGGGCGTCCTGCCCGTTTTCTGCATCCCCCACTACCTGGAATCCCAGGGTTTCCCAGTCAATTTTACGGATAATGCCCTTGCGCACCTCTTCCTCATCATCTACCAGGATAATACGATATAAATTCATAGACACCCTTCTCCCTTCCGGCTGTTTTTCAGCCCGTCTGCCCTTCCTTCTCCAGTTCCTTCAGCACCTTTAAAAGACGGCTGTTTTCTTCTCTGCCCCGAATACAGATTCTGTAATATCCGGGACCCAGTCCGGAAAAATTCCGGCAGTCACGAATCAGTATTTTCCGCTGTCTGCACTGTTCCCAGAGACCGCTTTCCTGTCCCCGCGAATCGTAAAACAGAAGAAAATTCACCATGGAATCAAATACCCGGTATCCCAGCTCCTCCAGTCCCTTTTTTAAAAACGGACGTTCCTCCCGAAGAAGCCTTCTTGTTTGTTCCAGATACGTCTCCGGAACAGAAAGAGCTGCCACCCCTGCCTCCTGGGCAGGAAGAGACACACTCCACGGCTGCCGGAGAGACGCCATTTTTTTTAAAAGCCCCGGATCCGAACAGACAGCAAAGCCCAGACGCAGCCCGGCCATGGAATAGGTCTTTGTAAAGGCCCGAAGAATCATCAGATTGGGATACCTCTCTGCCCGGCCTGTCATGGTCACCCGCCGGGGATTCTCCAGAAATTCGCAGAAGCACTCGTCCAGTATCAGACGCACCCTGTTCTTCAGACAGAAAGCTGCCAGCTTCTCCACCTGCTCTCTTTCCACTGCAATCCCTGACGGGTTGTTGGGATTGCAGAAAAATACCATATCCACCTTTTTTCCGGAGGCATCTGCTATAAACTCTGTCATCCTGTCCACATCAGGAACAAAGCCTTCCTCCTCCTTCAGCGGAAAAGAAAGAACCTGGCAGTCAAATGCCCGCAGAGCCTGCTCATACTCAGAAAATGACGGGGAAAGCACCAGGGCCTTTTTCGGCCTCTCTGCAAGAACTGCCTGAAAAATCAAATCCGCAGCCCCGTTTCCGCATAAAATCATTTCCGGCCGGAGCTGGAATTTTTCTGCAATCGCCTCCGTCAGCTGCTGACACAAAGGATCCGGATACCGCTCCCACCCCTCAGCTCCATTTTTTACGGCCTCTCCTACTTCCTTTGGCATTCCCAGAGGATTTAAATTTATGGAAAAATCACAGTCCACAGAATTCCGGTAACAGTCACCTCCATGTTCCCCGGCCGGGGCTTCCCGAAACGCTGATTTTGTATTGTATTCTGATGTCATCATTTCCTCCAAGCAATTTTTTCTACAGGACAGCCAGAAAAACTGCTGCTGCCGTACCTGCCGCCAAAGCTGCCGCAGATGCTGTATACATAAGACGGGAAGCTCTCCGGATGTCCTCTGCCTCAACCGGACGTTTTCCGTCGCCAATTACAGGCTTTTTATGAAGCACCCCGAAATACCAGGCATCACCGGCCAGCTGCACTCCCAGAGCCCCGGCGCAGGCGGCCTCCGGCTGAGCCGAGTTGGGGCTTTTATGGCATCTTCGATCCCGTCTCCAGATTCTCCACGCCTCTTTTCCATTCATTCCCGGAAGCATCCAGGCTGCCAGAATGAAAAAAAGAGCAGTCTGTCTGGCCGGTATCCAGTTCACTGCATCATCTGTATAAGCTGCCGCTCTTCCAAAATACAGATAACGTTCATTTTTATAACCGACCATGGAATCCATGGTATTCACTGCCTTGTAAAAGAAGCCGCCCAGAGGCCCCAGCACCAGCATCCACAGCAAAGGAGCGATTACTCCGTCCGAAGCATTTTCCGCCACCGTTTCTACTGCTGCTTTGGCAATTCCCTCTTCTGTCAGCCGTTTTGTATCACGTCCCACAATCATGGAAACCGCCTGTCTGGCTCCCTCTGTATCTCCCTGCTCCAGAAAAACCCGAACTTTTCCGCTTTCCTTCTCCAGTGACCGGGCCGCCAGAAGCTGGCCGCACATGACGCACATAACCAGGAAGCGCACCAGCGGATGGATCTGCCCGGCCGCCCATAAAACCAGGGCAGCCGCTCCCACAGATATTCCTGCTGTTAAAAACACCAGCACTGCTCCTGCTGCCAGCTCTCCCTGCTTCGTCCGGGGAAAAATCCGCCGGAGCTGCTTTTCCAGAACCCCAATCAGCCAGCCGATGCTTCTCACCGGATGCCACCAGTCCTGAGGATCTCCAATCAGAAAATCCAGTACGAATCCGCCCCACAGTGCTAAAATATGTTCCATTGCTTCTTTCTCCACTTCTTATTCCTTGATTCTTACAGGGATCCCGCACTGAATCCGCCAGACCTCCCGGGCTGCTTCTGCCAGTTTCTGTCCGGCACGTCCCACATCCTCTCTGTAGTCCCGATCCTCCCTTGTCAGAGGAACAATCCCGCAGCCAACCTCGTCCATGGTAATCAGCCGCGGTTTTGCCTTCAGCACCTGACAGAGAAATTCCTCTGTCTTCTTCTCTGCCTCCTCTGTCTCCTGAAGCTGACGGATAAAGCCATGAAAATTAATCAAAAACGGCTTTTCCAGCGCCCTCTGCCAGGGTTCGTCTCCACGGCACACAAGCTGCTCCCAGTCCTCCTCTTTGGCCGTTTGCTGCCCGGCCAGCTTTTTTGCAAATTCCTCTTTGCCCTGAAAGCTGCCTCCAATAATGAAAATCATCTCTCTGTCCCTGCCTTTTCCTGTTTTATCCTGCCAGAGCCGCTGCTCCTATCATCAAAAGCTCCGCCGTCTGAAGAAAATATCCGGCCAGATCCCCTGTGATTCCGCCGAATTCCCTGAGAGCCATCCTGCGGTACCAGAAAAATGCCGCTGCCGCCCCTGCCGCTGCCGCAAGCGCCATCAAAGCTCCTCCGGTCAGCCATATCCACACAAAGCCGCCTGCAAACCAGCAAAGCAAAGTTCTGGAAACAATTGCGGGCGCCTGGCTGGCCCCTTTTGCAAAGGCGGTAACAAGCCCGTCTTTTTTTGCCTTGGGAAATATTACAACAGAGTAGCCGCTTAATGCTCTTGACATTACAAAAATACCTGCTATGCCCGGAAATGCCTCCGGTCTCAATTCAGAAAAAGCCGCTGCATAAAAAAGAAGATAGACACTGCAGCCTGCAATAGCAAACGCTCCCGCGTGAGGATCTTTTAAAATTTCCAGTTTTCTTTCTCTGCTCTGGTGGGAACTCCTTGCATCTACCGTATCAAGAAATCCATCCATATGAATTCCCCCGGTAATCAGAAGAGGCAGAGCTGTTTCCACACAAATGCGGGACAACTCTCCCATTCCCGAAAGGCAGGACAAATACCAGAATGCCGCCACTGCAGCTCCGACTGCAATCCCGACTGCAGGAAAAAAGCAGAGGGCATATTTCATTCCCCTTTCCGTCCACTCAACCATAGGCATGGGAATTCTGGAATACATGGAAAATGCAATTACAAGGCTTTCTGCCAGCCCGCCTGTTTTCCCCTTTTCTCTCTGTTCACTCATATCTGTCTCATTCCTCTTTTTTCTTTTCCCTCTGCTCTGTTTTCCACACAACGGGAATTCCAAACACAACCTCCGTTACCCGGTCCGCCTCCTGCGCCAGAAACCTGTTGACTTCCCCCAGCAGACGAAGATAACGGACTGTCTCCTCCTCGTAAATGTTCCCGTCGGAAAACACCTCATTGGTTACTATGATAAGGGTTTCCGCCTGTTTTTGCAAGCTTCGGATTCCCCCCCTGATGCGGGCCAGAATCTCCTGATCACTGCCGCCCTCCTCAAACTGTTCATTTGCCAGCAGATTGGACATGCATTCCAGAAGAATGACCCTCTTCTCCGGCTTTTCTTTCCCGAAAGATAAGGCCGCCTGTTCCCGGCAGGTATAGCATTCTACCGTTGTAAAACCCTTTCCCGCCCGCATTTTCCGGTGTCTTTCTACCCGCTCCTGTCCTTCCTTTCCCCAGGGCTTCATCGCTGCCAGATAATACCTTGTTTTCTCTCCCGCCTCCACTGCCAGCTTCTCTGCGTAAGCCGATTTGCCGCTGGCGCTTCCGCCGGTAATCAGATGAATCATCGCAGGTCCCCCCTGTCAAGAAACTGCCGGATCCATTCCGGAGCAGAGCGATAATACAGGTGCGGAAAACCTGCCAGTATGGTTTTTGTCCGAATCATGCAGTCCCATCCTCTTTTGGAAGACGGCTTTCCTGCATACATGGCTGTTCCGGGATTCGTGCTTTCCCAATAATGAAATTCATGCCCCCGAATCTTTCCTGAAATCATATTCTCTCCGCTGTTTCCCCTGTCTTCCAGAGAAATATAACCGAATCTTGTCATGCGTTCTTTCCGAAACCCTTTTCCCTCCAGTACACCGGTCATGGGATAGCTGGTATGATCCATTCCCTCAAGCTCCTGGTGAAGATACAAAAATCCTCCGCACTCTGCCAGGATTTTCGTGCCGGATGCCGCCGCCTGTGCAATCTCTGTCCGCATAGACGTATTGGCGCTTAACTGTCCTGCATAAACCTCCGGATATCCTCCTCCCAGCAAAATCCCGTCCAGTGCCGGAGGCAGATGCGGATCCCGCAGAGGGCTGAAGAAAACAAGCTCCCAGCCGCATTCCTGAAGGAACTCCAGATTTTCCTCGTAATAAAAACAGAAGGCTTCGTCACGGGCAACCCCCATCCGTCTTAAAGGCTCTGCCTGATTCACTTTTTCCGGCAGCGTCCGGATTTCCCGGCTGCCTTCCAAGGCTTCCTGATCTCTCCCTGTATCCGGAAGCTCCGGAGCGCCTCTGGCTATCCGCAGAATTTCCGGAATATCCAGCCATTCCTCCATTTTGTCTCCCAGCGCCTCCAGCCGCTCCCGAAGCGCCTCCTGTTCCTGCGGAATGGTCAGTCCCAGATGACGGCTCTCCAGCTTTGCCTCCTCACAGACAGGAACCGCGCCAATGCAGGAAATCCCCAAAGCCTCCAGGCAGGGCTTCAGCCTCTTCATCATTTCCGGAGAGGTTCTGTTTAAAATAACGCCCTCAATCCGGCTGTCAGGACGAAAGGTCTGAAAACCGTGAATCTGAGCCGCCACAGACAAACTGCTTCCCTTTCCGTCCACAACGAGAATCACCGGAGTTTTCGTAATATCCGCAATCTCCCAGGCGCTGGCCTGAAGTGTGGTTCCTCCGATTCCGTCATAAAATCCCATAGCGCCCTCTGTTACCGCCAGCTGCGCCTCTTTTGTCTTTTCCAGAAACAGCTGTCTCACCTGATCTCTGTCCAGAAAAAAGCTGTCCAGATTGCAGCCTGGAATCCCAAGAACCTGACGGTGAAACATCGGATCAATATAATCCGGTCCGCATTTAAACGAAACGCATGCTGTGCCGCGGTTTTTCAAAAGAGAAAGAAGTCCCGCCGTAATCACTGTTTTTCCGCTTCCGCTGGACGGTGAGGCAATCAGAATCCTGGGAATCTGCCTTGTTTTAACCTCACCTTCCTCTTCTGCTTTTTCCGCGTCTTTCTGTGAGCCTCCAAAGGAAATCACATAGACAGGATTCTGACCTTTCATCATGTGATACCGCCCTCTGACACAGGTTCTTGATACCTGAATACAGGACACCTCCGGATCAATTGCTTTCCCCCTGCAGTATTCCAGGATTTCATGGAGACTTTCCAGGGCAATGACATTGACTACCACGCGGACAGCGGGATTCCTGGCAAAGGCCCGTTCCAGAACATCTGTCATTTTTCCTCCGCTTCCCCCGATAAAAACACAATCAGGAGCCGGAACGCCCTCCCAGGTATCCGGAGCCTTTCCCGGAACCACGGTTATATTTTTCACTCCATGTTTCCGGGCGTTGGCCTGTATCAGGCGGCAGCCCTCCTCCTTCTGCTCGAAGGCATACACCCTGCCTCCTGGAATACAAAGTGCCGCTTCCACAGATACAGAGCCGGTACCGGCGCCTACGTCATAAAGAACATCCCCCGGCTTTAACTCCAGTCTGGAAACAGAAACCGCCCTCACCTCACTTTTTGTCATGGGGATTGCCCCGCGGATAAATGCCTCATCCTTCATATGTACCGTCACTCCATTCTCTTTCCAATATCACCGATACCAGCCCCTCAGCCTGTACCCGGAGCAGTCTGTCTGCCCGGTCCTGAATAAGCTGCTGATTGTCATACCCCAGGCAGATTCCGGCTCTGACTCCCGCATGTCCCCAGCCCGCCTCTGTCAGACGTCTGCAAAGTCCTGCCAGAGGATCCTTTCCTCCCAGCAGCAAAAACACACGTTTATGCTGTTCCAGCAAAGCAGAGGGAGCACAGTCTCTCCCGTGAGCGCTGGTCAGATACAGATCCTCCCAGGAGGTTTTCAGCTCCGCACACAGGGCAGAAACCGAAGAAATTCCAGGGAAAACCCGCACCTGCCAGTTTGCTTCCTCCCGTTTCCAAAGCTCCAGAAGCTGCCTGCTTCCGCTGTAAAATCCTGTATCTCCCGAATAGACCGCAGCAGCCCGAAAGCTCTCATTCTGCCCTCTGTGCGTTTTCAGCCAGTCTCTGATATCCTCTGCCAGATAAACAGAAACCTTCTCAGCCCCGGGAGCCAAAGCGGCAACATCCCTTAACATCCGCGGCGCTCCGAAAAGAATCTGACAGCTCTCCAGCGCCTTTTTTGCCTCCAGCGTCAGCTGTCCTGCTCCTCCCATTCCCATACCGATAAGAAAAAGCTCTTTCTTCCCTGAAGCCTCCCCCTCTTTCAGGTAATCCTTTTCTTCTGAAGGCTCTGTAAACGTACAGCCTGCCTTTCCTGCCAGAATCTGCATCTGCGCCCTGGCCTCCTCCACAGAAATTCCATCTTCCTGCACAGGTCTGTCCAAAACAATCACCGATACGCCGCACTCCTGCGCCGCCTGCAGCTTTTCTGCAAATCCGCCCCTGCTTCCCGACTCCTTTGTTACCAGCCAGCCGGCTCCCGTGCTTTTTAGCATGGCCCGGTTCATTTCCACAGAAAACGGCCCCTGCATGGCAATCAGGGACGGTCCCCGGATTCCCATATCTTCACAGCTTTTTATCACCCGGCTGTCCGGCAGAACCCGGGCAATCAGTCTTCCTTTCAGATGAGCTGCTGATGCAAATATCCCCAGCTCCTTGCTTCCTGTGGTCAAAAACACAGGGCGGGAATCCTGCTTTAATATTTCCACCGCCTGCTCTGCTCCATCTGCATGAAAAATCCCTTTCCCGTTCTGATTCTGAGAATCACGAAGCACCCGGCTGTAGGGAATGTTCATAATCCCGCACAGCTCTTTTGCCTGCTCCGTAACCTGCCGCGCATAAGGATGAGTTGCATCCAGTACAAGCTCCGGCCTCATCCTTTTAAAAAAGCGTTCCATCTCCTCCCGATCAAGGGCGCCCTGATGAACCTTTACATATCTGGTTTCCTCCAGCAGATCCCCGCCGTATCCGGATACCACGCTGACAGTTGCCGAAAGCCCAATCTCATGGGCAAACCGGGACAGTTCTCGCCCTTCTGACGTTCCTCCCAGGATCAGCACTCTGCTTTTCATCTGCTCCATCTCTGTTCTGCTCCTATCGTTTTTCTTTCCTCGGCAATCGCTACCGTAACGCCATCCTGACATTGCTTTCTCATCCAAAGCCGTCCCCTGCCCCCTGCAGCCAGAACAGCTGCCCGCTCACAGACATTTCCGGTTCCTGCTGTTTTACGAACAAATTCTGACTCTGTAAATGTTCCGCCAACTGCCTCCAGCTCCTCTGCAGAAAATGTGACAAAAGGAAGAGACAGCTTTTCTGCAAATTTCAGAATTCCCTCCTCCTGCTTCTTCAAATCAATACTGGTCAGAACTCCTGCCGCGCGAATATCCAGCCGCGCCCGTTCAAAGGCCTGAAAAACTGCCGCCTCCACATTTTCCTCAGATATGTATTTTCTGCATCCGATTCCCACAGACAGAAAAGGAGGAATCAGTCGTAAAAATCTGCAGTCCTCCGGCAAAGCCCCCTCCTGATCCGGAATATTTTCTGCCGAACGGCAGGTTACCCATACATTTCTCCGACAGATTTTTCCGGAAACATACCCTTCCGGAACTCCGTCCTCCAGGGGGTAGTCGCTAAAAAATCCTACTTCCTCTCCATTAACCAGAGCCGCCGCCGTTTCCTTTGCAAGAATTCTGTCAGAAATCAAAAGCCCTCTCCTTCTGGCCCAGACGTCAACCGCCGTCAGCCCGCGCACATCCGAAGCAGTGGTAATCACCGGAACCGCCCCCAGAATCTGTGCTGCTTCTTCCGCCAGAGCATTGGCCCCTCCCACATGACCGGAAAGCAGGGAAACCGCATATCTGGACTGATCATCTATCACCACCACTGCCGGATCCGTCATCTTGTCTTTCAGATATGGAGCAATGGCACGCACCGCAATTCCGGCAGCACCTATGTATATCAGCCCGTCCGCCTGTCCAAACTGCTTTTGTGTCCACCTTCCCACTGAATCCGTCACGGGAAAAATAAAGTTCAGGTTTTCCCCTTCCTCCCTGTATTTTTCCGGCACATAGCCTCTGCATTCCTCTCCGCGCCGGAGAAATTCACCGGTCAGGCGTCTGCACACATCACTTCCTGCTTTTGTAAAACTGATTACTGCAATTTTCATTTCTGTATTCCTTCCTGCTGTCTCCACCGGTTCAGACAGTCTGCTGCATTCTCCGTTGTCTCTACAAGCCCGCAGGCAGAAGAAAACACAGCCACCGCTGCCTCCAGCTCTCCGCCCGCTTCCCTGCTCCAGGCCTCCATAACCTTGCGCGCCTCCTGTGCCATCTCCTGCATTACCCGGCGGGCAGCCCCTTTTTCTGAAAGGAGCTTCAGAGCCTCGTCTGTTGTATTGCAGCCCCGCACACATCTGTAAAGCTCTTCCTGATTATCCTTCCCCCCGCCGGTCACTCTCCGCGTCAAAGCTTCCATCTGTTCCATCCTGCCGTCGCCGTAACGGGAATGGGTATTTTCCATACCGGCAGAAACCTTTACCAGCTTTCCTGCATGACTGGCAAACAAAACCCTCTTCACGCCCTCTTCCTGCAGCATCTCTACCGCAGCCTTTACATAATTACTGCAAAGTACGGTTTTTCCCTGAGGGATTCCCATTTCTGTCTCGAAGAATCTTTCGCCGTAATTTCCGGGAGCCATTAAAATCACCCGGCTTCCCCCGGACGCCTGCATATGAATATCCAGACGAATGGTTTCCTTTAAGGCTTCCTCACTCATTGGCTTTACAATTCCTGTGGTTCCGAGAATTGAAATTCCCCCCTCGATTCCCAGTCTGGGATTAAAAGTCTTTTCTGCCAGACCCATGCCGTCCGGAACTGCAATCCTGATTAAAAGCGCCCCCGTCTCTCCGGCCCCGGCGCGTACCTGCGCTGTTTCCGACAGAATCATTCTTCGGGGCCCCGGATTAATGGCATAATATCCGGGAGGGCAGGAAAGTCCCGGCCTGGTTGCCACTCCAACCCCCGGACCCCCGGTTAAATACACCCCCGGAAATTCCTCCAGCTCATAACACTTCTCCGGGCGTTCCTTTTCTTCCAGACGTTCTGCCTGTGCATAAATCACTGTTCCATGCGTCACATCCGGATCATCCCCCGCATCTTTTTTTACTCCGAACCATCCGCTGACCTGCCTTTGGTCTTTCCACCCGCAGCTTTTCTGTTCCAGGATATCTGCCTTCGTTACCTCCAGCCTCTGCCTGCAGAATCCGCCCCCGGGAAGTTCCACTTCAACCTCCTCAATCCTTCGTCCTGTCAAAAGAAAAACGGCTGCTGCCTTTGCCGCAGCCGCCGCGCAGGTTCCGGTTGTATATCCGGTTTTTAATTTTTTATCTTCCATCCTTTTGTATCCTGTTCTGTCAGAAATCCTGAAACACGCTTCTGTGTTTTTCTTGCTGCAGCCTTTCGATTTTCATTCGTTTTCCATTATAAAAAATTTCAGTGCATTTGACAAGTCCAAGTCTTGCCCCTCTCTCTTCCATTGTCACGCTCAATGCTCCTCTTTTTTCACCTGTTTCCCCTGCTCTTCCAACCGTTTCCACTCCCGCTTTTTTCTGGCTATCAGTCCTCCGATTCGTCCGCTTTCCTTAGAGGTCAGGCATTTCCATCCCCCTGCTAACACGCGATCCTTCAGTCCCAGCTCCTCTGCAATTTCAAATTTCAGCTGCTCCTCCGGTGTCATATTTTTCCAGTCAAATGGCTCTTTATTCTTATTTTTAGACATAAAACAGGGCATCCTCCTTATGGTTTTTCTAAGAGTATGCCCTGCATTTTCTAATCTTATACTGTTTTTATCCTTTTTTCAGCAGCAGCCCGGAATATCCTCTTCTCAGACTCTGACGCTGAATTCTTTTAAAAATTGCTTCCCGGATCCTGAGGAATGATAACTGCTGCCAGCAAATATGCCACAACTCCCGCTCCGGAGCAGGCCACAAGAGCCCAAATCAGCCGGACCAGCGTGGGATCGATATTTAAATATTCCCCGATTCCTCCGCACACGCCGCAAATCATACGGTTTGTATTAGAGCGATACAGCTTTTTGTTCATATCCATATTTTTACCTCCTGATTTCTATTGTCCTTTACACCTGTTCTTCAAACTCTACAGTAATGGTTCCGCTTGTACAGCTAAGCTCTGCCTCCCTGCCCGTGTGATGATTCCACTGGTTCTCCTTCCAGCTGTTCTGGAATACCCGCTGTTCCTGACCATTGACATAGATGCTTCCGCCTCCCGCCTCGATCTCATAATCAAAATCATTCTCTGTTCCCGAAAGACAGATCGTAGTATCACCAGAGATATTTTCTGCCGAGACACTGTACTCTGCGGCTGCCATGCACCGGCAGCTTCCCGATATGCACTCCAGCTCCAGTTCCTCCACCCTGCCTCCGCCAATATCCATAGTGCCGGAAACCACCTCCACAGAAAGCTCTCTGGCAAAAAGCCGTTCTGCATAAAAGCTTCCTGCCACATGCTCCAGCTCTATCTGTTCAAATTCGTAAGACGGCGGAATGGCAACTGTCAGCTGCTTCATCCCCACAGCTCCCGCTGCATTCCTGTTTGCAGACAGGGGAAGACGAATCTTTAATTCACTTCCCTCCTGGTAAATGCGGTAGTCAATTCCCTCTCCGCTCTCAGACACCTGAATCTGTCCTGCTTTCAAATCTGCAGATTCCACTACCTGAACCTGATCACCTGCTGTTTCCAGCTCCAGACTTCTCACATTTTCATACATCCGGTCATTTTGCAGGGACTTCTCTGCATTGTCAGTTTCCAGATTTCCCCTGTTTTCCGGTTCTTCCGTACCAGCCGGATTTCCATCAGAAATCTCTGCTGCCTCATCAGGAACATCAGGAATCTCCTCCGGACCGCTTCTAAGGTCTCTCTGTCCATCTGAAAACTCATCCTCTATCTCTGCAAGCCAGGGAGGCGCCGGCCGTTCTCCTGTTCCATACATCATTACACCGGCTGCAATCATTCCCACTCCGGCCAGACAGAAAACTCCGCCTGCCGCTGCCAGTCCAATCATCCATTTTTTCAAAGGCTTCCTCTCCTTTCCTACTCTCAGCTATGCTGTCCCCGCCGCTGGCCCCTGTGAATCAGAACGCTGATTCCATTTACCAGGCCGCGAATACACCAGGGAAGAAATTTCCCGTAAATCAAAACAGAAAGTACAATGCCAATCAGTCCCAGTCCCAAAGCTCCAACACCGGCTCCAAGAACCATCATGCCCGTTCCCGGTTCTGTAAACATCAGACCGGCGCCCCACACCAGAAGAGCTGCTGCGCCCAGGCAGGCTGTCACAGTCAAAACACCGATCAGAAGCACACCTCCGGCCAGAAGAAGGACTGCTGCCAGCAAAATCCCAAGCACCGTTCCTCCTGCTCCCAGCAAAATCGGAGATACCACTCCCAGAATCACCAGAAGAAGTCCCACCTTCAGAAGACGCTTCAGCCACATTCTGTCTCTGAAATCCTGCTGCCTCCAGTTTCCGGAATACTTCCTTCGTTCCTGTCCGGAGCTGTTTTCCTGCCACTGTCCGTCTTCCTGCCACCGGCTGCTTTCCTGCTGCCATTCTCCTTTCTCCGGCAGGTCCATCCGTCTTGCAACCTGATAATTCGGTTCCCGAAAACGTTCATCCTGATACCCGGATTCAGTAAATTCTCCTCCGTTTTCCAGATTGCCGTCCAGATCACTCCGGATAATCGCCGCAACACGTTCCGGGCTTCCAAACTCCCGAATCACCTGCTCTTCATTTTCATCACCGGCCTCCTCCAGATAATCCCGGTAATAGGCCAGCGCCTCCTCCTTTTCCTCATCGGGAATATCCTGCAGCAGGTATTCCAGCTCTTTCATAAATTCTGCTCTTCTCATACCTTAGCCTCCTCAAGGATTCTGGATATTTTTTCTGAATACACATGCCATTCACTCCGGTAAAGATTCAGCTGCAGTCTCCCGCTCTCTGTAATCCGGTAATATCTTCGATTGCGTCCATCAATGGCCATATCATACGTTTCCAGACACGCTTCCTTCTGCAGCCGTCTCAGCACTGGATACAGGGTCGATTCTGAAATATCAATGACTTCCCGCACATCCTGGGTAATCTTATATCCATAGGTTCCTTCCTGCTCCCTGGACACGACTGCCAGCACAATAGCATCCAAAAGTGCTGCTCCTGTATTAAAAATCATATCCGGCCCGCCTTTCTATGTATTATTCTGCATCCTATATTGTTCCACAGACTATATTATATATCATATAATATCCTGTTACAAATACTATACAGCATATAATATTATATGTCAACACAAATCTGATTCCAAAACAAACTTTCTTTCAAACAAAAAGGAGGCGGGATTTTCTTACGAAAATCCCGCCTGAAATCCTTATTATCTTATTATATTCAAACCTTATATGGTTTTACTCTGCATCTGCTACAGCGTCAATATCAACGTCTGCAACATCAGCCTGATCCGGAGCTGCCTGCAGAGCCTTCATGCTCAGGCTGATCTTGTGATCTTCACCGTTGAAATCAACAACCTTAGCCTCGATCTCCTGACCGATGCTCAGTACGTCTGCCGGTTTGTCAACATGCTCTCTGGAAATCTGAGATACATGAAGCAGAGCGTCTACGCCCGGCTCCAGCTCTACAAATGCGCCGAAGTCAGTCATACGTGCAACACGACCGGTTACTACGTTTCCTACAGCATAGTTATCTGCTGCCTTTACCCACGGATTCTCCTCCGGGAACTTCAGGCTCAGAGCAATCTTTTCACCGCTGATATCCTTAATCAGAGCGCGTACCTGCTCACCAGCTTTGAATACCTTCTTCGGGTTTTCAACGCGGCCCCAGGACATCTCGGAAATATGAAGCAGTCCGTCTGCTCCACCCAGATCGATAAATGCGCCAAAGTCTGTTACGTTCTTAACCACGCCCTCTACGGTATCACCAACGTGGATTCTCTCGAACAGCTCTTTCTGCATCTCAGCCTTCTTAGCAACCATCAGCTGCTTTCTGTCGCCGATCACTCTTCTTCTCTTCGGATTGAATTCGGTAATTACAAACTCAATCTCCTGACCAGCGTATTTGGTCAGATCCTTCTCATAAGTATCAGATACCAGGCTTGCCGGAATAAATACTCTGGCCTCGTCAACCAGAACGCTTAATCCGCCGTCCAGAACCTGTGCAACCTTGGCAGTCAGAACCTCATGGTTCTCAAATGCCTCTTCCAGTCTCTTGTTGCCCTTATCAGCAGCCAGTCTCTTATAGGACAGAGCAACCTGACCCTCGCCGTCGTTTACTTTTACAACCTTGGCTTCCATCTCGTCGCCAACCTGTACCAGATTTCTTAAATCTGCATTGGAATCATTGGTATATTCACTTCTCGGAATAATACCGTCAGACTTATAACCTATATTCAGGACGATTTCATCATCTTTCACATCGATTACTTTACCAGTGACAATCTCTCCTGTACGTATGGTTTTTAATGATTCCTCCAACATTTGTTCAAAACTTAATTCTGACATTAGTATGAACCTCCTCAATAATTTGATTGGGGGTAGATGCCCCCGCTGTAATACCTACGCTGCGCACAGAATTCACACATTCAGGGTTGAAATCGCCTAGTGTCTGGATAAAGTAAGTGTTCTTACATTCCTTTCGGCATATCTCGTAGAGTTTCTGTGTGTTGGAGCTATTCCTGCCTCCTATGACAATCATAGCGTCCACTTCAGAAGCAATACGCTTAGCTTCCACTTGTCTTTCCTGTGTTGCATTGCAAATCGTATTTAAAACAAGTATATCATAACCCTTTTTCTCAAATTTTTCAACTAAATCTTGAAATTTATTGTAATTAAATGTCGTTTGGGCCACAATGCACAGCTTATCCTTTGTGGAAACCGGCAAATTCTCGATTTGATCTGCGGTTTCTACCACCAAAGTGCCCTCATTTCCCCATCCCCGGATGCCCTGCACCTCCGGATGTTCGGGATTTCCCACAATAATGACCCGGCGGCCCGCCGCCTGCTGCTCCTGAACAATCCTGTGGATTTTTTTAACGAAAGGACAGGTCGCATCTACCACCGTAACGCCGTTTCGTTCCAGCAGGTCATAAATGTGCTTTCCGACTCCGTGAGAGCGGATAATCACAATCGCATCCCGAACTGCTTCCAGCTCCTCTTCTGTATCGATCACCCGGACACCCTTTTGAGCCAGATCCTCCACCACCTGTTCATTGTGAATGATAGGACCAAAGGTATATACCGGGCGGTCTGCCTTTTCAATCTGCTCGTAGACCTGTTCCACAGCCCGCTTCACTCCAAAACAGAAGCCTGCTGTCTTTGCAACAATCACTTCCATCAGACTTCCTCCTTTGTCACTCCGGCTCCTGAATCTGTTCCGGCATAAGCCTCCTGCCCGCCGGGTACAAAGCCGCGGGAAAAGGCAGCGTCTAAAATGGCCTGCACCACCTGTTCCAGCGTCATGTCAGAGCTGTCTAAGAGCATGGCATCCTCCGCCTGCTTCAACGGCGCCGTCTCCCGGTTCATGTCTCTGAAATCCCGCTCAATAATATCCTGCTCAATTTCTTCCAGATTACACATCATTCCTTTTTCCTGCAGTTCCCGGTACCGGCGCATGGCCCGGACAGAGGTGCTGGCTGTCAGAAAAATCTTTACATCCGCATCCGGAAGAATGCAGGTTCCGATATCACGGCCGTCCATAATCACATTGGCGCTGGCCGCCAGATTTCTCTGCAGCTCCAGAAGATGCGCTCTCACTGCCGGAATGGCGCTGGTGGCAGAAGCCATATTTCCAACCTCCTCCGTGCGGATTAGTCCCGACACATCCTCTCCGTTTAAGATCACCTGCTGCGTCCCGTCTGCATATCGAATGGTAATTTCCGCGCCCTGAACCTGACCGGAAATCGTCTCCACATCCTCAGGACAGATTCCCTTTCTTAAAAAATACAGGGCAATGGCCCGGTACATGGCTCCTGTATCCACATAGACAAAGCCCAGCTGTTTTGCAGCCAGACGGGCAATGGTGCTTTTTCCCGCACCTGCCGGACCGTCAATTGCTATATTAAATGATTTCTGTTCCATGGCTCTTTACTGCTCCTTTTTTCTGTCTGTTATGTATTCTCTCTTTTGCTCGTCCTTTTCTTTCCTGTGTTCTGCAGGCTTCTGATGCCCTTGTGACGCTTTTTACGCCCCGTTCAGGGCTTCCCGTCATTCTATGGAGCTTCCTGCCAGATATCCCGTAGACCAGGCAATCTGAAGATTATAACCGCCTGTCACCGCATCCAGATCCAGAACCTCTCCTGCAAAATACAGGCCCTTTACCAGCTTTGACTCCATCGTAGACGGATTGATTTCCCGGACGGAAACTCCCCCCTGGGTAATAATCGCCTCCTTGTAGCCTCTGAGTCCTGTCAGCGTCAGTCGGAAATCCTTAACAGCCTGCACAATCCGCCTGCGCTCCTCCCTTGTAATTTCATTTATTTTTTTATCCGGATCAATCCCGCTTCTTTCCACGATCACCGGAATCATTTTCGCCGGAAGAAGACGGGAAAGGGAATTTTTATACTGTTTGTTTTTCTGTTCCTCAAAATCCCTGAGAATCCTTGCATCCAGCTGCTCCTCTGAAAGTGCCGGCTTCAGGTCCAGAGAAAGTGTCAGAGGTCCTTTTTTCAGCTGTGCAGCCCCGTAGCTGCTGGCTGACAAAAGCACCGGTCCGCTGACTCCGAAATGCGTAAACAGCATCTCTCCAAACTCCTCATAAATGACCTTCTTTCCCTTCAGGATTCTTGCCTGAATATTCTTAAGAGAAAGCCCCTGCAGTTCCTTTACCACAGGCTCTGCAGTCTCAAAGGGAACCAGAGCCGGAGACAGGTCTGTTACTTTATGGCCCGTTTTTTCCGCAAACCGGTATCCGTCTCCCGTAGAACCTGTGGAAGGATAAGAAAGACCGCCTGTAGCCACAATGACTGCGTCAGCCGGAATCCTCTCTCCTGTTTTTTTCAGGCGAATACCGGACACACCTCCGTCTCCGGTTTCCACAGAATCCACTTCCTCATAAAGCCGCACCTGAACCCCTGCATTTTTTAAACATACAGTCAGCGCCCGAATCACATCAGACGATTTATCAGAAACAGGAAATACCCGTCCGCCCCGTTCTGTTTTCAGAGGACAGCCGTTTTTCTCTACCAGTTCCATGATATCTCTGTTCGTAAAGCTGTAAAAGCTGCTGTAAAGAAACTTGGGGTTGTGTACAACCGCTGCAAACAGTTCCTCTGTATCGCAGGCATTGGTGACATTGCACCGGCCCTTTCCCGTAATATATATTTTTTTCCCCAGCTTCTCGTTTTTCTCAAAAAGCTGCACCTGGTGGCCGTGTTCTGCCGCCGCAATGGCCGCCATCATTCCGGCTGCTCCGCCTCCTATCACTGCAACCCGACTCATAATCTGCGTTTTCTCCTCCCGGTTTCATACTTGCCTTTCCCAGAGGGCACTTGCCCTTTCTGCGTTACGGCTGTTTTATTTTTCCTGCTTTACCTGCGCAATTTTCTTTTCCAGAGCCTCTACTACGGTGCGCAGAACCTTGACTCTGGCATAATACTTACAGTTGCCCTCTACCACAATCCACGGGGCATAGGTCGTAGAAGTGCGAACCAGCATTTCATTGACTGCCAGTTCGTACTGATCCCATTTTTCCCGGTTTCTCCAGTCCTCATCTGTAATCTTCCACTGCTTTTCCGGAATCCTCATCCGTTCCTCAAACCGGCGTTTCTGCTCCTCTTTATCAATCTGCAGCCAGAATTTAAGAACCACTGCGCCCGCATTGACCAGATGCGCCTCCATCTCATTGATCTCCTGATAAGCGCGCTTCCAGTCCTCTTCCCGGCAAAAGCCCTCAATCCGCTCCACCATAACCCGCCCGTACCAGGTTCTGTCAAAAATGGCAATATGACCTGCCTTTGGCATATGATTCCAGAAACGCCACAGATAATGGTGCTTTTTTTCGATATCATTCGGCGCCGCTGTGGGACACACCTGGTATCCTCTGGGATCCAAATGGCTGGTCAGACGCCTGATTGCTCCGCCCTTTCCCCCTGCATCCCAGCCTTCAAAGCCGAGAACCACCGGAATTCTCAGCCGGTACAGCTCACTGTGAAGCAGCTCCAGCTTTTTCTGAAGCCGGTCAATTTCTTTTTTGTAGGCCTCCCTGGTCATCGTTTTCGACAGGTCAATACCAGAGAGAACTCCGTTCTGGTACCTGCTGTTTTCTGCCTGATTTTCCACAGACTGCAAAGGCTTCTCTGCCGCCTTCTTTTTCTCTTCCTCCAGCCGCTTCTCCTGCGCCCTTTTCTCCAGAGCATCCTCCAGAGTCTCTGTCACTGTCTTTAAAATCTTCATGGCGCCGTAGGATTTATCGGTTGCTTCAATAATGGTCCACGGGCTGTATTCGGTATCTGTCCGCTCCAGCATTTCCTCATTGATTTTCAGATACCTGTCATATTCCTCATTCCGTTTCCAGTCCTCTTTTGTCACTCTCCATGCAGTTTCTCCGGATTCCTCCAGTTTTTTAAACCGCTTCTTCTGCTCCTCCCTGGAAATATAAAGAAACAGCTTGATAATCACAGCTCCGCTGTCCGTCAGCTGCTTTTCAAACGAGCAAATATCACGGAATGCCTCTGAAAGCTCTTTTTTAGCCGTTCTGCCCTCAAAACGGTCCTCACGCACCTTCCGGTACCAGCTTCTGTCAAAAACCGCAATACGGCCGTTTTCCGGCGTCAGTGTCCAGAACTTCCACAGAAACGGGCGCATGGCCTCTTCCTCCGTCACCCGGCTGCTGGCATATACGTCAAACCCCCTGGGATCCAGAAACTGAATCAGCCGGTTAATCTGCGTTCCCTTCCCGGCCGCGTCCATTCCGTCAAACAGAATCAGTACGGGAATCCCCGCCTCCTTCAGCTTTCTCTGAGCCAGCCCCAGCCTGGGACCATAGGTATCCCTGGCCTGTCTGTAAACCTCTTTTTCTGCCTTTCTTGATAAATCAATCTTCTCCAGCATATGCTCCTATCTCCGAAGACATATTCAGATTTGTCCGTACCCGGCTGCGATAAGTCTCCAGCTCCTCAAACTGACGGAAAAACTCCATCCGGCTCTTCCAGCTTTCCGGCGCCTTTTCCGACCGTTCTGCCAGCACATACATCTGAAATGCCGTTTTGAAATCCGGCGGCGCCGCTTCCCTGCCTGCTTCCCCGGGCGCAACGCCGACTCTTGTTACCGGTGCCTGAGGCTGCTCTGCTGCTTCAGGAACTGTTTCCTCTTCTGTTTCAGTAAACCGGGCCGCAAAAGCCTCTCCGTAGGTTTTCTGTTCCAGACCGTCTTCCTGTTTCTGAACAATCTCCGTCTGTTCCAGGATTTCCCCGTACAGACCCGTAAGCATCAGAATGGTTTCCGTCCTGTTTTTCCAGTTTCCGCTTCTGTCCAGAGCATCCTCCAAATCAACAGACAGGCTCCAGCGCAACCTGTGTTTTTCCTGTCCTCCTTCCCCTTCATGACTGTTCCTGCCGCCTGCTTTTTCATCTTCCCGTTCCACATATCCGGCGGTACCGCCGATTCCGTCTGTATAATAGCGTACAGACTCTATGACCTGCTCCCCGTTTTCCGGAAGAAGATCCCGGACCAGGTCAGAAAGTACATCGCAGCGAAGATCCTCTGTTTCCAGGGCCAGCAGCTTCCCATCCGGACTGTGCTGCTCATAAACCGTCTCATCTGTCCAGTATTCCCTGATTTCCAGTTCATAACCCTCTGTTTCCGGAATCAGCGCAAAAAATTTGTGATAAACCGGATCTGCCCAGTCGTATTCCGTACCATTGGGCCCGCTGTTTTTCCCGATCGGTTCTCCATAAAGCTCCGTAATGCGCTCCTTCATATCATCGAACTCGATCCCTGCCTCTTCTCCCTCCAGAGAAATCAGAGAAAGTCTTCCATCCGTAAAATAATAATCCGTCAGGATAATCTGATCTACATCAAACCACTTCATGCGGAACTGATATTTCTCCACCTGATGTCCGGATGCATCTGTATTCACTCCATTCAGAAGTCCCGTTCTTCCGGTTTCTGTCTGAATAAACTCTGTGGTTTCCCCGAACCAGGCAGGAGTATCCTTCTTCTGAACATAAGCATAATCCCTGTCATTGTAGGAATGAGACTTTGCCATCATGGACGGAGTATCTGTACTCATCATTTCCAGCGCCATCCCGCAGATCACATCAACTGCCTGCGCCACTTGCTCCACATCCACGGTTTCCGGCAGATCCATGGGCGTTCCATTTTCATAACCGTCCCACCGTTGGGAAACCGATACTGCCGGAATCCCGTCACGGACAAATGCGCCGATATTTCCATCGGTTCTGCATATATAAGGCCAGGAATCTCCCAGGACCTTTCCTGATACCGTTCGAAGGAGATCGCCGGCATAAACCGAGCCGCCGTCCACAGTTCCCAGTACCATCTCCCCATTGGACACATGTCCCATCTGATCAAGCTCCACAACGCCTACAATCCGCTCTCTTTCCCGCTTTCCCAGACTTTCCACATAATGGCGGGCGCCCAGCCGCTCACTGCCGCACTGGGCAAAGCTGACGAACCGCAATTCCGTATCTGTGGGAATTCTGGAAAGCAGACGGGCCGTCTCCAGCAATGCCGCTGTCCCGGAACCATTGTCATTTGCTCCCGGGCTTTCCTTTCCTGTATCATGATTGCTGCAGATCACCAGAATATCCGAATCTCTTGACGAGGCCTCCCGCACAGCCTCCACATTGGTTCCTGTCCTGACCCCGGATTCCGTTTCATAACGGAACCTCTGAATCTCTACCTGATATCCGTAATCCCCCAAAAGCTGCTGAATATATTTGACCGCATCTCTCTCCCCTCTGCTGCCTCCATATCTGGGAGTTTCTGACAAAAGCGCCAGGGACTCCTGAAGGTAATAGGGATTTACTTCCTCCAGAACAGGAATTTCTCCCGGAAGCTCGTGGTTGTTTCCTGTCTCGCTTCTGACAATCACACGGGTTGACGGTCCTGCACAGCCGGTCAAAGCTGCACCCGCAAGCAGCGCACACAGCAGTCTGGCTCCTGAACCATGTTTTTTACAGACATCTGATCCGGCAGTTTTTTGCCCCTTCGCCGCTGCCGTTCCGGCGCCATGAATTTTTTTCATGGAAAATTCTCCTTTTTGTGAAAGAGACAACCGGAAGAAAGGCATTTTGCCTCTCCCCTGTTGTCTCCCGGTTGTTTTTAAATTTCAGCTGTAATAAAAATATCGTAGATAGCCCGGATCGCAGACTCAAAATCATCATTTCTTACACCAATGATAATATTCAGCTCACTGGATCCCTGATCAATCATTTTTACATTAATACGGGCATGAGCAAGGGCGGAAAAAATTCTTCCGGCAGTTCCCCTGGTTGCCTTCATTCCCCGACCAACAACTGCGATCAGAGCCAGATCAGACTCCAGCTCCACACTGTCCGGCTCTACTGCCCGGTGAATGCCTGCGATCACAGACTGCTCGTACTCTACAAATTCATCCTGATGAACCATAATGGTCATGGTGTCAATGCCGGAAGGCATATGCTCAAAGGAAATACCGTATCTTTCAAATACCTCAAGCACCTTTCTGCCAAATCCTACCTCCGCATTCATCATGGCCTTTTCAATATTGATTGCGCAAAATCCCTTCTTTCCCGCAACACCGGTAATGGTGTAATGGGGCTTTCTGCAGGTGCTTTCTACAATCAGGGTTCCCTTGTCCTCCGGCTTGTTGGTATTGCGGATATTGATCGGAATTCCCTCTTTTCTGACCGGGAAAATCGCATCCTCGTGAAGAACGCTTGCACCCATGTAGGACAGCTCGCGCAGCTCCTTGTATGTAATCGTCTCAATGACCTCAGGATTCTCAACAATCCGGGGATCTGTTACCAGGAAGCCTGATACGTCAGTCCAGTTTTCATACAGATCTGCATGAATCGCTCTGGCTACAATAGATCCTGTCACATCGGAACCGCCTCTGGAAAAGGTATTAATCGAACCGTCGTGCTTTGAACCATAAAAGCCGGGAATTACCGCTCTGTCTACGTGTTCAAGACGCTCTGCCAGTTCCTGGTTGGTTAAATCCGCCTCAAAATTGCCCTTATCGTCAAAGAAAATCACCTCAGCCGCATCGATAAATTCGTATCCCAGATAGTTCGCCATCACAATACCGTTCAGGTACTCTCCCCGGGATGCCGCATAATCGCGGCCTGCGCCGCCAAGAAAGTTTTCTTCAATTCTCTCAAACTCGTGATCCAGATTCAGATTTAAATCCAGACCGTTAATAATTTCGTGGTACCGATCCTTAATTTTATTCAGAAGCTTTTTATAGCTTCCGCCGGTAGAAGCCGCATCATAGCAGGCATACAGCATGTCTGTCACTTTTTCATCCTTGCTGCTGCGTTTTCCGGGCGCAGAAGGAATCACATAGCGTCTTGCTTTATCCGAACGAATAATATCTCCTACTTTTTTGAACTGACGGGCACTCGCCAGAGAGCTTCCGCCAAACTTAACTACCTTTTTCATAATCGGTTCTCTCCTCGTATGATTTTGTTACGGAAAATCATACTTGAATTAGGGTCGTATGTCAAGATCCTGAAAAAGAAAACTGCCTGAAATTTTTAAAAAATTCAGACAGTCCACTGATAGACATATTCTTGTGCGTCTTCTTTCCGCCGCTCATAAATCCGGGGTCTCTGACGGATTTTCGTCATTCCCAGCTTCTCCATCATCCTTGCAGAAGCCGTATTTCTGGTATCACAGCAGGAGATACAGGAAGAAATCCCCAGTTCTTCCGTCATAAACCGAAGAACTGCCTCCGCTGCTTCCGTTCCATAGCCGCGGCCCCAGTAGTTACGGTTTAAAATCCAGCCGATTTCCACGCCATCGGCCTCCTCCAGCCAGAGAGAGACTGTTCCAATCATCTCTCCGGCCAGAATCACCGCGAATTCATAGGTAATCTGATCCTCTGATTCCCACTGAGAAGCGGTTTCTTCCACGTAGGAAACCGCTTCCTGTTCCGTTTTCGGATAATATACCATGTATTCTGCATTGCTCCGGTCACAGGCATAGGCCAGAACCGCGCCCAGATCCATTCTGCTTATGGGGCGAAGGCACAGACGCTTTGTTTTCAGTTCCATAGGGCCACCCCTCTCTCTTTCTTTTTCTGGAGCTCTCTTTTATTTTTCCTGGCTTTTCCACTTAAAATCAGGAATCACATCACTCCATCTTTCAATTCCAATATATTTTTTGTACTTTTCTGTTGTTTCCAGCGTCCTCTTTCTGTCATCTATATTCTTGTATACTGTCCATGACTGCTTTCTCATGGTAGGAACAATATCATTGGGCTTGCTCAGATCACAGGACCAGAGGCCGAAGCTGCAGGAGGCCGCCACCTCAGACGGAGCATCCACCTGACGGCTCATAATAAAGGCATCAATCAGAGGATTGCTGTCCGCCAGATAATAGGCATAGGCAATTGCTGCAGCCTGAAGCTCTTCTACCTCTCCGCGGCTATGACTCTGCGAGGTAAAGCCCTGCTCTGATAAAATCACATGGCGCGGATTTCCGTTTCTCATCAGAAACTGCGGCTGCTGGAGATAATCAGTCAGCACCTTCAGGTTAATCATATTGACAACCGGAGAGGAAGCATCATTTTTAATCAGCCCCGTCTCAGCGTCATTCCAGAATTCCGGCTCCACCATGGGAATGGAATAGGGATGGTACGCCAGTTCCCAGTCCATAGGGCCTCCCGGAACTACCATGCTGTTAAAAGTATCCAGAACATCCTTTGCATTGTATTTCAAACGTCCATCCGCCTCATGCAGCCAGTTATAATCTGTGGAAAAGAACACCCGGCTGGTACTGCTGGTGCTGCGGATCGCTGTATAAAATACGCGGAATGCCCGCACATACTCCTCCATATACTGCTCCAGGCTCATCGGTCCCATATAATTCCAAAGCTGGTTGTTAATCTCATTTCCAATCACCCAGTTGGAAACACGGCCGTAGGGAGACTGAAGGCTACTGTATCTCTCTGTCAAAAAGGCCGCTATCGCCTTTAAGGTTTCAAAGCCTTCCTCCGTAGCCACATGGAATCCATAGTAATTGGCTGTGCCTGCCGGCTGCCTCTTTACCCCCGGATAATAAAGCTGGGGCGTTGCACTGTTCCAGTCATTTAAAAGAACTGCTGTTACAGTCATGTTTTTTTCTGACATTCTCCGTATGGTGTCATCATACACAGCCAGCACATCACTGCTGAAATGGTAGGTTTTTCCATCATAAGTATAATCAATGCCGCTGCCCAGGATGTGGCTGAAGGGAATATTGACAATCACATGGTTTACCCCCAGCTCAAAAGCATCGGCAATCATGGACTGAGTAGTTTGAATAAGCAGTCCTTTTTTTGTCTGTCCTGTCTTGTAGGGCTCTGTATACCTGGACAGAACCTCAGGATTTGTCACATAAACCTCATTGCTGACCTGGGTATACTCCTCGCCGTCATAAACCGCCACAACAAAGCTGGAATACAGGCGATCCGACTGCGTTCCATGATTTAAGGGAATCGAAAAATGCAGGGCATCTCCCTTGGTAATCCATGCAGCATAATCGGTACGTCCCTTTAAATCACGCTGGTACGGCTTCTGCTCAAATAAATATAAATAATTATCGTAATAGGCGGGATCAGAAAAGCTTCCCTCCATCTGTCCATCTATCACAATCTGATCGCCGGAAATGGCGCACTCATAAATGTGTGCAAATTCTGTCGGCGCCGGTTTTTCCGGTACTGCTGTTTCTGCCGTCGTCTCTGCCGTTGTCTCTGCTGTCTGCCCATTATCAGTACTGGCTTTTGCAGACAAAACTCCTGCGCCGGAAACACCGGCCAGAACAGCCGCTGCACAGCACAAGGATAAGAATCGCGTAATTTTATTCATATTATGCCTCCGTTTTCTGTCCTATTACTGAATCGTAATTCAGTTAAATAATATCATTTTATCCAGAGACTTCAAGAACGATTCTCTTAATTTGCCTTACATTTTTCTTTCGCTTTTTTAAAAACAAACAGCACAACTCCTCACACTCTCTTCGCCGTGCTGCTTCCTCGATTCCGCTTCGCTTCATCTCGGTCGCGGGCTTCGCCCTATGACAAAAAGCCCCCTGGCTTTCCCTTTTGTGCAAGCACAACGGGATCGCCAGGGGGCTTTTTGTCGCACGGCTCATGCTTAACGCGTATAGTATTCTACGCCGCTTTCGAAGATTTTCAGATCCTGTTCGCCGTAAATATTGATGGCTACGGAATCGCCGCGGCGCTCGGAGTGGGCCATCTTGCCCAGAATACGGCCGTCGGGGCTGGTAATTCCTTCAATCGCCATATAGGAACCATTGGGATTCCAGAATTCATCCATAGTCGGATTACCCTTGTCATCCACATACTGAGTGGCAACCTGACCGTTGGCAAACAGAGTTTTCAGCCACTCCTCATTTGCCACAAAGCGTCCCTCACCATGAGAAGCCGGATTGCAGTATACACCGCCCAGCTCTGCCTTCTGCAGCCACGGAGACTTGTTGGAAACAACCCTGGTATATACCATCTTGGAAATATGGCGGCCAATGGTGTTCATAGCCAGAGTCGGAGAATCTGCACCCTGCTCTACAATCTTTCCTTCCGGAACCAGACCTAATTTAATCAGGGCCTGGAAGCCATTGCAGATACCCAGCATCAAACCGTCTCTTTCATTTAACAGCTTCTCAATCTCATCTTTAATGACTGCGTTGCGGAATACGGTTGCAAAGAATTTTGCACTTCCCTCCGGCTCATCACCTGCGGAGAATCCGCCCGGGAACATCACAATCTGCGCCTTTGCAATTTCTTTCCTGTATTCTTCTACAGACTCCCGAATATCGGAAGCAGTCATATTTTTAAATACTCGTGTTACAACCTTTGCACCTGCCCGCTCAAAGGCTCTGGCGCTGTCATACTCACAGTTGGTTCCCGGGAATACCGGAATAAATACAGTCGGCTGAGCCAGCTTATGGCTGCATACATATACCTTGTCTGCCTTGTAAAGCTCATTCTGAACCGGAGTCTGTTTTACACCGGATTTTGTCGGGAATACATCCTCCAGTGTCTCTGTCCAGTTCTTCAGCGCCTCATCCATGGAAATCGTTACAGGACCGTACTCAAATGCATCCCGGTCAGTCACCTCACCGATTACAGTATAAGTAATAGCCAGCTGTCCTACCATGCCGTCCGGAACCTCACATACAATATTGCCCCAGCCCGGTGCAAAGAAATCTCTCGGATCCACATTGTGCTCAATCTTAACACCCATGCGGTTTCCAAATGCCATCTTGCTCACAGCCTCGGCCAGTCCGTGTCCTTCCACAGCATATGCAGAAATAATCCGTCCTGCCTTAATATCCTCATGAAGCTTTGCATAACCATCCAGAATCTGACTGTAAACAGGCAGATCGTACGCATCCTTTTCAATGCGGAAGACTACCAGCTTGTTTCCTGCCTTTTTCAGCTCAGGAGTAATAATATGTCTGCTGCTTGCCACATCCACTGCAAAGGAAACCAGTGTCGGCGGAACATTAATCTCGCCATGCTTTTCATCATTAAAGGTGCCGGACATACTGTCCTTACCGCCAATAGACGGAAGCCCAAAGCCCAGCTGCGCATTGTATGCACCTAACAGAGCTGCAAACGGAGCGCCCCAGCGGGATGCATCCTCTGTCATGCGCTTAAAATACTCCTGGAAGGTGAAACGAATCCTGCTGTAATCACCGCCATTCGCTACAATCTTTGCAACAGAAGAAATTACGGCATAAATGGAACCGTGGTATGGGCTCCAGCTGGACAGATACGGATCAAAACCATAGCTCATCATGGTAACTGTATCCGTCTTTCCTTTCAGAACCGGCAGCTTGGCAACCATGGCCTGAGTCTCAGTCAGCTGATATTTTCCGCCGTATGGCATAAATACGCTTCCTGCGCCGATGGAACCGTCAAACATCTCTACAAGGCCTTTCTGAGAGCATACGTTCAGATCAGCCAGCACCTTCAGCCATGCTTCTTTTACATCACCGATATCATTTCTTGCAAAAGGAGTACCCTCCTGCGAAGGTGTTTCCAGAACCACGCTTGCCTCCTGGTGCGCGCCGTTGGTATCAAGAAATGCTCTGCTGATATCAACAATGGTTTTTCCTCTCCAGCTCATCACGAGGCGCGGCTCCTCCGTTACAACTGCAACAGGAATTGCCTCCAGATTTTCCTCTGCGGAAAATGCCAGGAATTTTTCTACGTCTGCCGGATCCAGCACAACTGCCATACGCTCCTGGGACTCGGAAATGGCAATCTCGGTTCCATCCAGACCTGCATATTTCTTCGGTACCTTGTCTAAATCAATCTTCAGTCCTGCAGCCAGCTCACCAATCGCTACAGAAACACCGCCTGCGCCGAAGTCATTGCACTTTTTGATGATGCTGGAAACCTCCGGACGGCGGAACAGTCTCTGAATCTTTCTCTCTGTAGGAGCATTACCCTTCTGAACCTCTGCGCCGCAGACCTCAATGGATGCCTCTGTATGTACCTTGGAGGATCCGGTTGCGCCGCCGATACCGTCACGGCCGGTACGTCCGCCCAGAAGCACAATCATATCTCCCGGATCAGAATTCAGACGTTTTACATATTTTCTCGGAGCTGCGCCCATAACAGCGCCAATCTCCATACGCTTTGCCGCATAATCCGGATGATAAATCTCTTTTACATAGCCGGTTGCCAGACCAATCTGGTTTCCATAGGAGCTGTAGCCGCTGGCAGCACCATTTACCAGCTTTCTCTGAGGCAGCTTGCCATGCAGGGTTTCAGAAAGAGGACGGGTCGGATCTGCTGCGCCGGTTACACGCATTGCCTGATATACATAGGTACGGCCGGAAAGCGGATCGCGGATTGCTCCGCCCAGACAGGTCGCAGCGCCGCCGAACGGCTCGATCTCCGTCGGATGGTTGTGAGTTTCATTCTTAAAGTTTACCAGCCACTCCTCAGTAACACCGTCGATTTCCACCGGAACCACAATACTGCAGGCATTAATCTCGTCAGAAACCTCCAGATCCTCCAGTTTTCCCTCTGCCCGAAGCTTCTTCATAGCCAGAAGAGCCAGATCCATCAGGCAGACAAATTTATCGTCGCGGCCTTTGTAAAGAACCTCCCGATCAGCCAGATACTGATTGTAGGTTTCCTCAATTGGCGCTTTATAAAAACCGTCCGTAATCTCAACCTGCTTCAGCTCTGTGGAGAAGGTGGTATGACGGCAGTGATCAGACCAGTAGGTATCCAGAACACGAATCTCTGTTACCGTCGGATTGCGGTGCTCCTCCTCAGAATAATATTTCTGAATATGCTGAAAATCCCGGAAAGTCATAGCCAGATTCAGGGAGTCATAAAGAGCCTTTAAATCCTCCTGACCAAACTCTGTAAATCCTTCAAAGGAAGCAACATCTGCAGGCGTTTCAAACACAGTTACCAGAGTCTCCGGCTTATTTGCAGATGCTTCTCTGGAATCCACCGGATTAATACAGAAGCTCTTCACTGCATTTCTCTGCTCATCCGTCAGTTCTCCTGACAGCACATAGGTTGTTGCCGTGCGGATCACCGGCTCCTCGTTTTCATTTAACAGCTTTACACACTGCTCGGCAGAGTCAGCTCTCTGGTCAAACTGTCCCGGCAGATACTCAACGGAAAATACAGTATCTCCCTCATCCTTCGGGAAATCCTCTTCATATACAAAATCTACCGGCGGCTCGGAAAAAATCGTCACCAGTGCCTGACGGTACGTCTCCTCGGACAGATTTTCAATATCATAACGGATCAGCACCCGGACATTCGTTACCGTACCGATGCTCAGATAGCTGCTGATTTCCTCACGCAGCTCACCGGCCTTAACGGCAAACTCCGGTTTCTTCTCTACATATACTCGTCTTACGCTCATAGGTTCCTCCTGATTTCTCTGTACTTCACCTGATGGTTTCGGAAAATGATCAATCCTAATTTAATAATACCACAAGATATATTATAAATAAAATTAATATATCTTATGGTATTTATCATCACAGCTAATTAATATTTTTTCCAGGCGTTCTTATATCTCCGCATCAGGGCTGACGCTCATGGCATCCAGAGTCAGCTTCATAATATCCTTGATTTCGTCCTCTGTCATTTTCATTTTCCGGGCCAGTTCCTCAACTGTAGCCTCCCGTCCCAGCTCCTCTGCCATCTGCTGGGAAATATCCTTCAGCACATTCACCCGTGCCAGCAGCTCCTCCCCAACCTGCTCAGAGCTTTTCTGCTCTGCAAGAGCTTCCTGAAGAGCTGTTTCCACCTGCTGCCTGATGTAGCTGCGAAAAGCCGTAAGTCCCTCCTGTTCACCTGAATCTTCAAAGTTCAGATTCTCCGGCTCTCCCAATGCCATCATCACCGCTATATTGGCCTCCTGAACCAGATCTCCCAGAGGCAGCCCCTGATTCTCATAAGCCTTTACCAGTTCTACAATATAGCCAAGGGTTCCTTCCATAAGCCGGTTCTTCGCCTCTGCATCCCCGGACTTCACCCGTTCCAGAAGAGCGGCCTCCTCATCAGGGGTACAGGGTGTAAGAATCCCTATTTCTTCCAGATACATCTGATAAACATCATCATGCATAATTCTTTTTCTCCTCCTGCGCGTCATCTTCTGTCAGTATAACACAAAAACAGAAGCATGGAAATGAGGATTTTTTCTGTTCCCCTTCCATTTCGTCCTCCATTCTCCGCCCGGTTTCGGAATTCCCGCGAAAAATTAACATAAAATTTCACTTTTTGCTTTACAGACTGCTGTAACTGTGATAAAATACATACCAGATTGCATGGGGGTATAGCTCAGCTGGGAGAGCGCTTGAATGGCATTCAAGAGGTCATGGGTTCGAATCCCACTATCTCCATTCACAAACCCTTATTTTATGCGGGTTTCAGGACTTCAAAAATTAAATAGTAATCAAAAAAGTAATCAAAAGTAATCAAACTAGTCTTTGGTTACTTTTTTGCATGTCCAGAATCTGTTGTTTCTTTAATTTAAACTCAGGAATAGAACTAATAATATTTGATTTACGCTCAATGTTTCTCCTATTTCTATGATAGTAGTTTTCTGTACATAAAATATCCGTATGTCCCATCTGTTGCACTACTAAATTTTTATCAATGTGGTTATCAAGTAAAATAGAACCATATGTTTTTCTGACTTTATGAGGAGATTTTGGACATATATGTAGTTTTTCACATACTCTTTTGATTCTTCTTCTGATACAATTGGTAGTCATTCTTTGACCACTTCTGTTTAAAAATATATATTCTCCGGACGGATTTAATTGTTTAATTTTTTCAACCAACCATATATAATCGGACGGAATAACAACCGTTCTGACACCTGCTTCCGTTTTTGGAAATTCCTTTATTCCATATATATACTTGCCGTCCTGATAGTATCGTGTTTCGGTCCGTCTAATTTTCAAACAATTGTCAGAAAAATCTGTATTCTTTAATGTAACTAATTCACCGACACGAATTCCAGTTGCAAACAGCAATAAGATACCCATATTGTGTTTGTCAAGATGATTGAGCAAATATGGTATTAAAATATCTGTTTCTTCCTCAGAAAACACTTCTTCGCAATCTTCTTTAATTGTTTTTTTAAAATCTGTATCAGAAACATCAATATTTTGGAACAATTCTTCTACGTTAAAATCAATTAATTTTCTACGTTTTGCCCGTTTTAAATATCCTTTTGTAATTGCTTTCAATCCTGCAAAAGCTTTAGAAGTTAAATTATGTTCGGCAATTTGAGTTTCCAAAAAATCAGCAATCATTTCTGGTTCAATAGATTTAATTCTTTTTTTACCAAACTCAGAATAATGTCTTTCATAAAATTTTTCATTTCTCCAATGTGTTGCCGGAGAGATTTTCTTTAATTCTAATCGTCTGTTATTCCATTCGGTAAAAACCTCTTCAATAGTTGGATTTTCCAATTCCGTCTTCCAATAATCAATAACTACCTCTTCAACATCTTCCTTTGTACGTTTTTTTATCATTCTCCTTCCGTTTTTACAAGTTTTGTCAGGCAAATAGGTACGCCAATATCCATCCTTGCCTTGACTAATCGCCCAAGTATGTTTGTTCAACAGTTCTTTCTTCTTAGACATATCATATTGTTCTTGTACGTATGATAAGTCTATAATGCCATTTTTTAATGCGAATTGCAATACATCATCCATAAAATTATCATTCCTTAAAAGGGACACATTGCTGCGCCCCTTATTTTTATTCCTTACTACTACTCTATTGTCAATTTATATGGATTATCTTCATCAACGACTCCCATAAGAAAACAATCCAGTTCTTCATCAGAGCCACCAATAATGTCAACGATTAATTTTTGAGTTAAATCTAATGACAGTAACCCAAGAAATGAATCTGCCGGTACGACATGCCGCAAATTATTTTCAGCATGAACATCCGCTTCTATATTGTACTTAACTGCCAGCTTTGAAAAATCATGAACATCATTGATTGTCTGTAACTTAATTTTAAAGTGTCTAATCTTACTCAATTTTATATCCCTTCATTTACAATAATAGTGAAATTTAGTTTTCAAATATACTTCACCTTGTTTGCCACCACTTTGATAGACAACATCTTCCGGCAATACACTACCATTTTCCAATAACCATTTGGCATTTGCACGATTACGTTCTGTTGGTTCTCTGTAGTAATTCCCATCAGTTACACATGAGTACTGACCTTTTTGGAAAACCACCTCTTTAATTGAATCAGGAAATTCCGGATTTTTCACACGATTCAAAACAACAGAGCCTACATACAACTGCTCTTCGTCAGGATATGTATGACATTCGCCTGTCAGAACTCTAGTTAGTACCTCTAGGTCTTCATCAGTATAATTTCGTTCGACCGGTTCATCAGTAAACCAATCGGTTTTCATATAAGCATATCCGTCTTCAGTTGTAATCATAGCCCAACCGTCAAATTCAGCGACTACCTCAAAACAAGTATTGATTAAACTCGTGTCAAGAATTTCCGCTTCAGTAGATGGGAATCTTCTTATATTAACTCGTTCACTTGTATACTGATATTTGGTTTCTGGCTGATTGTTTGCAGCTTCTTCAAATTTGTTAATAAGTTCCTGTGTCTCTAATGGTATTATTGTCATAGTAGTATCTGCCTGTCCGTAGACAGGCATGACACACATCATAGAAATTGTTGTTATCAAAAATAATTTCTTCATAAATCCTCCGTATATTCGTTTATATATAGAGGATTACCGGTAATCCATTGTATTTATATCTATAATAATCATGTGTACACGTGTTATTGTTGACTGGTTACAAACTTTACAAAACTATCTTACTTGCTTCTCTAAATGTAATCTTTTTCCATTTTTTGTACGCATCAAAATACAATTCGTCTTTATCGCCATTGTATGTAATTTCATAATACATTCCGTCAGGAACTACTGTTCCAAGCAATGCTTTGTGATTCTGTAACGTCTTACAATACCACACAACATATACATCTTCATTGATGATATTAACGCAAGAACCATCATTATTATGGAACTCTACAACCTTATTTTTACATAAATTTATAAATTCTTTGCTTGTCATTTTATTCCCTCAACTGATTCTGTTTTTTAATTTTGTATCATCACATTGATACCGATTACACCATCTTGTTTCATGTGTATCACACTCTAATTCATCACAAAACTGCTCACCATCACCAATTTCTCCATTAAAAAATAAGCACGTTCCACAGCATATTATGTGTGAATTTTTCATATTATCTGTGACAGTTTTATTAACTTTTTCAAACACATATTTTGAATTCTTGGTGTGTACAACAATAATATTTTCGTGATCTTTTACCTCATAAGAAACGCATCTGCTTGTTAATACACTTCGGTTATAATCAGATCCATCTCTGTCTTTTACATAATTAATAAGTAGTGGATAACCGATAATCGGAATTGGTTTATTACAAATTCGACCAATCCTTAGAGGGTATCTACCGTCCGTTCTTGTATAGCCATTTTTGTCTGTAATATCTATAATTTTGTAAAAATCATTCTCAAACATACACCCTCCTATTTCGTGTCTGTTGAACCAAAACCGCCGTTTCTTACACTTTCAACATTGTCATCTACAGTAATACCATAAGGAATAAAAATGCCCTGTGCCATGCCTGCTCCTGCTGCAATATCAATCGTTTTTTTCACTGAAGAATCATTGATTAATTTAATCATAATGTGTCCTTCATTATCAGAATGAATGTAATCAGAATCAATAATTCCAACAGTATTAATTACTCTCAGCCCATACTTAAAACCGTGTCCTGACCTTGGAAGAATGCTAAGAAACCAATCATTTTCCATCTCACATTTAATTCCTGTTGGAATTGTCATTGTTTTATTGGGTTCAAGAATAATATGAAACGGAGCATAAAAATCATATCCTGCGCTACCAGAAGTTGCTCTTTGTGGCAACTTAATACTGTCGTAAAAACTGTAGATTACTTCTTGCGGATATGAAAAACTACCATATTTTGAACAAAAATCAGTTTCAAACTGTTCGTATGATACCTTATGAAATTTTGCTACTTTATTTAACATTTATTTGTCCTCCTCTGTCCTATATATTCTCCGTTTTCTGAATTAAGGTTAGTAAAATTTTAAAAATCATCTGCTTTTTTAAAATATATGTTTCGTAATCTTCTGAAAGAATCCCACCAAGCATAATATCAATCTGCCGAACTTCTTCTGTGAGATAATCAATACAATCTTGAATTGTTACACATAAATTGTCATCATTCATATATATCACCTATATTTTGAAAAAGTAAGTAGAAACAAATGAGCTTCTACTTACTTATTATGTCATTTCCTATTGCAATATTTTAGTCACAAAACAATGTTATTTTTTCATTACTGATTGTTTTGTCAATATCAATTACTCTTTGATTCGAACTGCCACGCCATTTTAAGGAAGGATCACGTAATGAATGGATGTACGGACCGTCAACTACAACATCACAATTATAAATAGATGCCATCTTATAAAATAACTTGGTGTTTTTCATAATTTCTGGAATATCTTTGTCGAAAAACAAAAAATCATCCGTAATAAAACCTGTATATAACCAAATCTTTTTTTCTGGCACTTCATATTGTAAATGTAAAGTCAGATTATAGACCGCTTCACAGTTCTCATCAGCTAATGGCTCCCCACCTAAAATGCTAATTCTGTTAATATATGGTTTATGTGCAAGTTCCAAAAATTTGTTTTCTGTTTCAATTGTCCATTCTTTACCACCATCAAAATCCCATGCTTCTTTATTAAAGCAGCCTTCGCAATGAATCGGACAGCCTTGGACAAACAGGGAGACACCTAAGCCCTCCCCATTTGAAATATCCATACATCTCATACTTGCGTATCTCATAATTTAATCCTCCGTGTACTCCATATCATCAATATGTCTTACTCGATCATGGATATCTCCATATCTTCCCTGATTGCCACCATTTTTTGCAGTTCCAATATAACCACAAACTCTAAATGCAATATCCATTGTTGTATTATCATCGTTGCCGCACTTTGGGCATTTCCACTTTAAAGTACCGTTTTCGTCAATTAAAGGAATCTCACCATCAAAACCGCATTTTTCACAATAACAACTCTTTGTATTGATTTCAGCATACATAATATGTTCGTACATATATTTGATGACTTCTAACAATGCAGAAGAATTATGAACCATACTTGGACTTTCAACATAAGAAATTGCTCCACCAGGACTGAGTTTCTGGAATTTAGATTCAATACGCAATTTTTCAAATGCATCAATCGGTTCAAATACTGGAATATGATAACTGTTTGTAATGTAGTTTCTGTCAGCTCCATCTAACTGAACAAAAATATCTTTACCGAATCTTTCTTTTAATTTCTTTGCCATTTTATATGTAGTATTTTCCAGTGGAGTTCCGTACAAACTATAATCAATATTTTCTTCTTTCTTCCACTTATTACACTGATCGTTTAAGGCTTGCATTACTTTAAGACCAAATTTCTCTCCAATACCTTCATCAGAATGAGAATATCCTGTCATATATTTGACACATTCGTACAGTCCGGCATAACCAAGAGAAATCGTTGAATAGCCACCATATAACAGTTTGTCAATAGGTTCATGCTTTTCTAATCTTGCTAAAGCACCATACTGCCATAAAATAGGAGCAACATCAGATGAAGTACCTTTTAAACGATTGTGTCTTGTTTTTAATGCTTTATGACATAACTCTGTTCTTTCGTAGAATAATTCCCAAAACTTGTCCATATCACCGCCAGAAGAAAATGCAATATCAGGTAATGAAATGGTGACTACGCCTTGATTAAAGCGTCCGTAGTATTTATGTTTGCCAGGTTCGTAATTTTTTGCATTTGCAATGTTACCAATACCTGCATCAGTAAAGCGATCAGGAGTTAAAAAGGATCGGCAGCCCATGCACCCGTAGACATCACCCTTTAACTCTAACATCATCTTTTCTGACACATAATCAGGAACTAATCTCTTAGCAGAACATTCAGCAGCCAGTTTAGTTAAATACCAATACTCTGAATCCTCTGTAATGTTATCTTCTTCTAGTACATAAATCAGTTTTGGAAAAGCAGGTGCAATATAAACCCCATCACAATTTTTAACACCTGTAATACGCTGATTTAATACTTCTTCAATTAACATAGCTAAGTCAGCTTTTTCACGACTGTTCTTTGCTTCATTTAAATACATAAAGATTGTAATAAAAGGGGCCTGGCCGTTAGTGGTCATCAGCGTAACGAGCTGATATTGAATCGTCTGAATACCCTTTGCAATTTCTTTACGTAGCCTTTCTTCTGTAATATAATTGATTGCATCACCATCAATATGTGTATCAATTGCTTCATGCTCTGCAATTACTTCTTTTCTAATTCTTTGTCTGCTAATATCAACAAATGGAGCAAGATGCGCTAAACTAATTGTTTGACCGCCATACTGACTACTTGCTACCTGTGCAATAATCTGAGTTGTAATGGTACAAGCTGTAGAAAAGCTATGTGGCTTCTCAATTAATACTTCACTGATAACCGTTCCGTTCTGAAGCATATCTTCAAGGTTGAAAACACAACAGTTTGCCATATGCTGAAGGAAATAGTCAGCGTCATGGAAATGAATAATCCCCTCGTCATGTGCTTGTACGATTTCAGGAGATAATAAATATCTACGAACCGCATCTGTACTGACAATACCTGCCATATAATCACGCTTGGTAGTATTTAAATCAGCATTTTTATTTGCATTTTCATGCTTCCAATAATCACTATCTCCATCCAATAACTGTGTAATGTCGTTATCAATAGTATTTACTGATTCTCTCTGAAATTCACGAATGCGTCTATATCCCTCGTAAGCTTTGGCAGTCAGGCTTTGCCCTTTTTTGATTAATTTATCGTAAACAAGACATTCTATCTCATAGATATCAACAAACTCTTGTTTTTTAGTTTCTTGCTCAATTTCGTCTGCAATCTGATAAGCAATTCTTTCCTCAACAATTCCAGAACCATTTTTCATTGCTTTTAAAATAGCAGCACTAATTTTATGTTTGTTAAAATCAATAACAGACACATCTCTTTTAATTACCTTTGACATATTATTCCTCCGTAAAATTAATAATCACACCATCGTTTATTACAGTCACAAGACCATCATTGTATAAATTCAAACAGTCTTGAATCGTAACTTGAGATAACTCTAAAATTTTTTCATAATCCATAACAGAACCTCGTTATCTTTTTAAGTTGCCATCTCCACCATACCTGCCAATAAGACAGATATGGGAATCAGGCGCATCCGTAAAGTTGCTTCTATGTGCAACACTGTCAATTACGTATTCATCATCATCAATTTGAATGGTAACAAAATTATCTTCCATTTTTTCTAATGTATGTATCAACTCTCTTGATGTAAAAATCATTTAGTATCATCACCGCCCGTATCTTTAAACTGTTTTACATAGGAATTAAAAATCTTATTTGCATACGGATTATCAGAATACAAGACTGCATCACATTTGAATGGGAAACCACAAATATGTGTAATTTTTGCCATATTGCAAAATGATTTAGCATTAATTGTAATATCATGTGGTCCAATAAGTTCTATATCATCTACAAATTCATTTGCAGCCTTACTGAACATTTCCATATCTTTTACATTTGTTAAAATAATTGGGTGCTTTTTAAAGACAAACTCTTTAGATTGTTTCATATTTTTTAGAAAAGAAATTACTTCAGGCCAGTTATAACAACGCATACCATCCCAATCTTTATTCCACTCACATACATCTCCGAACACGATTTTAATTGCAGCATTTGACGAAGCCAGCATTTTACTATCATCGTCAATCATAGTTTGAGTATTCATATCTACATTTGATTTATCTTGGTACTGATATAAGTCAATACAAATAATATCTTTTACGAACGGTAAGTTTTCAGCAATCCACATTCTTTTTTGAACCAGGTTTGGATAATACCCCATTGTAACAATATAAATATCGTAATCTTTTTTTAAAATGCTTAATGCTTCTTTTGCTTCATAGATAAATTTTAACTTTTTAAAAAATCTTGGCTGTGTCCATAGGCTATCAATATAATCTTTGGTTGCTAATGTAAGCTCTTTAAAATCATAAGATGTCACATTACAGGAATGTACATGTTTGAAATTTTTATAGTATTTAAAATCTTCATTATATAAAGAAACAATAGCATCAATGCTATCTACAATTGTGTTATCAAAATCAACAAATAATTTTTTCTTCAAAATATTACTCCTTTATATATAACTCAGTACGCAAAATTCTTTCCATTTTTTGTACTGCTTCTTCAAAAGTTCCGTCATTTAAAATATGATATTGCCAGGGCATTTCTTTTTCAAATTGCTTAAACATTGCATCTTCACTTTCAGTTCTGTTCTTGAATATAGATGTATCATCACCTCTGCTCATTGCCCTAGCTTTTGCTGCCATTGGAGAAGTTCTAATGTAAACCGTTACAAACTGATAGTTATTGGAACAATGCTGTTTTAAATATTCAATCCCTTTTGGGTCAATCACATAAACATCAGAATTATTTAAAATATCTTCTGTTGTAAAATATTTAAAACCATTAATTTCTGTATACGCTACGATGTCAAACTGATCTTTCTGTGTTTCATACTCTTCTTCAGTAATAAAATAATGATCTGATTCACCTGTTAATTCTTTCGGCCTTGGCGGTCTTGTTGTATACGACTTAACAAGATTCAGATGAAGCTTATTACAGGCTTCTCGTGTAATAGAAGATTTTCCTGAAGCACTACGTCCAACTACTAAGATAATTTTTTTCATTTATACTCCTTAATTGTAACTTGGTTCATCTTTATCAAATCTTACGCACTGATAAATAGGGAACTGAAGTGATAAAGTACCATTTTTATTTTTTGTTTCTTCCTTATATTTCACTGTAACAATTTTTCCAATAATATCTTCAGGATGATTCCAAAAATGATTTCTTTCGTTATCTGTGAATCCAGAACCAACATTCAGTTTTGTGCCTTTGTAATCACAAATAATTGCCCCAAGAGTATCTTTATTTTTTCCTGTTCCCTCTTCATAATTAACGCAGCGTAAATCAACTTCTTTAAACTGCTTTACTTTGATAAGATTTTTTGTACGCTTACATTCGTATGGAGTGTTCAGATTAATCATAATACCTTCCCAATCATGCTGTTCTGCATAATCAAGAAACTTTGCAATATTACCATGATCAAATCCTTCATATACCATTGGCACAACCTCAATGTTTTCAGTGTCCTTACATAATTCTTTTAACTTCATCAGATATGTGTTATTCCTATCTAAATATGATAATTTAGACTTTCCAGTCCAAAATTCGTCAAGTGGAAATGCATCAAAAACGACTAATTTAAGCTGTGGCTTTTCTTTGTCATTACTCATTGCAATACCAGTACCTTTTTGGAATGCATCGGAATCAGATAATCCTTCCTTATTTTTGTAAAGAAGTTCTCCGTCAACAAACATATTTCCATATCCTAAACGCTGTAAATCTTTAATGATATGCTCGACACCTGTATACTCTTTACCTTGACGGGTCATACATTTATTACCAACAAACGCACATCGGCAGCCATTTAATTTTTTACTGATGGAAATCCATTCGTTACCTTTCAGATTGCATTTTTCAATTGGAGTGCCAAGCATTACATCAAATGTCTGAATCAAATTTGGAATAACACTATTCACCAATTTTTTGTTACAACCTAATCGGAATTTCTTTGTAATCATCTCAACATAAAAGTTGTATGTTTTCGTATCATTATTATATTGATTCAAAAACTGTTTTACATTTGCAATATCTACATCAGAGCCGGTATTATGCACTTTTAAATAATCCGCCACGTCTGCAAATGTTGTAAGTTGCTTTGTTGGCACTACATTTTTGGTTGCAGGTTTTGTAAGCTTCTTTTCAGCAATGCCGGTTACAATGTTGGTATCAAGTAGAAAAATCAAACATTTTTTAAACAGTTCATTATCTGAATGCTGTTTGATAATGTTCTTTTTATCATTCAAACCTGTTGTGTTCTGAATTTCGGTGAAAATTCTAATTACTTCATTCATATTTTCTTTTTTCTCCTTTTGTTATTCATTTTTTAATCCTGTAATCAGTTCTGAATATGGAAGAGTTTCGATCCATTGAATGAATCCACCTTCTTTTCCGATATGACAATCATCAGTTCCATTTTTAACGCATGTGTTGCAATCCCTAACTAAATCTTTGAAACAGTCTTTACCAGACCACTCATCCAATTTATGATTTTTCCTCGACTTATAAATATTCGCCAGAACCTCATAGTTAAGCATCACAGTCCGCTTCTGGTTATAGCTGCTCGGAAGAAGCTGAATCATCTGCCACCAATCTGATTTATCATGATACTGGATATACAATCCTCTAAAAAAATTTAAGCAATTGATGATATCCTTAAATGGTTTTTCAATCACATCTTCACTCAAATGCTCACAACTAAAATCCTCCAGCGTAAACTCCTTCGCATGAATCTTATGCATAGTGCTACAACTGTTAGCCACTGTGCCAACCTTGTAAGTGTCAAACTCTTTCCACCAATATAACGGAGCTGTAATATCCACATACACCGTAATCATCCGCATGAACTTCCGATGGTCTGTCCCTGCATTACGGAGACGTTTCATAAGATCGAGGTCATTGGGACCGATGATTAACTTATGGCTATCAATGTTTTTCTTGCAATTATTTCGATTCTCTTTGCAAGTATGACAAGCAAGAGTATCCATGCAATATCCACTATCACCCTTCTCCCAACTATTCATCGGGTTTCTCATTCCACGAATAGCAGCCTCCCAACCCATTACTTCTGTGTTTTCAAATTTAATCATATATTTAGTTCCTTTTAGATATTATTTTTTAACCTTATATTCCTATAAGATTCTAATTGTTACTTTTATATATTCTCCGTTTTGTAAAAATTGGTATGTAAAATTTTGATTTTCAGAATAAAGAAATTTTGATTTTCAGAACAAAAAAAATGAGGGCAAGGTCAAATTATAACCTTACCCTCATACTTATTATCTAATTTTTATGTTTATATAATTCATTTTCATACGGACCAAAAATTACCTCTGAAGCGCAGATACTAGAAAGGCGATTTACATTTCTCAGTGATTCACGAATAAGTGTTCCGTTCGGAATACGTTTTTCATTATTATATTTATTTTTCGCATTGTTTAAATATTTTTCCGCATACTCTAATTCATCTCTTGCTACCTGTAAGGATAAAATCATGTAATCAATCTTTTCTTTTACTGTCATAGTACTGTTTCCTTTCTCATGTAAAGATATTATTGTTGAAGTAACCATGTATCACGCTTATTCTGGCTAACATGAATACATTTTAAAAATGCTTGTGGCTCTGCCAGAAGTAAACATCTTTTCTTTGCTCGTGTAAGCATCGTGTACAACATACAATTATCAAGAAGTTGATAATGGGTATTATCAATAATTCCAATTACTGTCTTTTTGCCAATGCCCTGACACTTATGAGTAGTCATTGCATAAGCTAAGTCCAAATTAAGCAGATCTTTCGTTTTATATTTAACTACCTTATTGTCTTTTATTAAATCTTTGTAAGTAACCTCTGCACATAAAACTTCTTTCTTATTCTCATCAAGTGTAGTGCCAATTTTTGTAATATATCCAACTTCGCCATTAAATACATTGTTGTCATAATCATTGACGATCTGCATAACTTTTGCCCCAAGCTTAAATGTCATTATACTATTTGAAATTTCTTGTGGTTCGTCACCAAGCAAATGCTCTTGAATGACTTTATTAATTTCAAATGTACTATTTAAGCAATTCTTTTTTCTTGGTGTAATAATTACCACATTATCCAATCCATCTGTTTTCATAGAAGATAAAAATGTTTTAATTGCAATGTTAAATAATGACTGCCGGTTATCTCTGAACATATAAAACATATCCTGTAATTCACCATGAATAATGCGTGGTACTAATTTCTCCTTTATAGGATTAATATTCTCTCTAATTAAATTTGCGTCTACTAAAATTCCAGAACGTTGCGCTTGTCGCATTGGCTTGTTCAATTTATTAACAATATTTTTATCCATAACTTCAATTAAATCAGAAAATGCATTGCCAAATCCAATTGGAGGAAGCTGTTTATGATCTCCTGCAATAATAATTGAAGTTTTGTCACTAATTGCTTCTAACCATTTCAACATCAGACTGGCGTTGACCATACTTCCCTCATCCATGAATGCAAGATTAATATCTAATGGATGTTCTTTATCATGTGAAAATTTATTAACTCCTGTACATCCAAGGGTTCGATGAATTGTCATTGCAGGAAATCCTGTTGCTTCTGTAATTCGTTGTGCTGCCATTGCTGATAAGGCTGAAGCTGATATATGTGCGTTAGCCAACTTGTATGCCTTAATAATTGCTCTCATAATAGAACTTTTACCAGTACCGGCTTTACCAGTAATAATACTTACATTGCTTGTCAAAACACGCCTGATTACTTGAAGCTGTTCTTCTACATAGGTAAATCCTTGTTCTTCTTCAGATTCCTTAATCGCTTTTTTAATGATTTCTTCTGGTATTTCAATAGCTTTTTTTATTTTAGATTTTTCTGTTATAAGTTTTAAAATATCCATTTCAGTATCATAGTAATATTTCAAACCAACTCTATCATTTTCTCTATGAAAAAAATCTGCATTTTCCAACATCCAATCTACTTTACTACTACATTCTGGAATCATACTAGAAATAGATTTTCTTAAAGCAGATTCAAGACACCAAGTATGTCCACCACTTTCACCAAGTTCTTTAAAATAATAATTTACATATGCTACTAAACGTTCTGTCGATTCCCTTAATTCTGGATTCAATTTAAGGGCGAGTTGATCTACTCGTTTAAATCCAAGACCATCCAGTTTTGTTAAGATATAAGGATTATCATCTAATTTCTTTTTTAACAATGAAGGGTTAGGTTCATCTTCTAATAATTTTTTTATCATTGTGAATGTAACACCAAGCGGCTGCAATAAAGTAATAATATCCGAAATTAAATAATTTTGAATAATTTTATCTTTAATTTTAGTCCATGTTGCCTTTCTGACTCCATTTACCAAACTGTAATCAATCGTATCAATTGTGCCGTTTGCTACATCATTTACAATGTTAGGGTATGCTTTGATTAAATTCTCCGCAACTCTTTCACCTATAATTGATTTTAAAAATAAAATTTGTGATTCTTGTGTTTGTGGCACTAACGCATAAATTGATTGTACAACGTATTGTTCGCCATATTTTTTATCTACCTTAAATGTGGCTTTTACAAAATATTCTCCATTAACCATTAACTCCTGCATTCGACCTACAAGAGTTCCAAACTTTTTATCGTTATCTGATTGGGAATTATTTGACTCAAATAAAGAATAATCAGGATCAGTAGTAACATAATGTGGTATATTATCAGTAGTTGAAAACTTATAACATCCCCATGCTGTGTCTTCACTATAATATTTAGAACTTGTAATTAACGCATTAAATTCGTATATAGTTTCGTCCATTAAAATTTCACTCCGTTCTGTCTTGAATAATCATCAATCCATTGTCTATATGGTTTCATTTTTTCAACAATGACTTTTTCTTCACTATCTTTCTTACATAAAATTGCTATTTGCTGGCCCTTTTTAACAAGATCCTCATACTCCTTTAGTGTAGAATGCCATACAATACCTTCTACTAATCCAAAGCTGGAATAAATATTAATGAAAGCAAACTGTTTACCTGTCTTATCTTTTTTCTTTTGTACCTTTGCAATGATACCAACAATTGTACATTTATCTCCATCTACAACATCATTAAAATCAGTTAAATATTGATATGCTGCATTAAATGGATTGTTATTGATAAACACTTGTAATGTTTGAAACTCCCAAAAATCTTCATCTTCAAGGTATTTATTATTCTCTTCAATATATTTTTGGAAACGAATTTCCTGATTTTTATCAAATTCAATTTTACGCAGCCTATTATATTCTTTTATTAAAGCTTCCTTATTGTATGTAAGTCGCTTTCCTTTTTGCTCTGCAACATATTTTGATAAATCAATTCCCATGTCTTCCAGTTTTTTGTATGTTGGCAATTTTACTTCTGAAAAAGACAGTGGTTCATATTGTGATTTCAAATATAAAATTAACTGCTTCTTTTTATTTTTACATGGAATAGCACCTGATTTAATCAATGCAATTACCGCAGATTTTGTTAATGCTGTTCTTTCAAGTAAATCACTTAACGATGTATAAAGACCATGCTCCTTACGTTCAGTTATAATTTGGTGAGCTAAAGATTCTCCAATGCCACTAATTGCAGATAGCCCAAACAAAACCTTTCCATCACTTACTGTAAAGTTCATTTCTGAATGATTGATATTTGGCTCTGTAACGATCACATTGAAATATTTGGCATCTAAAATATATTTATTAATTGCTCCTGCCTTATCTTTGTTCTGGTTAAATAGTGCCTTGAAAAAATATGTTGGATAATGTGCTTTAAACCATGCAGTTTCAAAACACAGGACGGCATAAGAATAGCCGTGGGACTGATTAAAAATGTATCCACCTTTAGTAGACATATCATCAGCTATTTGATTTGCTAAATCTTTTGTATAACCATTTTGAACAATCTCTTGTCTTAATTTTTCTGATTCTTGTTGAACAAGTAATTTATCCTTTTTTCCAATACCTCTTCTAAATAAGTCGGCCTTTCCATACGTCCTACCACCAAATTTTTTAACTATGTCAAGAAGTTGTTCCTGGTATAATAAACACCCATTTGTTTTTCCTAAAATTGGAATCATATCAGGATGAATATACTCTGCTTGTTTATTACCAGTCGCAATATCAATATATTCTTCTAAAGCACTCATGGAGTCTGGTCTGTACAACGAAACTACCGCTGCCACATCATTAATATTTTTTGGCTGTAATCGTACCATAAGATCCTTCATACCGGCCGATTCAACCTGGAACACTCCATTTGTACGACCACTAGCCAATAATTTATATGCAGCTTCATCCTGTTCAAATTCAGGATTATTAATATCATACATCCAAGGATCTAATTGCAAATCATCTTTGATTTCTTTTACGATGTTTAATGTTGCTACACCAAGCAGGTCAAATTTTACAATGCCAATATCTTCAACATAATGTTTATCTACTTGAATTACATGTTCACCATTTGGTCCAATTCTCATTGGCATATAGTCATTTACGTCTGTATCTACAATTCCAATACCACCAGCATGAATGGATACTGTTTTTACACGACCACTTAAATGACTTGTAATATCAAATAATTCAGCATACTGTGGATTGTCAAGTATCAAGTTCGGATTAATTTTAATGCAATCATCCCATTTTGGTAATGTAAACTTCTGTGATAATTTTTGCATCTGATTATATGGGAATCCTAATATTTTGCCTACATCTGTAATAGCAACACATGGAGTAATATATGAGTAATTGATAATCTGGCATACTCTATCTTCTCCATATTTATCAATTAAATATTGAATAATTGCATCTCTATCACCAACATCGGTATCAATATCAGGTAAGCCTACACGTTCAGGATTTAAAAAACGTTCAAAGATTAAGCCATATTTAATAGGATCTAAGTCTGTAATATGGCAACAATAACAAACTAACGAACCCGCAGCGGACCCTCTACCCTTACCAACTTCAATGCCTAACCTATGTGCTGCTTTAATAAAGTCCCATACAAATAGAAAGTATCCATCAAATCCCATTTCATGAATTACTTTCATTTCATAATTTAACCGTTCTGAACGGATATCTTGTTCTTCTTGACTTAACCGATCAAACTTCCTATCCTTCCATCCCTGTTTAATCAAATGCCAAAGATATTCGTTATTATCTTTGAATCCGTTAGGTAATGGAAATGTTGGCAATTGTGGCTTCTGGAAAGGCATATTTACAATTTCAATTAAGTCTGCAATTTTGTTTGTATTATCAAGACCAATGCAAACATTGTAATATCCAATCTGACCGTCCATATACTCATGAATTTCTTTATCTGTTTGCATATAGCAGCCTTCATACACTTCGCTGTTCTCAATTGCGTTCTTATCATTATTTGTACTGTTTCTGCCAATCTTGATTAACTTATCTTGGTAATACAAATCTTCTTTTGTAGCTGCATGGCTGTCCGTTGTAATAATGAATGGTGTATTCGTAACCCGTGAAAGTTCTAGTATCTTTTGATTATATGCACATTGCTGTTCATGACCATGTGACTGCATCTCCAAATAGAAATAAGGGAATATACTTTTATATTTCTTAATATATTCAACACATTTGTCAAAATCATTTTCTCTGGCTAAACGACCTGCCAAACACGCTGATGTAACAATAAAATTTTCAGCATACGGTGCTAAATCTTCAACAGTGCAACGAGGTTTAAAATAAAATCCTTCAAAATTACTTTTAGTAATAACCTTATTTAAATCTTTTCTTCCCTGTTCATTCCTGATTAAACAAATTAAATGAAAATATTTTGACTCTTTATTACGAATCGTTACATCATCACATTCGTATAATTCGCATCCATAAATCATTTTAACTTCAGGATAGTCTTTTTTGATTAAATCAAAATAAATATGAGCATAAGCATTTCCATGATCTGTAATGGCAAATGCTTTTAATCCAATCTTTTTTGCCTGTTCAAGCATTTCTTTTGGACTTCCATAACCGTCTAGCAGCGAATAATAAGAATGATTATGTAAAGAACTGTACATCTACTATTCCAACCTCCTCTGTTCTATGTTAGAGATATATTCTCCGTTTTTTTTATTTTTGGATAGTAAAAAGACACCATTTACAAGAGTGTCTTTAAAATATTATGGTTCTCCCCATATATCATCGTCATCTTCAGGATATTTCTCACTATCTTTAATAATATGAACCACATTCACATCTTTAATGATTACCTGAGCTGTTTTTACGCTATCATATTCGTTTATGCCAGGGACACCAACTATGTCAAATGTAATTGCATAATTTTCATCCCAAGCATCTTGCACAAAATCATACAACCCATTACCAGTTTTACATTTAAACATAATATATTTTACATCATTATACATAAACGAAATGGTATCTTCGTTCTTGCCAAATACTGTAATTTGATCTCTTGTTAATTCAATATTCTCAACTGCAATCAAACAGTCTTTGATACCTTGAGCATATAAATCATCTAAGTCTTCAAATTGATAGCAAAACGGAATTGTTACTTCATCAGGCCCAAGGATAAAATCGACATAATATGTAGAATCATAAATGACATCTTTTAACTGTTCGTTTAATGCTTTAATTGCAGCATCTTTATCTTCGACTGGTAAATCGACAATACCACAAGCATTTGCGTGTCCTTGTGCTGTAATTAGTCCTGTACTATTTAAAATATCTTTAAAGCTTTCAATTGGACTGTTATCAAGATTTCTGGCACTTCCACCATAAGCCAAAGTACCACTCTTTAATCTATGTTTTTTTAACAATACACAAGGTCTTTGAAAAATGTCTGCAATTTTAATTGCTACTACACCAGTTAAACCACCATCTAAAATATCTGTAACATCGGCAACAATTACCTTGTCATAGTCATTATTCTGTTTAACCAGTTCTGCAATTTCAACTGTGGCTTTTTCTCGCATTTTGTCCTGTCTGCTTTTGGCATTCTTACATAACCTTGCAGCTCTGTCATAAATGGATTCCTGAATCACTTCCGCAGGTCTATCTTTTGTTGCACGTTTTTTATATTCAAAAAATTCATCTTGCTCAATAAACGCTCTAAATAATAAATCCTTTTCTTCCAAGGAGCCAACACGAATCATACCATTTAGAATTGTGGTAAGATTCCATTGCACATTATGAATATTTACCTTACCACCCATACTATAATCTTGTGCTTTTATTAATGCTTGTAGTAGCTGACTGTTAATATGCCTTAACCCAGTATTAGTAAAATATCTTGTTTCAAATGAACGCATATCCATGACATCACTAATATTAGCCAAAGCGCACAAGTCTAAATAATCATCTGCATACTCTGTCCAATAGTAATCGTCTAATGCCTGAAGGAACCGGTATACAACTCCTGCTCCGCATAAATTCTTATTTTCATAACTACCACTCATTTGATTATTGACGATAACCGCATATGGATTGTCCACTTCTTTTTCATGATGATCTAAAATTAAAATGTCAATTCCACGTTCTTTTAATTCCTTGCATTCATTCACATCATTTGTACCAGCATCAGGAATGATGAGTAGTTTTGTATTACTTGGAATTGTTACATCATCACTTAATCCATGTGACTTTGCTCTACGATGCATAATATATTCTACAGGATATGTTTTATCCATTTCTTTAATATAGAGATACATCATAGCTGCGGAACAGAACCCATCAGGGTCCTCATCGACTAAAATAGATATTACATTTTTCTCACTATAATGCGATTCAAATAGATTAACCGCTTCAAACATATTATCAAGATTTTCCCAAGGAATTACTACTTTGTCACTTAAATGTAAATATGACAAATAATCATCAATTCCTCTGTTTTTTAAGACTTCTTTTATAATATTAGACGTATCATTTGTTGCTTTATCAAATAATTTATATTTCAAAAATATTCTTCTCCAATCTACCGTATTTTATATATATTGTTCTGTACCAAACGTTCCCATTTGTCAGGATTATCTGAAGGAGATTCTTTGTTATCCAAAATATTATCTTCATCGTATATATAGTAAATGGGAATTCCATCAGGAAATCTTTCTGAAATATCTTCTATTTCTTTTCTTTCTACATCCTTATCAAAGCAAAGAACAATTTTTACTCCAAGTCTTACAATCATATCTATTTGATATTGAGATAATGTTTTACCGCCGGTTGAAACACAATTTCTGTATCCATAAGACCAAAGCTGTAAGACCGCTTTCTCTGCTTCTGTAACATATACAATGTTTCTGTTTTTTATATATGGCATTGTTTTATTTAGACCATATAAAATTTTTGATTTTGAACATGGTTCTAAATAAACATATTTATTTTCATTACTGGGAACTTCTCTATAGAAATAACGTCCTTTTACTCCAACAAGATCTCCTATTTCAGAACGAATTGGAATTGTATACCTATTTGTTTCAGGATCAAATCCAATTTCAAAATCTTTCTGTGTCATATATGTAATATGATCTTCATAAAATAAATCGTTGACAAACGGCTGGTAGTAAGACAAAATAGTTTCCGAAATAGGCTTTAAGGGTTGTTCTTTTTCCATTTCCAAATTGGTACTCATATCTTCTACCATTTGTAAAAACTTAAAACTTTCTGGAATATCTTCATCAAAATCATGATAATAAGATATTCCGATTTCAGCACAAATTAATTTTAAAGCTTGTGGAAATGCCAACTCTTTTGTAAAGCATACCAGATCAATAATGTCGGTTGTCCTACTACCTTTTACCATTTGTCGTGTTTTATTAAGACATATTAACGGCTCACTATCATATAAGATAATGGCGTGTTTATTGTCACCGTCAGGATTACATGCTGTCCAATATCCACCACCTGCATGATATTGAATATGATGGCAGCCAATTGAATTTAATATTTGTTCCACATACTTATTATCATATATGTAACGCTTTAATTCTCGTGTATCCAATTGACTGACACCTACCTTTGCTTTTTGATTAAATATCCTACTTCATCCCATATGTTGTAATCTAAGTTAATTTCAAACAGTGGAATAAATTTCTTATTACCACCTCTATTTTTATCAACAACAATAGCAAAATATTCTTTTGACAAATCTAAATCATTAGGAACAGGTTCACCCCATTCGTCATCAATTGCTATATATTGATATTTGCTATAATCATCTTTATTTATTGCCTTACCAATCATAAGAGCATCAACTACGTGCTTCATTTGTTTGGCATTAGCAATATTATTACTACTTAAACTAAAAATATCTGTAAATACCGTTTCATCTGTCAACTGAAAAACGGACCAACAAAACATCTTTAATTCTTTCATTACTTCTTTAATCTTTGTAGCAGTCTGCTTGATTGTACTCCAATCATCAGTTCTAAAGCCTTTCATTGTGTCATAAGCACAGTATTCAATTCCTTGTACCATCTTGGCTTTTCTGAACTCAAATTCAAGTGTGGCGTCTGAATAATCTGTACCCACATCCTTAAAAAATAATTTTCCATCTCTTTGTTGGTCAATCCAATTTGTAATCTTTAAAATATTATTATATTCGTCTGAATCATTTAACAATCTCTCTTCAAACTCTTCTGGTGTTTCTTCCCATTTTCCGGTTTCTTCATTAATTTTTCTTCGCATGATTTTACCAGACCGATTTTTATAAACACCTAAAACAATTTCTTTTTCGGGCTTGTTCATTACAACGCCATGTAATTTTTGAAAGCATTCATTATTAACAACTGTTGTAATAAGGCAGCTTTCCAAGTCATCTTCGTCCATCTCATTGCTAAGTAATAAAAATTTTTCATTTTTAACCAAAGTAATGTATGCAGCCAACAACATTAAATTTCTTGACTTTCCTGCATTAGATAAAAATCCATTAAAAACCACTTTACCTAGTCTGCAACCTCTAAACATCTCATTTAAAATGGGCCACGGCATTGACAGTCCCATATCAGGCTGAACTAAATATTTTTTCACATGAGATGTTGTGTCACTTGTTAATTCAACAGCTTCTTCTCCTGCATTAATTACTGTATTAATTTTATCTGCCTTAGTTCTTATGATCCTATAAATATCTGTCGGACTCATTTTATCAAAATTTCTATGAGATAAAATTTTATTTACTGGGAACCCATTTCTCCCATACTCTCTTACAAGAGAATATTTTTTTACAGTATCATAATAATTTTTCACATCATTCTCGTCTGCCAAACTCATATATCGTTGAAGTGTACCCCACCCTTTGTAAAGCCGGTACATTCTTAATCGCTCTTCGTTCTGCGACATAAACACATTCATTTTTGTTTCTTCAACAGTCTGTGAAAACGTTAAATAATAAGTTTCAATAGAATCGTAAAAAAATCTTGTTGCAGGATCAGAAAAGTCATACTTACTTCTCATAAAATTACTATAGTTAATTATTAAATCTGGTTGCTTCAATAATGCCCCAATAAAACATATCTCAGCAGCTACATTTATATCTGAAAAACTAGCATTTTGGTCTTCACCACCCAATTTTTAACCACCTCTTATCCGAAAATATCATTTACTAAATCAGAAATGTCATCATCACCTTTCTTATTTGATTCTGTTTTAGAACAAAAAGAGGACATATTGATAATTTCCTGTACCATATTATTCTCTCTTTTACTATTTTCGGCAGCTAAAATTCGTTGTTCTTCACGCCATTTCATGTAACTATCATATTTATTAATTAAGATGGTAAGATCGTAAGCAATTAATTTTTCGGAAGAAATTGGTGTTGAGGATTTTGAAATTAATCTTTGATTTTGCTTTTGTAAATAATTAAATTTTCGCATCCACATATCAAGTAATATATCTGCTGGTATTGCAACAGGAATACGTGAATCGGTTCCTCTTAAAACAGGTTCTATACGTTTCCAGGGTACTACTGTAATCTTATATGCTTCTCTTAAAAAACTACATAAATCTGATTCATCAAACCATTTGTTAATGTGTTCTATTGTAGCTTCATGTAGAATATGCATATTTCGTAATTTGGAATGTTTTTCTTCTCTGATTTCACGAATCATTTGATTTGCAATATTGATATATGTAGATTTATTCTCTAAAGCTGTCATTCTTTTAGTACTTGGCTTTTTAGTATTATGACACCAATTATCAAAGCAATTACTATGATAAAAATGCTTATCATAAAACAGTAGTTCATTTGAATCGGAAGAACAATCTATATCTTTTTTGCAAAAATAACATTTTTGTTTGACTTGTTTGTTTTGCATTTTCACAAAACAATCTTTATGATAAAAGCGTTTATCAAAATAAATGACATCTTCGTTTGGTGAATGACGAGAAATATCTAAAGCAACTTTACAACAAAAACAAGAAGGTTTTGGATTCATAATTATTTTCTTTTCAAAATGCATACTGTCACCTCATGATATATTTATACCTCAGCAAGAATCTCTCACTGAGGTATTAATATATTCTCTGTATTTTTATTTCTGATTTGCTAAATCATTAGTTGTCAAAAACTGCAAGTACTTTCTTTAATGTATCAATATCATCTACATTTTTATAAGCAATCGGAAGTCCTGCTGCTTCTAACTTTTCTTTAATCTCTTTCTTTTCAACTGGAGATAAAGCGTTACGTTTTGCTACAATCTCTTTCTTTAACGCTTCTGCATCAGCGGATGAAGTTGCAGAGGTGGCATTGGTTGTTTCAGGTGCTTTTAATGAATTGTGAAGCTCCATTGCTTCTTTTTCATACATTTTCTGCTCTGTTTCAACTGCCTTGTCTAAATCATTCTTTAAAATAAATTCTTTTCTTTCTGCATTTCTATCAATAACTGGCTGCCAATCGAGCAATGTTGGATCTTCTAAGATTTCGCCCGCCTTATGCACTTTTGTACGATCTTTAATTACTTCTGCACAAATCTGTCCCGTTTCATTATCCTGATACATATGAAGAATAGTTTTTACATTATAATCAATTCCCTTAAACGAATCATGAAGTTTTCTTCCTGTGGCTACAGAAATTTGCTGTCCATTCTTGTCCATTTTCTGTACAGTTTCATCTTTTTCTCTAGCAGTCAGTACAACATTAATGCCAATTGCCATTAAATCAAGAACTAAATTCTGTCCAGAATAATTTAAACGTTTGTAGTCTTTAAATTCAAGATCAGCACCCTGAATTTTAACAAATCTTTCTGTGCCAACCAATCCATCTCTATCAGCCTTTACAGTGTTACGTTTCTTTGAAAGTTCTAAAAGTCCCTGTTCACTCGTTAATTTAAAAATTGAAGTTCCATCAATTAATATTGCATCTGGATAGAACTGCTCACCATCTGCATCTACAATCACTTCGTCAGTCTCATTACCTTCGTCATCATATTCGTAAAACTCTTCATGATTTTTAATTTTATTTAACAATGTTGTTAATTCCTGCAAACTCTGTGTATAGAATATTCTAATATTTCTTGTATCTACACCTCTATCATTTAATTCGTCAAGAGCGTCATCTACACCACCACCTTCTGCATCAACGACTGCAACTCTGAATGGTTTTCCGTCATTTCGTTTAAAATCTGCAAGCTGAAGACCAAGTGTTGTTTTACCACTAAATGTTGCTCCATATAATAATGTAACTAATTTTGTCTGCACTTTGTTTGCTGCTCTTGTTTTCATTTTTTATTCTCCATTCTTTAATCGGTTATTAATACTTCGTAGTTATATAATGCGTTATATACTTTTTCTGGAACAATGTGCTTATATAAATCGGCAACTACCTTAATATAAGCTTCTTTTGCCTGCTTATAAGCGTAAAATGCATTTGTTACATTATCAAAAATCCCAATTTGATAATGTTTCTTATCTCCAATTTTCATACTAGCCAAATACTTACTGTTATCATACCAATAATAACTAACACCTATTGGAAGATTTCCTCTTATAATACCAGATTTTGCAAACAATGAATTAATTCGATTTGGAACCAACAAACAATTGTCTGCTGAGTAAATTTTATTACCATGTATAAGAATATCCTTGTCTATACACATTTTCTCTGATTGCAATGGATAGTCGTTTTTTAAATACCACTCAGCAAAATTTTTAAAACAATGCCATTGTTTATCTACAGAACATCCAATATATGATCTTACCTTTTCGCTTCCATCATTTGCGTAACATCTTCGTAACATATGATGCCAGATTCCCATTGCTTTATTTAAACTATCTTTAGATGTTTTATTAATAAATTTTTGATATTCACCTAAATATCCTATCTTATATACAGATCTGTCGTATGGATTTGCTATCATTTTATTTTTAAAATTTATATATGAAACATAATATCTGTATTTATACTCATCATCAAATTCGATTAATACATTTTTGTTGTTTTCATATTTTATTATTGTGGCTTTAGTGCCGTACTTTGTGTACGACACTTCACCAGTTCGATCTATCTTTTGACTCATTCACAATCAACCCCAAGGACTTGAATCTTCATCAGTAAAGCTTGAAACATCTCCCCAACCATCATCATCATTGTCACCAGCATATGAGATTTCAGCATTATTACCTGCTGCAATTCTCTGCATAGCTTCCATCACTTTATCTTCAGAATAAAGTTCCTTTTCAATAGTCTTACCGTTTGCACCTGTGATAATAAATTCACGTTTTACAGGTGCATTTACTTTCTTCATTGGATCAGGATCACCCCATTCATCTTCATTATCAGCAATCTCTTCAACCTGAGTAGATGATACAATCTGTCCATGTACACTAATAGCCCAATATGGTTTTAATTCTTTTCTAAACGTAGAAGCAAGATTCTTATTTTCAATAATAAGCTCCATGTCTTCAATGGATGCATACGTAACAATTTTAGCAGATACAACAAACCTACCAGTTGGTTTTTCATTGTCATCTTTTTCCTGATTAATGCCCATAAAAATGATTACCTGACTAAAATAATTTTTACAAACATATTTTTCATCTTTAAAATCAATTTTAGAACATAATGAAACCTGGTTTGGAATTATTTTTACAGAATTCCTTTTATTTCCTTTATCATCTGTGTAACTGCTATATTCAAGTCTACCCTTTGTAAATACGCTACTTCCGTCTTTTAAATTTGCTTCAATTTCACGGCAAGCATCAAAGTCAGTCAGGATCTTTTTATCATTAATTTCCTCACCCTTATTATTGATTGTTTTCTTAACTCCAATATTATTACCAATCAAACGATAACCTTCTTTGCGGTAATTGAATCTATCTTCCCACGGGACTTTAATAGTATCTCCTTTTTCACCTTTCTTTACAGGATACTTTGAGAAGTATACATAATCCTGTTCCATTCCCTGTAAATTGGCATATAGAGTTTTCCCGTCCTGGTAACTCAGTCCAAAGTTAATGAACCTCATAGCTCTATTACTCTTTGTAACCAGTTCTTTATAAGCATTATCTTTACTCATACCATATACAATTCCTACAAGCTGAAATTCTCCTTTGGTTTCTGGTAAATCAAATAATCTTGCTTTTGCCATAATAACTTATCTCCTTTGTTTGATTAAAATTTTTTATCTATATTATTTTTTTAATATATTCGTATTGTTTTTTTACTTTATATACTTGTGTGTATTGACTCTCACTTCACATACACACGTGTATTGCAACTAAATCGCTGCCCCAGGCTAAATAAATACGGTGCTCTCTCACTTCACATACGCACGTGTATTGCAACTAGCCATAATCAGATTGATAACCCTATCTCTCACTTTGCATACGCACGTGTATTGCAACCGCCAAAACAAACAATAGATTCATCACTAACCTCTGTTGCACTTGTGCGTATTTGTAAAGTGTGCCAATCTCATGACCTATTAGCACTAGGTTTGATGTATTTTATATACATTAATCGTTCTACGAGTGTTCTTTCCACTTAATAAATTAAGAATTACGAAAGCTTCTCGATGCGAACCTGCCGATATTTTTAACATCACTGGAGGTTCGCACTTTTATGGGCTTGAGAGGTAGCCGTCAACAACAATTAAGTTGTCTCCATTTATTATTCAATTTTCTTATCACATTTTGTTTTCTTATTTTTCTTTTTCTCTTTATCTGTAACAGATTTAGGTAAGCTTCTTGCAATATTTTTAGCAGCGTTGAAATCTGCATTCGCTTCATATCCACATTTCACACACTTGAAATATTCAGCACCCTTATCTCCTTTCGGTCTATTCTCTGTTGCTACATGACCACATTGACTACAGGTAATAGAAGTATTTTTAGGATCTACCAACTGAACGATTATTCCGTATTGATTGGCTTTCTGTTCCACGAATGTTCTAAGCTGATAATATGTCCATTTCCCAAGAAATTTGTCAGACTGTAGCTTTGAAGAAAATCCGCTTAAATCTTCCATTTGAATTGTGGAACATTCATTTTTAATAGCAAACTGAACTATTTGATTTGCAATATTACGATTACAGTTGATTGTATAATTGCTTCTTTTATGTCTAATATTATCTGTAATCTCTACAAAAGGTTTTCTGCCATGACCACCCTTATTTTCAATCGTTGCTTGTTTTTGTGTCTGTTTTAACATTCTCTCATATTTCATTTTTTGTCTGATAATATAAGTACCACCAAAAGAACAACCAATCTTATCATCAAAATTAACAGCCACAAATGCAGGATTATTTACTCCAAGATCGACACCAAGTATACGTTTATCATCTAAATTAATACCCTTTGTGCGAACAGGAATCTTACAAACCAAATGAATATAATAGTGTCCTTTGTATTTCACAATGTTAGAGCCACACATAATATATTCTCCGTTTATAATTTTTTGTACTGTAGATTTTACATCTCTGCTTGTTGTATCTATCCCAACTGTAAAAACACCATTTTTTATTTCAGAACAATTTTCTATTTCTTTTTCAGTAATAATTTGATTCCAATCATTTTTAAATTGTGTTGAAACTAATGAGAATGAAAAATTATAACGCCCGTTTTTTAATTGAGTAAACTTAAATGATTTTTTATCATAAATTGGAATTGGTGGTTCCTTACCATAAGACATTGGAGGATTTCCGTTACCTCTTCTCATCTTATTTACATAGCTGCCTTTGGTTTTACCAAAATATAAATCTCCAATTGTTTTTGAAATTGAAGCTGAATTATATGCACCAAGATAAGGAGCATACGCTCTGGCAGCACTATACATTTCATGAGATAAATTTCCTCGTTTCATAGCACTGTCTGTTGAATCAGGATTCATAGCATATTCAATATTACATAGCTGCGTACACTGATTACTTGCCAGCCTAACTTCTTCATGTAACGTTTTCATAATCGCATTCAATACTTTCCATGAAGTTGTTGGAAATACTGGAACCGAAATTTTTAATCTTGTAACCTTTGTAAATGTCTTCTGTTCTTCCATAATTGTTTTTTTTCTTCCTTATTTTTATTGTACAAACCCTCCCACTGTGATATAATATCCCATTGAGGTGGAAGCTATAGCAAAGTATAGCTAGTAAGGGAGCCAGTTAGTAATTATTTATGTGCCAGCACCATAGGCAGACATCAGCTCGTGTTCCTCACCTTATTTTGGTTTGCATACCTTTTATATAGATATGTAATACTGAAATGAGGTGATTGATATGAAACTGAAGATAAAAATTAATTCTTACTTTGTATTCTTACTGATTGTATTGGTATTGATTATAAAGTTTGTCTAATAATTAATGAAAACTGGTGGGAATATTATATCCGTGGTTCAAGCGGGTTTTACGGAATATATAAATATCAGAAGCTCTTAATCTCTGATATTTATATATTCTCTCCTTTAATAAATTTGGTATGTCAAATTTAACTTGGCATTTCTGAAACATCTAATGACTCAAACATAGAACAGATTTTGTCAATCTCAGAACTATGATTCTCAAAATATTCCATCAAATTTTTAATAATCTTGATTTCATCAAAGCAGATACCATAATCTTTTTCCTGATACATTTTCGTCAATTTTTCATAGTTAATATATGCAAATTCTTCTACTGAATCGTATGTAATTGGTATGATAAGTTTTTCAGAAAACGTATGCTCGTAATCACAAATCATATAAACTGTGACGCTTATCTCATCAACTTCAATACGGTAACGGTAATATTTATTTTTTTTAACAATATTACCAATATCTTCTAATAAATTAATCATGATTAGTTGCCTCCAGCATTACTTAACGCCGTGGTTATAGTCCTATATGGGTTCGTATCTAATATACTAGGACTTTCATTTTTTACATTCCATGTTATATGATTGTCTCCCTTTCCTGCCTGATATGCTTCATTGATGTATTTTTCAAACATTTCTTTTGTCATCGTTACATTACCATCTTTAACCTCTACATACATAATCATTGGTTTCATAGAGTTACTCCTTATCATCAGATTTAATCTTTTTCTTCTTTAATGCAGCTTCTTCCTTATTAACTGCATTCTCCATTCTCTTCATAATTCTCTTCATTTTTCCCATTGGCTTACAAGTAATTCCCATAATTTAATTTCCTTTCTTTTTGTATAATTTATTTTATAATTTCCTAATTACCTTGATACTTGGAAAACAGCTCTCCCATAGAAATACCGTTATGTTTCGCAAGGTCCTTTGCACACGCACATACATTTTTAGGCGTTGATACTCCAAGACAATCACGTAAATATGTCAACAAATCTTTATATCTATAATGAGTGCGATTCCAGATTGGACTTTCCCATGCAAATATTCCCTTACCATTTATCAATAATTTCTTATTTGCATCACCTAACACGCTGCCTTCTGAATATCTCCACCAACTATCATCATTTTCAGTAACGGCGGCAAATTCTTCTTCACTCATATTATCCATATAGTCAAAAAGCTGATCTGAAACTACATATACGTTGTACATAGTTCCTTGATAGGTCTGCTTATAATCACATTGATACATACCGTCTAACTTGCTAAAAAAACTATCAACTAAACGTGAACCCAAAATTTCTTTCATTTTTACTCCGATCTTGTAAATGTAATTATTTTTTTCCATGTTTTGAGGACATCTGTAAAATATGCATAAGATTCATCTTCATTTGGAATCTTATATCCCTTGTCTCGCATATAATTTTGCAACGCACAAAATTTGGCATACAATAAAATACAAAGCCACAATAAACATCCTGAAATAAGTGCCCATTCCATATATTATTTTCTTCCTTTCGTAAACTGTATTTTTGCTACATATACATATTCTCCGCTTTATCAATTTTGGTTTGTGAAATTTGCATTTATAATTTTTTGCAAAAAAAATAACACCCACTAGAATAGAAAAATTCCCATTCTAATAGGTGATTCACATTTTTGTTTCTTAATATTGCTACCGTGAACTACCCACAAGCTAAAGCTTGTTGGGCTTCTTAGTCAATATGCGTAACCGCACAAGTTTACCTAAGCTATCTCCGTAGTCCCTACGGTTCTATTTGTATCATACAATCTTAATCCTTCTATAAGAATATTAATTGCAGCGTTTATATCTCTTTCGTGATGTGCCCCACATTCAGGACAATCCCACTCTCTTATAGATAATGGTTTTTTTCCTGATATGCATCCACAACTGGAACATATTTGACTAGATGGAAACCAAGTATCTATTTTAACAATATTTCTACCATGCCACTTAGCCTTATATTCTAATTGTCTTACAAACTCACTCCAAGATACATCTGCGATTGATTTTGCTAATTTATGATTTTTCATCATGT
>ERZ835762.143-NODE-143-length-97208-cov-13.785287_pt1 | contig 97208 bp, 75 predicted proteins | sample MGYA00519687_ERZ835762 | MGnify/ENA primary metagenome ERZ835762 (study PRJEB31850, sample SAMEA3708783) | human gut metagenome | biome: human gut; feature: human-associated habitat; material: faeces | place: China | collected 2014 ... | reverse complement strand
TCGAACTCGTGACCCTCAGCTTGGGAAGCTGATGCTCTACCAACTGAGCTACTGCCGCATAAACATTTCCAAGGTCATGCCTTAAAAACGGTGGCAAAGTTAATAAATTCCTTCCTAAAAAAACAAACGTTTCGTCAAATATTTCTTATTTTTGCTCGGGAAAACAAAGATATTCTTTCAAAATACAGACTAAATACCAATGAAACGAATCATACTCATCACCGGAGGAGCACGTTCCGGCAAAAGCACCTATGCGGAAAAGCTGGCACTCGAGCTCTCTCCCACTCCCGTTTATCTTGCCACAGCACGCATTTGGGACGAAGAATTCCGCCAGAGGGTAATCCGGCATCAGGAACGCCGGGGACCGGAATGGACAAACATCGAAGAGCAGAAAGAACTCAGCCGCCACCGGCTGGAGGGACGGATCGTCCTGATAGACTGCATCACCTTATGGTGTACCAACTTTTTCTTCGACCTGCATTCAGATACCGACCGGGCACTTGCCGCAGTAAAGGCAGAGTTCGACCGCTTCACGGCACAAGACGCAACCTTCATCTTTGTAACCAATGAAATAGGTATGGGAGGAACTTCCGAGAACGAACTGCAACGAAAGTTCACGGACATGCAAGGCTGGATGAACCAATATGTAGCCGCCCGTGCCGACGAAGTGATACTGATGGTATCCGGCATCCCACTTACCGTAAAAAACACTCATTCATAAAACAACAAACAATTAAAATTCAACAGACTGATGAAAACATTTCATATCACCCGCCCGGATGAGTCAATCCGTCCCGCATTGATTGACAAAATCAACAACCTGACCAAACCCAAAGGTTCATTGGGCATTTTAGAAGAACTGGCACTCCAAATCGGACTCATACAACAGACATTATCCCCCGCCTTGAAACATCCGCAAAACATTATCTTCGCCGCCGACCACGGCATTGTAGAAGAAGGTGTCAGTCTGTCTCCAAAGGAAATCACCTGGCAGCAAATCAGCAACTTCCTTCATGGAGGGGCAGGTGTCAATTTCCTCTGCCGGCAGCACGGCTTTACCCTGAAAATAGTAGATGCAGGAGTAGACTACGACCTCCCCTACGAGAAAGGCATCATCAATATGAAAGTGCGCAAAAGTACCAGAAATTATCTGCACGAGGCAGCCATGACGGAAGAGGAAATGGAGATGTGTCTGGAACGGGGTGCCGAGGTGGTGCGCCAATGCCATGAAGAAGGCAGCAATGTCCTCAGCTTCGGTGAAATGGGTATCGGAAACACCTCTTCATCCTCCCTGTGGATGACCTGCTTTACCGGTATTCCTCTGGAACAATGTGTCGGCGCAGGCAGCGGACTCGACAGCGCGGGCATCCGCCACAAATACGAAGTGCTGAAACAGTCTATGGAGAATTACAAAGGCGACGGCTCTCCCCGGGACATCATCCGCTACTTTGGTGGACTGGAAATGGTAATGGCCATAGGCGCCATGCTGCAAGCTGCCGAGCTGAGGATGATTATCCTTGTTGACGGATTCATCATGACCAACTGCCTGCTTGCTGCCGCCAGGCTCTACCCGGAAGTGACGGATTACGCCATCTTCGGACACTGCGGAGACGAGTCGGGCCACAAACTGGTACTCGACGCCCTGCATGCCCGTCCGCTGCTGAATCTGGGGCTGCGTTTGGGAGAAGGAACGGGGGCCATCTGTGCATATCCCATTGTCGACTCGGCCGTGCGGATGCTCAATGAAATGGATAACTTTGCACATGCCTCCATCACCAAATACTTTTAACATGAACAATGTCTTGGCTGCATTCATAATGCTCACCCGACTGCCCTTCTGGAAAATCAAGGAAGTACCGGCAGAATGTTTCAAGCATGTGGTTCCCTATTGGCCGCTTATAGGCTGGCTGACGGGAGGCGTGATGGCGGCAGTGCTGTGGCTTGCCGGACAGATTATGCCGGTGTCATTGGCATGGATTCTTGCCCTCATCGCACGCCTGCTTGTCACCGGTTGCCTGCACGAAGACGGACTGGCGGACTTTTTCGACGGCTTTGGTGGCGGCACCACCCGAGAACGGACTCTTGCCATCATGAAGGATTCCCACATCGGAAGCTACGGTGTCATCGGATTGATATGCTATTTCCTGCTGTTGCTCCAACTTCATCACCTGCCACTGGGACTTCTCTGCATCCTTGTGCTCAGCGGTGACTGCTGGTCCAAGTTCTGTGCCTCCCAGATTGTCAACTACCTGCCCTATGCCCGGAAAGAGGAAGACAGCAAAAGCAAGACCGTCTACAACCGCATGAGCTGGCACGAGTTACTGGCCGGATTTCTTTGCGGCCTGTTTCCTTTCGTACTGCTGCTGCCTATAAAACTGTGGATTGCCACCCTCTTCCCACTGCTCACCTTCTTCCTGCTCTACCGATTGATGAAGCGACGCCTGCAAGGATATACGGGGGACTGCTGCGGGGCCACTTTCCTGCTATGCGAACTGTCCTTCTACTTGGGAAGCCTTATTCTAATTATAAATTAAAACCAAAAATTAAAGATGGAAGTAATACTCATTCGACACACTTCGGTAGATGTCCCTCCGGGCGTATGCTACGGACAGACCGATGTTCCCCTGAAACCAACGTTTGAAGCGGAAGCCGCCGTGACAGCAGAAAACCTGAAGGCATACCTTCCGTTCGACCACGTCTACACCAGTCCCCTAACCCGCTGCGTGCGCCTCGCCACCTATTGCGGCTATCCCGATGCAGAACGGGACAAACGGATTATGGAAATCAATTTTGGCGACTGGGAGATGAAGCCGTTCGAGCAGAATGAAGACCCACGCTTGCAGGAATGGTATGCCGACTACATGAACGTGGCAGCTACCGGTGGAGAATCTTTTACTATGCAATACCGACGTGTCGGCCAGTTTCTGGACGAATTAAAGAAGAAGCCCTATACACGCGTTGCCATCTTCGCACACGGAGGCGTATTAATCTGCGCACAACTCTATGCCGGAATCCTCAAAGCCGAAGAAGCCTTCGACGCATTGACGCCCTACGGCGGCATCGTCCGCATCAATCTCGACAAGGAATAGTGAACGAAATAGTAGGGCCTTCCTCCGCTTCGGTTTGCACCTTGTAGATACCTCCAAAATAATGAATAAAATGGGCATTGATTTCATGGCGAATCAAGCTCGTTTTATTCTCAAAATGTACCTTTGCAAACGGGGCGTTGACCACGTCGAAATAAAGGAGCGGTTTACTCCGGTCGCGTCTGATGCGGATAATCGCCTCATAACGGGAAGTGTCATTCTCTGACGGAGTCAGCAGGCTGACAAGCAATGTATCGAACCACCTCCGGTCCGTCCTTGCAAGCTGTTCCTTGAGATCGGTCTGCAGGCTGACAGACACAGTGCTCTCCCCACGACCGTTCACTTTATCCAGCACCTCACTGCACAACTGAATAATGTCACACTCCTCGTCCTCATACTGAATCTTGCCGGACTCCAAGCGGGACAACTCCAGAATGCTGTTGACATAATTCAGCAGACTTTCCGCATTGGTCTGAATCATCTGTCCGTACTCCCTCTTAGTCTCTTTATCCAGCTCCTCTTTCCCGGTCAGCAATTCGGCAAAGCCCACCACCACATTCAGCGGAGTACGTATATCATGGCTGATTTCCGATTTCAGACGTTCCTTCGCGATGTTGTCCGTCTCTGCCTGCAAAGCGGCTTCAGCCGTCTTCTTCTCTATGACAGCAATCTTTCCGGAGACATAGCGAGTATACAAGTAGAAAAGCAGCATCAGCAGCAGGCAGACACCCAGGAATATAAATCCTATACGGTAATTCATGTCCTGAATCTTCTGCTTCTCCAACAACAGCTCGTCAATGTGGTAAATCTCCTTTACCTGCTTCAACTGGTTGGCCGAGAAGGCATTGTTCAGCGAATCCTGCTTGCGTATGAGGTAGCGCCGGGTCTCGATGGCCCCGTCAATGTCCCCCTTGTCATATTGCGTACTCGCCTTGTAGTTTATCAAAGTGGCAAAGGTGGAGACGTAGTTGTTCAGTACCGTAGGGGTCACCTCGTCTATCAATGCGATGCTTTTGTCATACTCATCGGTCTTGGCATAATATTGAAGCTGTATCAACTGGACATTCAGCCAGAAGACGGGATCTACATGCGGCTCAAGCAGTTTCTTTACTTTCTCGATATGCTCGTGCGCCACTGTAAAGTTCTTCTGGTTCATGTAGTGCAGGATATACTTCACTTCGCAGTCAATCTCGAAATTGCTCCAGTTCTTCCGTGTCTCGGGTTCTTTGGAAATGACCGCCTGCAACGTCGTGTCCATTTCATGCAAATAGGGCAGCTTCAGGCTGTCTTTACCGCCATTGCCGTATACCTGGGCAATACGCGACAGTATATCCACCTTCAGGCTGGTCTTTGTCTGGGGAGAGAAATTCCGGTAAGCCTCCAAGAAAGAGTCCAGTGCCTCATTCGGGCGGCTGGACACTCCGTAGGCACATCCCAGACTGTTATACGCCGCTATCATCCCATTATTGCTATGGTGGAGTTTTGATTCCTCCAACGTCTCCTTAGCCACATACACCGCTTTCTCTATCTGTCTCTTGGAAGCCAGGGCGCGGCTGATGGCAGCCTTCTGCTCCAGATAATAATCGTAAGTACCTACCTGGGGGACAAAATCCTTCAGCACATCCACCCAATACGACAGACTGTCCGGGTCGTGTTTCTTGTCATAACATGCCGCCAGATAGTAAGCGCCCATATTCTCATAGAAAGCGTTCTTCTGCCGCCGCGCCTCCTCGTACAGACGGGTGGAAAAAGTCATGTTATAGGGAGCATACTGGTGCTTGTAGGCCATGTCACGGAGATACGTCAGCCGGACAAGGGTGGCCGGCAGGGTATCGGCAACCTTCAGGATGCTGTCCTGATACCGGACAGCCCCCGTGTCTTCTGCCAGCAGCGGACAGATATATCCGCAAAACAAAACATGGATGAGAATCAGTATTCGTTTCATTGCGCCGTTCCTCCGTGTAATGCGGGATTATACTTCAAAGGATGCGTAAAACAGAAACGCGCGCCACGGGTGTACCCACTGTCCACCCACAGCTTGCCGTTCATATATTTCACAATCAGTTGGCAGATGGAAAGGCCCAGTCCGCTTCCCTGCACAAAATCATTCAGCTTTTCAAAGCGTTCAAAAATCAAGTGCTGCTTCTCCGGTGGAATGCCGCATCCGGTATCCGTCACGGAGAAAAGTGCCGTACCGGCATCAGCCATCTTCAGTTCCAGCACGATGGAGCCTTGTTCCGTAAACTTGGTGGCATTCACCAGCAGGTTTATCAAGACTTGGCGGAGGCGCGCATCGTCCGTATCCAGCATCAGGACGGACAAATCCGTGTCAAAACGCATTTCAACCTCCAGCTTGCGCGAGGCCATCACGGTCTCCACGACCTCATTACACAACTTCACGGCATCATGCGTGCGGATGTTGAAGGTTATATTGTCATTCTCGAAATCCGAGAAATCCAGAATGTCATTGATAAGTTTCAGCAACTGAAAGGAATTCACCTTGATAATTTCGGAGAACTCCCGGCGCGATTCGTCATCGAACGACTCGTCCTCATCCGTCAGTACCGCCGAGAATCCGACAATGGCATTCAGCGGCGTACGTACCTCATGGCTCATGTTCGAAAGAAACATATTCTTCCGTTGTATGGCTTGCACCGCTTTCTCCTTCATCGCCTCCTGCCGCATCTGGGAACGCTTCAAACGGAATATCTTCTTCCAGCCCAGCACCAGGAGGAATATCAGAAACAGTACGGACACAATGATGCCTGCCAGATAGAAACGCATGGATACAATGCGGTCGCGTTCGTTCTGGTAGGCCAGTTGGTCGGCCTGGAAACGGGTACAGAGCCGGTCTATCTCCTTGGGATAGTTCTTCTCGAACGAAGTCTTGATATACGAAAAGACCTTGCCGTACTGTCCGTAGGCTTCTTCCTTATTTCCCATCTTCACCAGTAAATCCGCTTTTTCGAGCAGAGCTTCCTTGTAGATGTTATGGTTTATCCGGGCATATTCGGTTTGAAGGAAATCATTGTAGGCGGTCAAGGCTGCCTCATGCTCTCCGGTGGCCACCAGATAACGGGCATCTATAATCAGAAGGTATTGCCGTATCTCCGGAATCAGCTGCGTTTCAAGCTGGCCTATCTGTACCAGACAATGGCTGGCAGCTTTCAAGTCACCCTTGAATAATTGGCAGGAAGCATTGGAGATGTGACGCATGGCCAGCTCCAGCGGAGAAAGCCGGTCTTCCGGATAGAGGTTCAGACGTGCAAGATAACGCGAGGCACCGTTTACATTCCGTATGCGCAGGTTATAATCTATCAGTTCCACCAGTAGCATACGGATATGCACATCCTCCCCGTCCATCCCATCCAGCAGTCTCAAGGACTCTTCATAAGCGACACCGGCTTCCCGGAGCCTGCCGGTATAGCTGTACACCTCTCCCATGGCATTCAGCGCAAGGGCATTGCCGAAGGGGTAGGCAAGCGCGCGGGCTTTGGAGTACATCTGGTCGCTCTGGGCAATAGCCATACGGATTTCTCCACGGAAAAGGGAGGATTTTATAAGTATTCTTTCCAGTTCGAAATAGGTGTAATAGCGCTGGGATTCATCCAATTGGGACAAAAGGCCGTCGGCATTCAGCGAGTCACACTCCTCCCGGGTCAGATAGTCGAAACCGAGGCTGTTGTGAAAAGTGGAGATGACCTCATGGACTATACTTTCCTTTTCTTTAGTCCAAGAATCCGCTTTATCTGTTGCCGATGCAATTATTGTGCTCCCGAACCAAATAAAGAAAAGGAATATATATAGTTGCTTTATCCTCATTTATAAGACTTTGTCTGCTTTAAAAGTTACATTTTTAATGCAACGCGGTCTTGCAAAGATATTATATCTTTTTGGAACGGACAAAGAATCAGTTAAAATAACAACATTTTAAAAACAAAAGGAAGCCAAGGTCGATGTCACTATTACGGCAACTACCATCCACCACTCCACACGCCGGTTGATGCGGACAGCCACACGCATATCTTCTGTCTTCAGAGGCCGTTCATTAGAACCGATATAAGGTTTCCATACCTCCTCGCCGAAATAGTTGTGCGGCCCCCCGAAACGGCAATTCAAAATACCGGCAAGGGCGGCTTCCGGATAACCGGAATTGGGACTGGCATGCTGGCTGCCATATCTGCCCACAAAAGCAAACAAGGAAAGGCGACCGGAAACCAGTACCATCAGAAAGGCTGTCAGACGAGCAGGAATATAATTGGCAACATCATCCAGACGGGCGGCGAAACAGCCGAACCGACGATAGCGCTCGTTCTTGTAGCCGACCATGGAATCCAACGTGTTCACCATCTTATAGGCAAGCATGCCCGGAACTCCCAACAGCAGATACCAGAATAAGGGAGCAACGACCCCGTCACTCAAATTCTCTGCCAAAGTCTCCAATGCCGCGGTTCTCACCTCCTGCGCCGAGAGCGCAGACGTATCACGCCCAACGATACGTGCCACTTGCATCCTCCCTTCCTCCAAGGAACGGTCCACCGCCTTGAACACCATACGCACCTCGCGAACCAGCGTAGTGCCCGCCAAGCAATAGAATATCAGCAGTATCTGCACCGTCAGCAGCATGCCCGGAGAAAAGAGTGCAGCCAAGCGGAGTAGCAGAAGCGTGACGAAATACACACCTGCCACGAGGAGCACCGTCATAAGCGCTCCTTTCAGGAAACGCGAATCGCCCCGGTTCAACCGGTGCTCACAGAAAGAAATGGCTTTGCCGAAAGCCACCACCGGATGGGGTAGCCACGCCGGGTCGCCCAGCCAGTGGTCGAGCAGCCAGGCTGTGAGAAGCGGCAGGTTCAAGTTGAAGGCGACACCCAAAAGTATAAGCACATCTTCTTCCATCGGTTATTCCTCCTCAAGCCATTGTCCTATTGCTTTTACAAGCCTGTCATTCTCCTCCCGGCTCTGGGCGGCTATACGGAAGAAATGCTCATTCAGTCCGTCGAAGTTGGAGGCGTCCCGAATCAAGATACCATGCTCCCCTGCCAGATAGTCTTTCAAAGCGGAAGCCCTACCCATACGGAGGCACACCAGCATGAAATGGGTTTCGGTGGCCCATACCTCCAGTCCTCCCAATGCCTCGAGCGCACTGCGCAGGCGGGCAGCCTCTTGCAAGTAAGACGCCACATCCAGCGGATTGGGAACATCATGTTCCAGCAGATGGAGCCCTGCCTCAATGGCAAGCTGGTTGACCGACCAGGGCATACGGTTGGTACGCAGACGGTGCAGCAGGTGGGGGGCGCCGGTGACATATCCCAGTCGCAGACCGGGAACGGCATAACGCTTGGTCATGGAGTGCAGCAGCAAGACGTTGGGAAACTCCGCAGCCTCGGCAGCAGAGAAAAGCGGACGCAAGGTGAAAAACTCGTAGGACTGGTCGATGACGAAACAGACCTGCGGATTATGACTGATAAGTGTTGCCAGATATTCCTTCTCCACAACCGTTCCGGTAGGGTTATTGGGATTGCACAGCCACAGCATGCGCACCTCTTCCGGCAAGCGATACCCCTCGCTCTCCGCAGGAAGCCGGTAGAGGGAAGTGACCCGATGGCCGTGCATGCGGCAGGCATCGGCATATTCACTGAAAGTGGGCTGCACAATGGCGGTGTTTGTCCCGCGGAAAGTCTGTGCGGTAAGATAGATGGCTTCGGTAGCTCCGTTCGTCACGCACACTGCCTCGGCAGGAAGACGGTGGCAGCGGGCAAGGCAGGCCTCAAACGTGTAAGGCTCCGGTTCGGGATAGTTGCCGATGCCGTCAATCCGGGCACACAGATGCGCCTTCAAGGCAGAGAGGTCTACCCTGCTGTAAACGTTCGAGCTGAAGTTTGCCGTAATGGGACGGCTGTATTTATAGGAATCGTCTCCGTGTCCTTCAATCATGGTTCTTTGTCAATATTTGGTAGATAAGCGGCAGGTTGACGTGGCGGCGCACGTGCTCGGCAAGCCTATCGTATTGTTCTTCTTTGAATGTATGGTAATCGAAAGCGCCGACATTCCCGGACAGTTTGTCTGCAAAAGGCGCAAGCAGGAAATCTATGAATTCCGGGTTGTCGAGAATGCCATGAATATAGGTCCCCATGCAGGTGGAGTCCACGTAGTAACCATCGGTAGAGCCGTTCTCCAGAAGATTCAGAGGAGAATCGGGAGTACCTTCCACAGGGGTGGTCACTCCCATATGGATTTCATAGCCCTGCATTAATGGAGAATGGAGAGTGGAAGATGGAGAATGGGGATTGCACAGACCGAACTTCACCTGACGGGTCACCTTCTCTCCCGACATGCGGGTACTGATGGGCAACAGTCCCAGTCCGGGCAGGCGTTCGATGTCCCCCTCCACATGCTCAGGGTCGAGCACCTCCTGCCCCATCATCTGATAGCCGCCGCAGATACCCATCACGGTGGCACCTTCACGGTGGGCACGGATGATGGCAGCCGCCACACCGTTACGGCGCAATTCGTAAAGGTCATCAAGCGTGCTCTTGGAGCCGGGCAGCAGGATGACGTCGGCCTTTGCCAGCTCATCCACATTGTTGGTATAGAACAGATGTACGCGCGGGTCACGCTCCAGCACATTGAAATCGGTGAAGTTACTGAGGTGGCGCAGCAGAATGACAGCGATGTTCACCTTTCCCTTCTCGGCACGGACAGACTTTGCGGCAAGCGCCACGGAGTCTTCTTCTTCAATGTAGATATCACGGTAGTAAGGCACCACCCCGACAACGGGAATGCCGCAAAGCTCCTCCAGCATCGTAATGCCCGACTCGAAGAGACGTATATCCCCCCGGAACTTGTTGATAAGAATTCCTTTAATTCGCTCCCGCTCATGGGGACGAAGCAACATCAGCGAACCGTAGACGCTGGCAAACACACCGCCACGGTCAATGTCGCCCACAAGAATTACATCGGCTCCGGCATGCAGGGCCATCGGCAGATTGACAAGGTCGGTATCCCGCAGATTGATTTCGGAGATGCTTCCCGCGCCTTCCAGCACGACGGGATTATAGCGGGCGGCAAGGCGGTCGTAGGCAGCACAAACCTCCCGGCGCAGCTCGTCGCGTCCTTCCTTGCGGAAATACTCATAAGCATTGCGGTTGCCGATAGGACGCCCGTTAAGGACAACCTGCGAGGTATGGTCCGACTGTGGTTTCAGCAGTAGCGGATTCATGTCCGTGTGGCAAGGCACTCCGGCGGCTTCTGCTTGCACAGCCTGGGCACGGCCTATCTCCAGCCCTTCGGGAGTGGCAAATGAATTGAGCGCCATATTCTGTGCCTTGAACGGTGCGGGCTGATAGCCGTCCTGCTTGAAGATGCGGCAGAAGGCGGCAGCAATGATGCTCTTTCCCACATCACTGCCCGTCCCGGCAAACATAATCGGATGAAGTTTCTCCATAAATTCCATTTTAGCGAATGCAAAGATAGTGCAAATCCGAATATCTCTCCCATTCATAAGCCATATCTTCGGAAACTATTCGTTATATTTGTAACGTTCCATTCAAAAAGATGACTACTGAACAATTCCCACCTCCTCTTGTTTAGAGAAACAAGAACCCCTAAACCGAACGAACTTATGAATAATCTATTATGCCGGAGATTTTTTCCGGCTGCTGGCTGCGTGCTGCTTGCCATTGGTGAAGTGGCTGCACAAACCTCCCTTCCCCTTAGCTTTGGTGATGCCCTAAGGCAGATGCAAAACGGCAACCGCAGCCTGAAAATAGCCGACAAGGGAATTGAAGCCGCCCGTGCGGAACGTGACAAACTGAATGCCCTCTGGTACCCCTCCCTGCAAGGTGCCGGTACGTTCGTGCATCTTTCCGAAAAGATAGAGGTAAAACAGCCCCTTTCCCAGTTCACCGACCCGGCAAAGGACTTTGTGCACAACATCGTGCCGGACGACCAATTCATCAGCAGCATACTCGACCAGATAGGCTCCCATACCCTTGCCTTTCCACTGGCTCCACGCAACCTGACTTCCGTCGGCCTGACTGCCGAATGGGTCGTATTCTCCGGCGGCAAGCGCATCCGGGCCTCGAAGATAGGCAACACCATGATAGACATCGCCCGCGAAAACCGGGGACAGACCGATGCCACGCAACGCACCCTGCTGACAGAAAGCTACTTCGGGCTGAAACTTGCGCAAGAGGTAGTACGCGTGCGGCAGGAGACTTACAACAGCCTGCAACGCCATTACCAGAATGCCCTTAAACTGGAAGCTGCCGGCATGATAGACAAGGCAGGCCGGCTCTTTGCCCAAGTGAATATGGATGAAGCTGCCCGTTCACTGGAGGCTGCCCGGAAGGAGGCCTCCGTCGTGCAAAGTGCCCTGCGCACCCTGCTCAACCTGCAAGACACATGCAGCATCCATCCTACTTCGGAGCTTTTCATCAACGACCAACTGCCCGCCAAAGAGGAGTTCCTGCAAGCCATGCGGGTGGAGAACTACACCGTGAACCAACTGCAACTGCAGTCACAGATTGCCCGCCAGCAGCTCCGCATCGACCAGAGCGGCTACCTGCCGGACATCGCCGTATTCGGCAAGCAGACCCTCTATGCCCACGGCATACAAAGCAATCTTGTCCCCCGCACCATCGTAGGCGTGGGCTTCACCTGGAACCTGTTCGACGGACTGGCGCGTGAGAAGCGCATCCGCCAGTCGAAGATAGCCCAGCAGACCCTTGCCCTGGGACAAGAAAAAGCCAAAGAAGACCTGAGCGTAGGCATCGACAAGCTCTACACCCAACTGCAAAAGGCACAAGACAACGTACGCGCCCTGAATACCACCATCGAGCTGAGCGAAGAGCTGGTGCGAATCCGCAAGAAATCCTTTGCCGAAGGCATGGCAACCAGTACTGAGGTCGTAGATGCGGAAACGATGCTGGCAACCGTCCGCGTGGCGCGTCTGGCAGCCTACTACGAATATGATGTGGCACTGATGAACCTGCTGGCTATCTGCGGAACGCCGGAACGGTTCGAGAAATATTTCGAGACAACTTATTAAAACCTACCCTTTATGAAAATCAATAATAAAAGCATCAGCATTGCATTCGTCATTATCCTGGCCGCAACGGTCATCATTTCGCTTGCCGGCATATTACTCATGAGCCGGCAGCCCCTGGTCCTGCAAGGACAAGTGGAAGCAACGGAAATACGTATCAGCGGGAAGCTGCCCGGACGTGTGGACTCCTTCCTCGTACAAGAGGGCGACTGGGTGAAGGCAGGCGATACGCTTGTCCGTCATCAACAGCCCCACCATCGAAGCCAAATACCGCCAGGTGAATGCCCTGGAGCAGGTGGCCCAGGAGCAGAACAAGAAGATAGACGCCGGTACCCGCCGCCAGATTGTGGCCACCGCCCGGCAACTCTGGAACAAGACGCAGAGCGACCTTGCCCTCGCCAAGACCACTTACCAGCGCATTGTAACGCTTTATAAGGACAGTGTCGTCACCTCCCAGCGGCGTGACGAGGTGGAAGCCATGTACAAAGCCGCCCAAGCCGCCGAACGTGCCGCCTACGAGCAATACCAGATGGCCGTAGACGGAGCGCAGAGCGAGGACCGCGCCTCGGCCCGCAGCCTGGTGGAAGCGGCGCGAAGCACCGTCGATGAAGTCTCCTCCCTCCTCGTCGACTCCCGCCTGACTGCTCCCGAAGACGGCCAGATAGCCACCATCTTCCCCAAACGCGGAGAGCTGGTGGCCCCCGGCACTCCCATCATGAGCCTTGTCGTGATGGACGATGCACACGTGGTACTGAACATACGCGAGGACCTGATGCCGCAGTTCAAGATGGGAGGCACTTTCCGTGCCGATGTCCCCGCCATCGACGGCAAGGACATTGAATTCCGCATCTATTACATCAGTCCGCTGGGCAGCTTCGCCACCTGGAAATCCACCAAACAGACGGGCAGCTATGACATGCAGACGTTCGAGATACACGCACGTCCCACACAGCAGGTAGAGGGATTGAGACCGGGGATGTCCGTACTTTTAAAAATGAAGAATGAAAAATGAAAGATAAAGAATTTGGCTGCGCAATGAAAGCGCTTCGCATGGTTATCCGTCGCGAATGGCACCGCATGACCTCCCGCCGTCTATACCTCGGCGTCTGCGTCGTGCTACCCTTACTCTGTCTGTTCTTCATGGCCACCATCTTTGGAAACGGACAGATGGAGAACATTCCCGTGGGTATCGTCGACCTGGACAACACTGCCACTTCGCGCAATATCTCCCGACGCATCTCTGCCGCCCCCACCTTCCGTGTGACGGAGCACTTCACCGACGAAGCCGACGCCCGCCGGGCATTGCAACAGAAGGACATATACGGCTACCTCGTCATCCCGCCCCGCTTCGAACAGAAGGCGGTGACGGGAACTGGCGCAACGCTCACCTATTATTACCACTATGCCCTTCTTTCGGTAGGCAGCGAGCTGATGGCAGCGTTCGAGAATACGCTTGCCCCCGTGGCGCTCTCGCCCATAGTGATGCAGGCCGAAGCTCTGGGAGTCAGCGGAGAACAGATACAGACTTTTCTGCTCCCCGTAGAAGCCAGTACCCATCCCCTCTACAACCCGGACATGGACTACTCCATCTACCTGAGCCAGCCTTTCTTTTTCGTACTGTTCCAGATACTCATCCTGCTCACCACCGTTTACTCCATAGGCGGCGAACTGAAGTTCGGCAGTGCCGGCGAATGGCTGAAGACGGCACGGGGCAATATCCTCACTGCCGTAGCAGGGAAACTGCTGCCCTATACCCTCATCTTCTCGTCCATCGGTATCCTGGCAAACTATGTACTGTTCGGCCCGCTACATATCCCCTTCGCTGGCAGTCTGTGGCTGATGAATGCAGTGACCGTGCTCTTCATCATCGCTACCCAGGCATTGGCGGTCTTTATCTATTCTGTCTTTCCCAAGATTGCCTATATCATCAGTGTAGTATCCATGGTGGGGTCGTTGGGGGCTACGCTGTCCGGAGTCACGTTTCCCGTTACAGCCATGTATGCGCCCGTGCATGCGGCCTCCTACCTCTTCCCCGTGCGGCACTTCACGGAGGCGGCACAAGCCATGATTTACTTCGATGCAGGGTTTGCCTACTTCTGGCAGTCGGTAGCTACACTCTTCATCTTCCTATTGGCAGCACTGCTGATACTGCCATTGCTGAAATGGTGGATAAAAAAAGAGATAAGGGAAGAAGCAATCTCCGCCTCCCCATCACCTTGCCCACCTACCGCATTGTCAACAGCTTCTGTCATCCGCCACGAGTGGCATGCCATCGCCACCAATCCCGCCATCCTGCTCGTGCTGGCAGGCGGTATCTTCCTCTACGGACTGCTCTACAACTACATGTACGCCCCCAACCTGGTGCGCAAGGCTCCCGTCGCAGTGGTAGACCTCTCCCACTCCGCCCTCAGCCGCGAATACATCCGACTGCTCGACGCCACTCCCCAGACCGCCGTCTACGGCCAGACACCCAACATCCTCGAAGCCCGCCAATGGATGAAGCAGGGCGACGTGGCAGGCATCCTTTACCTGCCTGCCGACTTCGAGGCACGTGTGGCACGGGGCGAGACTTCGGTCTTCGTACTCTATGCCGCCACGGACGCTTTCCTCAACTTCAAAGGACTGCAAGAATCCAGTGCGCGCGTCATGCTTGCCGTGAACGATGCCCACCGCATGGAGGGCACCGTATTCCTACCTCCGCAAGGACTGCTGGCAGTGGCTTCGTCCGCTCCCGTCAGCGTGTCCGGCACGGCGCTCTACAACTATACAGAGGGCTACGGTTCCTATCTGATTCCCGCCGTCCTAATTGTCATCATCTTCCAGACGATGCTGATGGTGATTGCCATGCTGACGGGCGAGGAAGCGGAAGCCCGAAGAAAAGGAATACGGCTGATGCGTGCCGACTCATTGAAGGATACATTACGGATTGTCGGAGGCAGGACCTTCGTATACTTCATGCTCTACGTGGTGTTTTCCCTATTCCTGCTGGGACTGTTGCCGCACCTGTTCAGCATCCCACACATCGGCAGCGGAGGAGACATCGTCACAATGATGATACCCTTCCTGCTGGGCACGAGTTTCCTTGCCCTGGCCGTCTCCCGCTGGTTTACAGACTCCGAAGCGCCGTTGCTGATGATAGCCTTCTTCTCTGTGGGCTATATCTTCCTTTCGGGCGTGTCCTATCCGCTGGAGCTGATGCCGTGGTATTGGCAGACAGCCCACTATCTGTTTCCGGCAGGTCCTGCCGTACTTGCTTTTGTAAAACTGAATTCAATGGGTGGAACGCTGGCCGACGTATGGCCGCAGATGCTGACGATGTGGATACAAGTATTGGTCTATGGAACTTTGGCGCTCTGCACTACACGCCACCTCTACGGAAAAGGAAAAGTGAAGGCATAAAAAAAGGCTATCTATCCCAGACAGCCAATCTTTTATTAACCTTAAATCTAATACTATGAAAAACACATTGCGAATATACGGACTTCTCCGAATTCTCCAAAATTTCCGCCCATAACAGCCTTATTTATAACATGGTTTAATAGGAATATGCCGTTGTTAACAGATAGAGGCTGGTCAAATAAGAAATTTTCACTATCTTCATCCCCAAAATCGTAAACCAAAGAATATTCTGCCATGATTCATACCATACTCGATACAGACCTTTACAAATTCACCACCTCGTATGCCTACATCAAATTGTTTCCCTATGCCATGGGTACTTTCAGTTTTAAGGACAGAGACGACACCGCCTATACGGACACGTTTCTGAAGGAACTGCAAGAGGCGGTGGACAGCCTGACACAAACCGTACTCACTGCCGAAGAGCTGGAGTACATGACCCGCCACTGCCGTTTCCTGCCGAGGGTCTATTGGGAGTGGCTCTCCTCCTTCCGCTTCCAGCCGGAGAAGGTAAGCATCCATCTGGACGAGGACCGGCACCTGAACATTGAAATCACGGACTATCTGTACAAGGCCACCCTTTACGAAGTCCCTCTGCTTGCCATCGTATCCGAAATAAAGAACCGTTCTTTGGGAAACGTGGCCGACATGGACGGCATACTCTGCAAACTGTCCGAAAAGGTGGCACTCTCCAACCGACACCAGCTGTATTTTTCGGAGTTCGGCACCCGGAGACGCTTCTCGTTCGAGGTACAGGACAAAGTCATAGACCGTCTGAAGGAAGCCGCCGAATACTGTACCGGGACTTCCAACTGCCACTTCGCCATGAAATACGGCATGAAGCCTATGGGGACGCATCCGCATGAATGGTTCATGTTCCACGGCGCACAGTTCGGCTACAAACACGCCAACTACATGGCCTTGGAAAACTGGGTGAACGTGTACGACGGTGACTTGGGCATCGCACTGTCCGATACCTATACCTCCGGCATTTTCTTAAGTAACCTGAGCCGCAAGCAGGCCAAACTATTCGACGGTGTACGCTGCGACTCCGGCGATGAATTCGATTTCACCGACAAGCTCGTTGCCCGCTACCGCGAACTGGGCATCGACCCTACCACTAAAACCATCGTCTTCAGCAATGCGCTCGATTTTGGCAAGGCACTCGACATCCAGGAGCATTGCAGGGGCAAAATCCGCTGCTCCTTCGGCATCGGCACCAATCTGACGAATGATACCGGATTCAAGCCCTCCAACATCGTAATGAAACTGACGCAATGCAAGATGAACGTCAACCAGGAATGGCGCGAATGCGTGAAGCTGTCCGACGATGCAGGAAAGCATATCGGCAGCGAAGCGGAAGTACGGGCATGTCTGTATGATTTAAGGCTCGGACAGCAAATAGAACCCCTATGCTGAAAACAGCTTCCCGGCGGTTAGCGATAAGTGCTTACTGTCTTTTCCTTTTGTAGGCAAACTCTTGCCATTTCTCCTCCGGCCAGTCCTGCCGCTGCATCTCCATGCGGGCCATGACGAAGAACAAGTCCGAAAGGCGGTTGATAAAGCGCAGGATATCCTCGTTCACGGGATCTTGGCGATGGAGTGTCCACAAACGGCGTTCGGCACGGCGGGCCACGGTACGGGCAAACTGCAGTTGGGCTGATATGGGAGTGCCACCGGGCAAAAGGAAGTAGCCGTTGTCCGTCAGCAAGACGGTCATGGCATCCATCTCCTGCTCACAGCGTAGCGTGAGCTCTGCGGCAGAAAGCGGATTAGGATTTACCACTCCCGAGGGAGTGGCCACATGGCTCATTACCACCATCAGTTCCCGCTGGACAGCATGCAGCAACTCCTGCCAGCTATCTTCTGCCGAAAGCATGGAACGCACAATGCCAATCACCGCATTCAGTTCATCAAGGCATCCGTTTGCCTCGATACGGATATCGTCTTTCGGCACGCGCATGCCACCATGAATACCTGTTGTTCCTTTGTCTCCAGTTTTGGTATAGACTCTTTTCATTCTCTATTTGATAAGGAACTGTGCCCACTGCGGGATTTCCTCTACATATTGTTTGAAGAGGGTCCCGTTTACAGTGCGGAACAATAATCGAGGAATTTGATTTTCTATTGAATTATCGTAGACATATACCCTATCAACCAAGGATATTGCTTTGCCTATATTCAATAACGATTTATAATAACGGGAAATAATTTTGGAAATGGGAACTTCATGCCCTCCATTCAAATAGCGCTGTGTAATACGCCGTACATTTATCTCAGGATTATTTGTACAGACAAAAAAAATGCGAATAAAAAATCCTGCTTTTTTTGCTTCTTCAACAAATGCAAGTTTTTCGTCTGAGGAAAAGACTGTTTCAAATACAAAATCTTGCCTTTTCCTTAAACACTCATAACGCATTTTAGTCGCCAATTCTGCTGCCTTCAATACTGCAACGGGAGAATTCCAATCACCATATTGTTCTTGCGCTATATTATCAGGATTAATGTAAAGGCTATTTTCTGCCCATTCATTATGAAGCAGTTGCACTGTCGTAGAAGTTTTACCCGAACCATTCGGACCAGCTACTATACAAAGTGTCGGATTTTTTTCGTTCATCACATGGATATATCACTTACATTTTTAGCTCTATATGCTTTCAATTTTTCTCTCACCTCTTGCATTCTCCGCTCCAATTCTCTTTTTGCCTTGCGAGAACTTTCACGGGCCGCAACAGCCACTTGTTCCATCAAAGCATGCAGTTGTTCATCAGTAGGGTCTTCCAAAGAAGACAAGCGATAAGTATTCAGTTTCATAATCAATATATTTAAATGAAAACAAAGATACTCCACTATTTCGAGAACACAAACGAAATTACATAAAATATCAATGCGCTATCCGGACTTTTTCATAATGAATTCAAACTTAGATTAGGACTATTTTTAATCAAGGAATGATTAAAATGCAAAAAACGGCCGGACATGCCATGCAGAAGTCTTATTATATCCTTGTAAGCAAACCCTTTCCCACTTATATAAGGGATCATCAATATGCCAGAGAAGCATCCAGCTTCTATCTTTATCATATTGAGAACTGCAACTGAAACCAAGTCTGTAGTTCACGTTAAACTGCGGTAACGATTTACCAACTTTGGATAACTGTCCTTCTAATTTATCTAACGTTTCCTGTCCCCACTTTTCATCTTGTAAACCATTACCGGTATTGTGTTGGAAGTTTTCCGGAGATCTTCCACAAATATTCACCAACATATCAAACCATTGCCCTATACTTGGCAGAAACCACGGACTGCGTTCAATCCCATCCGGTACCTTATTGCTGTTATTGTAAGTTTTCACCAGATAAAAAGCACGACAGTCGCTTACAAAAGATGCATCACCCTCATGATTTGCCAGCATCTGTAAAGTTTCAGAGTAGCCATTCATGTTATTCTTGATTCTACTAAAATCATGCTTTGACTTTACATCAGCTATTGATATTGTGTCAATACCCACTTCGATTAAATCCACCGGTCCCCAATTCCCTTCTTTCAAACTATCCAACATCATCACATAGGCATGATTCCATCCCTTTTCATTGCACTTCTTGTCTGTCATCCTTTTCGGATCGCAAGTAATTACCATTCCGATAGCATTTTTATAATCATAGATTTTCCCATCTTCTTCCAACATTCCATTTCCTGGATGTACCTCTATTCTTCTATCGATTTCGTTCTGAAAGATAAAATCCCCGGGATAAAGCTTTCTTTCTATACTTCCTTTACCGGGTACGGGACTGATAACTTTCAGAGTATAGCATTTTCCAGAAACAAGAGTGATGGAGCTGCCCGAATAATTTATCTTTATATTCGTATCATCTCTTCCATTGGTAGTCGTATAGTTTCCGGTAACCCGTGCATTTGCTTGTGGCGGAACAATGGCACAATATTTCAAAGAATCTATCTGATATGGAGTAATACCATTCAGACTCACATTAATAGCTACCGAGTCTGTTCCTAAAACCCTCGATTCCATATGGTAAACAAAGCCTGCCTTTTCAGGAGCAAAACAACCTACGTATACTTGCGGTTGCAACACAAGCAATGCAAACTGGTGTTGAAACTGCAAGCTCAAGATTATTCCGGAAGAATTGTCAATAGCAGGTACGCCGGTGGCAATCAACAAGTCGCTGACAATATGCTTTTCTGTTGTGGACTGGTCTTTCGAAGGTTGCAGTTTTTCATTCCCGGTCAGTGAGGCAATAGCTCCGTCCATACCCTTTGAGACATCTATTGTGATATTCCTCCTATATGGATAGTATGCGACATAACTCACTCCATCATACCAATAAAGTGTACCATTTCCCACCGGATTCCAACTGCCGCTTGACCTATTGTAAACCAATTTGGCATTATCAATATCATCCATTATAGCACCGTCCTTTATGGCAAAAACACCAATCGAATCACCATCGACAAACTCCATTTTAAGATGTTCATCCTTTACAGAGGTACGTGTAGAGGACTTTCCTGCATGGGATAACTCTTCAAAATCAGCTACTATAGCCCGGATTGTAAAGGGGACTCCCTCACAGCCCGTAGACCTTTTCTCTATCGCAAAGATACAAACAAATTTGGAATATAAATATGCAGAAATACCGGGACTTTTCAAGCAAAACATGAAAGGAAAAAGAAGGAAAGTCCAGCAGATTCAAAAGATGTTTTACAAGATTAGGCTCCACCGAACAAAGACATCACATCCATCTCGCCCCAATACAGATGTGTATAGCTGGCAATCAGGTTCTTATAACGAAAAATGGGAGTAGCGACCTTCTCTCCTCTGGCATTGAAAACCTGCACTATCGAGGGAGTAAGACTGTACGCACCACTTTCTTTTCCACCAGCTTCGGGCACAGCAAGCTGCGTATAATGGAATTCGTGTCCTTTAAGCCGCCATCCGTTATAGTCGAACCGACGGTATCCCAATGTCAGTTTCCTGCGTTTACGCTCGTTCGTGATGCTGAAAGGTAATACTCCCACCATCTCATTTCCGACATTGCTTACACTGTTCCCGGTGCTTCTTCCGTCTGTATCACTGCCTCCCCCGTCCGTATCCCCATCAGAAAGAACGGACTGCGAAAGATATATCATCCCCCCGCATTCTGCCAGCGTCCTGCCACCAGCCTCTATATAGCTGCGGATAGACTCCCTGGCAAGCCTTGCCCCGGCAAGTTCCTCCAGACGGTTCTCGGGATAGCCGCCGGGCAGATAGAGCAAATCCGTCTCTTGCGGAATAGGCCGGTCCTGCTCCGGATTGAAGAAAGTGACCGTGCCCATACGGCGCAGAATATCCAGATGCTCCGCATAGAGGAAGGAAAAGGACTCTTCGTTGCGCGCTACCGAAATATGCAGCTTCCCCGGCTCTGATAGTACCGACTTCTCCTCCACAGCCGCCGCAGGCAATGGAAGCCCGATTGTCGAGAGCAGCAGTTCCCAGTCCACATGTTCCTCCAGCAAGCCTGCCAGCATGTCCAGCCCCTCCGTCTCCTTAGAACGGCTGAAATCCAGCCCCAGATGGCGTGACTCCTGCTCCAGTTCCTTCCGTTTGGGCAGATAACCCAGACAAGTCACGTTCAAGTCTTCACAGACCTCCTGCAGCATCCGGTAGTGGTGGGGTGAGCCGACACGATTGAAGATAACTCCCGCAATACGTATATCCGGACGGAAATTGATGAACCCCGACAACAAAGGAGCCATGGAATAGGCAGCCGACTTGGCATCGACCACCAGCACCACAGGAATACCCAAGAGCCGTGCCACTTCTGCCGACGAGCCCCGGTCGCGGTCGTATCCGTCGTACATCCCCATCATCCCCTCGACCACGGCAACATCAGCATCTGCCGAATAGCGTGCATACAGACTGCGGACATGCTCCGGAGATGCCATGAAAGTATCCAGATTGATGGAAGGACGGCCGCATACCGCCTCGTGATACTTAGTATCTATATAATCGGGACCGCACTTGAAAGGCTGCACCTTCAGACCTTTCTTCACAAACAATGCCATCAGTCCACGACTGACGGTGGTCTTTCCACTGCCCGATGTAGGGGCGGCTATGAGAAACTGAGGAATGGAATCCATTATGAAGCTATCAAATTAAATATTTTCCTCCTGCAAAGGTAAGCATATCTCCGACAAAAGTTTTATCTTAGCTGCGAAAATAAAACATACCACCATGATAACCGAAGAACTTAAGAAACTCTACATCGCACATACCGGACACGAACCGGAACAGATTGACGAACTCCCCTCCTCCGGCTCCAACCGCCGTTACTTCCGCCTCATCGGAAGTCCTACACTTATCGGCGTCAGCGGAGAGTCTGTGGAGGAGAACCGCGCCTTCCTCTACATGGCAGAACATTTCCGCCAGAAAGGACTGCCCGTACCGCAAGTGTTCATCCGCTCCGAAGATGATATCTATTATCTGCAAGAAGACCTGGGCGACTCGCTCCTATTCAATGCCATCGAGAAAGGCCGCAAGACCAGCGTATTCGGTGAGGAAGAGAAACAGTTGCTGCGCAAGACCATCCGTCTGCTGCCCGCCGTACAGTTTGCCGGAGCCGACGGCATGGACTTCTCCTACTGCTACCCGCAGGCAGAGTTCAATAGCCGCAGCATTCTGTGGGACCTGAACTACTTTAAATACTGCTTCCTCAAGGCTACGGGGATGGACTTTCAGGAAGACCGGCTGGAGGACGACTTCCAGAAGATGGCAGACGTGTTGCTCCGTAGCAGCTCCGCCACCTTCATGTACCGCGACTTCCAGAGCCGTAACGTCATGATAAAGGACGGCGAGCCGTGGCTCATCGACTTCCAGGGCGGACGCAAAGGTCCGGTTTACTACGACGTAGCCTCCTTCTTGTGGCAAGCCAAAGCAAACTATCCCGACAGCCTGCGCCAAGAGTTGCTGAAGGAATACATCGACGCCCTGCGCAAGTACCAGCCCGTGGACGAGGCTTATTTCTATGCCCAGCTTCGCCACTTCGTATTGTTCCGCACCATGCAGGTGCTGGGTGCCTATGGTTTCCGCGGTTACTTCGAGAAGAAGCCCCACTTCATACAAAGTGTCCCCTTCGCCATCGAGAACCTGCGCCAGCTGCTCCAAGAGCCTTATCCCGAATATCCCTACCTCTGCCGGATTCTGCGCGAACTTACCGAGCTGAAACAGTTTACAGACGACCTGCAAAAGCGCCGCCTCGTGGTGAAAGTCACCAGCTTTGCCTACAAAAAAGGTATCCCCGAAGATTCCACGGGCAACGGAGGAGGTTTCGTCTTTGACTGCCGCGCTGTGAACAACCCCGGCAAGTACGAGCGTTACAAACCCTTCACGGGACTGGACGAACCCGTTATCCGCTTCCTGGAAGACGACGGCGAGATAGCCGTATTCCTGGAGCATGCCTACGCCCTTGTCGACGCTTCCGTGAAGCGCTACATGGAACGCGGCTTCACCAATCTGTCTGTCTGCTTCGGCTGCACCGGCGGACAGCACCGCTCCGTATATTCGGCACAACACCTGGCGGAACATCTGCACAAGAAGTTCGGCGTGCAAGTGAACCTGATACATAGAGAACAGAATATTGAACAGACGTTTAAGGCCAAAGTTTAATGTGCTAATGTGAGAATATGCCAATATGAAAGCCATGATTTTCGCCGCCGGCCTGGGCACCCGGTTGCGCCCCTTGACGGACCACATGCCCAAGGCCCTCGTTCCCGTAGCAGGAAAGCCCATGCTGGAACGGGTGATACTGCGGTTGAAGGAAGCAGGATTCAACGAGATAACGGTCAATATCCACCACTTCGGGGAGCAGATTATCGACTTCCTCCGTGCCCACGACAACTTCGGCACGGAGATTCACATCAGCGACGAACGCGGCATGCTGCTCGACACCGGAGGAGGCATCAAAAAGGCACGCCCCTTTCTGGACGGACAAGAACCTTTTCTGGTGCACAACGCGGATATTCTGACGGATATTGACCTTGCAGGTCTCTATCGCCACCATCTGGAGAGCGATGCGGAGTCTACCCTGCTTGTGAGCGAGCGCAAGACTTCCCGCTATCTCCTTTTTGACGACGACTACCACCTGCACGGCTGGATAAACAAGTCCACCGGAGAGGTGAAACCGGCAGGCTTCGACTACCGGGAAACGAAGTACCGGGAACTCGCCTTCGGAGGAATCCATGTCATCTCCCCCTCCCTCTTCCGCCTGATGGACGATGGGCAGTGGGACGGCAAGTTCTCCATCATTCCTTTCTACTTGTCCGCCTGCACAAAGGTGCACATACAAGGCTATCCGCTGCAAGGATTCCGCTGGTTCGACATCGGCAAACCGGAGACACTGGCACAAGCGGAGGAATACTACAAACAAAAATAACAAGTAATGTAAAGCAGCCTAACATTACTTGTTAGCTCTCTTTACATTACTTGTTATCAAATCAACCTATGTACCATAGATTATCTATGGTGAAACTACGCCAGTGCCAGTATCAGCAACTGAGCCGTCAGCACCCGCAGGAACATAGCCAGCGGATAGACCGTGGCGTATCCCACCGCAGGGGCATCGCAGGATGTCAAGTCCGAGGAATAGGCCAATGCAGGTGGATTGGTGTTAGCTCCGGACAGCACACCTATCAGCGTATAGTAGTTCAGCTTCCAGAAATAGCGCCCCATGAATCCTGTCACCAGCAACGGAACGACCGTGATGATGGCCCCATAGCCAATCCACACATAGCCGCCTTCGTAGATAATGGTATCGATGAATCCCTTTCCTGCACCCAACCCCACGCAGGCCAGGAACAAGGCGATACCGATTTCGCGTATCATCAGATTGGCACTCATCGTCGTGTAGGTTATCAGCTTATATTGAGGCCCGAAACGGCTGATGAGGATGGAAACCACCAACGGTCCACCGGCCAGTCCCAGTTTCACGGGTTGGGGAATGCCGGGGAACATGAACGGCAGACTGCCCAAGATACATCCCAGGGCAATACCCAGGAAGATAGGAATCAAGTTGGGATGGTTGAGACGCTTCAGCGAGTTACCCAGCACCTTCTCCGCATGACTCACGGCAAGCTCACTGCCTACAATCGTCACACGGTCTCCCATCTGCAACTGCAAGTGGGGAGTTGCCACCAGATCCACGCCCGAACGGTTGATACGGGTGATGCAGGCACCGAAGTTGTTACGTATCTTGAGCTGAGACAGAGACTTGCCGTTCAGTTCCGGCTTGGTGATGAGGATGCGGCGTGAAATCAAGTTCTTGTCCTCCCGTTCCCACTCCACCGAAATTTTTCTTCCGAAGAAGGCAACAATGGCCTCCACATCTTTCGGGTTGGCAATGAACAGAATTTCATCCTGCATGTGCAGCACCGTATCGGCATTCGCCAGTTCTGTTTCCTGACTGCCGGTGTGCCGGATGCGGGAGATGACAAACGCACGGTTCAACAATGGTTTCACATCTCTGATCCGCTTGCCGTCTATTGCCTCATTGCGTATCTCTACCGATATGGGACGCACGGTCAGCTCCTGCAGATGACCCAGCCCGTGCTCGGCATCCTCCTCTTCTTTTTGGGTATTAATCCGCATGAAAATCTTCAAGGCTAGCAGCGCCAGGATGCAGCCCACCACACCCAGCGGATAGGCAACGGCATATCCGAGTGCGATTTCCGGAGCATCCACCCCGTTGAGGTCACTGTTTGCCTGCTGGGCAGCACCCAGACCGGGGGTATTGGTCACGGCTCCGGACAAGATACCCACCATCGTAGTAATGGGGATTCCGGTGGCAAAGTGCAACACAATGGTGATAACCACGCTGAGGAAGACGGAAAGCATTGCTACCATGTTCAGCGTAAGTCCGCCCTTCTTGAAAGCGGAGAAGAATCCCGGTCCCACTTGCAGACCGATGGAATAGACAAACAGTATCAAGCCGAACTCCTTCAGGAAGTGCAGCAGATGTTCGTCGAGGTTCATGTCGAAATGTCCGAAGACAATGCCCACAAACAAAATCCAGGTGACACCCAGCGAGATGCCTGCCACCTTCAACTTGCCCAGCATGATACCGAAGGTGATGACCAGGGACAGAATTAGGACAGAGTGTGCCACTCCTCCGCCCCAAAGGTTGGGATAACCCTCAAAGAGGTTTCTTAATAGTTCCATAGTTTCTATCTTTAGTTTTTACTTTTCAGCCTTATTGTTTAATTCTTAATTCTCTATTTAAAAAGTGTATCCCCACAGAAATCACTTCTCCGGGGATACGCATTTCACACATAAAAAATAACTACTATTATAAAGGCATGTTGCCGTGCTTTTTCGGTGGATTGCTCTGATTCTTGTTGTGCGCCATCTCCAATGCCTGCACCAGCTTGTAGCGGGTGTCACGCGGCATGATGACCTCATCTATGAGGCCACGCTCGGCGGCGCGGTAAGGGTTGGAGAACTTGTCTTCATACTCCTTGATAATCTCCTGCTTCTCTTCGGCAGAGGACTTGCGGTAGAGGATGTTCACTGCACCCTCGGCACCCATCACGGCGATTTCCGCCTGCGGATAAGCCAGGTTCACGTCGGCACCCGTCGGTTTGCTGGACATCACGATGTAGGCGCCGCCGTATGCCTTGCGGGTAATCAGCGTTATCTTGGGCACGGTGGCCTCGGCATAGGCATAGACAATCTTGGCGCCGTGGCGGATGATGCCGTTGTGCTCCTGCATCGTTCCGGGCAAGAAGCCGGGAACATCTTCGAAGGTTATCAGCGGGATGTTGAAGCAGTCGCAGAAACGAATGAAACGTGCCGCCTTGTCGCTGGCATCAATATCGAGCACACCCGCCAAATAGGCAGGTTGGTTTGCCACGATACCTACCGAACGCCCGTTCAGACGACCGAAACCGATAACGACGTTCTTGGCAAAGTGAGGCATCACTTCGAAGAAGTACTGGTTGTCCAGCACCGGTTCTATAATATCCTTGATGTCATAGGGCATGTTCGGGTCCTCAGGAATGACGGTCTGAAGCGCCTCTACCCGGCGATGGATATCGTCGGAGCAGGGAGTGAAGGGAGCATCCTCCATATTGTTGGACGGCAGGAAACTCAGCAGCTCGCGGATGCTCATCAGTGTCTCCTCCTCCGTATTGCACATGAAGTGGGTAACGCCGCTCTTGCTGCTATGCGTATAGGCACCGCCCAGTTCCTCCTTGTCCACCTCCTCGTGGGTCACGGTCTTTACCACGTCCGGACCGGTGATAAACATGTGGCTCTGCTCCTTTACCATGAAGATAAAGTCGGTAAGCGCCGGAGAGTAGCATGCCCCACCGGCACACGGACCCAGAATAGCGGATATCTGCGGAATGACACCCGACGCAATGGTGTTCTGATAGAAGATGGAGGCATAGCCTGCCAAGCTGTTCACACCTTCCTGGATGCGTGCGCCGCCCGAATCGTTGAGGGCAATGACGGGAGCACCGTTCTTCAGAGCAAGCTGCTGCACCTTTACAATCTTTGCGGCATTCGTCTCGCTGAGCGAACCGCCATGCGCCGTGAAGTCGTAGGCATAGACAAATACAAGGCGGCCGTCTATCTTTCCGTAACCGGACACCATGCCGTCTCCGGCAATCTGTTTCTTCTCCATGCCGAAGTTGGTGCAACGGTGGTTCACGAACTTGTCCAGCTCATTGAACGAGCCTTTGTCCAGCAGCATGTCAATACGTTCGCGGGCAGTCATGCGGCCGGAGGCGTGTTGTTTCTCTATCTTGTCTACGCCCCCACCCAGCGAGGCACGTTTATCCAGTTCCTCAAACTGGCGGTATATTTCTTCTCTGTTCATATTTGCATTTACAATTTAGTGATTTATAATATACGGACTGAATGCGACTCGGGATTATTCCTCCTTTATCAACTCCAATTCAATCAATACTTGGTTGGCATTTACCGGTTCGCCCTCGCCCACGAGGATGTTGCGGACGATGCAGTCGGCATTTACCTTATAGTTACTCTGCATCTTCATGGCTTCCAGCACCACGGCAATGTCTCCGGCAGCCAGTCGGTCGCCCACCTTGACGGGGATGCTCACTACCTTGCCCGGCATCGGCGCCAGAATCTTGTCGCCCTGCTTCTCGTCGGCTCCTTTCTTCATGTGCAGATACTTGGCTTGCGTGTCCACGATGTCCACATGAAAGGAACGCTGGAGCATGCTGATGTCATAACTCTTGCCGCCCTCGCCGCGCACAAGGCCTGCGTTGAACGAGTTTCCGTTGTGCAGGATGGAGCAACTTCCGTTCTCTGCCATCACAATGTCCACTTCGTAGGGCTTTCCGTCAATGGTAAGTTGTACCTTATTCCCTTCCTTACCCACCAGGGTAATGTCTGCGATACGGTCTCCTATATGTATTTCCATTATTAATTATCCATTATCAATTATCCATTCCTTAAATCCTGAGCACTCCCTTCTGCAAGCCAAATTCCCTCCAACGGCTGATGGGGCGGCCATCGGACAGCTGTGCCGAAACATTCTCCTCCAGATTGACCAGATAGTCCATATAGGCAGCTATCATGGCGATGTTCTCCAACTCTTCGTTGGCAGTGTTGGTACGTACCAGCATGCGGGCGTTCTTCTCGATAAAGAGGGTGTTGTACTCTCCCTTCACAAAGTCGGGCACGTGCATGATGCGCTTCAGATAGGCAAGGTTGGTCTTTACGCCCGTAATCTTGTACTCGTAGAGCACACGGCGCATACGCTCGATGGCATACTGGCGGGTGGTTGCCCATACGATGAGCTTACCTATCATAGGGTCGTAGTAGATGGGAATCTCATAGCCGTCGTACACATAGCTGTCTATACGCACACCGATTCCGTTCGGCTCCGTCAGTTGCTTGATGACACCGGGAGACGGCATGAAGTTGTTTTCCGTATCTTCGGCACAGATGCGGCACTCTATAGCATGGCCGCGCTGGAACAGTTCCTCCTGCTTGAGGTGCAGCACCTCGTCGTTAGCAATGCGGATTTGCTCTTTCACCAGGTCCACGCCTACCACTTCTTCCGTGATGGGGTGCTCTACTTGCAAGCGCGTATTCATTTCGAGGAAGTAGAACCGACGGTTCTTGTCTACCAGAAACTCGATGGTACCTGCACCGGAGTAGTTTACTGCCTTGGCTGCGGCAACCGCCTTCTCTCCCATCTCCCGGCGCAATTCCGGCGTAAGGAAGGGTGACGGGCTTTCTTCTACCACCTTCTGATTGCGACGCTGCACGGAGCATTCGCGGTCGAAGAGGTGGATGACGTTGCCGTGGTTGTCGCCCAATATCTGGAACTCGATGTGGTGGGGTTCTTCCACGAACTTTTCCAGATAGACCGTGTCGTCTCCAAAGGAGGACATGGACTCGGAGCGTGCCGTGTTGTAGGCTTCCACCACTTCGCTCTCGTTATGGATAAGGCGCATACCTTTACCACCGCCACCCATAGACGCCTTCAGCATCACGGGATAACCTATCTCGTTGCAGATGCGCACGGCTTCTTCGGCACTCTGCAAAGGTTGTTCCGTTCCGGGAACCACGGGTACGCCTGCCGCAATCATTCGCTTGCGGGCAGCTATCTTGTCGCCCATCGCCTCCATCGTCTCGGCGGCGGGACCGATAAAGATAATCCCTTCCTCCTTGCAACGGCGTGCAAACTCCGAGTTCTCCGACAAAAAGCCGTAACCCGGATGGATGGCATCGGCACCGCATCGCTTTGCCGTGGCAATCACTTTTTCAATATTCAGATAACTCTCTTTTGCCACGGCCGGTCCTATCGGATAAGCCTCATCGGCATATGCCACATGATGAGAGGTGCGGTCGGCCTCGGAGAAGACCGCAACCGTAAGCAGTCCCATCTCCCGGCACGAACGCATGACGCGCAAGGCAATCTCACCTCTGTTGGCAATCAATACTTTCTTAATCATTTTACTTTTTCTTTAATATATAAAGGATATATATAGTCACACCACAATGCGGACATACCTTTAACAAAGGCATTCCATTTCTTGTTTAAATGTTCAACTAATATCTTCGTACTGTCTTCCTAACCCACGAGCAAAGGCAGCCTTTAATGAATGGCAGGTCTTCTGACTGACTCCTAATCCTGAAGCCTTCCCGATATTTCAATGCATATCAGTGGCAAGGGTGTTTTTCATGATATAAACGGAGCTTCACAGCAGCGGGACTGTCCGGGATTTACACCCGATTCCCTTTTAATCCAGATGATGGAAACATGCATCCGGAACCAATTCGCGGGCAAAGATAACAAAAATTATCAGGAGTATTCGCAAACCTAATAGTTTTTGTTATCTTTGTCCCAGTTTTGGTTTCACCTCTCCCGGTTCTGTTGGAGATGAGTGATGAAAAAGGGAATCAGGTGCAAATCCTGAACAGACCCGCTGCTGTAAGTCCTTCCAAAATCTTTGAATATTCTACAAGCCACTGTCCGCCCGGCGGATGGGAAGGCATTCAAAGAGGGATAAGTCAGAAGACCTGCCAAGACAACATAGTTTTAGTGCTTTCGGGGAATAAAGCAACAAAACATTGAGTCGAGGCATTCTTTATCCATATAAAGGAATCTTTCTCTTTGTTCATTTTTCCTTGAGGGCAAGTTACGAACGCTTATAAGGAACTGAAATGAGATTCATCACAGGACTGCTATTTACATTTATCTGCCTACTGCCTGCAGGTAGTATGGCACAGAATAAGGTCACCTTATCCGGAAAAGTCATAGACCAGCACGGGACACCGATAGCCCAAGCCACCATCGCTGTGGAAAACACCACCTCCGGCACCTATACGGACGACCGGGGGAAGTATTCACTGCAAGTCGCTCCGGGCAAACACACCTTCGTCGTCTCCTTCCTGGGCTACCAAACCGTGAAACAATCCCTCGACATCCGGCAGGATAAAAAACAGAATTTCACATTGCAGGAAAGCGCCGTGGCATTGAATTCTGTCGAAGTATACGGAAAGACCCAAACGCAGAAAGTGAAGGAAGGGGCCTTTGCTGTCAATGCACTCGACATCAAGCCGATAGTAAACTCACTAAATAACCTCAACGACCTGGTGAACCGTACAACGGGCATCAAGGTGAGAGAGGAAGGCGGGGTTGGCTCGGACTTCGACCTCTCCATCAACGGCTTGTCCGGAAATTCAATCCGCTACTTTCTGGACGGAATGCCACTGGACACCAAAGGAAGCGGTGTTTCCCTCGCCAACTTACCCATTAACATCATAGACCGGATTGAGATATACAAAGGAGTAGTCCCTGCCAGCTTGGGAACAGATGCACTGGGCGGTGCCATCAATATCATTACAAAGCAGGAGAAGAAGAATTATCTGGATGTATCTTACGGCATCGGCTCCTTCCATACACACAAGACGGACCTGAACACCCAGTTCGTAGAAAAGGGAACCGGACTAATAGTCCGGCCAACCGTTGGCATCAACTACTCCAAAAACGATTATAGAATGAAGAATGTGCAGATGCGCGACGAAAGCGGAGACAATTTCATATATGGCAATCCCAAGCGTTTTCATGACGGCTACTTCTCGCTACTGGCACAGGTGGAAGCCGGATTTGTCAACAAATCCTGGGCTGATGCCTTCTTTGTTTCCGCCTCCTATTCAAAAACAGACAAGGAACTGCAGACGGGGTCTGTCCAAAACAAAGTATACGGAATGGCAGAAAGGAATTCCGATTCCTGGAACATCTCTGCCCGCTATCAGAAGTACAACTTCATCCTGAAGAACATGCAACTGAATGCCTCCCTCTCCCACACCTGGGACCATTCCTTGACCGTGGACACTGCCTATCGGAAGTACTATTGGGATGGAGGATACATCGTGAGCCAGCGCAACGAGATTATGGGCAAAGAACCATCCATGCGCCACTACAAGCGTCCGCTCACCATTATGCGCACCAACCTGGACTATCAGCTGAATACCCATCACAGCTTTAATCTGAACTACCATTTGAGCCGTACCGGAAACGACCGCTTCGATGACCTTGATACCAGCTTCGAGCCGTCAAAAGATGTGGTTACCAAACATATCCTGGGACTCTCCTACAACCAGTCTCTGTTGGATGGCAAGATGGAAAACGTATTCTTCATAAAAGACTACATCAACCATCCCAATATCCGGCAGACCGACAAATCCAGCGTGACCGGCTCGAAGGATGTGCAAGGTTCCACCACCAAGAACTACTTGGGCTACGGTGCTGGACTTCGATACACCATCGTAGAACCTTTATCCATCAAAGTATCCTACGAACATAGTGTGAGACTACCCATTGCCCGCGAGCTGTTGGGAAACGGTACCACCATCTATGCCAACGTGGCACTGAAACCGGAAAACAGTAACAACTTCAATGCTTCTCTATTCGGCACATGGCACCCGGGCAATGGACATACATTCTATTACGAGATGAGCGGATTTTTCCGCAAGGTAAACAACTACATTCAGACCAGCATTGCCGAGAAAGAAGGCACGATGCAATATACCAACGTCCCTGCCGTCCACGTGAAAGGTGTGGAAGGGGAAATACGCTACGACTGGCAAGGCAGACTGCAGCTCTCCACCAACGTCAGTTACCAAGACACCCGCGACCAGCAGAAGTACAAGGGCGACGGAAAACCCTCCGCCACCTACAACAACCGTGTGCCCAACCGTCCCTGGCTCTTTGGCAGTGTAGAAGCATACTATACCTTCCGCAACATCGCCCTGCCCGAAAGCAGACTGCGCCTGGGTTGTACCTATCAGTGGGTGCACTGGTACTTTTTGACCTGGGAAGCTTACGGCTCGTATGACAACAAGGCACGCATTCCCGCCCAGCACATCTGTAATGCCGACATCACTTACTCATGGAGACGCGGACGCTATAATCTGGCTTTGGAGTGTACCAACTTCCTCGACAAGACAGCCTATGACAACTACAAGCTGCAGAAGCCCGGACGTGCTTTTTTTGCTAAATTCAGACTATTCATTAACTAATCATTTAATAATTCATTCAAAATGAGAAAATTCAAATTTACACTGATTGCCTTTATGGCTGCCATGATGGCACTGTCATTCACAGCGTGTTCCGATGATGACCCGGAACCTAATCCTAATCCGGACCCGGAAGTCAATGAGGATAACTATCACTTCGACCTATTTGTAACCGTAGACAAGCACGGCGGGATGAGTAGCAAGAATACCACTATCGTCCATAGCGTCAACTCATTGGCCGCAGAGCAGGGTGTCATCACTGTGAAAAGAGAAGGTTCGGAACTGGGAGATTACTCCATGGAGACTATCTCAAAAGGAAAATATTACTACCAAATACCCGCAACCAACGACCGTTTCGTAAAATATCAAATCAAGAACAATGCAGTTCAGGTTATTGCAGAACGTCCTTTCAAGGCCAACAGCTATAAGGTACGTTCCTACACACATGCCTGGATTGATGACAACACACTCGTCATCATGTCTACCAATGGTAAGAAGGACAAGATTCTTTATACGAAACTGAACGCAGAGGACTTGACTATCCTTGCTGAAGGTGAACTCAACATACCAGCCCCCACCAACTGGCTCAAACTGACAAGCTCCGGTATCCTCACCTACCGCAAATCAGACAACAGATTGTACTACTTCTACTATTGGAAAGAGACAGACGGTTTGACGAATATAGACCAGCAAGAGCCTAACTTCCATACAGCCATTATCAACCCCTCTACCATGGAAGTAGAAAAAGATGTACTCTCTCCCATCGAATGCGAAATGGCAGGAAGCGCTTACGGAGAACTGATGCAAAACTGCGTAATGTACGACGAAGCAGACAATCTCTACCTAGCTTGTTTCCACGAAGAAGATAACGCTTTTTTCAAAGGCATCCTGCTACGTATCAACAAAGGCGAAACAGAATTCGACGCTTCCTACAACGGCTATCCCAATGCCGACGGCAAATTGCTGACCATTCAATATCTGGAAGGGAACAAAGCCTTAGTGTATGCACGTAATGACAATGCCGATAGACCCGCTGCAGATAAGCAACCCGGCATCGACGCTTACTCTCACTACTACGCCATCCTCGATCTTACCACCGGAACCAAGACACGCTTAAGCTATGATGGCAAGGAAATCGGTTACAGCGGCGGTCGCTTCTCACAGCGTTCTGTCATCTTCAACAACAAAGCATACATTGGTGTAAACACTGAAGAAGATGCCAACGCCGTTATCTACATCTATGACATCAAGACCGGTAATGTAGAGAAAGGAGCCGAAGTGGACGGACGCTTCTACTTCGATATGATACGTGTCATAGAGAACGATTAAAACAAGCATCAGTATTTATGAAGAATTTGTTTGTCTTTTTATTCCTTTGTAATTTCCTCCTCCTCTGCCATGCGCACGGGGGAGGCAATTACGAGCACAGCGATATGCTTGCAAGTATGAAACCCGGTGACAAGGCCGCCCTGCTCATGGTGCACTTCGGCACTACGCATGACGATACCCGTGCCCTTACCATTGATGCCATCAACGCCAAGGCACAAGCCGCCTTCCCGGAGTTGAAGTTCCAAGAAGCCTATACGTCGCGCATCATCATCCGCCGCTTGAAAGAGCGCGGCATCACGAAGCTGACTCCACTGGATGCCATGCTGAAACTGCGCAGCGAAGGTTACACACACCTCATCGTACAGAGTACCAACATCATTGACGGAGTAGAAATGGAATCCCTCCGCCGGGATGTGGAAAGCGCACTACCCTTCTTCAAGGAAATACGTGTAGGTACTCCCCTGCTCTACTCTATCGAAGATGCAGAGAAAGTGGCAAGTATTCTGGGGAACCGCTACAACGCCCCGGCACAAAGCAAGAAAGCTACCAAAGAACACTTCGTCCTTGTGGGCCACGGCACCTATACCCCCAGTACCGCCATCTACAGTCAGATGGACTATATGCTGAAAGCAGGCGGACTGACCAATTTCCATGTGGGCACCATCGAAGGTTATCCAACCTTTGACACCATGCTGGCACAACTGAAAGCCGGGAAAGCCAAACGTGTGACCCTCATACCCTTCATGTTTGTTGCCGGAGACCATGCCAAAAACGACATTGCCGGAGAGTGGAAGGAGATGCTCGAGAAAGAAGGCTTCACCGTCAGTGCACAACTGGAAGGACTGGGACAAATTCCGGAAATTCAAGAAATATTCATTGACCATATCCGTTTCGGACTGAAGCACCGCATGCTGGACATCATGACGAAGAAGGCGGCCTATGCTGCCGGAAAAGACACAGAATAATATACCCATTAGTGGGTATTTAGTGTTCTTGAATCATCTTGTACTTTTGCAGGAAAAACGCGAACGACAATGAATGTTATCACCAAACTGATGTACTCTATTCATAGGATACTGGGCACTTTGCTCTGTATCCTATTTCTCATGTGGTTCCTCTCCGCCTTCGTGATGATGTACCACCGCTTTCCCCGTGTCAGCGCCAAAGAGAAAATGCAAAAGCTGGATATGCTCTCCCAAACCGGAGACTCACTTCCGGACATCTCCTCCGTCACAGCCCGCCTGCCCCGTGGCGTAAAGGTCAGGTCTACGATACTGAACCTCAATGCCGGACACCCCGAGTTCAGCTTTAGTACCACAAAAGGCACGCTTCATTTCCTTGCCGATTCCACCATCTCACGACCCTCTCTGGACAGTGAACACCTGCACCGGACAGCAGCTTTGTGGTGTTCTTCTCCCATTACCCGTATCGACACCCTCCACTCTCTGGACCAATGGATTCCCTTCGCTGAACTGAAAAAGGAAATGCCCATTTATAAAATATACTTTGCCGACGATGCCGGGACACAGCTCTATCTGAGTTCACAAAACGGTGAGGCCTTGCAGTTCTCCAACAGAAGCGAACGCTTCTGGGCATGGCTGGGTGCCATTCCCCACTGGGTATACTTCACCTGGCTGCGGCAGGACACCGTCCTTTGGACTAAGACCGTCATCTGGCTCACAGCTCTGGGTTGTCTCATGGTCATTGCCGGCATTTGGGTAACTGTGGATGTATGGCGTAAGACGCACCGAAGCCGCCATCCCAAGTTCTCCCCCTACCGAAAAAGATGGTATCACTGGCACTACGTCAGCGGAATCTTTTTCGGCATCTTCGTACTGACCTTCACCTTCAGCGGCATGATGTCTCTGGCAGACATTCCCGAATGGATTCATAAACCGGCACTGAAGAAAGGCAGCGCCACACGCACGCTCCATGCCCGTGCCCCACAACCGGAGGATTACCCCTTGGACTACCGCCGTGTCATAGCTGCCTATCCCCAAGCTTTGCAGATAGAGTGGCGCAACTTCCGCGAACATCCCTACTACATCGTAAAAGATAGAAAAAACGAGTATTACATCGATGCCGCCGACAGCCTGCCGCGTCCGTTACAACTCTCCGAAGAAGAAATCCTGAAAGGCGTGGAAAGCATTTATACCTCCCAGCGTGATTCTTCACAACATATCCCCGGCATACGTATCTCCCGGCTCGAACATTTCGAGACCTACTATCGCGACATGAGCAATATGTATCGCGGACGACCCCAGCTTCCCGTCTGGAAGATAACGGTGGACGACCCGGACCGGAGCGTCTATTACATTCACCCGGAAACGGGAATCATCCGCCATGTAGACACCTCCTCCCGCTGGAAATACTGGAGCTATACAGCCCTGCACCGCATGCGTCTGCCCGGTCTGAACTCCAATGCCACCCTGCGCAAGACTGTGCTTTGGGTATTGCTGCTTGGAGGTACAGCCGTTTGCATCACGGGTGTGGCGTTAAGTGTGAATTATATAAGAAGAAAATGTTGTAAAAGACAAAAACGCTATTAACGAGAATAAACTTGTATGAATAAGAAAAGACTTGGAATATTCCTCGGCAGCATAGCCCTATTGATTGTCTGCAGCTTTGCGGCCTATCAGTACTGGCTTGCTCCTACACATATACTTATTATCAACGCAACCCTGGCACAAGCTGCCGACATTGCCCTGAACAATGACTGCGCCCGGATAGAAGTCACCTGCATAAAAAAAGAAGAGGTGAAGGACCTTTCCGGCTATGATGCCATCGTGATGTACAGCAGAGGGCTATACCTTGACGACGGCCAGATTGCCGAAGTGGAACGGGTGGGTGCCAGCGGAGTACCAGTCTTTACGAATACGTTACGAAATTTCACCCTCTCCCTCAATCACAATGTTACCAATGAACAACAGCATACGCTACGGGAGTATCTCAAGAACGGCAACAAGCACAACTACCGGAATGCCTTACTCTACCTGCGCCACATCGCCACTCCCCACCGGTGGGGACACCAGGATTACGAGCCTCCCATCCCATTGCTGGAGAACATGTTCTACCACCGCGAATACGGCCGCTACTTCAGTACTCCGCAAGAGGTGACCGCCTATCTGAAAGAAAAAAATCTCTACCATGAGGACGGACGCAACCTTGCCCTGATTTCCGGACTCAACTTTCCGATGGAAGGAAACCGTGCCCACGTAGATTCCCTCATCACGTGCTTGACACAAGCAGGCTTCAATGTCTATCCTTTCACAGCCGGAGGTCAACCGCGTGCCGATATGATACGTACCCTCCATCCCGATGCAGTAGTCTACCTGCCTATGGGACGGCTGGGCAATGACTCACTCATCAACTGGCTGCACCAGGAAAACATTCCTTTATTCATGCCCTTCCCGCTGATTCAGCCCCACGAGGAATGGCTGGACCCGGATACCCCCGTCAGCGGTGGCACACTGACCGCCCGTGTAGTGGTGCCTGAGATAGATGGAGGCATGCTACCCCTCTGCATCGCTACCCAAAACGAAAACAAACACGGATACTATCTGTACACCGCTGAAAATGAACGGATAGATGCCGTAGTGGACCATATTACCAAGTACATGTCCTTGAGAGACATGTCCAACAAAGAAAAGCGCGTTGCTATCTGTTACTTCAAGACTCCGGGAAAAGACGCCCTGCTGGCAAGCGGTATGGAAGTGATTCCTTCACTCTATAACTTCTTGAAACGCCTGCGTTCGGAAGGGTACGACGTCAGTGGACTGCCTGCTACTGTAGAGGAGTTCGGCAAGCGGATACATCGTGACGGTGCCGTCATGGGTTCGTATGCCAAAGGAGCACAAGAACAGTTTTTGAAAACGGCACACCCGATATGGCTTTCTACCGAGCAATACGAACAATGGGCACACGAAGTACTCCTTCCCGAGAAATATCAGGAAGTAACAGACAGATATGGAGATGCGCCCGGCAATCTGCTGGTAACAGAGGACAGTATTGCCATTGCCTGCTTGCAATTCGGCAATATCCTACTCTTCCCCCAGCCCCGCCCGGCATTGGGAGATGATGAGTTCAAACTGGTGCATGGAATGCCGGTAGCGCCGCCCCACAGCTACCTGGCTCCTTATCTGTATATGCAAAAAGGATTCAAGGCAGATGCAGTGATTCACTTCGGCACCCACGGCAACTTGGAATACACGCCCGGAAAGAATGTGGCACAGTCGCAGGCCGACTGGTCGGATGTACTGATTGGTAACCTCCCCCACTTCTATTTCTATACCACCGGAAACGTAGGCGAGGGTATCATTGCCAAACGCCGGACACATGCCGTACTGGTCACCCATCTCACTCCGCCCTACGTGGAGAGCGGTATGCGCCAACGCTATTCGGCCTTGCTCGAAGATATTCACAAAGTGCTGGACGAAGGTACCGAAAAACACCGAACCCTAGGAATAAGTATCAAAAAAGAAGCCATGCGTCTGGGACTGCATCGCGACCTCAACCTCGACTCCATCTCCAGTGACCCCTACACAACCAAGGAGTTGGAACGTCTGGATGCCTTCACCGAAGAGATAGCCAACGAAAAGATACTGGGTGCGTACTACACCATGAACGAGCCTTATTCTGACCGCGACCTGCTGACTACCACTCTCGCCGTCGCTGCCGACCCGCTGGCATACGAAACGGCCCGCAAGGACCGCGATAAAGGCAAAATCACCACAGAGCAGTTGCAAGACTTCACCTATATAGCCCACCACTACTTGCCTGCCGCCAGGAAAAGGCTGACCGCCTTACTCCAGAATCCACCCAAGGATACTGCATCTGTAGCACCGGAGCTTCGCCCCGCCCTACTCTATCGCGAACAGTTGCTTGCCTCCCCCGTCAACGAACAGAATGCCATGGTGCGTGCACTCAGCGGAGGAACCGTATTCCCTGCGCCGGGAGGTGACCCCGTACTGAACCCGAACGTTCTGCCCACCGGACGCAACATGTACAGCATCAACGCCGAGAATACTCCCAACCCAAGGGCTTGGGAAGATGGAAAGCGATTGGCAGAAGCGACTTTAAAACAGTACATCAGCAAGCACGGCGAATATCCCCGGAAAGTAAGCTATACCTTCTGGGCAGGCGAATTCATCAATACGGAAGGAGCTACGCTGGCCCAGGTATTCTGGATGCTGGGAGTAGAACCCGTACGCGACGCCCAAGGCAGAGTGGTTGACCTGAAACTGGTGCCCAGTGAAGAACTGGGGCGTCCGCGCATCAATGTGCTGGTACAAGTGTCCGGACAGCTACGCGACATAGCCGGTTCCCGCTTGAAGTTACTGACCGATGCTATACGTCTGACATCGGAAGCCGGAGATGAGACCTATCCCAACTATGTGGCATCGGGTACACTGTTGCAGGAAAAATTACTGGTAGAAAAGGGAACTTCCCCCAAACGTGCCCGTGAAATGTCTGTGATGCGTGTATTCGGACCGGTCAACAGCGGATACAGTACCGGTATGATGGCCTATACCGAGCACAGCGGCTCGTGGGAAAGCGAAAAGGAGATAGCCGAAGGATACCTCAACAATATGGGTGCCTCTTATGGGGACGACGAAAATTGGGGAGACGTCCAGGAAGGTTTGTTTGCCTCGGCACTGTCCGAAACGGATGTTGTCATCCAGCCCCGTCAAAGTAACACATGGGGCCCCATCTCCCTGGATCATGTATACGAATTTACGGGTGGACTCTCGCTCACCGTCAAAACCGTGACCAGCAAGGAACCGGATGCCTATATGGCAGACTACCGCAACCGGACCAACCGCCGCATGCAGGATGCCAAAGAGGCCATTGCCGTAGAGACACGTTCCACCATCTTGAACCCTACCTTTATACAAGAGCGGATGAAAGGCGGGGAAGGTTCGGCGCAGATGTTCGGCGAAATCTTCCGCAACATCTTCGGCTGGCACGTCATGCGTCCGTCGGCCATGGACAAAGAACTGTTCAATGACTTGTATAGAATGTATATAAAGGATGAGAATAAGCTGGGCATTCACGAGTACTTCCTCCGCGTCAATCCCGCCGCATTCCAGGCTATGACAGCCGTCATGCTGGAAAGCGCCCGCAAAGGTTACTGGAAAGCATCTGATGAGCAACTGAAAACCACTGCTTCCCTGCATGCACAAATCACACGCGAAAAAGGTGCCGCTTGTACCGAATTCGTTTGCGACAATGACAAGCTACAGTCGTTCGTTGCCGACCAGTTGGATAATAGCGAGAAGCAGACCTATACCCAGAACATGAAGGAGGTACACGAAGCATCCGCAACCGATGGCAAGGATGTCGTACTGAAAGAACACAAACTGACTTCCGAACAAACGGTACGTAAGAACAGGGTGAACGGAGTGATTGCAGGCAGTCTTGTCGTCATCACCTTCATCGGACTGGTCGTACTGTTGAAGAAAAGAAAAAAAGAATAAATAGAAACAGAGTATTATGGAATACGCCATTCATCTGTTAGCCCTATTCATCGCCCTCAATTTTCTATTAAAGGTGGGGTTCTATCCACGCTGGGGAATGTGGACGGTTGCCGCAGGCTGTGCCTTTTTTGCGTGGCTGGTGACTCCATGGATGACGGAACAGTCCAAGACCGTGGTGGCAGCTTTCTTTGCCTCCCGTCCACAGATGTTGAACTTGTCGGTATGTGTCACTCTGGAAGCCGCCGTAATGATAACTTTCTGTTTCGACTGTTTCGCAGAAATGCGTACCCGCAACACGGCCTTCAAACAAGCGGTCACCCTCTTCCTGAAGTTATACCCCGGCATACTGATAGGCGGAGTAATATGCTATGTCCTGGCACTGCTGCTTTTCACTTTTCCCGGAATAGATTTCGGCAGTCTCTCATGGATAGCAGCCGGCGTTACTTTCCTTGCAGTTTGTGCTGGGAGCCTTCTGCTGCGGCATGCTATCGGTGATAAACCACTGCGCTTGGAAGTACTGTTCATTGTTAATATTTTCATTGTTATATTGAGCATCATTGCCACGGGCTATTGAAATAAATTAAAGAATTAAAAACTAAAAAGATATATGGAAACAATCTCAAACACACTGTTCTGGATTTCAAACGGGCTGCTGGTTCCCGTCGTAGTCCTGCTGCTGCTATTCTTTCTACGTGCCATTATCCTTGCGGGAGGTTTCTTCGGCGAGTTCTACCAGCGGATGAAATTACAGAAGCAATTCACTGAAACACTGGAGAACATTACCCCAGAGAATATAGACGGACTGCTGCAGCAACTCCCATCGGCAGGCAACTCCCCTCTCCTCCGCAGCATGTCCAAATTGTCCGCACACCGGGATGACGACGCCTACTGCGAACACCTGCTTGCCAATTATGAAGTGGAAGCCGAGAAGGAGTTGGGACGTTCGCGTACTTTCATCAAGCTGGGTCCTATGTTGGGACTGATGGGTACCCTCATCCCGATGGGTCCCGCGCTGGTGGGGCTGGCACAAGGAGACATCTCCTCCATGGCCTACAATATGCAGGTGGCTTTTGCCACTACAGTGGTAGGGCTGGTCATTGCTGCTGTCGGCGTCATTACCCTGCAAGTGAAACAACGCTGGTATGCCCGCGAAATGAACGACTTGGAATATCTGTACAAAGTGATAAGCCGCCAAACGGCCGAAAAGGAATAACGGACTAACGATACGAAAACTATGAAGAGTAAGAGAAACAGATTACTGCACAGCGATTCGGACTCCGACCCCATGGGTACGGTAGCCAATCTTTTTGACGTAGCGATGGTCTTTGCCGTAGCCTTGATGGTGGCTCTCGTCTCCCGCTTCAATATGACGGAGATGTTTTCTAAAGAAGACTTCACCATGGTGAAGAATCCCGGAAAGGAAAATATGGAAATCATTACCAAAGAAGGGCAGGAAATCAAGAAATACACTCCCAGCGAAGACCAAAAGACCTCCGGTAAAAGAGGAAAGAAAGTGGGAGTTGCCTATCAGCTTGAAAATGGAGAGATTATCTATGTGCCGGAATAAGGGAATACAGTACCTATTAATAGCTATTTGGCCATCGCAGTATAACAACTATTAAGTATTTCACCCTCCGATAATGGTATGTACATTTGCAGCGTTATATAAAATAAAACAATATATGATAAAGAAAAGACTTCTCACAGTTCTCCTTATGGGAGGAATCATCGCCACCGGTGCCTATGCACAAGCAGAAAAAGGTGACAGCGACGATATGACCAAGAAAACTCACGAGTTGAACCCGGTCGTAGTAACGGGTACGGGTACACATCAGCGACTGAAGAACACTCCGTCTCCGGTATCGGTTATCACTGCCAACGAGATAAAGCGTGCCGGTATCACCGACTTCCAGCAGGCCTTGACCATGATGGTACCCTCGCTCTCCTTCCGTCCGAACGCGATGGGGTCCTATCTGATGATGAACGGACTCTCCAACAAGCACGTGCTGATATTGGTAAACGGACGCAAGGTCACGGGAGACATCACCGGTAACATCGACCTCAACCAAATAGACATGACCCGCGTCAAGCGCATCGAGGTGCTGAACGGAGCAGCTTCTTCCCTTTATGGTTCGGATGCCATCGGCGGTGTAATCAATATCATTACCAACGAGCCTAAAGATGTGGTAGCCTTCAGCAGCAATAGCAGCTATACGAGAAAGAATCAATTCTCCCAAGGCTTGAATCTGGACATCGCCCAAGGAAAAATAGGGTCCTATACTTCCTATAAATACGACCACTCCGACGGTTGGCAAAACAGCCATCTGACAGAAGATGGAGAAGACATCATTGAAACGATTGCCCCGCTCTCCCTGGGCTACAGCTCGAATAACTTTTCGCAGAAGTTTACCTATGATGCTACGGACCAGCTTTCCTTCTATGCCAACGGCGGATACTATAACCGCGGACTCGAACGTCCGGTAGAACGCGAAGACATCACCGGCGGAAGCAAGTACAACACTGCCTACGAAGGTTACAACTGGGGGGCAGGCGCCAAATACAAACTGAGTAAACGCAACGTTATCCAGTTCGACTATTCAGGAAACAATTACGCATCACGCTACAAATACCTGATAGAAAACAGCGGATACCTGCCCGGACAGTATGCGCTTACCAAGCTTCAGAAATTCCATGATGCCGAGTTGAAAGGTATCTTCGGTTTTACAACCAACAGCACTACGGTGTTCGGTGTAGACTATCGCCGTGAAGTACTCCGCCGTCCCGACTCCGATTTGGACAAAAGTGTCTATACGACATCAGCCTACGGCCAGCATGAAGTGAAGCTATGGAACCATCTGACCGGTGTTGTGGGTGTACGCTACGACCATCACGAACAGACGGGCGGACGCTTCACCCCCAAAGTGGCAGCCATGTACAACATAGGCAACTTCAATGTACGTGCCACCTATGCTGCCGGATTCCGCGCTCCGGGAATTGACGAGCTCTACTACCACATGTTCAAGAAGACAATGGGTACACGAGCCACCATCTCATTGGGTGACGAGAACCTCGACCCCGAACGCAGCAACTATTACTCCATCAACATGGAATACCGCACCAACCGTTTCAGTGCTTCCGTCACCGGCTATCTGAACTATGTAAAGAACATGGTAACTTCCAAATCCACTAAATTCGATGACCTACCGGAAGCAGAGCAGAACCAGTTGCGTGAAGAGTTCCCCGAAATCGGTGACCTTTCATCCACGAAAAACCTAAGTGTCAAGAACTACTTCAATTTCGAGAAAGCTACCGTCAAAGGCTTTGAAGTGAACTTGAACGGCAATCTGTTCCCGGGCTTCACCCTGGCCGGAAACTATACCTACGCCTATGGACGCGGTCTGAACGAAGGAGGCGAATGGCAAAACATCGAACGCAGCATACGCCATACAGCCACCATCACCGGAAACTATACACACAGCTGGAGCGACTATACCTTGAACCTCAACTTGAACGGTCGTCTGCAAAGCAAAGTCTATTATCCGGGTGACGCGGACGGCAATGCTCCGGGCTACGGCATCTGGAACTTCAATACCCGCCATACCTTCGACGGCTTCCGCAACTTTATCATCGAACCGGGCATCGGCATAGACAATATCTTCAACAAGAAGGACAACCGCCCGCTGAACAAGAACTTCGCCTTGTATTCTCCGGGACGTTCGGTAGTAATCAGCCTGGCACTCAGACTAAAATAATCTCTCCATAACGCATTTAGAAACAACAACAATTATGAAACATTTTTTCATCACTCTCTATTTACTCGGCATCAGCCTCTTCTCCTCCGCACAACAAGAGGAGAAGGCGGCTCTGCTCATCACCCATTATGGCAGTTCGGACCCCCAGACACGTGCCTTGACGCTCGACGTCGTGACCCGTGAGGCACAAGAAGCCTTTCCGCAGTTTACAGTGCGCGAAGCATACATCTCGCCGATTGTACGAAAAAGACTTGCCAAGGAGGGTGTGTACAAAGACAGCCCTACGGATGCACTGCTGAAACTTCGCGCCGAAGGCTACCGGACCATCTACGTCCAGAGCACCACCTTGATAGAAGGCAGTGAGATGACCTCCGTCCGCAGGGATGCAGACAAGCTCCGTCCCTTCTTCAAGGAGATAAAAGTGGGAAATCCCCTGCTCTACTCCGTCGAAGACTGCGAGAAGGTAATCGGTATACTGACCGCCGAACAGCCGGAAAAGAAAGAAGACATTGTCTATGTGGGGCACGGCAACCAGCTACCCAGCACGGCTACTTACGCCATGCTCGACTTCATGATGAAAGCCCATGGACTGAAGAACTTCCACGTCAGCACCATTGAAGGATATCCTACCCTGGACGCAACCCTGCTGCAACTGAAAGAGACACGCCCCAAGAGCGTGACATTGGTTCCGTTGCTGTTGGTATGCGGCAACCATACCAAGGAAGACATTGCCGGCGTGTGGAAGACGGAACTTGAAAAGCAAGGCTATCAAGTGAATGTACGCATGCAGGGACTGGGCGAAAACAAAGCCATCCGCCAGCTCTATATGGAACACATCAAAGCCATGCTAAAAGATTGATAACCAGCAAGCGTAAAAGGGTTACACCTTTTACATACCAAGGCTACACCCTTTGCTCCGGATGGCTACACCATTCCGGACAAAGGGTGTAGCTCTTTTCAATGTACACAGATTACGGACATTTGTAACCATATTACGGATTCCTCCTCCTGCAATATGGAACTTTCCGGATTATTCTCTACATTTGTACAAAACTAACAGGAACGTTTATGGAAGAAGTAATCAAGCTCAATGCTGTAGACCAATACAACAAGATGTTCGGTCTCGAAACCCTGCATCCGCTGGTCAGCGTAGTCGATTTGTCCGAAGCCACCGGATATCCCAGGCATTTCACCTTGAACTATGGCGTATACGCCCTTTTCCTCAAAAACACCAAATGCGGAGACATACGCTATGGAAAACAGTATTACGATTACCAGGAAGGCACGGTAACCAGCTTCGCCCCGGGCCAGGTGACCGAGGTCAACATGCTGGAAGGTATGCAGCCCAGCGCCTCCGGCCTGCTGTTCCACCCCGACTTGATAAAAGGCACCTCGCTGGGACAGGGAATAAAGCAGTATTCCTTCTTTTCCTATTCCTCTACCGAGGCACTGCATTTGTCCGAAGACGAGAAAGAAATCTTCCTCGACTGTCTGAAGAAGATTAAGATGGAAATCCAACGCCCCATCGACAAGCACAGCAAGGGTCTGATTGCGCGCAACATCGAGCTACTGTTGGACTACTGCATGCGTTTCTACGAACGCCAGTTCATCACCCGCTCGGCAGCCAACAAAGACATCCTGATGAAATTTGAAGCACTGATAGATGACTATTTCCAGAGCGACAAACCGCAGACCGAAGGACTGCCTTCCGTGAAATACTTCGCAGACAAAGTGTTCCTCTCCTCCAACTATTTCGGAGATTTGGTGAAGAAGGAAACCGGAAAGACGGCGCAGGAATATATCCAGAACAAAATCATCGACCTGGCCAAAGAAATGATTATAGGAAGCGGGAAGACGGTCAGCCAGATTGCCTATGAGCTGGGATACCAGTATTCGCAGCACTTCAACCGCGTGTTCAAGAAGAACGTAGGCTATACTCCGAGCGAATACCGGCACTTACAGGTTTAGACAATAAGGATTCACCACAGATTACGCGGATTAACACAGAGTTTTTTCGGTTTCATCAAATATAAGTTCTATCTTTGTATGCCAATAGAACATATGGATATGAAACACCCCAAAATAATTGTTGCCGGCATCGGACCGGGCAATGAATCGGATATAACTCCCGCCGTAATTTCCGCTTTGCAAGAATCAGATGTAGTGGTGGGATATAAGTATTATTTCCAGTTTGTAACCCCTTATCTCCACCCCTCAACAACATGCATAGATACCGGCATGAAGCGTGAGCGCGCCCGTGCCGAGCAGGCTTTCGAGCTGGCAGAGCAGGGAAAGACGGTCTGCGTCATCAGTTCCGGGGATGCGGGCATCTATGGTATGACGCCGCTTGTCTACGAGATGAAGCGGGAAAGGAACAGCGACGTGGAAATCGTTTCGCTGCCGGGCATCAGCGCTTTCCAAAAGGCAGCCTCACTGCTGGGAGCTCCCGTAGGACATGACTTCTGTGTCATCTCCCTTTCAGACCTGATGACTCCCTGGGAGCGTATTGAAAGGCGTATCATCGCAGCCGCTGCCGCCGACTTCGTGACGGCAGTCTACAACCCCAAAAGTGAAGGACGCTACTGGCAGCTTTACCGCTTGAAAGAACTCTTTCTGCAGGAAGGACGCTCACCGGAAACGCCCGTGGGATATGTACGCCAGGCAGGACGCCCGGAACAAGCGGTACACATCACCACGCTGGGAGATTTCAATCCCGAAGAGGTGGATATGTTTACAGTCGTATTGATAGGCAACTCACAGTCCTACGAATGGAACGGAGCCTTCATCACTCCGCGCGGCTATTACCGGGACACGAATACCGAAGCCACGGGCATCGGGCAAGACATCATGATTCGTAGTTTCCGTACCATCGAAAAGGAACTGAAGAACAAGCATATTCCCCTCGACCATAAATGGGCTTTACTCCATGCCATACATACCACCGCCGATTTTGAAATGGAGCATCTGCTGCATACGGACGAAGGTGCCGTGGCTTCCTTGTATCAAGCCATCGAGAAAGGCGGAATCAAGACGATTGTCACAGACGTCACGATGGCAGCCAGCGGTATCCGCAAAGGAGCTTTGCAGCGGCTGGGCATAGAGGTGAAATGTTACCTCGGCGACCCGCGCACGGCGACGATGGCTGCAGAGAAAGGCATCACCCGTACCCAGGCAGGCATCCGCCTGGCTGTGGAGGAGCATCCCGATGCTTTCTTTGTATTCGGCAATGCACCTACGGCACTTATGGAACTCTGCGACCTGATACGTAAGGGCAAGGCACATCCGGCGGGCATTGTTGCTGCACCGGTAGGCTTCGTGCATGTGCAGGAGTCCAAACACATGGTGAAACCCTTTACGGAAATACCCAAGATTATCGTAGAAGGACGTAAGGGAGGCAGTAACTTAGCTGCCACGCTGGTGAACTCCGTGCTGTGCTACAACGATGCGGAGCAGTTGCGCCCGGGCAGGGATGTGTAAGTGAAAAGAGACATTCCATAACATTACTTGTTACGACCGATAACATTACTTGTTATGCCCCCTTACATTACTTGATATTTTCATAAGATTACTCATTGAATGAAACACAGATTTATAATCATAGGAATGGATGACAACCGTTCCCCCTTCTTTCCACCGGAAGCACTGGCGCAGATACGGAAGGGGAAGGTTTTCTCCGGTGGCATACGGCATAAGGAGATTGTCGGTCCTCTGCTGCCTGCCGGGGCCGAATGGATTTCCATCACCGTACCGCTGGACCGCGTCTTTTCCCGTTATGAAGAAATATTTACCCGCTTCGAAGAGACGGCTACGGACAACTCCATCATTGTATTCGCGTCCGGTGACCCGTTGTTCTTCGGTTTTGCCAATACCATAAAGCGTAAGCTTCCCGAGGCAGACATTCTGCTCTATCCCGCTTTCAATTCCTTGCAGACATTGGCACACCGCCTCGTCATGCCGTATGACGACATGCGCACCGTCTCCCTGACAGGACGCCCGTGGCAGGAGTTCGACCGTGCCCTCATAGAGCATGCACCCAAAATAGGCATCCTCACCGACCGCGAACATACCCCGGTCACCATTGCCGCCCGCATGCTGGAATACGGGTACTCCCACTACACACTATACATCGGCGAGCATCTCGGCAATCCCGAAAAGGAACGCATACGCCGGATGACACCCCAGGAAGCGGTTTCCGGTGACTTCGAACATCCCAACTGCCTGCTGCTGGACAGCCATCTCGGACAATGCCGCACAAACTCCCTGCACGGTAGCGAAGCCCCAGACTTTCCAGTCCGTCCCTTCGGCATCCCCGATGAAGAGTTTGCACATCTTGACGGACGCGCCCGCATGATAACCAAGGCTCCCATCCGCCTGCTCACCCTGCAGGCATTGGAACTGAACCGCCGCCGCGTCTTCTGGGACATCGGTTTCTGTACCGGTTCCGTCTCCATCGAAGCCCGCCTGCAATTTCCTCATCTCGCCGTCATCTCCTTCGAGATACGCCCCGAAGGAAAAGAGCTGATGGACACCAACTCCCGCCGCTTCGGCGCACCGGGCATTACGGCGGTAACCGGAGATTTCCTGCACACCGACCTCACTCCCTTTGCCCGCCCCGATGCCGTCTTCATCGGTGGACACGGCGGACATCTGGAGGAAATGATAGAGAAAGTGAAACAAGTGCTGCACCCCGAAGGCTGCATCGTCTTCAACTCCGTATCGGCAGAAAGCAAGGAGGCGTTCTGCCGAGGAATCGAGCGGAACGGAATGGTGCTCCACCCTTCCACCCATATCGCCTTGAACGAATATAACCCCATTGAAATTATGAAAGCCACGCTTTCTTAAACATACCCATTATGAAAACAGCTATTATTCTAATCTCCGAAGCCGGTTTGAGCATAGCCCAATCACTACTCAACGAACTTCCCGACTCCGAAATCTTCACCCTCAGGCACGAAGAGGGATGCACACATATAGAATCCGCCGGCAAATTCACAGCGGAAAACTTCAACCGCTATGATGCCTTTGTCTTCATTGGCGCCATGGGAATCTGTGTCCGCACCATCGCTCCTTGCGTGAAGAACAAATATACCGACCCTGCCGTGATTTGCGTGGACAGTACCGGTAAATTTGCCATCTCCGTACTTTCCGGACACATCGGAGGAGCCAACGAACTGACCCACCAGGTAGCGAATATCCTCGGGGCCGAACCGGTAGTCACCACGCAAAGCGACTGCACCGGTCTATGGGGACTCGATACCCTGCCCCAACGTTTCGGGTGGTTTCCGGTCATCAACGCCGAGCCCTCCACCCTCCTGCTGGCAGAACTTGCCAAGACGCCCGAAGAGAAAAAAAGAGTATGCATGAACGAGCATATCAGCCTCTTCGTTTCCGGCAAGCCCACCGCCCTGCTGCTCACGGTGCGCAATGAAGGTACGGACTGGATGGAGGCGCACCTGCCGCCTCATGTAGAAGTATTCTACCGGGTGCAGGACATTAAACCTTCACGCTTCAAACTGATTCTGTGCGTATCTCCCCAAGTCCCCAACTTCCCGGAAATGCCTATGATATGCTACGTGCCCTGTGTCGTACACCTCGGCATCGGCCTTGCCCGGCTGGCAGGCCCTGTGCGGAAAGTGGAGAAAGAGATTATGAACACGCTGAAGGAATACGGCATCATGCCCCAAAGCATCGCCTCCATCTCCACGATTAAAGCCAAAAGTGACGAACCGGTAGTGAAAGCGCTCCAAAAGAAGTTCCCGGTCTACTTCTATACAGCCGAGGAACTGACAGAGATAGAGGTGCCCCATCCCAGCAAAACCGTCATGAAGCACATGGGTACCCCCAGCGTCAGCGAAGCCGCCGCCTTACTGAGTGCAAACAACTCCCGGCTGCTGGTGCCCAAGAAGAAAGGAGAGAACTATACCGTGGCCGCCGCCCTTGACATAAGAACTGTGCGCCAGGGCCACATCGAAATAGTGGGTGCCGGCCCGGGCGACCCGGACCTGGTTTCCGTACGCGGACGCCAAATGCTGGAACGCGCCGACCTCATTCTGTATGCCGGCAGCCTCGTTCCCAAGGAGCTGACTCTCTGTGCCAAGGCCGGTGCTACCGTACTCAGCTCCGCTTCCATGGATTTGGAAGAACAATTTGAAGTGATGAAGAAGTTCTATGACAAGGGAAAATTCATCGTACGCCTGCATACGGGTGACCCATGTATCTATGGTGCCATTCAGGAACAGATGAACTACTTTGACCAGCACGGCATGAGCTACCACATCACCCCCGGCATATCCTCCTTCCAGGCGGCGGCAGCTGCCTTGAAGTCGCAGTTCACCATTCCGGAAAAAGTGCAAAGCATCATCCTAACACGCGGCGAAGGACGTACGCCCATGCCCGAACGCGAAAAGCTACATCTCATGGCACGCTCACAAAGTACCATGTGCATCTTCCTCAGTGCAAGCATTGCGGAGCAGGTGCAGGAAGAACTGTTGCAGGAATATCCGGAAACTACCCCCGTAGCTGTCTGCTACCACTTGACATGGAAAGACGAACAAATATTCAGGGGGGAACTCAAAGACCTTGCCAGAATAGTGAAGGAAAATAACCTCACCTTGACAACCATGATTGTCGTAGGCGAAGCCATCGGCAACCGTGAAGGTCTGTCACGGCTCTATGCACACGAGTTCAAGCATCTGTACCGGAAATAAATCAACGATTAATCACCCATAAACATTCAAACATGATATTAATATTTGGCGGAACCACCGAAGGACGCATAGCCATCCAAACCCTTGAAGAAGCCGGAAAAACTTTCTACTATTCTACCAAAGGGGATGAGCAGGACGTACTTCTGCATAATGGCATCCGCCTGCAAGGCGCGATGGATGCAATAGAAATAGAAACATTCTGTGCACAGCATCACATAAAGCTGCTGATAGACGCCGCGCACCCCTTTGCCACACAGCTGCATGAGACTCTGGAACAAGTCTCCGTGGAATCGAATATCCCCGTCATCCGTTTCGAGCGTATCTTCCCGAAACGCGATGAAGAACACATCACCTGGTGCAGGGATTATGACGATGCCATCGAGAAGATACAGAAAGAAAAGATTTTCATCTTACTTGCACTGACCGGCGTACAGACCATAGGTAAGCTGAAGCCTTTGTGGCAGAATGCCTGCTGTTACTTCCGCATCCTCGACCGTGACAGCTCGCGCAAGCTCGCCCGGGAACAAGGTTTCTCCGAGAAGAACCTCTACTACTACACGCCCGGAGAAGACGAGCAAGTCCTGATGAAACAGCTTCATCCCGAAGCCATCCTCCTCAAAGAAAGCGGGATATCGGGCGGATTCTGCGAAAAGGTGGAAGCTGCCCGGCAACTGGGTATACGCATCTTTGCCATCTGCCGCCCCAAGACATCCGACAAGTTTATCTGTGTAAACGGCGAGCATGGCCTGCGCCGCATAATCGAGAAACATTTACCCGACTTCTTCCCCCTGCGCAGCGGACTGACCACCGGAACATGTGCCGCCGCTGCCGCCGTAGCCGCCACCTGGGATGTATTCAATATCTACTTCAAAAAGCGTCCTACGGAATTTCCGGTAGTTCTTCCCAACGGAGAAACCATCCAGGTTCCCGTAGAGCCTCAGCACCATATTCCCCACTCCGACCTTCTGGAAAACGGTGACGGCATGTTCGAGACAAGCGCTACCGTCATCAAGGATGCCGGCGACGACCCGGACATCACCAACGGAATGAAAGTTGTGGCCAATATAGCCATACCTTTCCGCATAGACGACCCGCTGCCGGAAGACACTCCCCAGGACGACTACAACATCATCGTCTGCGGCGGCGAAGGCGTAGGTGTCGTCACCATGCCCGGTCTGGGACTTGAGCTCGGTAGCTCTGCCATCAACGACACCCCACGCGAAATGATAAAGAAGAACGTCAAGCTATGGCTTGAACGCCTCCATATTGCCAAACAGCCCAATCCTATTCTCATTACCATCTCCATCCCCGGTGGAGAAGAAATAGCCAAACGCACCTTCAATCCCCGCCTCGGTATCGAAGGAGGCATTTCCATTATCGGGACCTCCGGCATCGTGAAGCCATTCTCCTCGGAAGCCTTCGTCAATTCCATCCGGAAGTCCATGGAAGTGGCAAAGGCAACCCAGAGCCCTCGTATCGTCATCAGCTCCGGTGCAAAGAGCGAACGCTTCATCAAGGCGTATTATCCCGACCTCCCCACCCAGGCTTTCGTGCATTACGGCAACTTTATCGGCGAAACCTTGAAAATAGCAGCCGAAGAGCAAGTACCGCACGTCACCCTCGGCGTGATGATGGGAAAGGCCGTGAAACTGGCCGAAGGCAATCTGGATACCCACAGCAAGAAAGTGACCATGAATAAGGAATTCATTCAAGACCTGGCACGCCAGACGGGATGCAGCGAAGAAACACTTGCCGCCATCGGACAGATGAACCTGGCGCGCGAACTCTGGGACATCATTCCCGAAGAGCTGCTGGAAAAGTTTGGCAAGGCACTGATTGAGCTCTGTCACCGGCACTGTGCCCCCTTACTGCCCAATGGCGAACTAACAATATTACTCATAACCGAAAACGGAAAAATTTACTCATGAAGAAGAAGATAATCATTACCGTCTGTATGGCAATGACCGTACTGACCGGTCTGGCACAAAGCCCGCTGTCCTTTCATGCAAAAGCTGGAATCGGTACCTCCCATTTTCATGGAAAACACTCCAGTAGTGACACCCAAATAGCTTACAAAGCTGGTGTCGGTGCAGAATATGTCCTCAACAAGACCTGGGTGCTGCAATCCGCATTGGAATTCGTGTCCATCGGCGGTAAAGACGAGATAAGCCACATCGGCAAGGCCAAAATGCATGAACTGTATCTGCAAATCCCCCTCATGATAGCGGCCCGCCTCCATCTGGGCAAGGATTATCATGCCTCGCTGAGTGTCGGTCCTTATGCGGCCATAGGTGTGGCAGGCAAGACTTCCGGTGAGACTTACGATTATAGCAGCAGCAGTATGCAGGGAGGATACCAGTTCAAGATAGACACTTTCGGCAGTATGGTAGACGGGAAAATGGGTAACAACCGTTTCGATGCAGGTATTGCCCTGGGACTTACTTTTGAATACAGAAGATTCATCATCGGTGCAGAGACACAAGTGGGACTGGTAAAAGTCAATGAGCAGATAAACCAGATGATAGGTCATTCGGAAGAAGGAGGATATTTTCCCAAGAACTTCGCCGCATTCTTTACGCTGGGGTACCGGTTCTGGTAAGGGAACATTTTGCCATACAGAGTTGTTTAGTATACAAACAGATACTCAACAATATAAACTGAATAATATGGCAAAAAGAATTCCTATCCTGCTGGCAGCAATGACAGCCCTCACCTTCGCCCCTCAAACAGCAGAGGCATGTACCGGTATCACCCTGACGGCCAAAGACAATGCGCACGTCGTAGCCCGCACCATCGAATGGGGAGGCAGTGAGCTGAACAGCCAGTACGTCATCGTACCGCGCGGTTATTCGCAACAATCACTGACACCCGGAGGCAGTCTGTCCGGCATGGAGTTCACCTCACGCTATGGCTACGTAGGCCTGGCAGTGGAGCAAAAGGAGTTCGTGGCCGAAGGTCTGAATGAAGCCGGGCTCTCCGCCGGGCTGTTCTACTTTCCCGGATATGGCAAATATGAGGAGTACGACCCCACACGAAAAGCGTCGAGCATAGCCGATTTACAATTGGTATCATGGCTGTTGGGAAGCTTTTCTACTGTGGACGAGGTAAAGGAGGCTATTGAAAATGTGACGGTCATAGCCATTGACCCACGCGCCTCCACCGTACATTGGCGGATTGCAGACAAGACCGGCCGCCAACTGGTATTGGAGTTCATCGACGGACAGCCCCGTTTCTATGAAAACAAACTGGGAGTATTGACAAACTCCCCCGGCTTTGACTGGCAGATGACCAACTTAAACAATTATGTGAACCTCTACCCGGGCAGTGCCGAAAGCAAATCGCTGGGCAATGTGACTATAGCCCCTTTCGGTTCGGGAAGCGGCTTTTTGGGAATTCCGGGAGATGTGACTCCCCCTTCCCGCTTTATCCGTGCCGCTTTCTACCAGACTTCTACACCACCACAGAATACCGCACAGGAAACCGTTCTCCAATGTTTTCAGATACTGAATAACTTTGATATACCCGTAGGCATCGAGTTTCCCCTCGGCCAGGTTCCTGCCAATATTCCAAGTGCCACCCAATGGACATCGGCCACAGATATGACAAACGGTATCATCTACTATCGCACCATGTACAACAGTACAATCAGAAGCATTGATTTGAGACAGATAGACTTCGGGCGCATCGAGTACCATGCAGCTCCCCTCGATAAAGTGAAGCGGCAACCGATAGCTCCCGTGAAAATTGAATAGGGACGCAGAAACTTCAAGATTGCCGCTGTTGCAGTTGTTCCGCCTCCTTCCTCTTCATCTCCGCCAGCACCCCGCAGGTCAATGGAATGGCGAGGAAGAAGGTCAGCATGTCCGACGCCGCCTGGCACATCTCCACCCCTTTCAGTCCTAAGAAATAAGGAAGAATGAAGATGAGGGGGATGAAGAACAGCCCTTGACGGGCAGAGGAAAGTATCGTAGCGCGTACGGGCTTGCGGATAGTCTGCAGCATCATGTTGCTGACCACAATCCATGCACCCAACGGATAGGTGATGAACTGCCAGCGCAATGCTGCCGCACCGGTAGCTACAACAGCAGGGTCTCCCTTGCGGAAGATGGAGACAATCTCCTCGGCATATCCCATACCTGCCACCGCACAAACCAGCAAAAAGAAAAAGCCTACCTTCACACAGAACCAGAATCCTTGGCGCACTCTGGCATACAGCCCGGCACCATAATTGAATCCGCATACCGGTTGGAAGCCTTGCCCGAAACCAATTAGGAAAGCATTGATAAACATAGAGATACGCGTCACAATGGACATCCCTGCAATAGCTGCGTCACCATATGCACCGGCCGCCACGTTCAGCAAAATGGTTGCCACGCTTGCCAGTCCCTGCCGGGTGAGTGACGGAGTTCCACCCCCAATAATTTCCTTGATGAAAGCCAGTGTAGGCGTAAAGTTTCTGTAACGTATACGTATATTTCCTCCTCTGCGCCCCATATATAGCAAAAGGATGAAACTACATATCTGGCTGACTACTGTGGCAAGTGCGGCACCGGATATGCCCATATCGCATACAAAAATCAGGATAGGGTCGAGCACCACGTTGATGACCGCCCCACTCACAATCCCCACCATGGCATACGCCGCATTACCTTGAAAACGTATTTGGTTATTCAGCACCAATGAGGCGGTCATAAAAGGAGTACCCAGCAGAATGATTCCCAAATAGCGCTCCGTATACGGAAGAATAGTAGGCGTCGACCCCAAAGCAAGGGAAAGCGGTGTAAGGAACAGCAATCCCAGCACAGCCAGAGCCGCTCCGATAAACAAGGCAAAAAAGAAGCCGGTGGATGCCATCTTCTCGGCACTCTCCGTTTCCTGCGCCCCCAACTTACGGGAGATGTAGTTCCCCGAACCATGACCGAAGAAGAATCCCACAGCCTGGATAATGGACATCACAGAAAACACGATACCTACGGCAGCCGTAGACTGGGTATTTATTTTACCCACAAAATAGGTATCTGCCATGTTGTAGAAGGACGTCACCAGCATGCTGATGATGGTCGGCACAGCCAATGACGTAATCAGCCGGGGGACCGGAGTCGTCGTTAAGTGGACATAATTATCCTTTGCAGAATGGTGCATCATAGGGAATGGAATGACAAGACTATTTGCAGCAATTTCTCAATGGAGTACACTGTTACCGGCTCCTTGCCCGGTCGATGGAATACGAAGCTGCCGTCTCCCTTCAAATCTCCGGTTTCGATATAAATCTCCGATTCAACATTCCGGTTTGCCAGAATCCCGTTTCTCTGGAGTGCCTTGCGCACCATGGCATACTTCTGCCCGTGGCCCGCCAAGCGTATCTGGGAGGTATATTCATTGGCTACCCTGAACAGTCCCGTTTCCAAATCAAAGGCAATACCCTTACGGGCAAAGAAGTTGCTCAGGCTGCCGTTCAACGAAAGGTCCTCGGGCGTACCGATAGTTACGCCGTTCACCTTGTCCATCAGCCATATTTTGTCCGCTATCTGCAGGGCCAGTTCCAGGTCGTGAGTAGAAAGGAAAATCGTCTTGTCCGTTTGCCGGCTGAGCTGGTGAAGCAGTTGCATCATCTCTACTTTACTGGGAAAATCAAGGAAAGCTGTCGGTTCATCCAGATAGATGACGGGAGTTTCCTGGGCGAGCGCCTTGGCTATCATCACCTTCTGCCGTTCACCGTCACTCAGCGTATGCACCATGCGGTGTGCCAGATGGGGAATGCCTACCAGGGCGATGGATTTGTCCACCACAGTCTTGTCCTCTTTCGAAAGAGTTCCCCAGAAACCGGTGTAGGGGCTACGCCCCAGACCTATCAGTTCTACGACGGACATATTGCGTATATCGCACTTCTCCGTCAGCACCACACTAATGACGCGCGAAAGCTGCTTGTCGGTATAGTTCCCAATCTCTTTTCCTTCAATAAATATGTTTCCGCCAAGTTTCGGCTGGAAGGCAGACAACGTACGAAGCAGCGTGGACTTCCCCACTCCATTAGCTCCCAACAAGCAAGTCAGCTCACCACTGTTGATTCCGGCGCAAATGCCGTCTGCCACCACTTTCACATCCCCCTTGCCGGGGTAACCGATGGAAAGATTCTCTATATGTATGGTTTCCTTATTCATTCAATTCTCCTTTCCGTTTTCTAAAAAGTACAGAAGCCACTACCGGCGCACCTACCAGTGCCGTCACCGAGTTGACCGGCAAAGCTCCCTCGAAGCCGGGCATACGGGCTATCAGATTGCAGACCAATGCCAGGGAAGCGCCTACCAGCAATGTGGCAGGCATCAGTACCCGATGGTCCGAAGAGTGGAAGATGGCACGGCACAGATGGGGAACCGCCAATCCGATAAACATAATCGGACCGCAATAGGCCGTTACAATAGCCACCAGCACGCCGGAGCATGAGATAACCAGCAGGCGTGCCCGCTTGATGTTCAGTCCCAGATTGCGTGCATAGCCATCGCCCAGCAGCAACAGATTCATCGTCTTTATCAGCAGGAAGGACAACGGAAGCAGCACAGCCATGATGCAGACAAACAGCACCATCTGGTCGCCCGAAACACGGGCAAAGCTACCCAATCCCCAAATGACATATGCACGTATATCTTCCTCCACACTGAAATATTTCAATACGCCGATGACGGCACTTGCCACATAGCCTATCATCACACCGATTATCAGCAGCGTCACGTTGCCCTTCACCTTCTGGGAGACATAGACAATGAGCGCCATCACAGCCAGCGCACCGATAATGGCGGCAACCGACAAGGCAACCTCGCCCATATACCCCAAACGGCTCAATGCCACACCGCCCATCGCCCCGGACAGCAATACCACACAAGCCACACCCAGGCTGGCACCTGAACTGATGCCCAATACCGAAGGCCCTGCCAGCGGATTGCGGAACACCGTCTGCATCTGCAGACCGCTGACTGACAGCCCTGCTCCCGCCACCAATGCCGTCAACGCTTGGGGCACGCGGGACTTCCAGATAATATTCTGCCAAATAACGGATTCATCCGTATTTCCCCACAATATGTTCCACACGGAGCGCAGAGGAATGTGAACCGACCCCAAAAGCAGGTTCAGCAGGAAAAAAAGAAAGATAGATGCCAGTGTCAGCAACATCAACGGAAGTACGGGTCTTTTTATCATTTCAGCAGTTCGTAGTAAGTCGGTTTATAGTCAGGCAACAAATCGGGATGGAAAGCATGTATCAAGTCTTCCAATACAATTTCGGGCTGCATGGGCATACTTTCGTAGAAGGGTTTCTCACGCATGTTGCAGTATACCACTCCCTTCTCACGAAACGCACGGAAATCGGCATAACGCGGGTCGAGGGACTTCAAGGCATCATACGTGAATGTCCCGTCATAGCTGTTGACAATGCGCCAATAGTCGGCACTCTCCGCCTGGCTATATACGGTTTCAAAATCCAGCGTGACACCTCCCGAACGGGGATCGTCTTTCAAGAAATAATCCGCACCGGCATCACGGAACAGTTCGGCAAGAAAGCTCTTTCCTCCCACTGCATACCAGTTGCCACCCCGTATCTCTCCGCTGAATACCATCGGACGCTTCTTCACGTTGGCAGCCAGCTCCTTCAATTCGTTATAGCGCTTCTCTATCGCAGCAAACTTTTCATTCGCCTCCACTTCCCGGCCTATAAACATGCCGATGAATTTTATCCATTCAGCCTGCCCCAACGGGGTCATCTCCTTATATCCCAAATGGGGAACCAGTGGAATACCGATTTCCCGCATGGCATCATATCCACCCCGCTTGAAAGGAGAGATAAAGATAACATCCGGATTCATGCTCATTATCACTTCATTATCAAAGTTCCCTTCGATACCAATCTTCACGGTCTCGCCGGACTTCAAACGGTCGTTCATCTCCTTGTTGAAGAGATGGCGCGTACTGGTGATGCCCACCACATAATTGCAGGCATCCAGACGGATGAAGTTGGAAAGTTGCAGGGATGTCATACACATGACGTGCTCCACCGGCGTTTCAATCACCGTATAGTCGCTCGGTATGCCGACAGGCTTTATGCCTTTCGGTACCAGCGCATAGTGGAAAGTGCTGCTGCTTTCTTTTTGAGGGTCGTGTATATCCACCAGACGGACATGGTGCGGAAGATATTTCACCGTATAGCCTTTGGCATAGCACGGTACAATGGTAGCTGCCGTGTCTGTCGTAACCGGAGAATAGCCCGTTTCGGAAGAAGATTCGGTAGTAGTCTGTCTTGATTTTAAGCCGCAAGAGGTTACGCATAAAATGCACAGCAGTGCAATGCCTATGGCAGATATCCGGGTCATGACTATTGGGGTTTATAGAATTCGGGCACAATATTCGTCATTTTTGGGGAGATACGCAAATGCTCTTCCTGCAAATTGACGGATATTGTGCCTAAATAATCTTTAAAAGCCCATCAAGTCATTCAGTGCTTCACTCATGCTGGGATGTGTAAAGACAAAATCACGGAGGAAGGTATATTCCTGCCCGGTCTTCATAGCCATTGCCACCAGGTTGATGACCTCGCTCGATTCCGGACCAAACAGCGTACATCCCACTATCTTGTCCGTATCGGCGTCCACCACCACCTTGAAGAGTCCGTTCGTATCGCCCAAAGTCCTGGCACGCGGAATGGCGGCTACCGGCAGCTTGTTGGCCTTTATATTCAATCCCTTCTTGCGTGCTTCCGCTTCGCTCAGCCCGATGCGTGAAAGCGGCGGGTCGATGAATACCGAATAGCTCACCGGGTCACGGTCGGACACCTTGCGTTCTCCCGCCCCGAAAAGGTCTTCGCGCAGAATGCGGTAATCATCCAAAGAAATGTAGGTGAACTGCAAACCGCCCTTTACATCACCGATAGCATGTATCTTGGGGTTGGTAGTCTGCAAATAGTCGTCTACCACAATGGCTCCGCGCTCATTCACCTCTACACCTGCCGCCGGCAGATTCAAGCCAGCCGTATTCGGACGCCGGCCGGTAGCCAGCAGGATGGCATCTGCGTGTAACTGATGTTCCTCTCCCGTGACCGCATCCCGGTAAATGACGTCAGAGTCTTTCACGGACTGCACGCGTGCATTCAGCCTGAAAACGATTCCTTTCTGTTCCAATACCTCCCGGACACTGTCCGCAATGTCCCGGTCCTCCCGGGATATCAGTTCGGAAGAGCCCTCGAGCACCGTGACTTGCGAACCGAATGAAACATACATGGAAGCAAATTCTAGTCCGATGTATCCCCCGCCTACAATGACGAGCTGTACCGGCAGCTCAGTCAGTTCCATAATGGAGGTGCTGGTATATACCCGTGGGTTACCTTGTATCCCCTCTATCGGTGGAATGACGGTTTCGGCACCCGTATTGATGAATATCCGGGGAGCTTGCAATTGTAATGTCCCTTCCACCATCCCAACTTCCACCACATCCGGACCTGCAAAGGAGCCAATACCCGTATAGACCGTTATATGAGGATTGTCGGCCAGATTGTGATAGTTCTTCTGACGCAGGAAAGAGACGACCTCTTCCTTCCTTGCAATGGACTGACGATAGTATGCCTTCTTGACCTCCCAAGAAGCGTCTTTGTCCGCCTGCTTTGCCGCATGCACCAATGTTTTTGTGGGAATGCAACCGATATTGATACATGTCCCTCCATACATCTTTTCCGAACGCTCCACTACGGCAACGTCCAGCTTCCGTTTTGCCAACTCGGCAGCCAATGTCTTTCCGCCTTTGCCGAATCCGATGATAATGACATCATACTGTTTCATACGTCTATTTCCTTAATTGGTTCAATACTCTTTTTGCACTGTCAGACAGTACGACAATGGCACCGGCAAGAATGGCCGTATCCTTGATGACCAAGCGCCCTGCCCCCGTCAGCAACGGAAAGCCGTGCTCCCCGCTTCCCAAGTCGGGCACCCACACCTCAGGGGTTGTCACCAGGAAAGAGAGGGTACCTATTGTCATGACAATGGCCAGTGCAGCTCCCGCCAGTCCGATTTTCGGAGAGAATATCCCCAGAAATGTCAGAATGCCGATGGTCATAATCAGAATGCCCAGACCGTGAGAGAAACCATACGTATTGTTCTCCACGTGCCACTGATGTTTCGCCTCATTGAACTCGCCCTCTTTCAGCTTATACTCCTTGTACTCCGGGGCACTCTTTGTATAAAAGAAGCTCATGAACGGGCTGTTCGCCACAAAAGGGACAATCCCTTCAGCCTCATAATTCCAGAATTTCAACCCACCAATCCATACGAAAATAACCAGGATGGCTACACGGATCAAATTAACACCCAACTTTTGAGTGGAAGCGGCCAGCGTCAACGCAGCCATAAACAAGTTTTGCAATTTCGTTTTCATCTTTGTTCTACTTTTTAAATGGTTTCAGTAATATGACTTGATTTTTGTTTTTGCAAAGTTCCTTGTTTTCCACCACGTACGAAATGGCAATTATTCCGCAACAGTTGGCAATTCTTCCCGTTTCACTCTTTTCCAATGCGGACTATGTCATGCAAGTTGGAAGACTGCCCGGCAGAAAGTGCCAGTTTCATCACCTTGGAAGAGCCATAAAAAAGGAGTCCGTTGCAAGAGACCTCGTTGTCATGTCCATAGATGCAATAAAAATTGCTGTTGAATACAAACGTCAGGTATTCCCCGTCCACCTCTTTCACCTCCAGATGATGCAACGGGGTCAAGGTCACGATTTCATCCTTTTCCAGGCGCATGGGGATATGGTCTATTTCCAGAGTCAGCGTACCGCTCTGTACCCAAATGAATTTATACAGAGTCTTGTCACGTTGCAGCGACGCACGCTCATGGTAGCTGGAAGTCATGGCTATGTTGCCATTCAAGCGGGTGTTCAGTTGATAATCCATAAAAAACAGATTGTTTTAGTAAATAACAAAGATAGCGAATATCTTGTTTGCTACTGATTATTTCCCCACTTTTGTAGCCGTTTTGCTGTTCTTTAATTTTTAACCTTTAATGTCTTCATGCAAATGTTCCCCGTCATATTTGTATCTCTCGGTCCCGGCGAACCGGAACTGATTACCGTAAAAGGCTTGACAGCCCTGCAGGCAGCCGACTGTATCTTCTGTCCCGAAACACTGACTAAGGATGGAAACAGAGTTTCACGCGCAGCCGACATCCTATCGCAACTCGACATCCCGGAAAACACGGTACGCCGCTTTCCACTCCCCATGAGCAAACTGCGTGAAAAAGCCCTGAGCGCCTACAACGAGGTCTATATGGAGAGCTCCACCCTCCGGCAACAAGGAAAGAAGGTCTGTATCGTTGCCGAAGGAGATGCCGGATTCTACTCTTCCATACATTATGTATATGACAAACTGCAGGCAGACGGCATCCCCGTGAAGCACATCCCCGGTATCCCCGCCTTCATTGCCGCCGGCGCACTGGGCGGGCTCCATGTGGCCAGCCAGGAAGAGCGGCTGACGGTGATACCCGGCATTACTACGACAGAAGAGATAGAGAAACTGACAAGCGAAAACAGTGCGGTTGTCATCATGAAGCTGTCCAGATGCACCGATGAGATTCACCGCTGCATCCGCCTGCATCCCGAATACCGGTATCACTATTTTGAGAATGTAGGCACTCCGGAAGAGAAGTATATCAATGACAGCAAGCGGATAGCGACCATCCGCTTCCCCTATTTTTCCCTGCTTATCATTCGTACAGAGACCTTTTGAGCCCGATTTAATACAATTTCGCACGCCATAGGCATTATTTTAATGAAAATGGGTTACCTTTGCGCCGTTGAAATATAAAAAAGATAAGAACATGAAGAAAGTCGTTTTTTATATGATGCTGCTGGTTATGAGCATCGGTTATGCCTATGCACAAGGAAAGGCAGACATCAAATTCGAACAGACCACCCACAACTTCGGCACATTCTCCGAAAACAGTCCGGTGGTCAGCTACACCTTTAAGTTTACGAACGTAGGCGATGCTCCGCTTGTCATCCATCAGGCTGTAGCTTCCTGCGGATGTACCGTTCCCGAATATTCACAAGAACCGATAGCACCGGGAAAGACAGGAACAGTGAAAGTAACTTATAATGGAACCGGAAGATACCCCGGACACTTCAAGAAATCCATTACCCTGCGCACCAATGCCAAAACGGAAATAATGCGATTGTTTATCGAAGGGGACATGACCGCTAAAGATGCCAAATAAGCATTTTACCATACAGAATTAAGGAGATTTTTTTAAATCTCCTTTTTTTTTGCTTTCTTTGCCTAAAATGCGAAGATAGGCTGCACCTCAGCAGAATAATAATGAGCTTGCTCATTTTATCCTGCATTCGGTTTGCACTATCTTTGAAGTCTATTAAAGAAAAACATAAAACTACAAAACCTATGAAACAAGAAGAAGAACCTATTACCGGACTACCGGAAAATGCGTTCCGTGAATTGAAACCGGGAGAAGTGTACAACCCTCTGATGAGCCCGGATAAGAAGTATTCAGAAGTAAATGCCTGGTCGGTGACATGGGGTATTCTGATGGCCATCCTCTTTTCGGCCGCAGCCGCCTATCTGGGGCTGAAGGTGGGACAAGTATTCGAAGCCGCCATCCCCATCGCCATCATTGCCGTCGGCGTATCGGGTGCCGCCAAACGCAAAAACGCATTGGGCGAAAACGTCATTATCCAGTCTATCGGTGCCAGCTCGGGCGTCATCGTGGCAGGTGCCATCTTCACCCTTCCGGCACTCTATATTCTCCAAGAGACCTATCCGAAAGAAATCACCGTCACCTTTGCACAAGTCTTTATCAGTTCCCTGCTGGGAGGTGTGCTGGGTATTCTCTTCCTTATCCCCTTCCGCAAATATTTCGTGAGCGACATGCACGGCAAGTATCCCTTCCCCGAGGCGACAGCCACCACACAAGTGCTCGTCTCCGGTGAAAAGGGCGGCAGCCAGGCAAAACCATTACTCATGGCTGGTATTATCGGAGGTCTATACGACTTCATCGTGGCAACCTTCGGCTGGTGGAACGAGAATTTCACTACCCGCGTATGCGGCTTCGGCGAAATGCTGGCCGAGAAAGCCAAGCTGGTATTCAAGGTTAATACGGGTGCTGCCGTGCTCGGTCTGGGTTATATTGTGGGACTGAAATACGCGTCCATCATCTGTGCCGGCTCACTGGCCGTATGGTGGATTATCATCCCCGGTATGTCCATGATTTGGGGAGATTCCGTACTGAACCAATGGAACCCCGAAATCACGGCAACCATAGGCGCTATGGCTCCGGAAGAAATCTTCAAATACTATGCCAAGAGCATCGGTATCGGTGGCATTGCCATGGCAGGTATCATCGGCATTATCAAGTCTTGGGACATCATCAAGAGTGCCGTAGGACTGGCTGCCAAGGAAATGGGAGGTAAGTCCAACGTGGAAGCCAGTGTGAAACGCACACAGCGGGACATCTCTATGAAGATTATCGCCATCGGTTCCATCATCACGCTGCTGCTGGTTGTTCTCTTCTTCTACTTCGATGTGATGCAGGGCAACTTGACACATACCATTGTAGCTATCCTGCTTGTTGCAGGTATCGCTTTCCTGTTCACCACCGTGGCAGCCAATGCCATTGCGATTGTGGGCACAAACCCCGTATCCGGAATGACGCTGATGACATTAATCCTGGCATCCGTAGTCATGGTAGCCGTAGGGCTGAAAGGTCCCGAAGGGATGGTTGCGGCACTGGTGATGGGCGGTGTTGTATGTACGGCACTGTCCATGGCGGGAGGCTTCATCACAGACTTGAAAATCGGTTACTGGCTGGGTAGCACGCCTGCCAAGCAGGAGACCTGGAAGTTCCTCGGAACCATCGTTTCTGCCGCTACCGTAGGTGGTGTAATGATTATCCTAAACAAGACATACGGTTTCACCAGCGGACAGCTGGCCGCTCCGCAAGCCAATGCCATGGCGGCCGTTATCGAACCGTTGATGAACGGTGTGGGTGCGCCCTGGCTGCTCTACGGCATCGGTGCAGTGCTGGCCGTCATCCTCAACTTCTGCAAGATTCCCGCACTGGCATTTGCATTGGGTATGTTCATCCCATTGGAACTGAATGTTCCGTTGGTAGTGGGCGGTGCCATCAACTGGTACGTGACCAGCCGCAGCAAGGATGCCGCTCTCAATGCCGAACGCGGGGAGAAAGGTACACTGCTTGCCTCCGGTTTCATTGCCGGCGGTGCATTGATGGGTGTGGCAAGTGCTGCCATGCGTTTCGGAGGAATCAACCTCGTAAACGATGCATGGTTGCAGAACACCTGGTCCGAAGTGCTGGCGCTGGGTGCTTATGCCATTCTGATATTCTACCTCATCAAAGCTTCCATGAAAACCAAATAACTTTTAAATACCAAGAACATGAAAAAGATTCTACTTTTATCTTTTCTATTTGCAACGACCATGTTATCTGCACAAAAGCCCGTTGAGCTGCCCCTATGGCCCAACGGTGCCCCCAATAACAACGAACTGACCAATTCCGGACAGAACCATAACAACGAATGGGTGTCCGATGTCACCACCCCTACCCTTACGGTGTACCCTGCCTCCCACCCCAACGGCATGGCCATCATCATGTGTCCGGGAGGCGGCTACGGGGGGCTGGCCATGAAGCACGAGGGACACGACATGGCTCCCTGGTTCAACACACAAGGCATCACCTATGCAGTACTGAAATACCGTATGCCCAACGGGCACCATGAAGTGCCCCTTTCCGATGCCGAACAAGCCATCCGCATGGTACGCGAACATGCTGCCGAATGGGGTGTCAATCCTCAGCGTGTAGGCATCATGGGCGCTTCTGCCGGCGGCCATCTGGCAGCTTCGCTTGCCACACTATACAGCAGTGACAAGACCCGTCCCGACTTCCAGATCTTGTTCTATCCGGTGATTTCCATGCAGAAAGGCGTTACCCATGGAGGTTCCCGTAAGAACCTTATCGGAGAAAATCCATCTCAGGAACTGGAACAAAAATACTCCCTCGAAAGGCAAGTGTCCCCACGCACTCCGCAAGCTTTCATCATGCTTTCTTCGGACGATGACGCAGTGCCGCCCATCAACGGCATCGGTTACTTCCTTGCCCTGCGCGACCATAAAGTACCTGCCAGCCTGCATGCCTACCCCACCGGCGGACATGGCTGGGGATTCCGGGACAACTTCACCTACAAGCGTCAATGGACGGAAGAACTGGAGAAGTGGTTGCGTGAAGGGCTCGTATTCCCGGTCTCTGAACCTACCACAAAGAAATAAAAGCAATTATGAATAAAAAGTATTTTTTACTCACTTGCCTCGCAGCGTTTCCCTTTGCCCTGACTGCTCAGGAGAACAATCGCTACGAAGAGATTACCAACCCCAAGCTGACAAGCATCAACCGGGAGCCTGCCCGCAGCACGTTCACCTCCTACGTCACGGAGGCTGATGCCGTCATCAATGACCGCAAGAACGGAACCTTCCGCTTGTCCCTTAACGGGAAATGGAAATTCCATTATGTGGAAACCTTCGCCGACCGCCCCACGGACTTCATGATGGACCGTGTGGACGCCAGCCGCTGGCCGGACATCAATGTACCCGGAAACTGGGAGTTGCAGGGATTCGGTACGCCCATCTATGTGAACCAGCCTTATGAATTCTGTTCTTCGGGCTATCCTCCTTATTGGGACAAGCCCAATCCTCCATACGTTCCCCAAGAATGGAATCCCACCGGCACCTACCGCCGCGAGTTCACTCTTCCGGGAGACTGGGACGATAAGGAAATTTTCCTGAGTGCCGACGGCGTACGCGGGGCAGCCTTCTACTACCTCAACGGCAAGTTTGTAGGCATGAGTAAAGATGCAAAGACTCCGACGCGTTTCAACGTCAGCGCCATTGCCAAGAAAGGGAAGAATGTCATTGCCATTCAGATACACCGCTTTTCCGATGCCAACTATCTGGAATGCCAGGACTTCTGGCGCATCAGTGGTATCGAACGGGACATTTACTTATATGCCCAGCCTCAAATCCATCTCACGGACTTCAAGGTGGAGTCTCCTTTGGATGAGAACTACCGGAACGGTATCCTCAAGGTAAAGGTGCAGTTTACCAATGAAAGCGGACAAAATTCCCCATTTGTCGTTGGTTACCGCCTGCTGGACAAGAACGACCAGCAGATAGCCCAGTCCTCTACTCAGGTCAGCGGTGACCAAACGGAAGTGGAATTCACCAAGAAGACCATCCAGGAACCCCTGCAATGGACAGCCGAAACGCCCAACCTCTATACCCTCGTCGTCAGCTTGAAGCGCCCGAACGGAGATGTGATTGAAGCGACAAGCTGCAAAGTAGGTTTCCGTACAGTGGAAATCAAGGACAAGCAACTGTTGGTAAACGGACAACCTATCCTCGTGAAAGGCGTGAACTATCACGAACACAACGAGAATACCGGTCACTATGTCTCCGAAGAACTGATGAAGAAAGATTTCGAGCTTTGGAAGAGATACAATGTCAATACCGTCCGCACCTGTCACTATCCCCAGCAGGAACGTTTCTACGAACTCTGTGACGAATATGGTATCTACGTCATCGACGAAGCCAATATCGAAAGCCACGGCATGGGTTACGACCTGCGTGTAGGCGGCACGCTGGGAAACAATCCGCTCTTCATGAATGCCCACCTCGACCGTACCATGAATATGTACGAACGGGACAAGAACCATCCGTCAGTCATCATCTGGTCGCTGGGCAACGAAGCCGGAAACGGATTGAATTTCTACGTTACCTACAACACCTTGAAGACGCTCGACAGCCGTCCCATCCAGTATGAACGCGCACTGTTGGAATGGAATACGGACATCTACTGCCCGATGTACGCTTCCCCTTCCTATCTGGAAAAGTATGCCCGGAACAAGGAGATGACGCGTCCCCTCATTCTTTGCGAGTATGCCCATGCCATGGGCAACAGTCTCGGCAACTTCCAGGAGTATTGGGACATCATCGAAAAATATCCCATCCTCCAGGGTGGATGTATCTGGGACTGGGTAGACCAGGGCTTTGCCGCCAAGACAGACGACGACCGTAAATACTGGACCTATGGCGGCGACTATGGCGAGAACGGCACTCCCTCCGACGGCAATTTCTGCATCAACGGCGTGGTATACCCCGACCGCAGTGTCAAACCGCAGACAGAAGAGATGGGAAAAGTATACCAGAACATCAAGTTCCTTGATTTCGACAAGCAGACTTCCACCGTGAAAATCCGCAATGATTTCTCCTTCACCAATCTCGACAAGTACGACTTCTACTACATCATCCGCGACCACGGAAAGGAAGTCTACCGTGGCAAGATTGAAAATATCCATGCCGCACCGGGCAAGACGGTAACCACCGGCTTCCTGAACGGCATACCCAAAGAGAAACAGACAACGGGAGATGTGCGTATCGAGTTCTATGCAGCCATCAAGACGGCAGAGCCTTTCCTCCCGGCCGGCACGGTCATCGCACGCGAACAGACCTACGTCCATACCTTCTACAAGAAAGAGGCTACGGCACAGCAGCCCGCCACTTCTAAGGAAGAGGGAAATTTGGTGGCGTTCTCCGGTCCCGACTTCAAAGCCACCTTCGACAAGCAAAGCGGCCTGCTCACCTCCTATTTGTACAAGAAGCACGAGTACATACTGAACGGTCAGGGTCCCCGCCCATTCTTCTGGCGTGCACCGACGGACAATGATTATGGAGCCAACCTCCCCGTCCGCCTCAAAGCCTGGAAAGAGGCAAGCTATCAGGAACCAAAAGCCGAAAGTTTCCAAGTGACTCCGGGCAGCAATGCCACGACAGTAAAGGTGACCTATCGTTTTCCGCAGACAGACGCCCGTTGGGACATCACCTATAAGATATATGCCAGCGGAGTCATCAAGGTAGACAACCGGTTCATGGCCGAAGGAGACCAAGCTCCGATGATACCGCGTGTAGGCCTGCGGATGCAGTTGCCGGAAAGCTTTACAGACTTGACCTACTACGGTCGCGGTCCGAAAGAGAATTACCGAGACCGCCGTACCTCCCAGTTCATCGGAGAGTACGCCATCCCGGTCAAGGATATGTACGAGCCGTATGTCCGCCCACAGGAGAACAACCATCGCACGGACATCTATTGGTGCGCCCTTACCGATAAGACGCAACGTGGTTTGCTGCTCATCGCCGACCGCACCTTTGAGCTGAACGCCTCCAACTATCCCCTGGAAAGTATGGACAGCGGCGATACGATTGACAACGGCGCTCCGCGTACCGAAAAGACCCATCACCGCCACCTCACCGACCCTCTGCCGGAAAAGATGGTCGATTTGTTCATTGATTACCGCATGATGGGTGTCGGTGGAGACGACAGTTGGGGCGCAACCGCCCATGAACCCTATCTGATTCGTCCGGGCAAAGAGAACGCCATTGAATACGGTTTCTCCCTTGTTCCGTTCGATAAAAAGGAGGATTATAAATATTTAATCCGGCAATATTGAATTTAATCCCTCCGGATTAAGCTTTTATAAAAAGGATGTAGTAAATTTGCTGCATCCTTTTTACGTTCAAGAACAATAATAATCAAAAGAAAGAAAAATGAAAACAATGACTAAATTTATGTTCAGCGCCCTCTGCGCCGCAGCCATGGTAACTTCCGTTTCTGCCCAGGGAGGGAAAGATATGTTGAGCAATGGAATAAAGTATCTGGATGTGCCATACGTAGCCCATACGCTGGAGGCAGATGGTCCCGAGGAACTCGTCATCAACTGCGATGAGGTAGACTGCACCACGCTGGTGGAATATGTGCTGGCAGAGACACTCACCCCCAAATTGGCCGACGGAGACATCTCGGAAAGCGCTTTCGCCGATAACCTGCAAAAAATCCGTTACCGTGACGGTAAAATCGACGGGTACACTTCCCGCCTGCATTATATTGCCGACTGGATAAACAATGGCGTACGCAACGGCTTCCTTCAAGATGTAACGGGCGCCATGAGTCCCGACACCGAACGGTTGTCCATCTCCTACATGTCTTCCCACCCCCAACTCTACAAGCAGCTGGCAAATTCTCCGGAGAACATAGCCAAAATGAAGAAGATTGAACAATCCTTGTCCGGCAAGGAAATTCACTATCTTCCCAAAGCCAAACTTCCCGCCGATGGTCTCCCGTGGATTAAAGACGGCGATATCATAGCCATCACCACCAACACTCCGGGGCTGGATGTAGCCCACATGGGAATCGCTTTCTATGCGGATAGCAAACTCCTGCTGGTACACGCTTCCTCTACCGACAAGAAAGTGGTCGTCTCCAAAGTCCCCTTGTCCCAAATGCTGAAAGACAATAATAAATGGACGGGAATACGGGTGCTGAGGATGAAGAAATAAAATGAAATACTATAATATGGAAAAGGCGATGAAGATTTGATTCTCCATCGCCTTTTCCGTATATAGGATTGTTCGTTCCTATTCCTCCACGACAATATATTCATCAATATTCCGTGTTTCTTTACTGAAGTTCACACCTACTTTCACTAATTTCCTGCCATCCAAGGTATAAGGAATCAGATACCCCTTCTCATCTATTTGTTTCAGAGCTGCGTCGGCCGTACCGTCCAGTTTGAACTCAAAAACATAAATAGCGGTAGGAGTATGAACTACTGCGTCCGCACGGCCACGGCTGCTGCGAACCTCGGACCGGATGAACTGTCCCAGCAAAGTAAACACTACATGAAAAATAACCTGATAATGACGTTCCGTATCATCACTCAACTCGTACGGAATACCGGAGAAGAATATCTTAAGACGCTCCATAAACGCCTCCACATCCCCACTCTTCAATTCACGCATGAATTTAGCGATGTGGAAACCAGTTTCATCATCAGTAACTTTAGTATAAAAAGGAACCAGAAAATTGAGGAAACCATAACAAACTTCATCATTCGGAAATTGAAGCGTATAAAGGCAAACCTCCTTATCATAAGCTTTTATAGTCAAGTAACCGCTCTGATAAATCATAGGCAGAGGATTATTAGCTTCTGCACGATATTCAGAGAAGGCAGAGGCAGTAACCTCTACGCCATTCAGCAAAAGGCGAAGATCATAGTCACTCTTTTTTAATAAATCCACCAAATAAGTAGGTGTACCCGTCTGAAACCAGAAGTTGCCGAACTTCAATTTCTGGAATACATTCAGAAGGCTGAAAGGGTTAAAAAGCCCCACCGAAGTATCTTCACAAAAATGATAGCCGTCATATTTCTTTGCCAAACGAAAAATCGTTTCCTCCAAAGTCAGTTCTTCATTCTCACTTAACCGTTGTATTTCCGGGCCAAATGTTTTTATAAGTTCATCTTGTGTAATGCCGCACAAAGCATTGTATGCTCTATCCATGCTGATATCATTCAGCTGATTCAAGTCACTGAACACACTTACTTGCGCAAACTTGGTCACTCCGGTCAGGAAAACAAAACGAAGATAACGGTCAGCGCTCTTCAAGACACCGTAGAACGCTTTCAATATTTTCCGATACTCATCCAGCAAGTTCTCATCCAAGACCGCTTGAAGCAATGGCTTGTCATACTCATCAATCAGCACAACAACCTGCTTTCCCGTCAGCGTGCATGCCCGCTCTATCACGTAAGCAAAACGCTCCTCCGGACTACGGTCTTCCTTCTCCTGACCATAGAGCAGCTCCCATTTCTCCAGATATTGATTAAGCATAGCCGTCAGGTCAGCAGCAGTTTCATATTTCCGGGCATTCAAGTCAAGATGTAGAACAGGATACTGTTCCCACTTCGTTTCCAACTGTTCGATGGCCAAGCCCTGAAACAAGTCTTTGCGTCCTTGAAAGTAAGCTTCGAAAGTGGAAATGAGCAGACTCTTGCCAAACCGACGGGGACGGCTTAGGAAATAAGGAGTAGAAGTAGATGCTATTTGATAAATCATAGCAGTTTTATCTACATAAAGAAAACCGCCTTCACGTAGTTTATCAAAAGTCTGTATGCCTATCGGCAGCTTACGTATCTGTTCCATGTTATTATTATAACCTGATTGGTGTATGACAAAGGTACGATTTATATTTCAAAAAAAGACGAAAGGCGATGGAGATTTTAGTCTCCATCGCCTTTCACTATTCTACTAACCATCATTCTGGCATTACTCACGACGATCGGTGTAATCCGAAATATTTCTTCATAAAATAGATATAAAGAAAACAAAGCAAAAGAATTATACCTGCCAAATACCAATAACCATAACCCAAACACGTTATATATCCTACGATGATGATTGCCTGCACTGCCATGTAAATAGAAGAAACCATTACATGAGGAATCTTCAGCTCATTCGCCATAATCTGATACAGATGCTTGCGATGCGGCAAACCGATATTCTCATGAAGCATCAGGCGGTGAATGATAGTCAGTACACTGTCAACACCATAAACGGATAAAAGGACAATCCAACTGAAATCTTCTGTTTCAATGATGAGCCTGCCTATCAGGAAAAGAAGGATGAAGGCAATGCTCACCGACCCCACATCACCGGCAAAGCATTTGGCTTTCTTACGAAAATTGAAGAAACAGAAAACTAGAACGGAACAGATAACGGTATAGATGAAATCCGCTTCTACAAAACTCACGACCTCCTTATCGACATAAGCCAACGCAGCAAGAATAACCAGAGAATAACCGCCGGTTATGCCGTTAATCCCATCCATAAAGTTGTAGGCATTGATGATACCCGTACAGACTATCAAGGCTATGACTATCCACCACCAAGACAAGGAGAACAGTCCCCACTGATAAAACATCATAGCCATAGCAGAGAAATGAAAAAGCAGTCTTGTCATCTGTCCGGTGGATTTTATATCGTCCACGAAGCTGATGAACGTCACCAGTGTCAAGGCAAGCAGGAAACAAGGATATTCAAAGCCACTCGTCAGGAAATAGGCCAACGCTCCGAAATAGAAAATAATCCCACCACCGCGTAAAGTCACTTTCGTATGGGAACTCCGCTCATTGGGCTTGTCGATGATATTGTACCTATCAGCCACTCTAAAATAAAAAAGTTCTGCCAAAAACAGCAGAACCAATATTAACAGATAATACATAACAGTATTTTCCTCTTTAATTTTTAATTATCAATTTTTAATTCTTAACTTTTAATTTGAGAACGATTTTATCGTTCTCACTATCCCCTCCTCTGCCCTCACCGGCATTCTGTCAATTCCCAGGGCAGCCTTTATTTTCGCATTACTCACCACATAATTCTCTGTCAACTTGCGCAGACGCTCTGTATTCAAAGGCAAATGGAGCAGAGTCCCAAGCCGGGCACAGAATTCCATCAGTCCTCTGTTTATCTTCCAGATATGCGGCTTACGGTCCAAAGCCCGACACATCAAAGTTATCAGTTCATTCGTGGACAAGGCTTCATCATCCCCCATATGGTAGATACCACTCCCCACCTCCTTAGTCAACAGTCCTTCCACCACATAGCAAAGATTGTCTATCGAAGTAAAAGACCTCCTGTTCTCAAAAGCCCCCAAAGGCCAGGGAATGCCTTTCCTCACCACATTATAAAGAAGATTCAGATTGCCTTTATTGCCGGGACCATGAATCATGCAAGGACGCAGGATATAGACCTTTTTGTCATCATACGGATTAACTTTCAGTTCTCCATTTTCAACATTCAACTTGCCAAGAATATAATTCTCGGCAGCTATCTTGCTCTCCCCATACGGTCCTATCGGAGCAGGCACCACATCTTCAGTCAGCATATCACCCACCACACTGTCTGCAGCGGCTTTCACAGAACTGAAGAATACAAACTTCTTCGCAGACGATTCCAGAAAGAAATCAAATATCTTTTGAGTCAATCCCATATTGATATCAAAATAGGCTTGGGCAGCAGACCGGTTCTTCGTGTCATGGGCTTTACCAGCCAGATGAATAATGGCATCGAATTTCGGAAGATTCCGCATCGGAAAAGAAGCTGGTTCAATATCCTTCCAGGAGAAAGTCTTTACCACCCCCTCCTTTTCAGAAGCGACAATATCCAGCCCGTAAAGGCTATGACGTTCCTTTAGGGCAACAACGAGATTGGAACCCACAAAGCCGTGGATTCCAGTGACGAGTATGTTCATTGAAATATGCTAAAAAATATACTGACCGGAAACGTGATTATTGGTTATGTATTTAATAAAATAAGTATCTCCAATGACAGAGAAGAAAATATACCACGTCGTATTAGAATTACGTTGATAAGTGATGTAATACATATCCTTACCATAACGCTCAAAAAAAGCGGGCGCTTTCTTTTTTAATTTAGAATGAATGTTCTGTTGAATATCAGCTATCAGTTCTTCCACATAAGAAATAGCAAAAGGATAAGTACCCAAATACTCCTTCTCAACAAGTATTTTTATAAGCCCATACAAATCCTCCTCTACTTCGGGAGCGAATACGACTCTCATCCAAACAAAGCCTTTATACGAGGGCAAAGTCTATCCAATAATTCTTCACCGGAAATAGCATGCCTAATGTCATCACGTCCTTCCGTAACGATATTCGGATTATTCTCATTACCCGTATATACAACTACCGGTTCACCAACATTCGGCACCATCGGTTCTTGTTCCTTATATGGCTTGTTCTTCTTCATGAATCCAATCTTTCTACAAAGATACCCGGGAATATCAAGATATCCTAATAATTGATTGATAAATATCAAAAGTTTGCCTGACAACCTTATCTATAGAAAATTCTTCTTCCGCCAACAGACGAGAGTTCCTTCCAAACTCCTTCCTCTTCGCATCATCTTCTATCAATAGGCCGATGGCATCAGCCAACGCCCTACTGTCCTTGGCAGGAACCAAATAACCATTATATCCGGATTTCACGCATTCACGGCAACCCGGTACATCGGTTGTTACAATAGGACGCCCTACCGCACATGCTTCAATCAAGGATTTGGGCAAACCTTCCCGATAGGAAGGCAGTACAACGATATCGCTATCCGTATATATAGGAAACATTTGAGCCTGATATCCTATCCATTCAATATAATCATCGACAAGAAGAGACCTTAGCTTTTCTTCCCCCAAAACAGCCAGATTTTCTTTGTCGCAATCACCTGCCAATATGAATTTTACTTTTCCAATAAATCGCTTTTGAAGTAATTTGGCTGCATCAATGAACTCCATCACCCCCTTATCCAACAATATCCTTGCAGGAAAGAGTACCTTTAATTGAGTCTTGCCAGGAGCTTGGGAAAAAACAAATTCATTCAAATCTACTCCCGAGCCCTTTATCAGAAAAATATGGGACGAGGGAACCAGATTGAAGCCTTTGATCATCCCCACATCATCCGGATTCTGAAGAATAAAGGAAAAAGACTTACTTTTGAATGCAATGCGAATCAAAGTCCTTATCAACTTCTGCAAAATCCCATTCCTGCCGTTCGTAAAGTTATACCCCAATCCACTTATTGCATTCACAACATGATGTTGCCCTGACAGCTTAGCTGCAACAGAACCTAACAATGCAGCCTTTAAAGTAACATGATGAATTATATTAGGTCTATACTTTTTGTAGTTTGTATATAACTGAAAAATACATTTCAATTCATGCAAAGGATTACTTCCGGAACGGTCAAAAGGAATATCGATAAAGCGAATCCCTTTCCCTTGTAAAAACTGTTTTCTTCCGGTATCCCGTGACAATAAATAAACTTCATATCCCTGCTGAATAGCATTCAGGGCAATAGGCAAACGATGGGAAATAAAGAACCAATCAACATTGGTAACAAAGAAAAGCTTTTTCATTTTGTCATAATCTGCCGTCAACGGATTCTTTGGGCAAGAAACCTTTAACATCAAACACAACAGACCGTGTCTTCGACAGACTTTCGATATCTATTCCCGTAAACTGTTGATGAGCAACCGCCAACACAACCGAATCAAACTTTTCTTCAGGAAGTTCATTGATCACTTCAATTCCATATTCATGTTTTACGATATCCGGATTTGCCCACGGATCATAAACGGTTATATTCAGATTGTATCCCTTCAAAGCCTCATAAATATCTATCACTTTCGTATTACGTACATCCGGACAATTCTCCTTGAAAGTAAAACCGAGTATCAGTATATTAGAGTTCAAAACCTGAATTCCTTTTTTCAGCATCAGTTTTATCACTTGACCAGCCACATACTCTCCCATACCATCATTCATACGACGACCGGCCAATATGATTTCAGGATTATAGCCATAACTCTGTGCACACTGGGCCAGATAATAAGGGTCTACGCCAATGCAGTGTCCTCCAACCAGCCCCGGCTTGAAGGGAAGAAAATTCCATTTGGTACTTGCAGCCTCCAATACATCCTGAGTATCAATCCCCATACGCATGAATATCTTGGAAAGCTCATTGACAAAGGCTATATTGATATCACGTTGCGAATTCTCAATGACTTTGGCCGCCTCTGCCACCTTCATCGTGGGAGCCAAATGTGTTCCGGCAGATATAACAGAAGCATACACTTCGTTCACTTTCTTACCAATTTCAGGAGTTGAACCTGAAGTCACTTTCTTTATCTTCTCGACTGTGTGTAGCTTGTCACCCGGATTGATACGTTCGGGGGAATAGCCTGCAAAGAAATCCGTATTGAATTTCAAACCGGATATTCTTTCCACTACCGGAATACATTCATCCTCAGTCACACCCGGATATACTGTAGATTCATACACTACAATATCACCTTTGGAAATCACTTTCCCCACAGTGGTACTTGCATTGTACAGAGGAGTCAAGTCCGGATTATGGTTATGATCCACAGGGGTAGGAACTGCCACAACATAGAAGTTGCAATCACGAATGTCTTCAATGTCAGCCGTGCACTTGAAGCCATTGGCAATGGCAGACTGCAGCAATTCGTCCGAAACTTCAAGGGTAGCATCGTGTCCTGCCATCAATGCATTCACACGGGATTTATTCATGTCAAAACCAACAGTTTTGTATTTGGTAGAGAACAAACGAGCCAAAGGAAGCCCTACGTAACCGAGACCGATTACGGCAATTTTTACTGTATCCATAAGATTTTCAGTATTTATTAGGAAGTTTAGTTTATTAGCTAATAGAAAAAAGAATGAGTGAATCAAATATTATGCCAATACCATTTGACAGCTTCTTTCAGACCGTCGCGCATGCTGTATTCCGGAATATAACCAAGAAGTTTTCTAGCCTTATCAATACAAGCCAAAGAATGAGGTATATCACCCTGCCGATTCGGGCCATGAAGAATCTCCACATTAGCAATTTTCGGATCAAACTCACTCAAATATTCCTTCAAATAATTCACCAGCTGATTCAATGTAGTCCTTTCTCCAAAAGCGGTATTATAAACTTGATTGACTGCATCCGGATTGGTGGTTGTCATGGCAAGCATATTCATCTGAATTACATTGTCAATGTAAGTAAAATCACGGCTGTATTCACCATCACCGTTAATCACGGGACTCTCGTGTGCCATCAATTTCTTCACAAATAAGGGTATAACAGCAGCATAAGCACCAAATGGGTCCTGACGACGTCCGAATACGTTAAAATAGCGTAAGCCGATACATTCCATTCCATAAGTACGTGCAAATACATCCGCATAAAGCTCGTTCACATATTTGGTTACAGCATAAGGAGATAACGGTCTACCAATCACATCTTCCACTTTGGGAAGAGACTGGCTATCTCCATAAGTGGATGAACTTGCCGCATACATAAAGCGTTTCACTCCTGCATCACGGGCAGCAACCAACATATTCAAGAAGCCACTAATATTTACTTCATTCGTAGTTATTGGATCCTTGATAGAACGAGGTACAGAACCTAGTGCAGCTTCGTGTAGAACATAATCAACTCTCTCCACCGCTTTTTGACAGTCGGCTATATTACGTATATCGCCAACGATAAGTTTAAAAGTCTGTGAGTACTGATTTAATAGAGGAAGAAGATTCTCTATCTTTCCTGTAGCGAAGTTATCCAAGCATACAACTTCATAGTCATGAGCAAGTAAATACTCGCAAAGATTGGAGCCGATAAAGCCAGCTCCACCGGTAACAAGAACTTTCATTGTATAATAATTTATATAAATTTACATATAAACTAACCAATCTAGAAATATCATATCTCATGGAATGTTTTCATATTTCTTAGCCACTTCTTTCTTTTCACTATTTTACACATAATTCGAATTGACTGCATTATATAGTTGAAAAGTTTCTGCTGCATTCTTTCGCCATGAAAACCGTTGAAGATTAGGTAATAGCTTAGACTTTAATTCTATTTGATAAGTATTGTCTGTTAAACATTTAATTATAGTTTGATCCATATCATCTACATCATATGGGTCAAAATATGCCACACTATCGCCACAAACTTCAGGTATAGACGAAATATTACTAACAGCAGAAATTACACCATTTGCCGCTGCTTCCAACGGTGGAAATCCAAATCCTTCATAAATTGAAGGGAAAACAAATAAAGAAGCGTTAGAATACAACCATGCCAACATTTCACTTGAAACGAAATCAAGATAATGAACATCCAGCGTTTCTTTCATCATGTCTACTATTTCAGCACAATCTAAATTCTTCTTCCCAACAATGACTAACTGTGCGTCCGGCACCCTCTTTTTTATCCTATTAAAGGCAACAATAAGACGTTTATAGTTTTTTCTAGGCTCAATATGTCCAACACTCAAAATCAATCGTTTGTCCGTCAACTTTTCGGCAATTCTAATTTCATTTATATCTACAAGTTTTTTACCTTCAAAAGAAAAATCAGAATTATTAATGGCCTCATGAATGGTCATTATTTTAGACGCAGATATATTATAAGCCTTGATCAATTCTGATTTTGTAAAATCTGATATAGTTATGATATACGAAGCTCTTTTTACAGATTGTGGAACCTTATATTTTAGAAAGCAATATCTCAAAAAACCATAAGTCTTAGGAAATCGATAAAAACGAAGGTCATGGACAGTAATAATCACCTTGGCATTTTTCATCTTTGGGGAATGGAAGAATGGAGAATGAAAAATATCAAATTTTTCATTCTTTTCTTCTTTACTCCAAAAATATTGCTCAAATAGGCTTCGTTTCATAGTGTTCATGATACCACCACACTTATAAGGAGTTTCTTTTATTCTCACATTATTAGAAAGAATAGACCGAGCATAAGCACTCATCCCCGAAGAAACATATACAATTAATTCAAGTTTATCGGAAATTTCTACGAGGTTATTAATCAGATTCTTTACATATTCCTTAATTCCACCACCCTTAGGAACAAGGAAAGACGCGTTAATTGCAACTTTCATGAATTATAAATATCAGTTAGCTATATTATAATATCCTCATCTATTTTCAAAAATTAGTTAGCGTCCAATTTTGACGTGTAACTATTTAGAAAGCCGCTTTATGCGGTTTTCATTAAGTTTTCTAAAATATTGGACTGTTTTTTTATGTTTATTAATATATAAGACACGGTTCTACGCCTATGTTCTGTGGCAAGAACCCACTATCATCTTGGATGTAATCTTTCACTTTTTTGCGGAAACACTTCTTCAGATATTCCAGTACCGGTATCTTGTTCATCTGACAGGTGGCGATGACTGTATGATAGATTGCCGATGCCCTTGCCATTCTGTGTGATCCGAAGGATAACGAGTTTTTCCTTTCTCCAGTCAACGGCCTGATACACCGTTCGGCTATATTGTTGTCTATGCTATAACGTCCATCTCTTGTATAGGCAAATATCTGCTTCCAGAAGTTGTCGAGATACCTGACCGCTTTCTCCATCAGCTCTCCCCTTGGCGGGTGATTGTCGGCAAGCAGCACATCCATCTTACTGCGTATCCGTCCTATAATCTCCTTTGTCTTCAGCCCTTGTCTTGCCTTGGTAATCTCATCATTTGTCAACCCGGCACCGACATACGTTTCTTCCAGTGCATACAATTGGGCTATACATTCAAGGATGTATTTTGCGTTAAGGTCACCGGACTGTTCCAGAGCATATAGGAACTTGGCCCGTGCATGTGCCATGCAGCATATATGTTCGATGTCGATCATCTCGTCATCCAGATACATGTATACGTTGTAACCGTCTGTCTGTAGCGCCTTCAGTTCTTTTCCTTCTATGATGGATTTCAGTGCGTCACGTCCTCTGGAACCATCCTCATAACAATAAATGGCTATGCGTGCCTCCCGGTTAACCAGACACCAGATGTAACGTTTACGATAGTTGTTATACACCTTAACCCGACACCATGTCTCGTCACAATGAATCACCGAATCACGTTCCAGTGCCATCTTCTTCAGTTCGTCCACAATCCCGGACAATAGCTTTGCTCCTTTGTATAACCAGTTGGTCAACGTCATACGGCTCACCCGCATACCTTCATCCCGAAGACGTTTCACTTCCCGATAGAGGGGTGTGTTCAGAAAGAAATGGTTGAATGACAGGTATGCCAGGAAGTCTGCCGATGCCTTTGTTCCCGGCACTCTGTCGATGACTTCCGGTTCTCCCTCTGCCGGCAGGTAAGCCGTGTACATCACTCCATTCAGCCGGTAGGTTACCAGGTGATATTCATGTTCCACCACACGGACGGTCTGCTCGTAAGCATATCGTGTAACCGTCTTGACAAACTCCGCTCCTTGGGGAAGTTTCCCCAGATCAGAGACATGTTTCACCGATTCGACTGCCTTCATCGTGCGGTATGCTGTTCCATGACGCATCATGTCAGCCATTTTCTGACGCTCTGTGCGTATCTTAGGATCCTGTTCCGGTTTGGCAGCAGTAACGTTTGTTGTACTGCCTACCGATCCTGCCGTCCCATCAAAGTCCCCTTTATCTTCCTCGCGGGATTTCTCTTCTTGTTTGCTACGCCCTATCCCTTTCTGGCTTTTAGAACCATATCTATTCTTGCGGTCCAGCTTTTGCTGCTCGGAAAGGGCGGTATGGGCTTTCAGTACCTTGGCAAGCTCCTCCTTCAATTGGGCATTTTCTTTTTCTTGTGCCTTCAGCAGTTGTAGGAGTTCCGAAAACTGTTTAGTCATATCATCCAACTTTGACATAAGCTGGTCAGCCCGTGCGCGTTCTCTTGATGCGATTTCCCGCTGCTCTCTGACCTGTCGCTTTTGTTCCTCAAGCAACTCTTGCAGGTATATGATCAATTTGGATTTCTCTATGTCACTCATCTCAGCATATGGATCGTTAAAGGTTCGGGGAGTATTTTCATACTCCTCAAGCAGTCTTGCCGACCGTAATATTTGTAGTTTCTCTTCCTGATCCATATCCTTGACTTTATGCTATAAAGATACATAAAATCAGGGACATGGACAACTGTTTTTGGAATTTAATTATTTGATTCTTAATGTTTTTATTACCGGGCTTTCAAGTAATACGACCACATCCTCCCAGCTGATGCTATATACAGGAAGGTCGTCTTTATAGCTCACTTTCATAAACTGATAACCTGCCTTGAAGCGTTTCTCATACAGGGAACAGCTACGCTGGTCATAGCTGTACAGACGGACCAGCCGTCGGTCTTTGGACATCATAATAAACACATCTCCCTGTTCCGGTTCCCGGTCAAGCTGACGGTGAATGATGGAGCGTACACGGTCGTATTTGCATCGCATATCGTGAAAGTCACGCAGAAAATAAAACTTATTAAGCCCTGTAACACTCAGCATAACACCTCCAGATTTGCAATCAATGCCTTGAGTTGACTGTAACTCATTCCCCTGCGTGATATGTGCAAACCATTGGTCATGCGGATATCGATCATGATCTTGAGATCCTGTCGTTCCAAAGTTCCGGTAGGGCTCTCTACTGTTGATTGCTCCTCCTGTACTGGGGGAATACCATCTACTTGGATGGGAACTACTTTGTGGCGTGTATCCTTGAACCATTTCTGAAACAGGTTATAGGGAACGTTATTCTTTAAACAGAAAGCCTGAATGCTTTCTCCATGAGGCAACGCCTCGGCGGTGTAACGGAGATAAAACCGTTCGTAATCTTCACTGGTAAACATTGCAGTTATAATTTAAAAGTTATAGACTGCAAAGATCAATACTTAAGAATTATTCAACAAGACGTCATTTTTGGACGCTTACCAAAAATTATAAAAACTGATTATCAATATAAATACTCATTTACACATTACTTTTTTCAAAAAAGACTTTCTTTTTTTATCTAGAAGTCTTTTATCAAATTGCAAACTTTTTACATAGTTCAAATGTCCTTGAATACTAATATCTTCGGGTATTATATTCGAAATAATATCACACAATTTATGATAATCTCCTTTATTGAAAATGTATTCATAAGGAAGCAATTCCGGAATACCTCCAGTTTTTGCACCTATAGCAAGTTTTCCTTTACTCATTGCTTCTATCAAAGCACGAGGTAAGCCTTCAGCCTTACTAGGATGAACATAAACATCTATTGAATTGAAAAAAGAGATAACCTGATTATGATTTAATTCACCTAAAAAAAAGACTTGTTCCTCAACATTCAATTGTAGTGCCAATTCTTTTAATCGTGAAGAATCCCCTCCTCCTGCTAAATAATAATGTACTACAATATTCTTTTCTTTTAGCAATTTTATAGCTCTTAAAACCGTTTCTTGATCTCTAAATTTTATATCAACTGGACTTGCCGTTCCTATCGCCATAATACCCTTATTGAGATTTTCTAAAACCAAGTTATTGTAAGAGTTAGTAGTATTATTATCAATCCTAACATTTGAACACGATAAAGAATTACCATAAGAGGGATACCTTTTCTGAAGAAATGCGCTAGTCACATATATAACATTCTTGCTCTTACTTACATAATATCGAGTTATCAGATAATTAATTATAGCTAAAAGTTTCCCTTTCACACTATAATACCACAGTGTATCAAATGCACAGCCAACTACTTCTGTTACATATTTTGTTTCTTTTGACTTTAAAACATGTAATGCATATCTTCCAACTGAAAAAGATGGCATTTTTACAAAAGTCAAATCAACCTTCTGCAATGTTTCTTTTATAATATTTTTATTTACTTCCGATATACAAAGTTTATCCCATACTGTTGTATCAGCTAGTTCTACTATGGTTATTCTATTGGTATCTATCATTTTCATTTTTGAAGCATGAGAAGCTGAAATTTGTTTTATTGTGCAGCAATAGAACAAATGATCACATAATTGCAAATACTTCTCTGATTCCGTCAAACTTTTACGATAAAAAGCATTACCACATTTAAAAACGGGTCTATCTTGTATTACAGCTATTTTCATATGTAACTAGGGTTCCCTAAATAATGTTTCAAATAGTAAAGAATACATTCCTATATGGGAATAAATGCTCAGCATGTGATTCTAACATAAACTGAGATATTAACAAATAAAGAAATAAATATAGGATAACTATAGCAGCAATTAAAATTTTATTTTTTTGGGAAATTCTAAAAGCCATCGATAAAATAAAATAAAGAGATAAATTCATATAGAATATAACTCTTCCCAAAGGAACAAACAGACTCATAACAGAGCAAACTATCGAGAAGACCAATAGTATAATTGCACCCATATAAATATTCAGCTTTTGAATAGGCACCATATTTTTATAATATACAGCAAATAATAAAAAAGGTAGTGTATCAAATAAATCTAACCCAAAAGTTTTTTCACTATTCTCTCCATACACTTCATAACGTCCCCCTATCATACCAGCGATTTTAGAAGCTCCAAAGAAAAAAAAGGGGGTTACAACTACCAAAAATAAGGTGATTTTTTTCCAATGCTTTACGATTAAATCTTTTGACAAAGTCAAAGGTGTAAATAATAACATTATTAATGCGGAATAATGAATGGTTGCCGCTAGAAATATAGAAAGAATATAAGATTTAGTATGAGAATAAAAGAAAAAATGCAGAGAATAATAAAAAACAATACTTATTGCAATAAACATACGTACTAATGAAGTTGATAACATTTGAAAATACAATGTTCCACATAACAATAGGACCGCTAATGGAATATAAATAAGTGTTTGATATTTAACAAATCCTTTATAAAATAACAATAATGGAATGAAAGAAGTAAGAGCCTGACATACATAATAATTATCAGTAAAACTTCCTATTAACGCACATAAAAAGAGATAGCCAGGCTCCATAAAACTAGTAAGAAAAGTCGTCCAAACCCCAAAAGTATTAACATTTTCAAAAATGGTTTGATATGCCAAATCATCTATTCCTGAAATATCTCTGAAACCTAAGACAAAGTATAAAAGAACAAAAGATAAAATTAATGGAAATAATTTTATCGGCCTATCAATAGAAGGTTGTGCAATTGTAGCAAACAATACAGACAAAAAAACTACTCCATAATAAAAAGCACCAGTAACTTTTTGTTCATTTGAAAAATGAAAATAAAAAAGAGCAATAATAAAAGAGAAAATAGTATATATAACTATTTTTTCTTTTACTTCAAGATTATATCCTAAAATTTCTTCTTTACAAAACAGAGATTTCACTACTTCTATATTTTAGCAAATATTGTTCTTCTAAAAAATGAGTGATACTCATAATATCATACCCTGCATCCGCAATAAGTGTTTCTATATGGAGAGGACGCATCGTATTAGCTGCATGTATCACAGCATTACACCAATCCTCCTTACTATCTGTAAATGATTTAAAAATTAATGTATCCAATATTTTCACTTCTGAAGTTATTGCAGAAGATAAAATACAGGGTAATCCTGTAGCTTGTGCTTCAATAATAGAAACTGGTAATCCTTCGTACAGTGAAGGCATTAACAAAACATCGAACATAGATAATATCTGAGGGATATCATTTCTAACCCCCGTCAAAATAACATGTTCAGCAATATTTAACTCATGAATTCTTTTTTCTATTTGATTACGTAATTCACCATCACCAACTAGACATAAATATGCATCTGAACGTATCTTCAAAATCTCCACAAAGATCTCTAATAAAAAAATATGATTTTTTTGTATATGAAAACGACCAACATTCCCTATAACTAATTGTTTATCATCAAAACCAAATTCTTTACGCAGACGCAGACGTACCACTGGATTAAAATGAAAACACTTCAAATCAATACCATTGTTTATTATTACAAAATCTCTTTTTTCATATTGCCTACGATTATACATCCATTTTGCTGCCAAATCTGAACATGCATAGAAATCTGTTGCATATCTTTTTATAAATAACTTATTAATCCGATGAATGTATCTATGTATGAAACTTCCTCCTTGACTTGTATTATGACTATGAACAATCCGAACTGGTATATTCTTTCTTTTAGCAATTTGTAAAGGCATTATATCAGTTAGAGAGCTTACATGATAATGCACAATTTTATATTCAGAATGAGTATCAAAAATTGCATTTAAAGCCTCCCATCTTTTAATAATCCCTTCTCTACGTGTAGGGATATCATAAATTTGCCCTCCCAATGCAAGAACTTCTTTTGTATAATGACATTCTCTATGAGTAGATATGACAAAATCAAATTGAATTTGAGTGCGATCTATGTGTCTATACACATTCATTAAAAAGGTTTCTATACCACCTCTATCCAAACTTGTTAAAATATGCAGAACGCGTACCATTACTTTTTTCTCAATTTATTAATAATAGAAAAGCATATTGCCCGTTCATCAGCCGAAAGAACAAAAAACCAAATGGCCCACGACATCATAATAATCGTACTAACCAATGCATAAAATCCCATATTGAAGAAGTGAAATATCAAGAATCCAATTACTCCTATAATTCCAACGATACAAGATGGAAATAATACTTTATAAAAATAAAGTAAATAAGAAAAATCCAAAGACTTACTACACAAAACAGAAATAGCCATTAAGTTAAAGAACTCCACAATTATCATTATCACGAACATTGATACCGGAGAAGCTCCAAACTTAAATGTCAAATAGGCTAACGGTATATTAAGAGAAAGCATGATAGAATCAATCAGCATATAGTATTTTATACGTCCTACTGCCTTAAAAACAGAATCAATAGGCATATGCAATACCCGTACTATAGAATACAGTATCATTATTTTAAAGAATATAACAGAATATTCAGGTGGAGTTCCCAACCAAAATCGCAAACATTCATCCGTATAAAAAAATATAGGACATGAAAATAGAATGAAAAATGCTGCTACAATCTTAGAAGAAAAAAAGAAAATCCGCAGTAATTCTTCTTTTCTTTTTTGTGCATATAATTTAGTTATCTGCGGATTTATAGCAAGCATCATATTAGAAATAAAAGATGTTATTGCTGAATTCCCCTGAAACACAACTCCACGCGCAGCATTTAATGCAGGACCAAAAAATACGTTTAGTAACATATTGGATCCTTGCTGTTGTATTGCAAAACTACTATTTCCCAAAAACTGCCAACAAGAAAAAGATATCATATTACAGAATAAAGATTTATCCCATAAAATACGATATTGGCATTCATTGAATTTTTTTTTGCAATATATCATATTAGCACAACACCCTATAGCAGTTATAAACAAAATTAAAACAGCATAAGACAGTAATTTTTCATTTGTATAAACTAATAAATAAATAGCAACCAGTTTTAATACTCCATCACAAACAGAAAGATAAGCGAAAACATTCATTTTCTCATGTGCCATAATAAGAGCAAGAAAAGGTATATTTATTATGGTAATCATGGCAGTTACTACAGATAAATGAAATATATAATAAACAATATTCATTTTATCCTCAGAAACAACAATCTTATTATGTATAAACCAATTACCTATAATTTCAGCAACAATAAAAAAGCATATACAAATCAAAATATGAATCAGAAGCCCCATATTGAAAATTTTAATCAATCCTAGACCATTGTTCAAACCTAACTCATAATTCAAAAAACGTTGCATAGATGAAGCCAATAATCCCTTTAATGATGCAAATAAAGCGACTATACTTCCTATAACATTATAGATTCCATAATCTTCCACTCCTAACGCTTGTAATAGCAAACGGGAAGAATAGAAAGTAATTACCATTAGAATGAAGATTCTACAATATAGAAATAAAGTATTTTTAGCTATACGTTTATTATCCTCTTTCATTAATATCCAAATTCACACCAAACTACATCATTTTACCACCCTATCCCTATCCTTCTCCTATCTCCTCCACCAGCGACGCATGCACAAACGTCGTCGCCACCGCCATCACCCCCTCGATGTTCACCACCACCCTCCTGTCATGGCGCACACGCACAAACACCCCTTCCACTCCTTCGAAGATGCCGCCGGTGATACGTACCCGGGTTCCTTGGGAGAGGTTCAGTTCGGTGGGTTCAAGATAGAGCACAGCCTGGTCGTAGGTGCCAGACACGGCGATGAAGCTGCGCATCTGCGAGTCCGGGATGACGATGGGCTGGCGGGTTTCGCGGTCCATGATATAGCGGATGGGGATGTTCATGCCCGGTTTGTTCTTTATTTCGTCCATACGCTCACGGGTGGAGCGGACGAAGACCAGGTTATGGACCGCAGGAACAAGCTTGCGCAGGCGGCGCTCTTTCCTCACGACATACTCATAGCGCATGGGAATATAGTTTTCAATGCCCTCTGCATCCAGGTATTCCTTGAAAAAAAGCTCTCGGCTATAGGTGACACGCACTGCATACCAGTGCATTTCTGCATTCTCGTTCACGAAAAAATATGATTGGGGGACACCGGAGTAGCGAAGTACCTCCCGGTCAAGTAATGTAATGCGGTTACTTTAAATAGGCTATATGCATTCATTTTATTTCAAAACCCTCCACCATCTCGGAAGGAAGGCGACGAAATAGTTATATTCAAGCTATCTTGCGATAAGCCGTTATCAACGAAACGTTTATGATGAAAGAAATGTTTTATAACACGTTCCGTTTAATGAACGCAAAGGTAACGTCAAGAAATGAAAGTACAAAATATTCTGATTGATAAAATGATAATCTTTTTTAATGCAGACATCATCACACTATATATCAAAGAATTACGCCTATTAGGTAAGATACACGCGCACGCGCGTCATTTCTTATCTTTTTAAAGAAAGGGTGTGTTACATATATAACCATAGGTTCCGGTACCTCACCCTATACATACAGACTACACACACGCTTCACTTGTTCACGGAGAGGGGCACCACAGATTACACAGATTGGCACAGAGGAGCACAGAGAAGAATTCTTCGCTACGTTCTGAGTGACGGATACTCACGGAAACAAAAGGATGATACGCACGGACATACACAAAAGTGATACGCACAGAAACTACAAAAATCCGTGCCAATCCGTGTAATACATAGTGCACAGACTTCTCTTTTTTATTAATTTTGCACCCGATTCGTTAACTTAATATAAAATTGTATTTTCAAATTGTAATTATGAGAACAAAAAAACGCCAATTAGCGTGATGCAAATCAAAGGGAGAGATTACCAAGTGCTGTACACCAAAGAGAGCAAAGAGGTGCAAGTGGCTATCGACCTGCTTTCTATGGTAGAACACAAGTCGTTAACCGTGGAATACAAGGAGCGGAAGGCTTTCCTGACACCCTTCATACCACTGCTGATAAATCCCCAAAAGGAACACGGACTGAAGGGTGTAAGCCCCTTCGCCAAGCTGCTGCATCTGCTTGTAAACTTTATGGACGCGGACGGAAGCGGCAATACGCTGAACCCCGATTGCATTGAGGATGAGATATATAAGCTCTTCAATGAGCTATATCCCAAGGAGTAAAACGGACCAAGGAATTCAAATTGTAAAAAAACGGCTGTCCCACTGCGGATGGCCGTTTTTGCTTCCTAAGGAAATAAACGGCATCTTTGCGCCGCCAATAAGGCAAACTTAATACAAGTAGAATGGAAAACATTCCAGTGACCACCTACCGTGGTTTCAGCGCCGTCAGCGGGGAGACAACCTTCACGCAGGACATGGCTGACATAAAAAACGGCAAGCATGCCAAGTTAATCATCAAAATCGCCAGCCTCGTGGCGCAGGGAAAGGTGGAGGAAGCCAACCACGTCAAGAAGCAGCTTCCCTTCAGGACCCTCACGGCCAACTACCGGGAAAGAAGGCTCGCACCGAGCATCACCCGCTACAACCCCGTCATCACGCTCGACATCGACGACCTGGAAGAAGGACAGTTGGAGCAGACCCGGACCCTCATCAACGAAGACCCGCACACCCTGGGCAGTTTCCTCTCCCCCAAAAGGCACGGCTACAAGCTGTTCGTCTTCATGCAGACGGAATACACCCGGCGTCTGTATGACCGTCTCCGGCAGGGCGAGGTGACCTACGCCACGCTCGAGGAGATACACCTGAAGCTGTACAGCGCCGCCAAAGAGCACTACGAGGCCCTTCTCGGAGTAGAGGTGGATGGAAGCGGAAAGGACATCTCGCGAGGATACTTCATGTCCTTCGACCCACATGCCTATATCAATGCCGCACTGCTGGAACAGATTTCCCCGTTGCCGGCACGCATCATCCCGCCTGCGAAGAAGGAAAGCGGCAAGAAGAAGACGGCTGCCGAAACGGTACCCCCCCTCCCCACCTCCGTTGCCGACACACCGCAGGACGCAAAGCCTTGGGAGAAGCTGATATTCTCCCAAGCCGTGACTGCCGTGAAGCGCACCACCAGGTTCCGGGCAGGCAACCGCGACAACTTCCTCTTCGCCCTGGGCAACAAATGCTACAGCAAGGGCCTGGACGAGCAGACAGCCATCAGACTGGCGAAAAACGAGTTCGGACAAGAGTATCCCGACGTGGAATCTCCCCTGCACAATGCCTACATCTATACCGACAAGACCAGCGAAGCCGCTACAAAGAAGGAAGAGAAAAAGCCCGTCATCAACCAAGTGATGAGCTTTCTGGAAGAGCACTACGGCATCCGCAGGAACCTCATCCTGGACCGCCTCGAATTCATGCCCTACACCCCGTCGGCAGATGCCGGAAAAGGTTACCGCCCCATGCGCGGAAAGGACTACAACACCATGTTCGTAGACCTGCAGATGGCCGGCATCTCCTGCTACCAGAATTTCCTCAGAGCCGTGATAGACTCCAACTACGCCAAGGAGTTCAACCCCTACACCGACTATCTGTGCGCGCTTCCCCCCTGGGACGGGACGGACTACATCGCCCAACTTGCCGACACCCTGACGACCGAGAACCGGGAACTGTGGCAGGAGGGCTTCAAACGGTGGATAGTGGGCCTGGTGGACTGCGCGCTGAGCGACGAGGACATGAACCAGCTCGTCATCATCCTCTACAGCGAGCAGGGAAAGGGAAAGAGCAGCTGGATTCGGCGCCTGCTGCCGCCCGAGTGGAAAGAGTACTTCTACAACGGCATAATAGACCCGAGCAACAAGGACGATGCCCGCCTGCTCGCCACGCGAATCATCATCAACATGGAGGAGTTCGAAGGCGTGAAGCCCGGCGAGCTGGCAGCATTGAAGCGAATCATCGCGCAGGACAACGTGACGCAGCGCAAGGCCTACGACATCGAAGCCTTCACCCTGCCCCGCCACTGCTCCTTCATCGCGAGCACCAACAACCGGCAGTGCCTGCAGGACATCGGCGGAAACCGGCGTTTCCTCCCCATCACCGTCACCGGCATAGACTACCACACCCCGGTGAACCATCCCGGCATCTACGCCCAGGCGCTCGCCCTGCTGAAAGGCGGTTTCAGATACTGGTACGAGGGCGAGGAGATAGAACAGTTGAACAAGCACAACGAACGGCACCGCATGAAAGACCCCGTGGAGGAGAACCTCTTCGTCTTCTTCCGCAAACCGCTGCCCGAAGACCTGCAGATAAAATGGCTCCCTGCCAGCGTCATACTGACCAAGCTCAGCATATTCGGAAAGGTGCAGGTGAACCCGCACACCCAGCTGGTACTGGTGCAGGCACTGGAAAAGTACGGATTCGGCACACGGACCAACGAGCAGGAGACGACCGAATATGAGGTAGTGGACATCCAGCTATATCAGTAACCGGCATTCGAGGAGAAGAGAGAAGCCCCGTAACATATATTGTTGTGCATGACAACATATATTGTTACGGGGCTTTACATATATTGGCGTTTTCTTTACACGGCTTCCCTATTTCCGGCCGGCATCCTGTCAGGGTTCTCCCAGATACTTCACCAGCACTTTCACTTCCAGCGGAGTGAAGGTGCGCCGGTATTTGTTGTAGCCCACCTTCTCCAGCTCACCCTTCAGCGCCTTGTTGTGGCGTATCCATGCCGCCAGGGTATAGATGGCATTGCTGATGCAGTAAGTCGGGTTGTAGAGCATGGCAAGCTCCTCCTTCGAATAGGCGTGGATGCGGAACGGACGAAGGTCTTCCTCCTCCTCTTCCCTCTTTTCTTTTTCTGTTTTCATTCCTTATGTTATTGGTTGATTATTACACCATAAAGATACTGAATATCAGCGGTATGACCAAGCATATACAGACATAAACGGGCATCGGACGAAGAACTTTTCCTGAACAGAAAGGAAACGGGAAAGAGACGGCGTAACCCGAAGAAAGCCATGAGCAGAAAAAGCCGAAGGAGTACTTTTGCAGCACCCCTCTTCCCCCCTAAAGGAGAAAGAGAAGAGTATTGCAATACGGGACTTTAATTTCTAATTGTTAATTTTTAATTATTTAATTGTTTATGGGAGTACCATTCAAGAAGATTGCGAGGAAAGATCCTCGAAAGGCAGATGCGGTGGCAAAGTTCTACCCGCAGCTGGTGACACTGGGCGACAATGCGACGCTGGACGACATTGCGTATGTGATGAAAGAGAAGAGTTCGCTGACACTGGGAGACATCCAGAGTGTATTGACCAATTTTGTGGAGGCCATGATAACAACCCTCTACAGCGGCCAGTCGGTGAATATCAAGAACTTCGGCGTATTCAGCCTGTCGGCGCGTACGGCAGGCGTACTGGATGTAAAGGAGTGCACCGCCAAGAACATCAAAGCGGTGAAAATCAATTTCCGGCCTTCCAGCACCGTAAGACCGGACATCGCCGCCACGCGTGCCGGGCAGAAGATTGACTTCTACGACCTGGAAGCATTGGTGAACAAGGGAGACGGTGAAGGAGGAAGCTCCGGCGGCGGTTCCGGCTCGGGAGACGGAGGCGGTTCGGACGGAGACCAGGGCGAAAATCCGTTGGGATAAGTATGACTGATTTTACTACCGATTCGTATGTTCAACTTTTAAAACGTATATAGCATGAAAAAAAGTATCTGGGATAAAATTCTGAAAGTCGTGATTGCAGTAGCCTCCGCCATCTTAGGGGCATTGGGAGCCAATGCGATGAACGTGAGCATTTAAGTCGCCGGAAAGAAAGGACGGCAGGAAGAGGAAACCCCGAAAAAGGTTTCCTCTTTTTCTTCCCTCTCTATACAGCGCAGGATACGCCAGTCGCAGCTACGCACCCAATAGCGGAAAGCCATGTTCGGACGGAAATGCTCCGAGAAGTCCAGCAGACGTTCCAAATCAAACTCCTCGGAGATGACACCGGCACCGCTACGGAATGCATCGTAGGCGTTACAGTCCTGCTCGATATGCGCCGGAACCATCAGCAAAGGCTTGCCCAGATACATCGCCTCGCAGACCGACTCAAAGCCGGCAGTGGTGGCATAGGCCTTGCAGCCTGCCATGTAGCGCAGGAACTTGACGTCATCGAGCTGATGGAAACTCAAGGTGTCGTCCACACGGCACACCTCGGCTTCGTCCTGCTTGTCCCAGAAGAAGTGGAGGGGTATTTCCGGATGGGCACTGTGCCAGTGGAGGATATTCTCGCCAAAACCGGAGTTTACCATGTATCCGTGGAGATAATCCCCTTCCGTACTTTCGCACGACAGCACCTCCCTCCGCAGCAATGGCGGAACCACGCGGATATGCGCTTCTTCGTCATCCTCCATCTCGCGGAAGGAAAGGGCGAGCTTTTCGCGGGCACCTATGCACGTGAGGCGGGTGAAAAGGCGGAGCAGCCACAGATGGAAGCCGTTCTTACCGGGAAACTCGAAATCGCGGTGCAGGAACAGGTACTGGTGCCCGACGCTTATTTGAGGAACGGAAGGACGGAAGAAGAGATAGGTCATCCCCGTGAGCAGTTCGTAGAAGTTGATGACCAGTTCGGCACCACTCTCCTCGATGCGGCGGTGTATATAGTGCATGCTTTTCAGATAGACGGGCAAACGGGTGAGATTATAGGCCACACTACGCGCAAGACTTGCCCGCTTGTTGGCAGGCGTAGGCAGGAAATTGGGACTGAGAAAACGTTTCACCGGAGCTTGGATGCTGCGGTTGAAGAAACCGGGCAGACAGCGCGAATTGCTTTTGCCCACCAACACTTCCACTACTTCGTGACCGTTGCGACGCAGCAGCTCTTCCATTGTAATGGCTTGGGTCAGATGCCCGCGGCCTTCTCCTTGAACGATAAAAAGGACTTTCATTGGGACGACTTGATGATTTACAAATTACTGTTGAAACACATGCAGCACATGACGTTGCATTTAGTTGATGCAAATATCGCACCTCCGTGTTACGGCAGAATGTGAAGAATGTGACAATTCGGTTATAAATGACAAAAGTCACACCGGCATCGCGCAGACATGACTTCAAGAGAATTTATGGAATAAATACGTAAAAAGGATAATTCGGTCGGCATATGATGCCGGAATATCAGACAAATTCCTCGACCATATACATATCACTGACAAAATCGTCAACAATCTGTTCCAGGTTTTCGCAGGCTTCGTCAGGCGTTTCACCGTAGGCGCTGCACAACACATTATTCATAAAATAAGCGTAAAAACCACCGCCGGCTGCCGCCTCTACGGTATAGTCATTTCTGTTCAGTTTCATATTCGGGCCTCCTTTCTTTTTTTACGCTGCAAAAATGAGGGAAAGTTGTTACGAGGAGATGTGAAGGAGGTTACAATAGTATGTAGATTGGTTGGCTTTGATGCAGTAGAAAATAAATGGATTGAATATTAGGAGTTTTCATTTATTCAGTTTACCTTTGATTAAAAATAAAAGCAATGGGTAAAATTAAACCATATAAAGAGCAGGACTCTCCCAAACAAACGGCACAAGAACCGATGATGGCAACTTATCATCAATCAGCCATACCGATGGACGACTTTATCAACAGTATTCCCCGAGATGCTTTGGCTGAAGCCCTTCTATTTGCCTTAGAAGAGAATAAAGCAGGACACTGTATATCAAACTCCCAAATAGAGAGTATGATAAATGAACGCATGGGATGGAAATAGTCTGGTCTAAGTTGGCTTATGAGCACTTTTTAGAGATACTTATTTATGTAGAGAATAATTTTGGCATGTTGACGGCACAGAAAACACGTCAAAAGATACAAGACAAAGTAAATCTTTTAGCAAAACATCCGTATATAGGAATTATAGACAGTGATTTTTCTACTCTATTTAACAACATTACTGTCCGTCATTTAAAACTTTCCCCTAACGTGATATATTATTTGATTGATGAGAATAGGATTGTCATTGCAGCAATGCTTCATTCAAAACAATCTCCGGAAACTGTACGCAAAACAATCTCAGAATTTCTGAAGCAATATAAATAGCTGTTCATCAATTCATGATGAGAGATAACTCTATAAATTTAAAACCGAGAGGACGTATCAAGATATACAATCACCCCGGATTACGCGGATTAACGCAGATAAAAGTTTCTGATTATCAGAACTCCTAAAATCATCTGTGTTAATCCGCGTAATCCGGGGTGGGTATTATTAATAGGAACGTGCGAAAATCACGCGGCAGGCAGAAGGCTTGCCGGTAACCATACACTTGCCCGGTTCCTTGTCACCCGGAACAAATGAATCGAAAGGAATACAACGGATGGTTGCTTTGGTCTCTTCCTTGATTTTCTCTTCGGTTTCGGTAGTCCCGTCCCAATGAGCCAGAATGAAGCCGCCTTCTTCAATCTTTTCCTTGAATTCCTCGTAGCTGTCCACGCTGGTGATGCGGCTGTTACGGTAATCGAGCGCTTTCTTGTAGACATTAGCCTGAATGTCCTCGAGCAAATCCTTCACGTACTCTTCGATACCCTCGCAGGAACGCGTCTCCTTCTCCAGTGTATCGCGACGCATGATTTCCATTGTATTGTTCTCCAGGTCGCGGCCACCCATCACCAGACGAACGGGAACACCCTTCACCTCATAGTCGGCAAACTTGAAGCCCGGACGTTTGTTGTCGGCATTGTCGTACTTCACGGAAATACCCATTGACTTCAGCTTGGCAACAATGCCTGCCACTTTCTCGTCAATCTTAGCCAGCATCTCTGCATTCTTGTAGATAGGTACGATGACTACTTGTATCGGAGCCAGGTGCGGAGGAAGTACCAGACCGTTGTCATCGGAATGCGTCATGATAAGCGCTCCCATCAGACGGGTGGAAACACCCCAGGAGGTAGCCCAAACATACTCCAGCTTGTTCTCCTTATTGACGAACTGTACATCGAACGCCTTGGCGAAGTTCTGTCCCAAGAAGTGGGAAGTACCGCTCTGCAAAGCCTTTCCGTCCTGCATCATCGCTTCGATGGTGTAGGTGTTGAGGGCACCTGCAAAACGCTCGTTGGCAGACTTCACGCCCTTTACCACGGGCACCGCCATGTATTTTTCGGCAAACTCGGCATATACATTCAGCATCTTTACCGCTTCTTCTTCGGCTTCCTCGCGAGTGGCATGTGCCGTGTGTCCTTCCTGCCAGAGGAATTCGGCGGTACGGAGGAACAGACGGGTACGCATTTCCCAACGGAACACGTTTGCCCACTGGTTGCACAAGATAGGCAGGTCGCGGTATGAATTGATCCAGTTCTTGTAGGTGTTCCAGATGATGGTTTCGGAAGTGGGGCGGATAATCAGCTCTTCTTCCAGTTTTGCAGCAGGGTCCACCACCACACCGCCGCCATTCGGATCGTTCTTCAAACGATAGTGCGTCACGACGGCACACTCTTTGGCAAAGCCTTCCACATGTTCCGCTTCACGGCTGAGGAATGATTTCGGAATAAGCAAGGGGAAATAAGCGTTGACGTGTCCCGTTTCCTTGAACATATCGTCCAACTGACGTTGCATCTTCTCCCAGATAGCGTATCCGTAGGGCTTGATCACCATACAGCCGCGTACAGCCGATTGTTCTGCCAAATCGGCTTTTACCACCAACTCGTTGTACCACTGAGAATAGTTCTCACTACGTTTGGTAAGGTCTTTCAATTCTACTGCCATTCTATTTCGTTTTTTAAAGTTTTCGTTGATTTCTCTAAACAGTCGGCAAAAGTACAAATTTTAAAGGAAATTTATTTGAAAAACAAATAGTATTTTTAATAGAACCGAAAACACACTATAAAAAGAGATAAAATCCGTAGGGAAAAACTCGCAGGATATTTCTTTTATATGACTACCAAAATCCGAATGTCCTGCATATTCGTCTTTTTTTGAATTATGCCATATAGAAAAGCTTGTTTTTTGCATTATAATGCACTATCTTTGTAATACAATATAATACAGATAATGATATGGAAGCAGTAGTAAGAAAACAAACCTCATTCCGTCTGCGTGAAGACCTGTTGCAGATCTTGCAGGAACATGCCAAGAAAGCAAACAGAAGCCTGAACAACTTTGTAGAGAGCACTTTGATGAATGCGATGTATTCAGAGCCTAATGAAGAAACGACCGCAGCCATCAATGAAGCACGCTCCGGGAAATATGCCGGGACAATAGACACTACGGACTTTGATTCATTCATGAAATCCGTCAACGAAATAGAATGAAAAAAATCCGTTACAGTACAAAGGCTAAGAAAGATTTGAAGAAATACCGCAACGACCTTCAGCTAATGAAAGCCTTATATGATGTATTGGAAAAGTTGGCGAACGGCACCATCCTTCCCAAAGAATACAAAGCGCATGTACTTATAGGGAAGTATAAGGATTGCATGGAATGCCATATAAAAAGTAACTTCCTTTTGATATGGATAGACACGGAACACGATGTGATAGAAATTGTCAGAATCGGGAGTCATTCTGAATTGTTTTGAAAAACGACAAAGGAGCTACGATAAAAAGTAGCTCCTTTTTTCAGATGGAGCGGCAAGCGAGACTCGAACTCGTGACCCTCAGCTTGGGAAGCTGATGCTCTACCAACTGAGCTACTGC